>JAABUN010003738.1_pt1 | contig 22658 bp, 24 predicted proteins | sample 5559311 | NCBI WGS metagenome assembly JAABUN01 (sample SAMN10711877, study PRJNA513370) | rock metagenome | isolation source: Antarctica rocks | place: Antarctica: Victoria Land, Siegfried Peak sud
TTTCGCTATGAAAGCAAAAATTTATCAAGCAGCCTTGGTTGCAGCCAATAATGAACTAAAAAAATTATCCACACCTTTACTATCAAAAGCAAATTTTTAATAGGTTGATTGCGTAAGGTGAGTTAATTATATTGTAATTGTAGGTAGCATACCACCTGTCGTAGGTATCCCGGTTAATTTCGTTCTTAATCCATTTCTCCTCCAGGAAAAATAGCTTTTCCTGCTCGTCTTCCAACTGTTGGCGTTTCTCCTTTATTTTTTTCTTGTTTCCTTCCATCTCAATATGGATGGCAGACTTGCAACTGCTCCTGATTTCTTTGAGCTTGCCTTCCGGAAGACTCATTAATTCACATGCATAAAGAAATTGATTGTGAGCTTTAACAGCACTGATATTATTATGCTTTGAGAACCTGCATTTGTAGTAATAAAAGTATTTACCGGACTTACCCCTGGATGGAGCACCGGAGAGAGGGTTACTACAATGACATTTCAAAACACCTCTCAATGGTATTTCATCATCAATTACCGTCCGTACTTTTATTGGCTTTTTCATTTTGCTTTGAACCATTTGCCACGTGGTGATATCGATTATTGGTTCGTGTATGGCGGGGAAAAAACCTCCTGGATACTCCTTATATGCTTCAACATATAGCAATCGGGCATGAACAGGATTGGTTAAAACTTTTTCAATAGCCATAGTACCTTTCCTGTTAAATCCTAATTCATATGCTTTTTCTTTGATCTTGTAAAGTGGTACTTCCCGCAGGTAGGCATCAAAAATAAACTTAACGATCTTCCCTTCAACTTCATTCACTACGAGTCTGCGTTCCTTTCGTTAGCCTTCCTTTTTATAGCCAAACGGAGGATTTTTAAACACAAACCTTCCCTCCTTCGCCTTTGCCGTATAAATGCCGCCCCTGACTTTAATACTTCTATTAATGTTATCTTCCTCAGCCAACAGCAATTGCAATCCGGCCCTGAAAAAACTGCCGGGGGTTTCATAATCAAACGTAATTCCTTCAGTTACACTTACCACCTGAATACTGTATTTTTTCTGCAGCTTTTTCACCATGCTCATTGCTTCTCCTGCACCACGGCTAAATCTGTCAAGCTGATCAACAAGCAAATAATCAACAGATTTATAATGACGGGCAATAAATTCCTGAAGCTTTATGAAATCGGGCCGATCAAAAGTCCGTGCACTTTACCACGATCCACAAAAGTGTCAACAAGTTCAACTTTATTGAATTTTATCCTCTGGTCTGTATATATATAACTCTTATCTTTCTATTGATCCGTTACTTTGTCCTAACTGACTAAACCGTAAATATCTAATCGCCCTTTTCATACCATCATTTTGCAACGAAGGCTTACCATGTATTTAATATAAAGTTTCATTGTTGTCTCACTAAATTAGGCATAATTTAAATTAAAGCTCTACCTGTGAGCGTTTTACAGCATAATAAATGCTTGTTTTGATATGCTGCATTGGTTTGGCGCGCTTGCCGAATAGGCATGAGGAACACCTTATTACCTTGCAGCGTGGGTCGTACTGATGTGAGAATTACTAATGCCGGAATTTATTCTGAAGCTGAAAAGAAGCGTGGCTAAAAGCAAGTGCCATGAGGAACGAGTGGCTCTTGCTGTGGGAAGCCGAAGGTGGCTAATGTCTTGCCTTGTGTGCCTGGCATAGCTTCCTTAGGCTGAAGCTAATTGCTCAATAGAATTATAGAATGTACAAGTGAGTGACACAACAAAAGTTGCATTAAGAAACTGAAGATGGTAAACAAGTATCTTAAATTATTTATCCATTCGTTCAATTATTGCTTTCATTTCAGCGATTTCCTTTTCCTGTGATGCTATTATGCCTTCAGATAACTTTTTTACTTCCGGGTCTTTGATGTTTGCATGTTTACTAACCATTATAGCTGATGAATGATGTGGTATCATTGCCTTCATGTACTGTACATCACTTACCGGTGTTTGTGTTCTTAAAAGAGATAACGTTGTTACAAATACAACAATGCTTGCTACTACAATTATTCCGTTCAACTTTTTATCAGGATACATTTTTCCCATCATTAATAACATGATTAGAGCCATTGGCGAAACCATTAAAAGTGACATATAAGTTCGGGTGAGACTTAGATAAATATGGTTTGCTTCATCAACATTCAAAAACATTACGCTATACATGATGATAAAAGAAATCGCTAAAATTAGCAGGAATTTTTTGTAGCTCATATCTTAAAAGTTTATTGAATTATAATTTACGCTCAGTAAGTTTTGCATGGTTGCATATTGAACAAAGCGTACAAGAGTGCGACCCCGCCATTCGAGCGGGGCAGGCAGCAACGATGAACAATAGCAGCACAAATGCCTGTCTCCAAAAAAAATCATTTATTTACAACCTGTTTAGCCTTCCACCATCAACTTCAATCATGGCACCCTGCACAAAAGCCGCATCGTCTGAAGCAAGGAAAGCAGCCACAGCAGCAATGTCTTCGGGCTTGCCCACGCTATCTTTGCTTACCTGTTCAAGACCGGCTTTTATATTTGGATTTTGCCATAGCATAGGAGTATCAATGGCGCCTGGTAAAATAGCATTTACCCGTATGCCCTTTGCTTTTCCTTCAATTGATGCAGACCTGGTAAGCGAAAGCAGGGCAGCTTTAGCTGCTGCATAGGTGGCTACCATAGGTGTTGTTTCAATTGCATGAATACTTGAAATATTTATAATGGCTCCGCCGTTTTTCATTTGCAGAAAAGCATGCTTGGTAAAAAAGAAAGCTCCCAGCAAATCAACACTTAATATTCGCTGCCAGTCGTCTGCTGTTTGCTCTTCAAGCTTTTTAAAAATCATCAGCCCGGCATTGTTCACTATAATATCAAGGCTGCCGAATTGTTTGATAGCTCCGTTTACAGTCGCTTCAACTTGTTGCTCTTTGCTTACATCGCATTGGCTTAACCATACGTTTTCGGCACCTGCGGTGTTAAGCTCCTCCTGCGCTTTTTTAAGAATATCTGCATTGATGTCGGCCAAAACAATTTTTGCTCCTTCTGATGCGAACCTTCTTGCTGTAGCTAAGCCTATGCCACCCCCGCCACCGGTAACGATTACAGTTTTATTTTTAAATCTCATTTTGAATTTTTAGCTGCATTTAATAATTCGGGTGTGTTCGTTTCATTTTTCTCTGCCTTCTCTGCTTCCTTATTGCTTTCCTTGCTTATTTTAAATTCATCAGGAACTACAATGGGCACATTAAGACAAACACTTTGTGTCGGAAGCACCTCACGCCAATCTTTTATCAATTGCTTATAGGCTTCACCAACGGGTCTTATTTTTCTGTTAAGGTCATATAAGCCAAGAGGGTTCACCGTTCCATTATTTTCACGAAGGGCTATATCCCAATCCACCTGGTCAGTAAGTGAATACCATGTAAAGCCTACAATAGGTACGCCATCATTTCTAACTCTTATTACATTAGTCCATTCTTTCCATAACCATTTTACTGCTTCATCACCATTGGGTCCTTGTTTCAAATTTGTTTCTGTATGCATAACTGGTATCTTATACCGATCATAGTATTGAGAAGTAATTACGTGGTATCCGAATATTTCACCTGCAGCCGTCGTGCTTCCATCTTCTGCTACCCGGTGTTCGTTTGTGATATAATAGTCGTTTCCCATTATACAATGACGCTTAAGATTATTGTCCAGAAAAAAATGATATTCATCCCTTGTCATTCCATTATCCATCAGGTACTCATACATTTCTGATTCGAGACGCTTGCCGTAATTAAGATCAAGCGACAGAAAGCGTCTTGCATTCATGATCTCTGCAGGCTTAATGGCTTTGGGGTTGGCTGCATGAAAATATTCAGATGATTCGCTTTGTATAAAAATAGCGTCGGACCTGTTATCAAGTATTGCTCTCATGGCAAGCACGTTCGCTTTCACAATATGCTTAAGCGCTGTTACAAACGAAACATCTGTTGTAAGTTGTTCATTCCACCATCCATAGTAGCCGGAAAACAAAGCGCATATATACATTTCGTTAACGGGAGTATAAAGCTGAACCCACGGAAATCTTTTTGAAAATTCATGTGCATATTTTGCAAATAACGCCGGAAAGTCCGGGTTTTGAAAATTACCAATCCAGTCGGGCACTCCAAAATGGCAAAGGTCAACAATAGGAATGATCTTTTTTTCTTTCAGCGCACGAAAGGTATCATCTGCAAAGCTCCAGTCAAATTTATCTGCCCCTAAAAACGTAGTATGTATGGGTGGTCCATACCTGAGAAAATTGATCCCCAATTCTTTAACAAGGTCAAAATCTTTTTTCCAGTAAGTGTAGTGCCCGCACTTATCAAGTTCGTCCACTCTTGTTTTGCCGTTATCAATTGTCGGCGTACTGTTTTCAATGCCTGTTGCAAAAATGAATCGCTGAAACATATACGGGTAGTTAAACAACTGACATGCCATTGAAGACAATAAAAAAGTTTCTTGAAAAATCAGCAAAGTTTTGCAGTGTGCCTTTCAAATTGTCGTTGTTTCTTTTTTTTGGAACCGGCGGTAGATTTACATGGCATCATCGTTGTGTCACCCCCTTGTACCGATGTATTTTCATGGCATCTTTTCACACAATGTAAAACATGAGCTATTGGCGTGACAATGTTGGGATGGCACCAACTTCTATAGCGGAATATTAAAATGCAGGCAAACCTGCATGAATAATTTTAAGCCGCCATCTTACGGCATTCTTCTGCACACTGCTTACATGCCCTTGAACATTCCTGGCAATGCTCAGTTTCATGTTTGCCACATTCATTACCGCAAGCCTCACATATATCTGCACACATCCTGCAAATATCTTTTGCTTTTTCGCTACCCAAACTCATTAGTTGAGCCGCTGCATAACAGATAGCCGCACACTCCATATCTAATTGAATGCACTTTGCCATCATTTTTATATTTTCCTCTTGTGTGCAAGAACTTGCACAATGGTTACAAATTGCTGCACAGTTAAGGCAGGCATCAATGCAGTTTTTGTAAGTGTGGTATCCGGTCATAAAATGAAATGTTGGTTTAAACATAAAGGTAAGCAAAACCACCCCTTAAATTAATACTTAAAGCAACTATAGAATCGTTATCTTTAAAGACTGTTTATCAAAAATTTATAAATGAAAACTTATTTACCAGCTGTTGTTAAAAAGCTTTTCGTTCTAAGCATCTGTTCGTTTTTGTTGCTAGCCTGTTCAAAGAAAATGATGTTTGCAAGTTCAAGTGTTGTACCCGCGGCTGAAGGTTCGGTAAAATATAAAAAGGATAAAAATAACAACTACCACATTGACCTGAAGGTTTTGCATCTTGCTAATTCAAATAAACTTACACCTGCCAGGTCAACGTACGTAGTTTGGATGGAAACAGAAAGTAATGGAACCAAGAATTTAGGACAACTAAAAAGTTCAGGCAGCTTACTCTCCAGCACTTTAAAGGGGTCTCTAAGTGCAGTTACTGCTTTCCAACCTAAAAGTTTTTTTATAACGGCTGAAGACAATGCTAATGTTTCTTATCCTGGAAGCGAGGTTGTTTTAAAGACAAATTAAAAATATTTTACTTGCGGCGGTTCTCTATTAAGTCTTTGTAACAGAATGTATCTAAAGCAGGAATTTTTTTGACAATACGAGTACCGTAGTGTGGCTTGATGGGGATACTCCAATATATAATACAATTTGGGTTAATGCAATGAGCTTCGTGTGCTGTATCACTACGTTTTGCCTGCATTGCAGAACCTTTGTTTACTAATCCGAGTAAGTGTCCCATTTCATGTAGCAGCAAGGTTGTTTCAATAGTTGTTTGTGTAGAAACAGTGAATGCAGCTCCATATTGCTTTACGGGTTTGCCATAAATTATTATGGATGCATTTCGGCAAGCCTGCCCAAGTACGTGCGGGTTTTCAAATTCACCATTGGTATATAAGTTGTAAAGGGCAAGTTGATTATTTCTTGTATATACCGTCCTGTTGGCTCTTCTTATGCTATCGACTTGCCTTCTTGTTAATACTGTATCACGTACAGTGGCAATTTTTCTCTTTACTATGTAAATGCCGCCCGGCTTGTGCAGGTATTTATATAAAAAGGTTTGCAAATTTTCTATTGCCTTTCTATCTGGTTCGAAACCTTCCATGTATTGCACTTCTATTTTCAGGGATGTAAACTTATCGTCCCGTAAAAGCTGATCTGCAGAAGCCCCAAAGTTTCGTTCGTGAAAAGAGAAGTTTACCTCGTCGAAGCTGTCGGATTCAATTTTCTTTTTGCAAGCCGACAGAATTAAGATCGAACAAAGGAGTATAAGAGAAAGTTTTTCCATTTGAAACAGTGCAAGGCTATTTTTCACGCGAACTCATTTGCAACTTTATCTTTGCTTTAAAATTTTGCAGAAGCTGCTGATATTCCTGCTTTACATCGCCTTGTAATAATTGTTGGCTCATTTGCAAAAGTGCATCCTGAATATACCTGTCTTCTTTTCCATATTTCCAAATGGGGTAGAAACATTCAACAAATAATTCTTCAAACGACAGTTCTTTAATTGCCACACGTATTACTTTGTTTTCATCGGCTAACGTTAATGGCAGATAGTTAAATAATCTAAACCGGAACAGGTCAGTTAAGGCGTGTATGCTTAAAACTGCTGTTTCGGGGTCGTTTATACCCGGGCTTAATGCCTTGATGGCAACTTCAGCAAGCTGGTGGTACCCATAATAGGAGTTTTTATCTATGGGTTGACCGCTGTATAAATCTATTGCTACCACCAGCTCATCTACATCTTCCTTATGTAATTTTTTCTCGCCAGACACAATAAGTAACGGGCTGCCCTCTAATAAATATGAGCCTGGAGAATGAAGCATTTGAACAAGCACATCATGTTTTTCGGCAAAGCGTAGAAGTGACGGTTTATTAAATCCCTGGTAGTAATCAGATGAAGGCATATAAATGGTTTGTGCCTTTTTTTCATCTGGCGTATATATACTTGCCTTTTCCGGGCAACATTGATGTTGTAGTGTATGTAATGTTTTCTTGTGTATACGATTTATTATCGTTTCGAACTTAACGGATTGCGTTACATAATGCAGAAAGTAAATAAACAGAAATATGTCTGTTACAGTGAACAACAACAATAAATAAATGCTTAAAGCAGGTACATAAATTCCAGATGATATATCGCGTATGGTACTAAGTATAAACAATGAATATACAATAGTGCCAATATAAAAGCCTAAGATGATTTGCTGAAACCTGTTGCCGATCATGCTGTCAAGCATCCGGTTGCTCATCTGGGATGCAGCCTGGTTTAACATTATCATTACCATTGAGAAGCTGAATACTGTAAGTGAAATAATGCCGCCGGAAATGGTTGTAAGTATAGAACGTGCTGTGCTTGCATCGCGCAAACTTAACCAGCTTAATTGCGACTTAATATGCTTTCCTGTTTCAGAAAAATCTAATTCAAGCATTAGAATGGACAGCAGCAAAAAACCTGAAGATATCACAGCAGGATAAAAAGCAATACTGTTGACTGTTTTGCTGTAGCACTTACGTAGCCATTTTAAAAATTTTTTAATCATAATTATTATAGGTAACTATCCTCTTTTTCGTTGTTAACAGTTAAAATACAAACTCTCGAAATTTGAATTATTCAGCCTGCTTAAGCGGAAAGTTTGATACAGTACTTAAAGCTTCAGCGTTTTCTCCTTCTATTTTTTTTATCACCGTAATATCACCTGTTGTCTCAAACACAACAACAGCTAAATCCTCCAACTGTGTAACGCCATTACTCCTTGCAGCAGCAAATAATTCATCTTTGGTTATTCTTTCCCTTTTCATAACGTCATACAAAATTTCACCTTTATACGCTATCAAAGTTGGTTTGTTGGTAATAATGTATTTAACTGCTTCAAATCTTGTAGAGAGTGTTGTTATTAAGAACTGAAGAAATATTAAAATTAGAAAGACCAGAGCGCCATCGGCTAATGCAACATTTTTGTTTAGAGAAACGGTAGCCAGGCACGAGCCTAAAGCAACAGTTACTATAAAATCAAAAGCATTCATTTTTGATAACGTTCGTTTACCCGATAAGCGCAAAAAAAATATAAGGCATATATAGGCAAGTATAGTGATTACAAAAGTTCTTATAATGCTCTCCCAGCTATCAAAAAACATGTTTTTCATGTCGTATGTTTCGCTTTATTTATTCAAATAAATGTGCCGCCAGTTTTTTATCATGTCCATAAATGTCATCTGTAAAACGCAGCAACCCCTTTTCATCTACCCGCGATGTAAATACGTGATTAAAACAGGAACCGTTTTACCAAGCGTTACCCGCTTCTCTTTAGAACTGTTCATAGCTGCTTTAATTTTTTCGTTCGTCCACTCAGCTTGATTGCGTAAGAGATAAACAGCTAAGTCAAACGGCTGGTGAAGCCTGATACAACCATGGCTGAAAGCTCGTTGCTGCCTGTTGAACAAACCACGGCTGGGCGTATCGTGAAAGTAAATGTTATATTTTTCACCTGCTTTATAGATACTTCGTTACAAAACACATCTAATAAAAAGAATAAAGTTGTCGCTATTACCGGTATAATATATCTCATGAATGCCTGTTAATTGTGTGCAATAAATATTGGCGCATTTGTTTGCGTCATAATATAGTTGGCATGGCTCTCTTTAAAAAATCTTGACAATGAACTTCTGCCGAAAGAGCCCATTATAATTAGTGGGTTAGATAATCTGTTGATATAATTGATAAGCTCGTTTTTTGTTTCGCCCTTAATGATTTCAATTTTTGCATTTGGATAATGCAAGGGCAGCCACTCTCTAATCAGGTCGTCATACTCTAATCCCAGCACATTCGTTGGTAAGACAGATACAAAGTGAACGGGTAAATTTTTGTAAAAGCCAAAAAGATATGTAAACAACCTGATTGCGTATATACTTGACAATTTATCGTCGTAAGCAAATACTAACGTGTCGGTGTTGGTGTAATCTTTATTAATCATTAATACCGGGCAATGAGTTTCTGCTAAAAATGTGTTCATTGAATAATGGATAGGTGGTGTGTCTGCATCGCATACAATCAGGTCGGCAAAAGCACTGTAGTCTATTAGTGTATCTAAATGATTGGTGCTGATAGTATGGGTTCTAAAAGAAACATTTGCTGCCTCACAGGTATCGGCAAATAATTTCATACTTGTGTCTAAAAACTTCAAGTGCTCATCTTCGTCTGAAGCTGTTGTTAAATCCTTATCGGTGAGATTTATATCGCTTGGAAACAGGTAACTGTCATTACCGTATTTGAGGCTTTGAGCAAATATGCCAAATAGTGTTGAATTATTTTGAACCGCAAGTTTGATGGCAAAGATCAGTGCGGTGGCGGGTACTTTAAAGTCGTTAATCAACACCAATATCTTTTTCATGTGAACAGATTTTAGATGTGTAAATAGTGCATTACCTTTATAAAGGTATTTCATTTGTCTTCAAACAATTGCCTTGCCTGTTTACAGCCCTGCAATCAAAAACAATTTTTATGCAACACATTGAAAAGTACGCTTCGAAAAGCGCAGAAAAAAGCTCGTTTTTCTCATCGACGAAAAATAAAATGTTAGTAGCAGCAGGTTTAGTAATTGTACTCTTTGCGGCTCTGTGGATTTGGAAAGCTGCAGAGATAAAAAATCTTAAACAGGAGAACGAGAAAAGGGAAGCCTTGCTGCAACAGCAGGCTGCTGACCTGTTTAGGCAGGCAGATTACCGGTATTTAAAACTGTTAGCAAAGCCGTATGTTTGGGCGATACGAACAGAAATGATGAAGGGAAATATTGAAGCAGTAAACTTATATGCAAATGATATGGTGAAAGAAAAAAACTTTCAAACCATTACCGTTGCAGATGAAAAAGGAGTGGTTGTTTCATCAACCAATAAGAAGCTGGAAGGCAAGCCATACGCATCTGTAGCAAATGCAGCATCACTTAACAGCGATAGCACTGTTGTTAGCCAAACTGATAACGGTGCAGTAAATGTAACCTCTCCTGTTATGGGATTTAATAAAAGAATTGGCACGCTTATTTTTAATTATATGCCACCAAAAGCTGAATTGAAATAGTTGAATTAAAATGTAAGCATTAAAAAACTACAAACAGCAATTTGCAGACCGGCTTGTTTATTAAGAAGAACTTTTTCCGGCTTTTATAATACAGATGCAAATGAGTAAGCTAAGCGTAAAGGGAATATGGCAACTTTTGAAAAATGCAGGCGCCGGATTTGGCAAACATAAGGTTCTTAAATTAAGCGCATCGCTTGCCTATTATACCACTTTTTCTATTGGTCCAACATTGCTTGTTGCTATATTTTTTGCTGATTTATTTTTGGGGCGGGAGGCGATTGAGGGAACTATTTATAAACAGATGAGTGGTTTGGTGGGTAAAGAAACGGCGCTGCAAATACAGAGTATTATAAAGAATGCCTCAGTAACCGGTAACAATTTTACGGCTATCATCAGTTTTGTAACGTTGATAATAGCAGCTACAACTGTGTTTACAGAAATGCAGGACTCAATTAACACGATATGGAATTTGAAAGTAAAAACCGGTAGTGGCTGGTTGCGCATGTTAAAAAACAGGCTTCTCTCTTTTTCGGTTACTGCAAGCCTGGGATTTCTTTTGCTCGTATCTCTTTTGATAAATACATTGCTGGAGGGATTTATGAGTAAACTTCAGCAGATGTTTCCTCACATTGCTATTGTGCTTATCTATGCAGTTAATCTATTGACTACACTTATAGTGGTTGGATTTTTGTTTGCCATTATTTTTAAAGTACTGCCCGACGCAATTATTAGCTGGAAAGATGTTGTTGCTGGTTCTTTGTTCACGGCAGTATTATTTATGATTGGAAAGTTTTGCATTACAATCTATTTAAGCAACAGTAAGCTCGGTAGCAGCTATGGCTCTGCCGGTTCGCTGGTAATATTGCTGTTGTGGGTTTATTACTCTTCAGTTATTTTATATTTTGGCGCAGAGTTTACCAAAGCCTACGCACTAAAATATGGCTCGGTAATTAAGCCAAAAGATTATGCAGTAACTATACAAACCGTTCATGTTGAAAGTAGTGAGAGCAGTGTACAACAAAATGAAGAAAACACAAAAAATACGGAAAAAGAAATACGAAGCAGGAAGGACGAAGTAAAGAAGAAAGATTCTTAGTAAAATTATTTTTCAACATAAATAACATTTTTAGCATGAATGAGATTTTGAAAAGACTTGAAGTTTATTATGTAGCTTTTTTAAAAGCCATACCCCGTATCGGGCTTGCCATTTTAATTTTAGTTATAGGTGTTTTTATTGTAAGCTGGCTTACGTCTGTCTTTCAAAAAAGAATCAGAAGCAAATCTCACGATCAACTGATGAGCACTTTTTTAGCAAAGGCCATTAAAGTGGTTTTAATAATTTGTCTTTGTCTTTTTGCGCTGCAGACTGCCGGGTTAAGTGGTATTGCAGGCGGCATATTGGCAACAGCAGGGGCATCGGCAGTTGTTTTAGGTTTTGCTTTTAAAGATATTGCTGGAAATTTTTTAGCAGGTATCATACTTGCCTTTAACCGCCCGTTTCATGTGGATGATACCGTACAAATTGAAAATGTATTTGGAAAGGTAAAGTCAATGGAATTCAGGTATACCAAAATAACCACTTTTGACGGCAGAAATGTTTATATACCCAATGCAGATGTACTTACCAAGCCCGTATTTAATTATACAGAAGATGGTTTTTACCGGGCAGATTTTGTTGTAGGAATTGCTTATGAAAATGATATTGAAAAAGCAAAAGAAATTATTATTTCATGCTTTAAAGAAGATGAGGAAATAGTAAAAGATGAAGCGCATGTAAACTTTGTTGCCGAAGATGAACTTGCTGCAAGCACTGTAAACCTAAAAGTGTTTTTTTGGGTTACAACGGAAGACTTTAGGCGCGGCACGCTGCAAACACGTGGAAGGTTAATTCAAAAAGTAAAAACAAGGCTGGAAGAAAATGGGTTTAATCTTCCAGCCGATATTAGAGAGCTTAAATTTTATGAAGCCTCAAAACCTTTTCAAATCATTTCAACACAGGATAAAAGCACGGACAAAGTGCAATAAAATTAATTTCTTAAACACTATACTTTTACTTCTAATGATTTCGTAAGCGACCGATGGTGGTATCGAGTGAACTTTTTAATTTATCCAATGCGCCTTTTAATGCCTCTTGTATTGTATTGCCATAAGCGGTAACTGCAACCGGCTGCATTCCTTCAAGGCGTGCCTCCAGCATACAACGCTTATCGTTAATGCCGCTTTTGTGGCTGTTCTCATCGTTTAAGTGAACTTCTACCCTCGTAATCTGCTCATCAAACCTTTTTAAAGTTTCAGCAATAGTGCTTTGTACAAAATTGCTTAGTCCTTCAGTTCCTGTTATGTTGTTGTCTGAGTTTATCTGTATAGTCATGATGGTTTATTTTTTAATTCCTTTTTAATAATGGGTGAAAGGTTTGATTTTTTAATTGCCTAAAACGTTACTAAAAGTCAAAAGATGCAGATGCAACTATGAGGCTAGATAACTAAAGCTCTATTATCATAAAAAAGACAAGCATGTTTTATGTTCCAAGTGAGAAGTTGAATACCACTTTTGAACCATCTGGCGCAATAGCAAGTATTTGAATCATACCATTTTGAGCACCCAGCAGGGCCATATCAATATCTTCCGGATTGTTAATTGGTTTGCCGTTGATAAAAGCGATAATAGTACCCGGGGGAATGCCGGCCTGATCAAAAAAACCATCCTTGCGCACCTTGGTCACCAAAACACCCGCATTTAAATTAAAGTGCTGTTTTATTTCAGCAGTAAGCGGGACGAAAGTGGCTCCAAGCCTGTTGTATATTTCCTGGAGCGCTCTATCACTTTTAGCTTCAGGTTTTTCAGTTTTTGCCACAACTTCACTGTGCAGTGTAGCAGAGACTGTAGCGGTAGCGCCTTTGCGCTGGTAGGTTAATTTAATGGTGTCGCCTGATTTGTGTCTTGCTATTCTTTCAGAAAACTCCGTTGACGAATTGATTAAAACGCCATCTATACTTTGAATAATGTCACCTTCTTTAAGGCCAGCCGCTGCAGCGGCACTTTCATTTTGCACACTGGTTATGTAAACGCCTTTTACCAAAGCAGGATTGAGGCCCTGTTGTATTAGGTATTGGTCTTCTGCAGCTGGCGCCGGAAAGGAAACACCCAACACACCTCGCTTAACCACTCCAAAGTTTTTTAAATCATCCAAAATCTTTTTTGCCAGGTTTACAGGTATGGCAAAAGCATAGCCCGCATAACTACCGGTTTGCGAAGCAATGGCTGAATTAATGCCTATCAATTCTCCGTTGGTGTTAACAAGCGCACCTCCGCTATTGCCCGGGTTAATGGCAGCATCGGTTTGAATAAATGATTCAACAGCCATATTACCTTCAGGCGCCGCATTATTTTGCATAGTATTGCTACCTGGCCGGTTTATGATTCCAATGCTTCTGGCTTTGGCGCTTACAATGCCGGCAGTTACGGTTGTATTAAGTGAAAGGGGAAAGCCTACAGCTAATACCCATTCGCCTATCTGCACCTTATCAGAGTTTCCTAATTTTACGACAGGAAGATTGTTAGTATCAACTTTTATAAGCGCTAAATCAGTATTGGGATCACGGCCAATCAACTTTGCAGAGAAAGTTCGTTTGTCGGGAAGTATAACGTCAATAGCCGATGCGTTTTCAACCACATGATTATTTGTAGCTATAAATCCATCAGGGCTTATAATTACACCTGACCCTGATGCCCCGTAATCTGACGAGGCGTTGAAATGAATTTTTATATGCACTACTGCCGGCATTACCATCTTTGACGCCGTTACAAAATTTACATCGCCATTTGGAGTGTTTATGGCAGCAACATTTTCTGTTGGCTGCGTTAAACTGTCTTCTGTACTGCCACCTTTATCTGCCCTTTGCTTATTGGTACAACTAATGGCCAGACCTTGCAGTATTATAAATAAAACCGGAAGCAGGATGGCGTGCGACTTATTCATATCCGGCAGTATTATTTTTAATTAGAAAGGTTACTTATGAGAAATAAACCGTCCATAATAGTTTTTAAGGTTGGCCTCGTACTCTGTGCTTAGCTGTTTTGAAGCATCGTATTCCGGGCTGTTTTTAACCTGCTCAACCGAGGCATTTACAGTGACTTCTGAAGCTTCCCAATTTATTTCTTTTATCCAATCAGGCGATATAGTTACCTTCTTGCCAGGAAACCAATTTCCTGTGTCAACCATCATATAATGTATTGTCCAGTTGCTATCATCTACTATAAAATCCTCCACATCGCCAATATCACCATCTAATGCATGAATAGTATAACCCTGCACGTTTTTAGCACTTCGTAAATGAGGGTCGCCGTCTGCTTCAGCGTCGGGGGTATTTTTACTGTTTTTTACTGCCTCCTCCATAGGCACGGATGACATGGGCATCATCATTCCGGTAGTGCCCATACCACCGGCCCAAATGCTGCCGCCCCAGTAATTTGTCCAGGAATAATGTGCATACAGTTCCGTTTCTTGCTGCCGCGAAACTGGTTGGTCTGTGTCTATATCCGGGCTTTTTTTAATTTGCTCTTTGGTGAGGTTAACAGGGAATGTTTCATTTGCCCAATCACACTGTAAAAGCGCTTCTGGTGAAATAAGCACCTTACGGTTTGAAAGCCAGTTACCTGTTTCTACAACGAGATAGCGTATCGTCCACGTTACATCGTCAAAATAAAAATCCTTTACTTTTCCTATCTCGCCATCGGTGGCGCCCATTGTAAAACCCATCAGATTTTTGATAGTTCGCTTCATATTTTTATTTTTAAAGTGTTTTTGTCGGCATGAGTTGTGTAAAGCGGGTCTTTTGTTATTTCCTGCGCATACTGTTTTGCTTTAGATATGTCCACATTTACATCGTAGCCTGCTTCAGTCGCCATAGCATCTACTGCATCAGTTAGGTTTGTCAGTGCCTCTCTGCTATAAGCGTGGTCGAGGCTCATTTTATTAGTATCGGAATTAATAAATATAACATAAGCTGCCACCGTGCTGTTATTTTCACGAACATCTATCAATGCCTTATTATCTGCTGTTTCCATAGTCTCTCTCTTGTCATAGCGAAAAAAGTAGAGCCAGACTACGGCGATTATGCCGAGCAATAATAGTAATAATAGCCAGGGCCAAATGGTCTTTTTCTTTTCTATTTTAATTTCTGTCATAGAAATTGTATGTAGTTAAAATATTGAAATACTATAAAATATTGAAATACTATTTGATACTTAATTCACTCTTCATCTTAAAAATTTCTTCCCATATAATTTAATCACTTACTTCTTTGTATAGATGTATAGCCGGCAGATATATCAGGATATTTTATTATTAACCGGGCTCCATTACAACTATTCAGCAGTCGTTATGTCCTTGCATGGCATTTCGCTATTCAGCAAAAGAAGACACCGCTATTTCTGCGGTATTAAAGGTACGGGATATAACTTCATTAACTGAAAGCATACTAACGCCGTCACTATTGTTTGTAAAGTGGTTGGTAAAAATGCAAACTGCTGATTTGTCTCATTTCTGGGCTTAGACTTAAAACATTTCCCGACCTTTACTAACAACCGGGTAAAGTTCTTGTTGCATAAAGCCTTTCAATGAAAGAAATAGCAGAAATAATCACCAAATATTTAAGCAGCACGCTTGAAGTAATAGCAGCGCTGGTAGTAGGTATATCGTTATTTAAATTTTTATATAAATACTTTTTCCATGTTTTGAAACCTAATGATGGGATAACAAACCAAACCATCCGAATACAGTTTGGCAGTGGGTTGACAGTTGCATTAGAATTGTTATTAGCAGCAGATATACTTGCGACAGCTATTGCCCCTACATGGGATGAGATTGGAAAGTTAGCGGCAATAGCATCATTACGGACAGCATTGAATTATTTCCTGGAAAGGGAATTGAAACATAATGAAGGCAATTTATCAATGCAACCTAACCAAAAAACAAAAAGTGAATAACTATGGAAGAAAATTCTACAGATGGATTAAGTTACCAGAAAAAAGTTTGGATTAAAGGTGGAATTTATGCTTTAATCGTTATTATCATTTTATTGTTCAAAGCAACTTTTTCTGTTTTCCTGCTAATATTAGCAGGGGCTTTAATAGCTATATTTTTCTTAGGGTTAAGTGGCTTAATTTGCAGGAAAACAAAATGGAAGCAGGGCGTGTGCTTAACTATTGCAGTGATTGGCATTGTATTATTAACGACGGGATTATTCTGGTTGATGGGTGCTAAAATTCAGGCGCAGGTCGCAGAGCTAAGTGACACTTTACCGGCAACAATAGAAAATGCAAAATCACAATTGAGCCAAAATCCAATTGGAAAAAAATTAGTGGAAAAAGCAAATGCGCCTGAAACAATTAAGAAAGCAAAGGTGCTTGCCAGCACATTTTTTAAAACTACATTCGGCGTATTTGGTGATATCTACGTTGTGCTTTTTCTCGGTATTTTCTTTACTGTTTCACCCGGGGTGTATAAAAAGGGAATAGTGCAGTTAATACCAAAAGGCGGACAGAAGAAAGGAGAAGATATCTTAAACAAACTGGGTGATAATTTGAAGAAGTGGCTGAAGGGAAAATTCTTTGCGATGTTTGTTGTGTTTGTACTATCCTCTATAGGGTTGGCAATACTCGGGATACCATTATGGCTCGTATTAGCCCTTATTGCAGGTTTGCTTAATTTCATCCCCAACTTTGGTCCTTTAATAGCAATGATACCGGCTGTGCTTGTAGCTTTTATGCAAGGACCTTCAACTGCAGCAATTGTTGCGGGTATGTACATCCTAATACAAGTTATAGAAAGCAACTTTATTACTCCAATGGTTCAGCAAAAATTAATTAGCATTCCACCGGCGCTTATCATTTCTTCGCAACTTTTAATAAGCCCTTTAACAGGTGGATGGGGATTGGTATTAGCAACGCCATTAATGCTTATCATAATGATTTTGGTACAGGAACTTTATATTAAGGAGAATACTGCAAAATAAAAGGTAGAAAAAAATCTTTCGTTGTTTTGTTTATTCCCACTGTAATGAATCTGTTACTTGTAACATTAGAATTCAGACCAATGCTTATAATTATTTTAGACCTGCTTTTAACTCCTGAATAACTTTCGACAAAGTTTGAATGGTTTTCTTTAATTCTTCAATATCCTTTGAGCCCGCTACAGGTGCATCTTCTTCTTCCGCATCACGACCAATAAAGAAGGTGGCAAAAGTGGCAGTAACATATCCAAAAATAGTATAGCCGAATATGGCAATAATAAAAGCAAGTCCCCTGCCTTCGGGAGTAGAAGGATTAAATTCATTGCCTGCAGTTATTACCCGCATAGCTGTCCACCATAACGCCATTCCATAGGTATCAAAACCGGGGTTGGGCTTTTCAAGTGCATACATTCCTGCAGCGCCGGCAAATGTTACAGTAACGGTAATTGCCATAACGTAACCAAAGCCTCTTCTTTTCATAGTTGCGCCAAGGCTGTTCATGCTCCTGTTTAAAGAAGCAACGATGCGTACAAGCCTGATGCCTTTTAATCCACGTAACAAACGAATAAATCTGAAAATGCGGAAGACTCTTAAGGCAGGAATAAGAAGTGAAACAGCAGTCAGCCAGTTTCTCTTCAAAAAAATAACTTTAGTTGGAGCTAAAATAAACTTGATTAGAAAGTCTATTATAAAAATAATCCAGATAGTAAGGCTTGTATATTCAAGTGGCTTACTCAGCCCCCATACTAATTCTATCACCAATAACACAAGCCATACAAAGCCTAAAAAAATCATTGGACCTTCTAAAAACTTTTCTATTGAGGTAAGAAGCTTATTGCGTTCGTGTGTTAACTGTGGTTTCATTATTCAACCAAATTAATTAATCTAAGCTTTACCAGCACTCGTATTTATTGTTATTTCATTCAAGGGTACGCCGCCCTTTATGCCAAAATCCAACGTTCTTATGGGAAAAGGAATGGTAATATCATTTTCGTCATAAGCTTGTTTTATGCGCATTACTGCTTCGCTTCTTACCTGCAAATATTCGGGTTGTTCGGGTGTGTGTACCCATAGCCGTACGTCAAAGTTTATAGAGCTGTCGCCAAATTCCTTGTAAAAAAAAGTGATTTCATCGTCTTTAGTTAGTCCCTCAATTCCTTCTAATGCCTTAAGGGTAACGTTTTTTACTTTTTGCAGATCATCACCGTACGAAACGCCTACCGTTAAGTCCATCCTTCTTTTACCTAAGAGCGAATAATTTTCGATGGGATTTTGCAGTACTTCTTTGTTGGGTATAATAACCATTTGACCCTGAAAAGTTCTAAGCACCGTATCGCGCAAATTAATTTGTGTGATCTTACCCATGTAATCTTTTATTTGAACAATATCGCCGGTATGCAATGGGCGGCGTATAGAAAGGAAAATACCCGACATAAAGTTAGAGGCGATGTCCTGAAATGCGAATGCCAGTGCCAAACCAATAATACCTGCCCCGGCTAAAATGGAAGTAACTGCCTTATCAAGATTAAGGATACTGAGTGCTACAAAAATGGCAACTCCTAACACAAAAATGTACACCAAAGAAGAAAAGAGATTGTTCAGTGTTTCATTTTGAATAAATCTTGTGAAAATTTTACACGTAAGTTTTTTTAACCATTTGGCAATAAAAAATCCAAGCACCAATACCAGTGTGGCTAACGCAATATTGGGTAACAGTCTTATAAGTTCTTTTAACCACAACGATAGCTTGTTAGCAATAATCTGGTAAGCCTTATTTATATCCATCGAAAATTTTGAGTTTAGAAAACTATCTTTTATGCATTATAACGCCGAAGCATATAATAAGTTTTATTTGAATTCTACATTATCAGCCTAACACCTCCAAGTTCGGAAACGCGGTAAGGAAATTTATTCCCGGGAGAACCGATTAACATAAAATTTTTTGGAATCTTCCATTTCTTCGAAAGTTCTTCAATTATATCGGGTCCAAATTTTCCTTCAACTTCTACAAATTCAATATGGATATCAGGATATGCCCTGTCTAATACTTCCAGGTCTTTTATGAGGGATTCGTTATCTGTTTCCTTACTATCACGAACATGTACAATTTTCAACCTTTTCGTTGTTTCATTTTCTTCCACATATATCATAACCCGGTTTAGTATGGCAACATTATCACCTTTTGTAAAAAATACCAGTTCCAGTGAATTAATTTTTCTTAGCGAATTATGAAGATTTCTACTACTGCTGATTACAAATTTTCTAAGAGGACGATATAAATAGTCAATAATATTTATGAGCCATTTAATTATCAGCGCCCTGTTAAGCATTATAATAATAAATGCAAGCGCAGGAATAAGGTATTTTATAAAAACAAAAAACGATTCTATATTTAAACGGATGTTACCAACAAATGCTGTAACCACAAAACCTATAGCCAGCAGTACAGATATAATAGTTGCTTTTTCGGGGCGTGGAAGCTTTCGCCTTTTAGCTTTTAGAAATAAGTTGCCAACACCAAATAAAGCCATCACGGTTAGGAAAGAAAATGTGTACACGCCTGCAAGGTCTGCCAGGTTTCCTTTTGTAACCAGCAAAACCGAAATGCACAATAAAAAGAACCCGATTATTATGCGGTAGTTTACGCATCTTTTATTTTCTTTAAGAAAGTAGTTGGGTAAAATACGATCGAGCGTAATTCGTTTTGCAAGCCCGGTAACGCCAACATAAGAAGTAAGCACAGCGCCGCTTAACACAAGCACTGCATCAATTGAAATAAGATAGCCCAGCCATGCCCCGCCTGTTGTTTTGCCCATAAAAGAAAGCAATGATTCTTCATGTGATTTTATAATGGTAAGAGGAACTATGCAAATTGCGAGCAACGCTATAACGGGATTAAAAAAGCTCACTACCGCCCACATGTTTCTAAGTGTTTTAGGAAAAACACCCTGCTGTTGTTCTTCAACAAAGTTAGCGGAGCTTTCAAAACCCGAAATGCCGAGCATTGCAGCAGAAAAACCAAGGAAAAGTGCGGTGACTAAACTTCCTGATTTAAGGGGAAGATGCCAGTTGATGTTAAAAACACCCAGGCCATTATTTAACAGGAACCAGCAGCAAATAAGCACGAGCAGCAACAGCGAAGTAAGATGAATAATAAAAATAATTACTGCAACTTTTGCTGATTCGCCAATGCCAATAATTGAAAGCGCCATAAATATTGCGAGTAAAATAACCGTGGCAATCATTAAGGGTAATCCATTAACTATATCATGCAGGTAAAACATTGCTTCGTATGCAGAAATAACCGCGGTAGCCATGTAAGAGAGAATGGTAAGGCACGCTGCAAAAGATGCCATGCGCTTGGAAGTGGTGTTTAACAGCACATTATAAGCGCCGCCATTTAACGGTAAAGCGCCAACAACTTCGCCATAAATTTTTCTGAATAAGAATAAAACCAGCCCTACAATCAGTAACGATACCCATGCATATTGCCCTGCATAAATTATTGTAAGCGCCGACACATACAGGCACGACGAACTGATATCGTTACCGCAAATGGCAGTTGCCTGCAACTGGTTTAATTTAACGTGAACGGAAGGAGTAATTTTTATATTTGAGTAATCAATAGCAGGCTTTTGTAACATTTTTTAAAAGATATACTTTATTTATCAACATGCTTGATTTAGCTACTTTTTTATTTCATATAATAGTAAGGTATCTTTTACCAATCGTACTACCAAAAAATTATACAATCGCTTCGATTCTGTTCTTGTTAATCTTTTTTTTGCTTTAAAAAAAACAGCAGGAATAGTATCAATTTTTTTAAGTGAATCAGGTACCGTTAACCATCCATTGTATAAAGTATCGATAAAAGGAAATGCGGCTGCTGCTTCTTTTGACAATTGCAGGTAGGATAATGTATCTGTTTTATGTTCATTATTTTGAGCAGCGATATTTTGCAGTTGTAATTGCTGAAACATTTGTCTTGATACATCAGCGCTTAATGCATTTACCTCTTCTTTGGTCATATTTACACGCATAGATTGCAAATGATATCTTGCCATGTGATTTCTTTTTAAAGTACTGTCAATAGCTGCCTTTATACTATCGCTTAAAGGTTTGCCGGAATGATATACCTTAATAAAGTTGGCCGTATCTTTTTCCTCAACTTCCCACTTCAATATTTCATTACCCCGATCTTTAATAGGTGCCATTACTAAAGCACTTATATCATTTTTTATTTCTTCCTTTTGATAAACTGTATACAAAAAATAAACACTTGGCACTAATACGATTATGCTTATGGCAGTAAACCAATATGAATATCTCCTTTGCAATTTTTTATTTACAAATTCTTTTTCAGGAAAATGCAGGTACTTGACAATAAGGTATGTTGCTAAACTTATAAAAACTGCATTGATGAAGAACAAATAAAATGCTCCAAAAAAGTAACTCCATTGCATTGTTGCCAACCCAAAGCCTGCGGTGCAAAGCGGCGGCATTAATGCCGTTGCAATCGCAACGCCCGGTATGGCGTTTGTCTGATCGTGCCTTGAAATTGACACTATTCCTGCAATGCCTCCAAAGAGGGCAACCAATACGTCCAATAATGTTGGAAATGTTCTTGCCTGTTCTTCGCCGGTGATTTGTCCTAATGGTGTTAATATAAAATAGAAAACCGATGCAAAAAGACTTATCACTACAGCCAATGCAAGATTTCTTAATGAACGTATGAGCAATAGTTTATCATGAACTGCAACTGATAAGCCAACTCCTAAGATGGGTGACATTAATGGAGATATAAGCATTGCACCAATGATGATAGCAGTTGAATTGGTATCTAAACCGATAGAAGCAAGAATAGAGGAACAAAGCAATATCCATAAGTTATAACCACGCAAAGACACGCCGTCGCTAATAGTTGATTTTGTTTTTTCAAAATCAGATGTTGCCCTTAAACTTAATATCTCCTGTATGTATTTTCTCAACTGTTCATCAGTTTATTTGTACTAATTATTTTGTCAGCTTCTTTGCAAATTTGCCAATAGTTAACCCCTGCACTATTATAGAAAACAGCACTACAATGTAAGTAATGGAAACGAATACTTCACTATAAGAACTTTTGGGTAACGACAAAGCGAGGGCTACAGAAATACCACCTCTCAAACCGCCCCAGGTTAAAATAGGGATGGCATTTCTTTCAAAAGCTTTACCAAATCGCAACACCGCTATAGGCATAGCGACGGAAATAAATCTTGCTAATAAAACAATGACGATTGTTACACAACCCAGCCAAAATAAGGTTTGATTGAATGGAATAATCAACATTTCAAAACCAATCAGTAAAAATAAAATGGCATTCAATACTTCATCCATCATCTCCCAAAACTTATCAATGTAATCTCTTGTCACATCACTTGTTCCTTTTTCAAGGCTTTTGTTGCCGGTAACGATACCTGCTACTACCATTGCCAACGGACCGCTTA
>JAABUN010003739.1_pt1 | contig 22647 bp, 24 predicted proteins | sample 5559311 | NCBI WGS metagenome assembly JAABUN01 (sample SAMN10711877, study PRJNA513370) | rock metagenome | isolation source: Antarctica rocks | place: Antarctica: Victoria Land, Siegfried Peak sud
TTCAGGATGTCGTCCCACGTACCGTAATAAAGCTCGCGGCTCCCGCCTTCGAGCGCCATCAGCTCTTCGGGTGTGGCCGGGGTCTCGATCATGGCCCGCTTCGATGCGAAACTGTCCAATGTATCCGCAAGACTGGCGTTCCGCCGACCGTAATACTGGATCACCTTCTCCATGTTCGCCAGCGCTCCGCGCACGAAGGTGCGGGCCAGCAACATGCGCTTGTCCGCGTCCATATAGTGGGCGGCTTGGGCCAGAGTCATGTGGCCGGAAACGTACTGTTCGCGGGGCATGTAGGAGCCCGCCCAGTAGCCGTAGTAATTGTAGACGTGCAGGGGGATGTGGTTGCGGGTCAGGAAGTTCAGGAGCTTCGTGTTCAGGTCGATCTCACCAAAAACGTGGATCTCCGACGTAGTTTCCACCGGTACGAATCGCCGTCCCTCCGCCGTCGTAAAGCGCAGGGTGTTCTGAGTCCGCTCCAACTTGCCGCCATTGAAGATGTAGACGGGTTTCCTCGTCATGACCAGCAGAACTCCGCGTAGGCACACTTCTTGCAGAAAGGGATCCTCTTCGCCGGTGGCGGCGCGGGCTCCCGCACGAGCGTCTCTATCTTCGCAACCATCTCCTCGACCTCTCCCCTAAGTTCCGGCGTCAACTCCATCACCTCGCGTTTACGTTCCTCGGGAACCAGGATCTCACCGGAAGCCTCCATCCCTTCATTCGCTAGGCGCCACAAGTAGTAGCCGAGTTGCATCCGGGTCGCGGGCAAAAAGCGCGAAGACTTCTTTACCTCCGAGACGATCAGCTTGTCGCCTTCCCGGCGGACCTGATCCAAGCGCATCCCCGGCAAAGCTAGCTCCTTCGTAGCCCGCTTATAGTGCGCCTCCTGATTCAGCCGCCCCTCCGCCAGCAACTCGAAGTCTTTCTCCGGCTCGATCTCATGCGCCATCAGCCACGCCTCCCTAGGACAGATAGCGTAGTACCAGACCAGCGTCCCGGTGACTTCGGTACTCAAAATATTGGACTCTCTGACTCGATTTTGAAACCGGTTTGCAAATCGTAATGTGTTTCGAGACCGCCATGGGAGACGTAGAGCATCCCGTTTACTGTGGGAGGCAAGTTTTCCTGCAGTTGCCGGAGGCGTACCTGAATGACGTACTGAAAAAAGTCCGCACGAAATTCGTTGAACCGGCGCCGCCGTTCCCAGCGATCTTTTACCTCCGCTAGAGCTTCGTATTGTTGCCAAAGCACCTGGGCAGTTTCGTCTAGCTCAATGAACACACTTTCTGACTCGGTTTCGTCTTCTATGAGTCTGAAGTCGTCTAGAGTGTCATAGTCGAGGGAGCGTATAGCTGCTATCTGTTGTTCGGATTCGTTCTGGTCTATTCTGGGGAGCAACTCTTTGACGTACGTTTGCCCTGCTTCCAGATAGCTTCTTTCTTCGAGGGGACATACTTGCTTCAAGAGCTGGCGTGTTACGTCCAGCAAGGTACCATCGTAGATTTTAGATCCTCGAAAGCCCTCTCCGATGGCTTCAACCATTTGGATGCTAGCCGTGTCACTCCGCTCGGCGTGTCGGTTTGCGCGTCCTGCGACTTGAAGCAGACTGTCAAAAGGCGCAGCATCGCGTATCACTCTGGCAACGTCTATATCGACACCTGCTTCGATCAGTTGAGTGGAAATGATCAAAACAGGTTTGGAAGCTTCATTGGCGTCTCCCGCCGCTCGCCCGGAATTTAGTTCTATTTCGTTCCCGAATTTCACTGTTTCCCGGATGGCTTCGATACGCTCCAGACGCTCCTTAGGCGTAACCTGTGTAGTGAGGTAAAAGGTCCGATAACCTGTGTTGCGTGCGACCTCACTTAGTGATTCATGGGCTTCGCGAACATTTCTAATGGTGTTGAGAACAACTAGTGTGTCTGTCATTTCAGTTTCCAAAGCCTGCTTTATTTCTTCGATAAGGTCTGCGAGCTTCCGAGATTCGGCATCATAGTTGATTCTGGTACGTCGCAAAATGTCATGTTCGTAATACTGTGCAGGGTCGGGAATCAACTCCTGGGAGTTTTCCAGAATCGCAGGTTGTGTTGCCGTACTAAGCAAGACCACCCCTGTTGCGCGGGTAGTGAGCTCTTCCAGTAGGTGACTCGTCAGCGTCCAGTATTTCGTGGGAATACTCTGAACTTCATCCAGAATCAGAATATTCCCTGGTAGGTTATGGTAGCGTCTAAGATTGCGATTGCGTCCTCCGACGAGGGTATGGAAAACTTGGTAGAAGGTCGTGATGATAAGTTCGCTGTTCCAGCCTTCGACCAATAACTCGGCTGCATCGGAAAAGTCGTGCTCGCTTTGAACTTCAAATTGTCGAGGCGATAGGTGATGATGTGTCAGCATCAGATCGCTAGTTGGAAGGCTTCCTAAAGTCCTCTCTATGACTCTGGCGAGTTCACTAGCGTTCTGGTCAATTATGCTCAAGAACGGCAGCGCGTAAATAATCCTGGGACGGTAGCCGTGTTCGTCTTCGATTCTATTTCGCAGAACCAAGGCAGCGTTGAGCACCGCCAGGGTTTTGCCAATCCCTGTGGGCGCCGTGATGGTGTAGCAGCCACCGAGCTTGATCTTTCTCGCGCTTTCCTGTAGCTCGCAGTAGAACTGCTCCCGCAAAGGGTTGAGCTTGTGATCTGGAAAGGAATGAAGCTGACGGTAGCGGTTGATGAGATCATCCGGCAAATCGGCTCTCGGCGGCAAGGCTTTGTCCACGAGCGTCGTCGTGAGTTTGTCTGCGTCTATGAGGCACGAGAACAGAGCATTAAGAACGAGATAACCTATAGAGGGTTCGGGTAAGCTAAGAATAGCTCTCTTCAGTCTGAAAAACTTGAGCGGCCATTTTGCGATTAGTGACTTAGCTTCATCCAACGCTTCAGAGCCGTAAGGCAGTGCGCTCGCAAGCTCTTCGTGAATTGCAGACAACTGCTGACTCAGGATCTCAGTCTCAGGCAGTGTCGCACCATCAGAAAGTGACTGAAAATTACCATGGTGCGCCCGAATAGTCATAAAAACGAAAAGTGGCAACAAGGTCTTCCACGGTTCGTCTGCAGTAGCGCAAACTTTACGCGCTGCCGCAAAGGCTACTACTGCTGAAGGTAGGGCATGGCGAGTGAGTTTGCCTTTTGGACGCTTCTTGCACAGGTACTCTTGGAAGTAAGGTGTGCTCTTGGCTACGTCGTGGTAGTGCCCGCATAATCCGGCAAGTTCGGTCAGTAAACTCCGGTCGAAGGGCAATATCAGGGGCATCTCTTCGGCAAACGAGCGGGCCCGTTCGGAAACGCCTCGCAAATGTTGCAGTAAAGGTACGCCGGGATGCGATTCGAGGTGATCCAATCGTGTGCTGCTCATTTTGCGATCTCACAGGTACGCAATAGTCTCGCCTGTTTCCAATATAGAGGCACCTTGAGTTAGCAGATGCAATGGTTTGCCCGTAGCCTCGAAAACGACTTCTCGATACACACTAACGCTGCGATCCGGCTGCATCACGCTAGGCAGCCGTTCTTTGAAGATTTGGGCTCCAAGATTTTCAGACAACCTAAAGCCATTGCTGGCCATAAGTTCGCTCGGCACTGCGCTGACATGTTCCCTGGATTCACCGCATGTTGTTCCCACGATTCTGGCAGCATGAAGGTAGGAGAGCTCCGCGATGCATTCGCTAAGGCCGAAACAGGGTGTGTATATAGCCCGGTTGTTCTTGAGCATGGATTCGAGCGTGTCCAACAGAGCGGTGTCAGGATGGCTGACATATATGCGATAGCGTACGTCTTTTAAGAACTCGACACGTGTAGGTAGCCTCTTATGTTTGAGATCCGCCGTGATTTGCCAACGCGTCAAGGGTCGGCCACCATAGGTACTTTTCGTGTCTATCCAGTTCGTGCCGAACCTGATGTGCTTGACGGGAGCCCGTAGTGAAACCCCAAGCTGTAGAGCTTCGAGCCTTTGCAGATATTCCTCTCGTGGGTAGCCTAAGATTGCCCCGACCATACCTTGTAGAGCAGTGCGAGGTGGTAGAGCATAACTCGTCGGTGACGAAGTCGTGTAGAAACGCTTGAAGTGAGCGAACGCGCCACTCGCTTCGAACACGACCACCTTGTCAGAGGTTGAAAGGCTCATAAGGTAGGTCTTTGAAGGCTTCCGCGAGAGAAATCGTTTTATCGTCTAGCAATAACCTTAGCCTTGAATCCTCTTGTCCTCTTATGCGCGCTATTTTCTCTTTCTTACCATTTAGATCGGCTACGAGGCTCGATATGTCAAGGTCGAACTGCGAGACATCGCGCAACTCTTCTTCTCGTAAGTCCGACTTTACCTTGATACGCTTGTCTAACTCACCTATCAAGTAATACGGTTCGTTGTAAATTACCTGGATGAGTAGGCGCGGCATCTGGCCTACCTTGCTGCGAGTTATGAGGTTCTTTGTCCCGTTCCAGAGACCATCTATCAGTAAGGGTATGTCTGCTTCTTTCAGCTTCGTCTCTTCGCCAGCCTTTTGGTTGACTACACCATAGAATCCGAACAAACCATAGGGAAGGAGATAATCATCGCGAAAGGTGCCTCGCGTTTTCTCTCCACCAGAAGGCATAACCGTGGTGCCCTGGTGGAACACGGGCTCACCAACCCGATGCAAGCTGCGTCCCATGCGGAACTGTACGGGTCCAGTGAACGTAATAGGTCTCTGTTCGCTACCTCCACCACCGATTGCAAGTGTTGCTCCGAACAGACGAATATCCACACACTTATCTAGAACAACGTCCGGATCGTTGCCATGGCTTTCGACGAATTCTTCTTTCGTAGTAAGAGTATTGTCGGCTTTACGAACCTCTCGGATAAAGATGTTCTCATCCTTATAGTTGGAAAGATAGTCGCGGATGGTTCGCTTCAGTCGGACATCGCTTATCAAACAATGCCCCGACTCTTCATCCATCCGCGGTTTGTTTTCGTTGAGTGGGTCGCCGTTTGGATTGATGTCCGTAGCGTCGAATACGAACAGAAGCTCCGAACGCTCTTCAAGCGGTGGCATCTTCGACCTCCTTGTTCTCGTTTTTGGTCTCTTGGTCGCCTGGGAAGACGAACTTGTTGAAGTCAAAAGCCAGGTTTAATCCTAGAGTGAAGTAGTAGTTCATCTCGTCCGTACTAAGGTTCCATGGTCTCGGAGCGGACTGTAGGTAATCCGAAACTAACGTCGCTCTCTTCTGGGAACTTGCCGCATAGCCCTTTTGCGCTCTGAATGGTGCATCGTATTGCCTTAGCTTACCTTGAATCTTCGGCAGCAACGACACGAAGTCGCGCTCTTTCATCTTCAAGTCTTTGAGCACGCTCCAGAAAGGGTCATTGTCGATGATCTCTCGCTGGACCCATAACAGTCTGTTGGTTAATACGCCTAACATAAACAAAGCCTTGTGTACTGTGGACGGGTAAGCCTCTGGATTTCTGGCAAAATACGCTTCGGCTCGCTCGGCAATGTCGGTCACTACTTCTCCTTCCTCTGTTCTGGGCTGATTCAAGACTTCATGGATAGACAAGAACTTAAGCAGCACTGCCGCCCGGAGTGTGGCGTACCGAAACTCTTTATAGCGGTTTTCCGCTTTTTTCCTCTCCTTCTTCGCTTCGTGCTTTCTGGCTTCGTAGAGTTGGTCTCGGAGATAGCGCATGATCCAGCGATAGACCTGGGAAGACGGAAGAGGGATGCCGCGAAAAATATTCTCCACGGCCTTCAAAAATGTTCTGTCCTTGTCCTGATTTACAAAGGTGTCCTGAGTTAAGTCAACGAGTATGCCGAAACCAAAATCTATGTTTTGTCCTTGTACAAGCTGGAGCCTGGCCGCCTTTGCCGACTCTCGAATCGCGTGCAACCGCGTGGGCAAGACATCTTCTAAGAGTAGTTTGATCTCGTGGGGTATGGACTTGCCTGTCTGCTTCTTGAAAAAGAAGAAGTTGTAGCTGACCGGGAACTCTTCTTTTGCCAATGCCTCGGGAATCTCGCTCTGTATGGTTTCCCATCTAGCAAGCGCCTGGAAATTGATGGTATCGACAGGTTTCCCATCCTTTTGCTTTTTGATCTCTTCGAGTAGAGACACAACGTCCTCGGCATTATTCTCGTCTATCTGACTATGGAACGCGGGTATCAGCCAGTACTCCTGACCACCTAGCCTGCGGATTAGGTGGTCACGCACGAACTTAATTCCTCCCTCGACTTTGAGGAAACAATCTAAACATATTGGTGCGTTCTTTGCGCCTTGGTCTCTGTTGAAACCTCCTGCGATGTACCCAGGCTGATCTAGGGTGTAGAACTTAAAATGCTGACTCAAGGCTTGTCCGTAAACCGTTTGCCCGGCGCGACCGCACACAGCGCATGTCGCGTTTGGACGTGCTACTTGACCAATGCCTTTCAGGAAACTATTGAGGAATGTTTCTTCGAACTCAGAAAAGTCACCAGGATACTTTAGGTCGTGATCGCTTTCGCAAACAATGGCTAAAGCGCCATCCGTAGTCTCGAATTTTTCGGCAAGGTCTTCAGCTATTTCATTCTTGCTAGCTTCGACTGCTTCAGCCCATTCTAGGATTCGTGTGTGGCGAGCGGTGTCTCCCAGTTCGCCCTTTGTATATTTTCGTAGCCATGCAAGGATCTTCTTGTTGAACGTTTTTGTCGGCTCCGTAACTATCGCGCCGGGACTGAAATTGACTCCATTACTCGGACCATCGCGGTAGAGATATCGTTTCAAATGAGTGATTTTGAAGTCGCTTACCTGGCAACCTGCGTATCGTAATTTTCTATCCGTGCGCTCCAGAATGATCTCGATCACTTTGGGGTACCGACCATTTTGGTTCGGATTGCGTATTAGGGAGGCTAAATGATCTTTCGGGTCACGGCCCTCTGACAGCAGCCGCAAATTCCCCAACTCTCTTAGAGCTTCGATCATCTAACCACCTCCACCATTCCAAACCCCTGGGAGTTCTTGGCCCCGAAACCTGCGTCGTAGGCGAGACGGAAGTATGGTTCGGGGAGATTTACTTCGTACAGGCCGGTCCAGCCTTTGATCCAGAACCCTTTGAAGTTGAGGATCTGCTGGTCCGTCTTTTTGACTTTGCGCGGCTTCACGTAAGCACCTTTCAGATCCTCATCCACATCCGCGGACCACTCCAGAGCTTTTGCCTTGCGTGCCACGTTGGCAACTAGAGACTCACTCCACTCACTCTCCTGCGGCGCATAGTAATAAGTCTTCTTCTTGCCATCGGGCGTTTGCAAGGTGCTATAAGCGGTAATGGGGGAGAGGGTCTTTACCAGTATGGGCTTAGTCCTGTCTAATGTTGGCTCGGGCTCGACGCCGACCTCGGAGATCCGGCACTCCGCGCTCCCTAGCCGGACGGAAGGCTTCGTAAGTAGGTGTTCGGCGAATGACCCGAGCACTTCGGAGTCGAAGGCGCTGAGGTAGAAATGAACGGAACCGTCGAACCGGATGCGACCGTTCTTGGACGTGCGCTTGCCGAAGAGGCGAGAGAAGGTGAAGAGCTTGAACCGGCGTTCTCCGTAAGAGTGGCCTTTTTCATGCAGCCATTCGGAGAGGGCGCGGTCGAGGTTGTGATACACGAGACCTTGGATCAGGTGGTTGTATTGGATGGGGACTTGCAGCGAGCCGTTTTTGGAGTCGAGGCTTATTCGTAGGCGCATGATCTAACACCACCAACTCTGCCGAAACACGATGCTAGATATGAGGTTCACTCGTTCTCCGCTTTCCTAATCTCCTCGATTATCTATCTATATTACTTGCTGCGGTGTTCCCGCGAAACAGGCAAATTTGCGAACACGTTTAGTCCTTGTAGGTAAGCTGTTTTGCGGCTATGCACTGGAAAATCCAGTTAGTTGTTTCAAATCCTCGTAGGTATAGCTAGTTTCTCAGAAGCGTGATCTTATAGCTCGCTGGCCTTGACGATTCTGATGCTCTCTTCGGATTCTTCGGTCTCCCACTCTTGAGTGTATGGTACGCAAGCATCGCCGCCGCCAAGGTTCTCAGTCTGTCGTGTATAGACGTGTCGCTGCACTACCGATATCTCTACGAGCTTGCTCTCGGAATGAGGAAGATATCTTACTTTCTCCATCGTGCTTCACCTCCCTAGCTTTGAACTAACTGGAGTTTATTGAGTTGCTGGGTACATCATAGTGTATCGTCACAAACAATTCAAGCTTTCTTTTCGCTGGACAACATTTCAACTTTAGGTAGAACGACGAAAGCCGAGCGGGATGCGGCGTTTCTCAGACGTTCATCTAGGCAGACGAATGGACGACCCTGGGGATGTTCGCCGCACCAGATCAAGGCGGATGCGAGCTGGAGGGCGTCGGCGGCTCGCAGCGGATGGGTGACGAGAGCTTGCTCGGCCAGGGTACGGAGCCGGACGGTGGGCCGCACCTCCGTCCAGGTTTCGGACAGGTCGTTCAGTAGCTCATGCGCTGACGCTTCGCCTTCGAAGACTAGCGCACCCTCTCTGGCGCGGCGGGAGATCGCCGATACGCACTCGACGCGCGTGGCCCACCAGACCACCATCCCTGTGTCTCGTTTGAGTAACTGGAGCAACGCCTCCGAGCGAGATTCTCGGGCGACGAGCGGCATGATCGCCGAGGTGTCCCAAAACCGCACCGTCTAGCGGCCCTTCTCCCGCTCTTCCAGCACAGCCTCTACCAGTGATCCTTCCGAGTCCTCTGGCCGCTCTTTTTCGAAGAACCCTTCGGGCAGCTTGCCGGAGCCGAGCCGTACCAGCCCTTCCCGCTGCATCGCCGCCAGCCGCGCTACCTCCGCCTCATCGTCCGACACGGCTTCTACACCGACCGGAACAAGCCGCGCAACAGGCCGTCCCCGATCCGTCACCAGCACCTCTTCACCCGACTTCACCCGCGCCAGGTACTCACTCAACCGTGCCTTCAGATCCGCCACCCCCGCAGATTCCAATGGATAACCTCCTCGCCGCTACTTGACTACAGTAGTCAAGTGTACCAGTGCAGGGGTTTTCCCGTGGCATCCGTGGAGGCTAGTCTTCAAGTCCTTCTTCCAATCATTCTGACTCGGATCCAGCATCCGGGCGTGGCGGCTCCCCGCCTAGCAAATGCAGCGTGAGTATGCCACCGGCGATGAGAAGCTCGTCGAGAGCTTCTGTGAGGTGACGGTCGGCCACTACCAACTCCTCACTTTCTTACGCCGAGAACAGCGTTGCCCGGCGCAGTAGCTCCTTGATAAACGACGCGCTCACGCCTTCGGTGCGTGAGATCACGATCTCCGGGTCTTCGAGTTGGAGGTCCAGTCCTTCACCATAGAGGTTTGGGAGGCGACGCTGGCATTCAGTGCCGGGCAGCGGGATTTCTATTGCCTGATCTATGCGTCCCGGACACGCATTCGGTGGTGATCCGCAGTGTCCGGGGATCGGTTCCGAGGTGTTCGGAAAGGACACTTGCAAATGGAGCTTCGTCAGCTTCTCAATTGTTTACGGACTCTTTTGAGAAAGCCAGGAAAGCATTCCCGAAGACAGCCGGGGAGAGCGTCGGTTCGTCTTCCGAAATGTCTCCTTACAGCGCGTAATCTCCAGTGTGGGCTTCTTCGAGGTAGCGGGCCAGCAGTGTTATGCAGGCTTGCACGTCTTCGGCGTTGACCATCTCGTTGACGGTGTGGACGTAGCGGCAGGGGATGGAGAGCGTGATGGACGGTATCCCTCCGTGTAGACGCTGTACGCCACCGGCGTCCGTGCCACCGAATGGAAGAATCTCCATCTGGTGCGCGATGTCTTCGCGTTCGGCGATGGATCTAAAGTGGTCCACGAGCTTGGGGTGAGATATTAGGGAGCTGTCCATTATCTTGATCGCAGCTCCTTTGCCTAGAGCGGTGATCTCGTTCTCCCCACCGCCTCCTGGAATATCCATCGCTAGTGTGACGTCCAGCGCGATCATGACGGTCGGCGCAAGCCCCGCGCCGCTGGCTGTGGCTCCCCGCAACCCAACTTCTTCCTGGGAAGTAGCGACCGCGTGGATCGTGGCTTCATGCTCGCCCATTTCCTTCAGAGCCTCGTACATTACGAAGACCCCGATGCGGTCGTCCATCGCCTTGCCGATAAAGTTATCTCCGACTCTTTCGAGCGTCCGGTCCATGACCGCGTAATCCCCGACGCGGACTTGCTCCTTGACCTGCTCGACATCCAGGCCGAGGTCCACGTAGAACTCATCGGTTTTTGGCGGCTTATTATCCTCGGCGGTCGCCAGGTGCGGTGGCTTGCGGGACGGTTGCAGAGCGCCGCGCAACGTCTCGCCGTTCGAGGTGATCACCAGCACACGCTGGGAGACCATATTCGCCGGGTCGTGGCCGCCGAGAGTCTGGAGACGCAGGAAGCCCTTATCGTCGACGTGCTTGACTAGAAAACCGATCTCATCGGTGTGGGCCGCGATCATGACGCGCACGTCGTCGCTGCCGGTCTTTGTCCCGATCACACTTCCCATGTTATCCGTGCGGACGCTATCGGTAAGCTCTCCGAGGACTTCATTCGCTATCTCGCGCTGACGTTCCTCCCGACCAGATACCGCTGGAGTCTCGATCAACCGCCGCAACAACGCCTCGTCCAACGCCATAGAGAAACCTCCCGCTAGAAAATGGAACCCTGAACAAAGAAGAGCCTAGCAAACGACGCGGAGACGCGCCGAAGAACAGTATCCGTTACTCGGCGATCTCCTCTTGCAGATGCCGGGTGGCCAGTATCTTGCCCGACAGATACAGACTCAAGCCGAAGTAGTAGAAGAGATACATCAGCGAGAATCCAAGAACCAGAGTGTTCGGCTCAGGCATCTGGAGCAGAATGACCGCGTAGCTCACGAGCCATAACGCCGTCAGGAACAACGAGAGCCTGCGGAACGCCGCCGTTCGTGTGGGGTAGACGTACCGGATCGGCACAAAGACCAACAACGAACAAGTCACGAGCAACGCCGCCAACGCCCCCTGGCTCATCTCGAACACGATAGCGTAGAACGCCAGCACGTTGAAGTAGCTCGGGAAGCCGAGAAAGAAGTGGTCCTCGGTCTTGGCGTCCACCCGGCAGAACTGATAACTCGAAGCCAGAAGCGGCAAAGCCGCCACGATGATCCCCGCGTTGCCGTCCGGCAGATAGCCCCCGCTCCACAACAACAGCATCGGCGCGAGCACGTAAGTCATGTAGTCCACGATGTTATCCAACATCGCTCCGTCGAACGAGGGCAACGCTTCGCTGACACGCAGTCGGCGCGCCAACAGGCCGTCGGTACTGTCTATTAGGAGGGCTATAAGCATCAGCCAGAGAGCTTTGATCGCCTCGCCCTGAAACGCGGAGACCACGATCAAGAGCGCCAGCACAGCGCCACTCGCGGTGTACAGATGCACGAGTGCTGCTTTCAACCGGAACCAGGGAGGGGTAACCTCTTCCTCTGTGATCGAATTGTGCATACTTGTGTCCTTCACCGGATGTACCGCTTCCTCCTCTGGAGCATCTGCAACCTAATAATAGCAGCGTCGAGGGATACACACCTCTTTTTCGATCTTGGACCTATGCGGAAAGCCCAGAACTCAGCCTGATCCAGGACTTTATTCCCTATTCTGGATCCTGCCGAATTGTTCCTGCATGACAGCGTTTCACAACTTATGTCTCTATCCGCAGCGAACAAATGCAGCCCATGCAGTCCGCAACTCGCCAGTATGGTCGATGCGATGGATGAAGTTCGGGCGATGCGGACGTTACGGCTACGGTGGTCACTTGGGTCCGGGACTCTACACGAAGCGGTGGAAAGCTTCGACGGCCCGAGCCACGCCGTCCTCTGCTCGAATTTTCTCTCCCAGAACCCGCGCCCATTCGCGCATCCCGGCACCCCGTGTTTCCTCCAGAGCCGCCGCGAGGCGATCCGCTGAGAGTTTAGCCTGAGGGATGGGGCGGGCTCCTACGCCGAGGCTCGCCACTCGGGCTCCCCAGAAGGATTGATCCGTGAAGAACGGCACCACAACGGTTGGCGCTCCGGCTCGCAGCGAAGCGGCGGTCGTGCCTGCTCCGCCATGATGCACTGCGGCGCGGACCCTCGGAAAAAGCCAGTCATAAGGCACTTCATTCACCTTGAACACTGTATCCGGCAGGTCCGCGTTCCCGAGGCCACCCCAGCTTGTAACCAGAACCGCTCGATCTCCGGTCTTCGCTAGAGCCCGCAGTACCGAAGTTGCAAGCTCCTCCGAGCGAGCGCTGCCCATGCTGCCAAAGCCCACGCTAACCGGTGGAGGCCCGGAATCCAGGAAATCCTGTAGGCCATCAGGCGGTGTCCAGTCCTCGGGGTGATCCAAAAACCAGTAGCCGGTCACCGGCAGGTGAGAGCCCCAGTCCGGCGGATGCGGCAGGACGCGAGGACTCCAGCCGTTAAGGATCGGAGCCTGGTGCCGTCGGGCTTCGCCAAACGGCCCGTCCAATGGATAAGTCGAGAGCCCCGGTGTGTCGGCCAGGGCGCGGTTGACTAGCGTTCTCAACGGCTGCCAGATAATCTGCTGCGCCACGTAGTGGTTTAGTCGATTGAAGAGCCGTCGTGGCGTGCTGTGCGCCAGATCCAGGCGTCCCGAGGGCACAGGCATGAACGAGCTCGGAAACGACCGTGAGATGTTCACGAGTGGGCCGTACATCGCCCCGATGCCTGGCACTCCGAGGTCACGGGAGATGCCGCTGCCCAGAAAGCCGACGCTAGTGTAGATGATAGCTTCGGCGTCCCGGCAGGCTTCCAGGAGTTGACGAGCATTCTCACGAAGTATCGGGGCGAGAGTCTCGCGGGCTCGCCACACGAACTCCAAGAGATTCGCGTCGCCGTTTTGGAGTTGGAGACGGACGGCCTCCTGGGGATCGAGTGTGATGCGATGAAAGTCCAGACCGTGAGAGATTATGAGATCTTCGAACGCTCCCGGCGCCGCGAGCCGTACTTCGTGACCGGCAGCCTTCAGACCCATCCCGAGCGCGACGTAGGGCTGCACATCCCCCCGCGAACCGCCGAGCGTCATCGTGATCCTCACAGACGGAAGATTCTAACGGTAGATATCTTTACGGCGTCCGGTGGAAAGGATGCCATCGAAGCGACCCTCATTGTTCACGATGTAATGAGCCTCCATCAACTCACTTTATCCAACTTGTAGAGTGGCTTGTCCGGGCGACCTTCGTCTCGCTCTACTGCTATTGTCCCGGTGCTCTCCAACTCCTTGAGTGTCTCGCGGACTTCGCGTTTGTCTTCTTTGAGGATGCGGCTCCAGTCGGTGGTTGAGTAGCGTACGCCAGGCGGGATAGCGGTCAGGACTTCGAGGATTTTGGATTCTATTTCTTGCAACGTCAGTCGAGGCCCATTTTGACTCGGGCATCGTGCAAGGTGGATGCGGCGACTTCGCGGGCTCGTTCGGCGCCGTTCTCCAGAACTTCGTCGAGTTCCTTGGGGTCGTCGATGAGCTCCAGAGTACGTTCGCGGATGGGGGCGAGCCCTTCCACTACGATCTCGCCGAGATCCTTCTTGAAATCTCCGTACCCCTTGCCTTCGTAGTCCGCTGAGATCTCCTCCGCCGATCTGCCCGTGAACGCAGTGTGTACGTCGATGAGGTTGGTGAGAGCTGGTTTGTCGGGGCTCGCCGATACTTCGATGCCGGAGTCGGTCTTGGCCCGTCGTATCTTCTTTCGAACCGTATCGGGTTCGTCTAGGATGGCGACGTAGCTCCCCGCGACCTCGCTGCTCTTGCTCATCTTCGCTGTTGGATCGTCCAGAGCCATCACTCGCGCTCCGGTCTTCAAGATCATGGGCTCCGGCACCACGAAGGTCTCCCCATACAGATGATTGAATCGCCGCGCCAGAACCCGCGTCAATTCCAAATGCTGGCGTTGATCCTCTCCGACAGGGACGGAATGCGCTTTGTAGAGCAGGATGTCGGCGGCCATCAGCACGGGATAGTCGAAGAGCCCGACGCTCGCCGAATCCGCCCCGCCTCTCTGGGCCTTGTCCTTGAATTGGGTCATGCGCGATAGCTCCCCGAAGCGGGCTACGCAGTTCAGGAGCCATGTAAGCTCCGAATGCTCCGCGACGTGACTCTGGCGGAAGATCACGGATTCTTCCGGATCTATACCAGAGGCCAGGTAGATCGCCGTTATCTCCCGCACCTTGCGCCGCAAGACCTTCGGATCCTGGGACACCGTCAAGGCGTGTAGATCCACGACACAGAAGAAGTTCTCGTACCGCTCCTGCACGGCGACCCAGTTCTTTATGGCCCCGAGGTAGTTACCGACCGTGAGGTCGCCACTCGGCTGTATCCCGCTAAATACTCGCTGTTTGCTCTGCATAGTGCCCATTCTAACTAATGTAGGGGTATACAACCTCGGTCAACGGGAGCCTTCCAGGTTCTCCCGGACGGCACTCACCATGTCCTCGGAGGAGCGCCCACTGTCCCGGCGTTCATCCATCTTCACGACGGTGTACGCTCGTTCCACTCCGAGATCGAAGACAGCGGCCTGAGCCTTCGCGAGAGCAGCATAGACTTCCTCAACGCTCTCAGCTTCGACGGTCGTCCCCATCGGGCTCAAGGAGCACTTCAGGCCCGAGGATTCCAACGATTTCACCGCCACCGCTACGTAACGGCTGACGCTGGTGGTCTCTGTCCCCAGAGGCGCGATGCTTATCTCGGCTACGATCACGATTCATCCTCTTCTGTCTCTAGCATTATCCTCGCTAGTCTACCGTGAGCGCTCCTAAGAACCCAGAGAAACCGCTATCTCCCGCGCCGCCGTAACTACGTGGCTCGCCAGACGCTCCCCAGGACTCTCTCCGAGGCGTGAGATCGGACCACTCGCGCTCACCGCCGCCCGCAACTTCGCATCCGGCCCAAAGACCGGCGCGCTAACGCTCGCGACCCCGGCCTCACGCTCCGCCACACTCTCCACCCAACCCCGTCTCTGTATCACCCGGAACTCCGACTCTCCCAGACCACCGAAGCTCCCTTCATCATCGGCCCACGCGAGCAAAACCTTACCGGCGGACCCGTGCGAAAGCATCATCACCGCTCCAACCGGAACCGTATCCCGTAGACCCGTCGCCCGCTCCATAGAGGCCACACATACCCGATGCTCACCCTCCCGCACGTAGAGCTGCGTACTCTCACCCGTAGCATCCCGCAGACGCTCCAACACTGGCCGCGCCCGCTCCACGAGCCCCACGCCCGCCGCCCGATTTCCCCAACCGAGAAGCCTCAGCCCTAACGAGTACCGCCCATCCCGTCGAGCCACCAGATGATGAGATTCCAACGCCGACAACAACCGATAAGCCGTCGGTCGAGCCAACCCCGTCCCATCGACCACCTCCGCCAGACTCGCCGCGCCGCCCGCCGCCAGAAACGACAATACCGTCACCGACTTGTCCAATACCCCAACACCACTCTTGACCCCAACCGAAGTCTTCTCTATACTGTCCATATATCGGTCATTATGTCTCATATACCGAGACAATGCAAAGAGGAGTCAGAGGTTGGCGCGAGAGTGGAACGCGGTCGAGTACGAGGAGATCTCCGCTCCGCAGACTCGTTGGGGCGCGGGTGTTTTGGAACACCTGGACCTCCGTGGAGACGAAACCGTTCTGGACGCGGGCTGCGGCACGGGTCGGGTAACGGAGCTATTACTGGAGCGGATGCCCCACGGTAGCGTGCTCGCGGTGGATGGTTCAGCATCGATGGTCGAATCCGCGAGAGAGCGGTTTTCAGGAGATTCGAGGGTGCGGGTGAAACGGCAGGATCTTCTGGAATTGGAGGTAGATAAAACCCTGGATCTCATTTTCTCCACCGCGACTTTCCACTGGATAAAGAACCACGAACGCCTCTTCGAGAACCTGGCGAAAGCCTTGAAACCCGGCGGCCAGCTAGTAGCCCAGTGCGGTGGCGAAGGCAATATCTCCCGTTCGACCCTGGCCACGAGCGAAACCATGAACGAAGAGCGTTTCCGGCGATACTTCGAGGATTGGACGGACGACAAACACTACGCGAACGCAAGAGATACGAAGCAGCGGCTAGAAGACGCTGGGTTTAGAGAAGTGGAGACCTGGTTGCACGATGAGCCAACGCCTTTTGGTTCGGTGGACGAGTTGGCGCGTTTCCTGCAGACCGTTGTGTTGGGCGGCCAGATGTTGCGGTTGCCCGAGGAGGAGCGCGGGCCGTTCGCAGCTTCGGTAGCGGCTAAGATAGGGGAGTATGATGGTCCGCCGATGCTGGGTTACGTGCGTTTGAACATGGTGGCGGTGAGAGCGTGAGTGGGGATCTTGAGGCACTTTTTGGTGGGGCCGCGTCTGAGTACGATCGGTCGCGGCGGCGGCTCGTGCCGGGTTTCGAGGAGCTATACAGTGCTGCGGTCGAGGAGATCCCTTACGGACCTGAAGAAGAGTTCCGGGTGCTGGATCTCGGTGCCGGTACTGGTCTCTTGAGCGCGATGATCGCCCGGAAGTTCCCACTCTCCCACATTACGCTAGTGGATATCTCTATCGAGATGCTTCGGGTTGCCCGAAGACGATTCGCGGACTCTCCAGGACATTTCGAGCATCGGGTCATGGACTACGCTCGCACGCCGCTGCCCTCCGCCGTGCCAGGCTCGAAAGTCGGCTACGATCTCGTGGTCTCCGCGCTCTCCATCCACCATCTCACGGACGGGGACAAAGAGGAGTTGTTCGGGAGAATCCATAGATCACTCGCTTTCGGCGGGGTTTTTATCAACGCGGATCAACGCCTCGGCGACACGCCGGACGAGGAGGCGGCGTACCAGAGCTGGTGGCTCGGCCGGGTCCACGAAGTGGGCGTCGGTGAGAGTGAGTTCGCCGCCGCCTTGCAACGCATCCGGGCTGACAAGAACGCTACCCTGGAGGCGCAACTCGGCTGGATGGAAGAAGCTGGCTTCGAGAACGTCGCCTGTAAATACGAGAATGAACGGTTCGTGGTCTATGTGGGCCAAAAACCTAAACCGAGATTATCTATCGTACCTGACGAAAGGATGGATGCATGAGTACACCAAAGACCTTGATGGAGAAAGTCTGGGAGAAGCACGTTGTGAGGAGCGTCGAGGGTGAGCCGGACTTGCTCTACGTGGACTTGCATCTCGTTCACGAGGTGACCAGTCCGCAGGCGTTCGAGGGACTCAGGCTCGCGGATCGCAAAGTTCGCCGCCCGGACCTCACCTACGCCACGATGGACCACAACGTACCGACCACCGGGATCGGGCTTCCGATCAAGGACGAAGTCTCCGCCAAGCAGATGCAAGCCCTCGAAAAGAACTGCGAGGAGTTTGGCATCGAGCTGAACGAGTGGGGCTCAATAGGACAGGGCATTGTCCACATCATCGGGCCGGAGATGGGCCTGACTCAGCCGGGTCTCGTCATAGTCTGCGGCGACTCCCACACCGCCACTCACGGAGCGTTCGGCGCTCTCGCGTTTGGTATCGGGACCAGCGAAGTTGAGCACGTCCTCGCTACCCAGACACTTCCTCAGAGTCGTCCCAAAACGATGGCTGTGACCATTGAAGGCGAGCTTCCTGTGGACGTTACGGCCAAGGATCTCATGCTCGGTATCCTGAACAGGATCGGGACCGGCGGCGGTGTCGGCCACGTCATCGAATATCGGGGGGAAGCCATTCGCTCGCTCTCTATGGAGGGCCGCATGACGATCTGCAACATGTCCATCGAAGGCGGTGCTCGCGCCGGACTCATTGCCCCGGACGAGACGACTTTCGAGTACCTGCAAGGCCGCCCGCACGCGCCGAAAGGCGAAGACTGGGAGACGGCGCTCGCGGAGTGGAAGCAGCTCGCCACGGACGAGGGAGCCGAGTACGACAAGGAAGTGGTCATACAGGCTGGGGATCTCTCACCCTACGTCTCCTGGGGGACGACCCCGGCTCAGACGGTCGAGTTGAGTGGCGAGGTGCCGGAGCCAACCAACGACAGCCACGAACGTGCCTTGAAGTACATGGGCCTCCAGGCGGGGACGCCGATACGCGAGATCGAGGTAGACACAGTCTTCCTCGGCTCCTGCACCAACGCCCGCATCGAAGACCTGCGAGCCGCCGCCGCCGTCCTCGAAGGCCACAAGGTCAAAGATGGCATTCGGGCGATGGTCGTGCCGGGTTCCATGCGCGTAAAAAAGCAGGCCGAAGAAGAAGGGCTCATGGACATCTTCGTCGAGGCTGGTTTCGATTGGCGCAATGCTGGTTGTTCGATGTGTCTGGGGATGAACCCGGATATCTTGCAGCCCGAGGAACGATGCGCGTCCACGTCGAATCGCAACTTCGAGGGTCGGCAGGGCAAGGGTGGCAGGACGCATCTCGTCAGTCCGGCGGTGGCGGCTGCGACGGCTGTAATGGGTCGGTTCGCGTCGCCAAGTGATCTGGGCGTAACAACGGAGGTGAGGTAGATGGAGGCAGTAAAGGCTGTAGAAGGAAAGGCGCTCCCGCTCGGCTGGGACGACGTGGATACCGACCAGATCGTGCCCTCCGACGCGCTCAAGCGCATAGAACGCACCGGCTTCGGGCAATTCCTGTTCTCCGCCTGGCGCGAAGACCCGGAGTTCGTTATGAACAAGCCCGAACACGAAGGAGCGGTAGTCCTGCTCGCGGGCCAAAACTTCGGCAGCGGTAGCAGCCGCGAACACGCGCCCTGGGCTATACAAGACTACGGATTCGGGGCGATGGTGGCACCGTCGTTCGCCGACATCTTCAAGAACAACTGCGCCAAGATCGGGCTTCTAGCAGTCGAACTCTCCGAGGAGTCCGTAGAGGAACTGTTGGAGATCACCCGCAAAGACCCAGATGCAAAAGTCACCGTGGACCTCGAAGGCCGCGTCGTAAAAGCGCCTGGTTTCGAGGAGCCCTTCGCCTTCGACAACTTCGCTCGCTACCGGCTAATGAACGGCCTCGACGACATCTCCATGACGCTCACCCACGAGGACGACCTCACAGCATTCGAGCAGTCACGACCGAGTCATCTGCCGAGCGTGCTTTAGAGTTGTTCAGACTTCATCGAAATAATCCGAGTCTATACGTTTGATCTCGTAGGACGACTCGACCGTAGCACCGACGTTGTAGTCGATCATCAGGTTGGCAAGTGCCTCGCCGTCGATCAGCACCACGCTGCTCTCTATGGACGAGGCGTAGTCCCGAGCGTTTTTGGAGAAGTCCGACGTGGTTATGAAGATGCCTTTACGAGCTTTCTTTCCTAAGAGTGCTCCGACGAACTTTTGGATCTCCGGGCGACCTACTGTATTCTCCCAACGTTTCGCTTGGATGTAGATCACGTCCAATCCCAGGCGATCTTCATTGATTACGCCATCCACACCTTCGTCGCCGCTCCCACCAATAACGCTTCCGGCATCTTCTCTGGTGCCGCCATAGCCCATCGCCACCAGCACCTCTACAACCAACTTCTCGAAAAACCCCGGAGAACAGCTCTTGACCTGCTCTATTAGTTCTGTGCCCAGACTGCGCCGAATCGTTCCATATGCGATCTCTATAGACTCAACAGGAGTTTGTTCATCTGCTTCGTTCGCGTCTGGCAGCTTCTTGTCGTTGGAAACTCCGTCTCTAGTTTTGAATCTCACGAAATCTTCGTAGCGTCTCAGAAACTTAGAGTCAATCTTTACAGGTTTACTATTCAGAAGTTCCATACCACGATCCGTAATATTCAGATAACCTCTGCGGGAGCTTTCGATCAGCCCGGCCTTCTTCATGTAAGTGTTCGCCCAGCCCACTCGATTGTCAAAAGTTGGATACTTACCGCTTGGTAAGAGTTCCAGACGCTCCGAATTGGTTAAGCCAAAGTGAGTAGCCAAGTCCTCTACGGCCTCTCGAAAACGACGCTCCTGCCCGTCTGAAGCGAGTCTAAGTAGTGGCAGCATGATACTTTGGAAGTCAGGAATAGTCATTACTCCAGAATTTTACGTGACATTGCACTCTGCTGCTAAAAACACAAAAACGTTAGTGTAGATATGAGGGCCAGACTATCTAGTACAGAGGCTAAAAGCAGCAAAGATGCCGCAGTGCAACCCTACCAAACTCCTATCTAGAGTTCGGTAACGCGGACTTCAGCGCTGCCGGGTTCGACCAGACTGATCTCTTGCGCCGCCGCCAGCGAGAGGTCTATGTCGCGGCCCTCTATGTAAGGGCCGCGGTCGTTGATGACCACTTCCACGGACTCATCGCCGTGACTGACTTCCAACTCCGTGCCGAGCGGCAAGGTCTTATGCGCCGCAGTGAGCTTCTCCGGATCGTATGGCTCCCCGGTAGCGGTCGCCTCCCCCGCGAAATCCCACCCATAATAGGATGCGACCATCGCCTCATCGTCGATAGACTCTTCGTCCGCTGGATCCACTTTCGCTGCTTCTGCAGGAGCCGAAACACTACCCGCCACGGGACGAACCATACCGTCCAGCATCGTTTTATCCGAACTACCCGACCACGCGAACGACGATGCGATGAATAGCACCGCGCCCACCATCAAAATACTCAGAGATTTTTCTAACCTATATAACACTGTATTCATATCCTCCATTGCGTCCACACCCCTGCCAAATGAGGCGAAACTATTCTAATAAGAGAACGTAACACATCGTAACGAGATTGCAACATCTGTGAATCAAAGGGTGTGTTGAGGCTATTGCTTTGTGACTTGCACTTTGGCGAAGCCGGGTTCGATCAGGTCGATCTCTTCGGCGGCGGCTCTGGAGAGGTCGAGTTGGCGTCCCTTTATGTACGGTCCTCGGTCGTTGACGACCACGCGCACGGACTTACCTTTGTGTTCCACCAGTAGTTTGGTGCCGAGTGGCAGCTTCTTATGGGCGGCGGTCAGCTTGTTGGGATCAAACGCAGGCCCGCTCGCGGTTGGAAGCCCCGCGAAATCCTTCCCATAGTAGGAAGCTGTCATTACCTTGCTGCTTTTCTCGGAGCCAGAAGTGCCTGTTTGCGGCGCGTCCGCAGGGGAGCTAAGGGAGACCTTTGAGATGCCGGAGTAGAAGGTGCTGTCCTGGGCGGTACGGGTTCCAATACCGATAACGGTCCCAAACGCGGCAAGTAGTGAGACTGTAGCGAAGAGCGACAGATAGAGGACGCTTTTCCACGAAGATTTGGGCAGGAAGCGTTGCCAGGTGTTCTGCTTCCGCCATTCGCGGCGGGATAGGTGGGTTGAGGTTGTATCTCCTATCATCGAGGCGGCTCGTGGATCCTTTCCGGGTTCGCGTGCGGTCTCATGCGTCGTGGTCTCCCCGCTTGCGGAAGCAACGAAACACACCGTTAGCCGAGTTCCCGTTTCCTAGAGCGCAAGGTTATACGAGAAAAGGCCGCGATTCTTGCTAACTCTGAATGACCCGTGCATCCGCAGCGAGGGCCACGCCATAGCAAATATTCACTACGGAACTCGCCATCCGTGGAATACTGTGACGGGAGCTAGAGAGAAGAGGTCACACTATGAGCGGAGATATAGAATCCATCAAAAGGTTGCTACGCACCATCTCACTGATATTTGTAGTTGCGGCGAGCGTTCTATTTGCTGCCTGTGGAGCCGAAGAGGGGAGTAGTGGGTCCAGCGGAGGCTCCAAAGAACCCAAAAACGGCAAAACCGAAGCCGCTTCCAAACCCTCGGAGAAGACATCCAATCCCTCGGGGGAAAAGTCCGTAGAGAAGGATTCCGGGGATAAGAGCAAGAACGCTTCGGCCCCCGCCGATAAAGAGAAAAAGAATTCTTCCGGTAGCGCTGCGGGTAAGCAGGGGGGAGCTGGTCCAATGGTCGAGATCGAATTCGGCGGAGACAAAGGGACTCGTTTCTCCTCCACGTGCTTTATCGGTCAGGAGAGGATCAAGACGAAGGGCGAGGTTCCAGATGTGCTGTCGATGAAAACTGGCGGTCGTAAGGTGGAGTGTGAAATCCTCAAAAAGGGTCAGGGCGCCCTTGAGACGACGCTTATAGCCGGAGAGAGTCGCCATGAGCAGCGCACGGATTCGCGGTGGGCTACGATCTCCCTGACCTATTCGAAGGCTGGATTCTTCTCGTCCGTCAAGACTTCCAGCGCGGGCTCGGCGGCGGCTAGCAGCCAGACCAGCGTCACCTCCAAACAGTCGTCCTCATCCTCCTCTGTAACCTCCGATTGATCGACGACCCTCCAGGAAAGGCGTAGAGCATGTCGAACGGCAACGGCGACACCTTTGAGCTAAACCTCGACCTTCATCCGAACGAGGCTTCGGGGCTCGTGGACATCCGGGACGAGACACTACTGGAATCCCACGACTGGGACTACGGGTTCTGGGCGGTGATGGACGAGGCCGAGGCCGAACATTGTGTTGCCACCATCGGCCACCGGCGCGGAGAGGATATAGGCGAAGGTTGGGAGATAGACCGGCTGCACGCCGAACCGCGCTTCATCTTGACGGAAGGCGAGACCGAGGATGCGGAATCCGTCGCCTATCACGATGGGTGGGTCTACATCTTCGGCTCGCAACATGGCGGCAAACGCGGTCCCGTCAACCCCGAAGAAGCCTGGGTCGCCCGCTTCCGGGAGGCGGACGTGGATCACGCTTTCAAAGACCCCGCCGTCGAGATGG
>JAABUN010003740.1_pt1 | contig 22647 bp, 17 predicted proteins | sample 5559311 | NCBI WGS metagenome assembly JAABUN01 (sample SAMN10711877, study PRJNA513370) | rock metagenome | isolation source: Antarctica rocks | place: Antarctica: Victoria Land, Siegfried Peak sud
GGTTTGTCCCCCCCCGCCCCCCCCCCCCCCCCGACCGCCGACCAACTCCGCATAGCGGAGGACGCCGGGGAGGCGCGGCCCGACGGCGATCAGGGTACAGCCCGTCCGGGCCACGGCGGGCAGGTTCGGGAGGGCGAGGCCGCGCCGCCGCAACAGCGCACGCACGGGCGCGAAGCGCGTGAGGGCGAGCAGGCCCGATTCCGCCACGAGCCAGCGCGGCGGCAGCAGGGCCATGCGGGCCGCGAACAGCGCGTCCCCGACCGTGGGGTCCGCCGCGACCACGACCGCCCCGACGCGCAAGATGGCGAGGATGAGCAGTACCGAGGCGATGCGCGGCGGCACCATGAAGTACACACGGTCGCCGGGGCGCATCCCGGCGGCCCGCAACCCGTCCGTGAGGCGGTCGAGGGCGGCGGCGAGTTCGCCGTACGTCAGCGACGGCCCGCCCGCCTCGGTGAGGGCGACGCGCCTCGGCGTTTGCGCCGCCTGCGCGAGGATCGCGTCGAGGACTTCGTGAATCGTCGTCGTCGTCGCGGAAGCGTCCGGCACATTGATTGTCGGTGCCGTCGGTACGGTCGGTACGGTCATAGCGAAGTCTCCGTTTCGGGGGGCGTCGCCCGGACGACGACGAGGCGGCGATAGCCGGGGAGCATCACGCGGTAGGCGGCGGCGCGGCGCACGACACGCACATCCCCGGCGTCGAGCAGGGCCGTGAGGATCGCGTGCAGTTCCGCCTGTGCGAGGGCGTAACCGAGGCAGAAGTGCGGCCCCGCGCCGTAGGGCAGGGTACGATGGCGGGCGGGTATCTCCCGCGCCGGGTCGTAGCGCAGGGGGGCGGGAAAGGCGCGGGCGTCGCGGGCGGTGTTGTAGGTGAAGATCAGGGCGCGGCTCCCGGCGCGAAAGCGATGCCCGCCGATTGTGGCATCCGCGACGGCGGTGCGGTAGGTCACGGGCGTCGGCACGGTGTACCGCAGCCCCTCGGTGATCGCCCCCGCCAGCAGAGCGCGGTTCGTCCGCACCCGCTCCCATTGCCCCGTGTCCACGAGCAGGGCGACGATGCGCGGCACCGCCACCGACACCGTTTGCGTCCCCACGAGGAACAGGGACGCCAGCACCCCGCGCACCTCGTCGAAGTCCAGCCCCATCGCCCTCAGGCGGGCGATCACGGAAGCGGGGGGAACGTGCTGCGTGCTGCGTGCTGCGTGCTGCGTAACATGCACAGGGCAACGACCGCCGTCGCCGTTCGATGGGCCGGAGCCTGCCGCTACCGGCTCCGGCTTCTCTGCCGACTGCCGACTGCCGACTGCCGACTGTTCGTACGCCGCCCGCGCCACATCCATCAGCGCGTCGAACGGCTCGCGCACCTCGCGCAGTTTCGCGTCCGAGAAGGGGCGCATACGGATCGAGACGTACCCGGCAAGGCGTTCGCTGAGGTCGTATACACCCTGATAGGTGGCGGCTTCCTGCCCCAGCGTCGGGGCGACGCCGAGCAGTTGGCAGGTCATCCGCCCCGTCAGTGCGCGAGTCTCGGCGGCGAGGTCCACCGCATCGCCGCGCCGCAAACGCTCGGTGAGTCCCGCGAGCGGGGCGGCAAAAGCCGCTTCGGTGAGGGCGCGGGCGGTGGTCGGCGTGAACAGATCGGTCAGTTTCGACCGCAAGGCGCGGTGCGCGGGGCCGTCGGTGTTCAGCAGGCCATACGGCCCCATCACCTGCGTGATGACGTGCGACAGCCCCCCCGGCCCGGTCTTCGTGAACGCGGTTTCGTCCGTGAGGATGGCGCGGGCGATGTCGGGATCGTTGACGACGACACCGAGCGGCGGCACCCGCACGACCGGCCCGACGCGGCGCACGGCCTCCGCGAGCAGCCACAATACCGGGTGGCTGGCGAGATAGAGCGACGCCTCGTGCAGGGCGGCGCGGCGGTGTGGCGTGAGCAATGTGTTCATCGCACGTCCACCTCTAGCGGGCGACCGCCGTGGAACAGGTACCACCGCAACGTGCGCCAGTAGCCGTACCGCTTCAGCCGCCGCGTGGAGTTGTAGACCACGAGGCCGCGCACGAACCGCGCCCGGTCGGTGAGGCGACGCACGCGCTCCGACAACACCCGATCTTCGTGTTTGTCGTCAATGGCGGTGCGCGGGAAGCCGCCGCAGCGGTCGTAGAGGCTCGCAGAAATGGCGAGGTTGTTGCCCGCCGCCATGAAGTACGGGTACTTGAACCCCAGCCCGCGACGCCGCAGGCGACCGAGCGGGTGCGCAAGGTTGACGAGTAGCGCGATCAGGGCGCGGTCGAAGCGCGTCGGCGATTCGTCGTCGCGGGGCTTGATGTGGCCCGCGACGAACTCCAGCCCGTCCACCTCGAAGTGGTGGCGCAGGCGGGCGACCCAATCCGGGGCGGGCAGGCAGTCCGCGTCGGTACGGGCGATCCACCGCGCCCCGTGCGCGATGGCGTGGCGAAAGCCGGTGTCCGAGGCCGCGCCCGTCCCCTTCTGCGCCTCGCGGATGACCTGATGCGGTTGCGGGTGCGCCGAGAAGAAGGCTTCAACCACAGCAATCGTGCGGTCGGTGCTGCCGTTGTCCACGATCAGCAGGGTGTAGTCGCGGTCGGTCTGCGCCGCGAGGGCATCGAGGGTATCGGTGATGCGCCGCTCCTCGTTGTAACACGGCACGACGACCCAGAAACGCGCCGCGTGCCGCGTGCCGCGTGCCGCGTGTTCGGACGGTTGCCGTTGCTCCCTATGCGTATCTCGCTGTGCAATCTCGTACATTGCCTCATCCCTCCGCCGCCGCGACACGCAGCACGCAGCACGCGATATGTAGCACGACCGTCAGGCCACCATCATCATCACGCCGATGCTGATCCCGGCAGCGAGGCCAATCCACACCACGCGGTCGCCGGGGCGGATGCGCCCCTCCGCCTGTGCGAGGGTATAGGCCACGGGGAGCGACGCCGCCGCCATGTTGCCGAACTGCGGCAGCGTCACCACGACCTTCTCGCGGGGGATGCCTGCGGTCGCCAGAAACTCGCGCAGGTACGGCATACTCACCTGATGCACGAGGATCGCGGCGAAGTCGTCGTAGGCGAGGCCCGTGTCGCGCAAGGCGTCGCGCAGTACCTGCGGGCCGGTCGCGGCGAACGCCTTCTTGAGGGCGGCACCGTCGCCCCGGATGTACGTATGCTCGTCGCCACGCGGGTGCATCGTGCCGCCGCCGGGGATGGTCGCCAGCCCCCAGTGTGCGCTCGCCGTGTGGAAGGCGCGGTAGAAGATGCCGCTGCCGCTGCCAGGTTCGGCGGACGTGAGCAGGGCCGCCGCGCCCGCGTCGCCGAGGGTGTAGCCGGGGAAGTTTTCCTGCACCTCGCGGCGGTTCTCCGCCTGCCAATTGATCGAGCGCGAGGGGATTTCGCCCGCCGCGACGAGCACGCAGCGGTACATGCCGGAGCGGATGAATGCCTCCGCGACCTGCAAGGCATTGAGGAAACTGTTGCAGGCGTTCTTGAGGTCGAAGACCGCCGCGTGCGTGCCGACCTTCTCCTGCACGATATTCGCCGTGGCGGGTTCCGTGAGGTCTTGCGACGCGGCGGCGAAGATGAGCAAATCCACCGCCGACGCGGGCGTGCCGGTTCGCAGCAGCACGGCCCGCCCCGCCTCCGCCGCGAGGTCGCTGGCGTAGATGCCCTCGCCCGCGTACCGCCGCTCCTTCACGCCCGACACGAGGGCGATCACCCCGTCCGGGAGGCGCACGCCGGGGCTGTGCGAGCGGATTATCCGCTCCACCTCGGCCCCGTCAACGCGCCGGGAGGGAAACGCCGCCGCCACGCCGCGCACGACCGCCGCGCCCGTTCCCCCGCCTGTTGCTCCGCTCGTCGTGCCGCCCACCGTGCCGCGAACCTGTCTGTTCATCGCTTGTTTCTCCCGATTGCCGCGAACACTCCGCGTCGCACTGTCCGCATCGTGACACACCTGCTCTGCGGCCCGACTGCGGCGACACTGCGGCGCGGCGCGTTCCCTTCCCCTCCGAGATGATCGCGGCAAGTGTACGTGTGTTTGAATATGAAAACAATAACTTCTCTGGAGGGTAGAAAGCGCGAAGGGCGCGAAGATGTTTCTTCGCACCCTTCGCGCTCCCTATTCGGGGCGGTTCAGTCCGTCGTGGACTGCGGCGAGACTGCGGAGGGTTCGAGAGCGCGGGTGAAAGCGCAAGTGAAAGCGCGGATATCGCCCATCGTACTGACACGTATGTATGCAACGCTTGCGGGGTGGGTGCCGAAGGTGCCGAGCGGCAAGCATGGCAGATACGCCTCGGCAAAGTCAGGCGAGACGAAGCAGACAGTTGCACTGCTTTTCCAGGGTGACGGTGTCGAGATAATGCTTCATCCTTCGCAGCAACTCGGAGAAGTCGTCAATCTGCTCGGAGACGAGGATGCCCGTGTGGTGGCGTCCTTCCTGTTGCCACCTCTCGTGGATGTCTTCGAAGTCGGTCGCGTTGAACGTGTAGATCGTACGCGCCTGTCCTTGCGCATATTCTCATTGTGCGGGATCGGATATCCTCTTGTTGCTCCTGCCAACGTGCAGGCAGCACATCGCGTCGTAGCCTTGTCGGCACACTTGTATGCACAAATGGTCTGTAACCATTTCATCGGTGAACAGAAGGATACCCCGCCCGGAGATCACCGGGCAGAGAGGACGGCGAGCGTCCGTTTGTTGCGCTCTATGTCTTCGTCAACGCGAACCGGGTTCTGGACGTAGTAGGCGAATGCCCCCCGGATTTGTTCGGGCGTCAGTTGTGGATACGCTCGCACAACAGCGCGTTCGTCCGGCGTTTGCCGGAACGCCTCGACAAGTAGGCGAACAGGAATCCGGGTATCACCGACACACGGATAGCCGCCGCAAACGCCCGGTGTTTCGTTGACAAGGGGAGGGCGGTCAGTCAGCACCGCGAGTCGCCACCGGGGGCGAAACATGAGCCTATCCATCACTCTCTTGGAGTCACTGCTTTGGCGGTTCTTACCGTATCATCGTCCGCCGAATTGTCCGCATGAAGTCGCCACGTTTGAACCCCCTTGTCTTGCATTTCTTCCATGCGTGAGTCGCACGCACGCACCTGACAAACTAGGTTGTTCTGTTTTCAAATTGTACGCTTGTTCGTACTATGTGGCAACAGGAGGCATGTACGATTTGTCAAGCCTAGAGTGGGGCAAGTTGTGGGGTTATTAGCGGAATGGAGACGATGTATCCCGGATAAAAAAGGATAAGGACAGAGGATACACGTTCTTGTTCTCGTTTTCTGCCAGTCAGAGGTTTTCAAGCCACATGCGCTGTGAGGGAATAGTCGCCATCTTCTTTATCCTCTTTCGTGGTGTTCATCCGTCTTTGGCTTCTCGTCTCACCTTCTGGTATCCGTGCCACACAGGATCACGCGGGCTTGAGGCCGGGTTGCCCGCGCTCCACGGCCCACGACGCGGCGGTGATCGCGGGGGCGTCGGGCTGATTGACGAAGGCGACGGTGCGGTAATCGGCCCGCCACACGTCGCGGCTCAGGTCGCAGCGCACGTAGCCCCGGCGGTTGTTGTGGTAGCGCACCCACGGGTTCTGGTTGCGGGCGTTCTCGAAGACCGGGTTCGCGTCGCTGCCCGTGCCGCCGCTGCTGATCGAGGTACCGACGAACTCCACGCCCACGGTGCGCGAGTTCGGGTCGTCGAAGTTCAGCTTCAGGTCGGCGGCGAAGTTCGCGTGGATGTCGCCCGTGATGACCACAGCGTTCGCCGTGCCAATCGCGTCAAGCGTCGAGAGGATGCGCGTGCGGGCGGCGGGATATCCGCCCCAACTGTCGAGGCCGTAGACATTCATCCCCCCCGCGTTGCGCGTCTGCAAGGAGGCCATGATTGTCTGCTGCGCGATCACATTCCAGCGGGCGCGGCTGCTGGCGAGGTTGTAGAGCAGCCACGATTCCTGTTGCGGCCCCGTCATCGTGCCGTTGGGGTCGAGGGCTTCGGTGCAGAGCGGCTTGATGCCGTCACCGCAGGGCTGGTCGCTGCGGTACTGGCGCGTGTCGAGGATGCTGAAATCCGCGAGATCACCGAAGATCAGACGGCGGTAGAACTGCGCGTTCGGCCCCATCGGCAGCGACGACGCCCGGAGCGGCAGGTGTTCCCAGTACGCCTGATACGCCGCCGCCCGCCGCGTGAGGAATGCCGACATCTCGGCGGGGTCCTGCGGCACGTCGTTCGCGTAGTTGTTCTCGACCTCGTGGTCGTCGGGGGTGACGATCCACGGGAAGGCCGCGTGCGCCGCCTGCAAGTGCGGGTCGAGTTTGTACTGCGCGTAGCGGTTGCGGTAATCCGCGAGCGAGATGATCTCCGGGCCGTTGTGCTTGCGCGGCGCGTTCCCCGGTGTGACGCCGCCCTCGTAGATGTAGTCGCCCAGAAAGGCGACGAGGTCGAGGTCTTCGCCCGCCATGCGCTGATAGGCGGTGTACAGCCCCTGCTCGTAGTGCTGGCAACTGGCGAAGGCGAAGCGCAGGCGGTCGGGGCGGTCGCCGAGGGCGGGGGCGGTCTTCGTGCGCCCCACGGGGCTTTCGGCCCCCACCGCCGTGAAGCGGTAGTGGTAGACGCGGGCGGGCAGCAACCCTGACACCTCGACATGCACCGAGTACGCGAACTGCGGCGTGGCAATCACCGTGCCGCTCTGCACGACATTCCGCATCCCCTCGTCGGTGGCGACCTGCCACTGCACGGGTACGCTGTCGCCGCCGATACCGCCGCTACCGTCCTCCACGAGTGGGTTCGGGGCGAGGCGCGTCCAGAGCACCACGCCGTCGGGGAGCGGGTCGCCGCTCGCCACGCCGAGCGTGAAGGGATAGCCGATGGTGCGCATCTGCCCCCGCACGGAGGCATACGGCAGTTGCGTGGCGAGCAAACTCCCCGCTCCCGCACCGAGCGCGGCAAGCAGCGAGCGGCGACCAAACGTGAACGGCTGGCGCGGCGTAGCCATGAATATCTCCCCCTTATAGAGCAGCGTTTGTGGCGACCGTGACGACGGGCGTGTTCCGGTATGACGCGGGGTACGGTACCGTGCGGATGTGAGGAGAAGGTTGAAGAGACCCCTCACTCCCCGGCCCCTCCCATATAGGGAGGGGCGTGACGCGATGAAGTTTGCCACTTGTACTGTCGCTTGCATGGGGGCGGGCAGTACAGCTTATGCTATTCTCGGTTGGGGTAGCGCGATCTGGGAAGTCTGCGTACAACCCGCACGCATGTTCTTGCCTGTGAATTGCTTGTGGGGAGCCGTCGGTGGGCATTTTACCATCTGTCGTGCGAGTTTGGGGTGCGAAGAGGGGCGGGCAATCTCGGAGAAGAAAAAGATTGCCGAGATCGCTACCAAGATTATCCTACGGCGGCTGGCAGGCGTATACAGATTGACGGAGACTGGTTCCAATGGAAATGAAGGACGTTGCAGCACACGAGGCGGGACACGCCGTGATCCTCCTGATCTGGGGGTACCCCTTTCAGGCGGTATCCATTGAGAAGACTAATGAATATTTAGGTGTTATACTTCCCGACCCAACAGGTGCAACTACATTCCGCCAGACCACACACCCGTTCTGGTCGCTATTCATGGATCTGTGCATGTTCGCTGCCGGGGAAGTCGCTGTGTCCATACAAAACGGGGACAAAAGAGGTTTCTTTCCCGGAATACTCGCCATCAATCCTGCTGACCCTGTCTTGGAATCCCGCACGGATGATGCAGCGATGCTGGTAGGAACCGCCAATGCCTTCCAGTTGCCCGTCAAGGACTGCGTCGAGCGTGGCCTCGCTGTGGCACATGCGCTACTCAGCATTCCTTCCGTCTGGGGTGCGGTTGAGCGTATACGGGATATGACCCTCGTGCGCCGAGTGCTTCCCTACGTTGAAGCGAAGACCGCGTTCGACGAAGTCGTTACGAGATTCGAAGGCGGTGAAGCGATAAGCATTCGTAACCGCGCCTACAAGAAACTGCAACAAGATATAGAGGGGGTTTGAGCGTCAGGAACGAAAAACCCGCCGAGCGGGCGGGGCGTCGTAGGAATAGTTTGTCGTCCTATATCTGTTTCGGTGCTGCCTCAAATTCGAGGCATCCCCGTTCACCTCAATGCCGCAACAACGTTACCCCCTCCCCCACTGTGGAGGGGCCGGGGAGGTTAGTTCGTCCCGCCCCGTGCGGCAACGGCGGCGGCGTGTTCGCGCTTCGCGGCCTGCACGAAGGCGGGATCGGTGAGGACATCGAGGCCCACGAGGGCGATGGCCTTCGCCGCCGTGAACATGCTCGCGTAGCCCCGCTCGCTCGCCGCCGCCTCGACCACCTGCGCGGAGTGCCACGGGATCGGGCCGTCGGTGATCGGGAACGAGATGGCGACTGTGGGCGCGAGGTACGAGACGCTGCCGAGGTCGGTGGAGTACGGCCCCACGCCTTTCGGTGCGGGCGTGGTCGCCTGACCCATCGCCTCGTAATGCTCCTTAAGGCGGGCATTGAGCGAATACACCGGCACCTTCTCCGCCGTGATCGCATACGGCTCGGTGAACTCCAGCCGCGCCCCAGTCATGCCGCCCGCACCTTCCGCGATATGTCGCACCTTCTCGACCAGTTCGCGCACGACGTTCTGCGTGGCGGCACGGATGTAGAAGCGAGCGCGGGCGTACTCCGGCACCACATTCGGGGCGACGCCGCCGTGCGTGATAATGCCGTGGAGTCGGGCGTCGGGCGTGACGTGCTGACGCAGGGCGTCAATGCCCGTGAACGTGAGAATTATCGCGTTAAGAGCATTGATGCCATTCTGCGGATCGGCGGCAGCGTGCGCGGTCTTGCCGTGGAAGGCGATCTGCACCTCTTGCACCGCAAGGCACGAGCCGCTCCCCGGTTCGAGGGCGATCTGTGCACTCTCCGCCGCCGGGTGGCTGCTCAATACTACATCCACGCCGTCGAACGCGCCCGCGTGCGCCATCAGCACCTTGCCGCCGATGGCTTCCTCGGCGGGCGTGCCGAAGACGATCACCGTTCCCGGCACCGCGTCGAGGGCGGCGGCGAGGCCGATCCCCGCCGCCACATTCGACCCCGCGATCAGGTTATGCCCGCAGCCGTGGCCCAATTCCGGCAGCGCGTCGTACTCCGCGAGATAGGCGACAACCGGACCGCCGCTCCCCTTCGTCGCCTTGAACGCGGTGGGGATGCCCGCGACGCCGCGCTCCACCGTGAAGCCGTGCCGCTCCAGCGTGTCCGCTACCGCTTCGGCGGACTGTGTCTCCTCCATCGCAATTTCCGGGTGCGCGTGGACGAACTCACTCATCCGCCGCACATCCGCCCGCGTCTCGTCAATTTCCGCCAACAACTGCCGTCGCAACCCTGCCGCCACCATGCGCTTCCCCTTTCCTTAAATCGTGCGAGTCATGCATCGTTTTACCGTAAGTTATGTATTCTACGGTATGCGCTGCACGAGATGCCGCTTGAGGTACGTGATCGCGTCTTCGGCTGTTGGGTCGGTGTCATTGAGGAGTGCGAGGTAGTACGATACCCAGTCACCAAGCGCGACCGCCCATAACACCTGCGCGAGGCGGTTCTGCCCCCGCACCTCGACAACTTCCGAGGGAACACCGTGCTGTGCGAGGAGGTCATTCGTTACCGTCCAGTGCGCGGATAGGCGCGGATGGTCAAACGACGAGCGCAGTTGCACAACGGCGAGATGCGCCGCCCCGCCCGCATAGCCGACTGTCGCCAGATGATTCACTTCCGGCGGCGCGTCCGCGAAGGCTGGCACTTTCGCGTTCGCGTTCAACTGCCCCCGCCACCACCCCGCGACGCCCGTCATGATGCCCGCGCCGTAGATTGCGGGGACGCGACCATGCAGCAACCCTGCGACTTGCTTCGCCAAGTTGCGTTCGACCGGTGTTTCCGGTATCCAGTTCGCCTGCGTCTCCGCAAGTAGCGCGACCGCTTCCGCGATGTCGGTGTCCGGGTTCGGGGTAAGGTGAACATTATGTGCGACCGTGAGTAGCGACGCGAACAGGTAGCCGAGGGCGGTGCGGGGCTTCGTGTCGAGTTCGGCGGGATACGTAAGCAAGGGAGCGCGGTGCCGCGTCGCCCGCTCCACGAGTGCACCGCCGCCCGCGACGATCACAAGTTTCGCGCCGCGATCCGCCGCTTCCTCGAAGGGAACCAGCGTTTCCTCGGTGTTACCGGAGTGCGATACCGCGATGACGAGGCTGTCTGGCCCCACGAAGGCGGGCAGGTCGTACCCCCGCGAGACGACCACGGGAATCTGCGCCCGGTGCGCCACGAGGCCGCGCACCAGATCGCCCGCCGCCGCCGCCGCCCCCACACCCAATATTACGAGGCTGAAGATGTCGGCGTACTTCGGTGCAAGTTCGATGGCTCGTGCCGCCTCCCATGCCGCTTCCACTTGACGGGGAAAGCCGCGCAGGTAGCGAAGCATGTCGTCTGTGTCTACTGCCGGGTATGCCGCCGGACCGTCGAGATTCACCACGCACTTCCCCCTCTCGGTCGGTCGGTCGAAACGAAACACAGAGGGCGTAGGGGAGACATGAAACGGCGAAAGCATCCATCGAATCCCTGTTTCTCTCCGCGTCCTTTGCGCCTTCTGCGTTTCCTTATGTCAGATGGCGTCGCGGGCGGCGAGGGCTTCGGCGATCTGCACAGCGTTGAGGGCCGAGCCTTTGCGCAGGTGATCCATCGCGCTCCAGAAAACGAGGCCATACGGGTTGCTCGTGTCGTCGCGCAACCGACCGACCGCCACGCTGTCCTGCCCCGCCGCCGCGAGCGGGTGCGGGTAGAGGCTCACCCCCGGCTCGTCCTGCACGCGCAACCCCGGTGCCGAAGCGAGCACACGGCGGGCATCCTCGGCGGTGATGAGGCGCGAGAACTCCGCGTGAACGCTCTGTGTGTGGCACTGATAGACCGGGACGCGCACGGCGGTCGCGGCGAGGCGCAACTCCGGGGCGCGAAGCACCTGCTTCGTCTCGTGGGCCAGCAGCCATTCTTCCCGCGTGTAGCCGTCGGAATGGAAGACATTGACCTCCGGCAGCAGGTTGAAAGCGATGGGGTGCGGGAAGATGTGCGCCACCGGCTCCTTGCCCTGCACCGCCGCTTGTGTCTCCTCGGTCAGTTCGCGCATCGCCGCCACGCCCGCCGCCCCCACCGCGCACAGGGCCGTGACGGTCACGCGCCGCACCGGGTTCTGCGCGTGCAGCGGGGCCAGCACGGTGCAGAGTTGAATCGTCAGGTCGTGCGGGCAAGCAACGATGCGTGGGTGTCTATCGAGCAGGTCGCCGTTCACTTCGGGGATGATGAGCGGCGTGGTCTCGCTCGCGTTCTCGCGCCCCGTGGCGTTGATGACGAGGTTCCCGGCGTTGCGGGCGTGCGGATAAACGCCGGTGTTCACTTCGCGCCCCGCCGCGAGGAAGACGAGGTCGAGGAACTTGAAGATCGGCGGCACGGGCCGCTCCACGGTGATCTCGTCCGCCCCGAACAACACACGCTCGCCTATCGAGCGGTCGGAGGCGAAGGCGTGCAAGCGGCTCACGGGGAACCTGCGCTGCGCGAGGAGTCGCAGTATCTCGCCGCCGAGCATCCCCGTCGCCCCGACTATGCCCACCCGGTACTTCGTCATGCGCACGGCCCCCAGACCCTTCCGCCCCCGGCCCGATTGCCGGAAACGTGCCGTATAGGGTAGCACAGATCGGCGGGTGTGTGCCGGGGAATGCTACGATTTCCGGTATCGCGCCCCGGCAAAGAAATCGGCAATATGGGCGCGAAATGGGAGCATGGGCGAGACGAGTTCGGCGTCCGGCGGTACGCGCTCCGTACGCAGGTACGACCCGGTATCGCCATCGGGTTCGGTGTGGAGGAGCACATCCTGTTCTTTCGGGCGCACGATCCAGAACTCCGGCACGCCCGCTCGTGCGTATGCTGCCCGCTTGATTTCCATGTCGAGTTTGATGCTCCCCGGCGAGAGGATTTCTATCAAGAGCGTGGGAACGCCCCGCACCTTATCGTCGCTGAGCAATTCTAAATCGTCCTGCCGGATAACGAAGAGATCGGGTTGCACAGGATCACACCCCGGCATGAAGACGCCGACGGGCGCAGTAAATACGAACGCAACGCCTGTTTCTTCCAGTTGAGCGAACAGTGCGTGGTTGATGCGCTGCGAAACCCACTCGTGGAACAGGCTCGGCGCGGTACTCATCCACAACTCCCCGTTGATGATCTCGTACCGCCGGTCGTCGCCATGTGGCATCTGATCCCAATCGGACTCGGTGTAGTGCTTGTCAACAGAGCGGAGAACCGCGTTTTCCGGTAGTGCGACCGTAGCCATGCGCCCCCCTTCGAAGTGTATACAGACCATTGTGTGTCAGAGCGTGGTGTCGGGCGCACCGGCGAAGAAGCCCGCGATGCGAGCGCGGAAGGGCAGCGTGGGCGACACGAGTTCACCCTCCGGCGGTACGCGGACGACATGAACATACTGCCCGGTCGTAGGTTCCGGCTCACTGTGTACGAGCATGTCGCGCTCGGCGGGACGCACAATCCAGTACTCCGGCACGCCTGCCTTTGCATATGCCTCGCGCTTCACCTCTCGGTCGAGCTTCATGCTTCCCGGCGAGAGGATTTCCACCGCGAGCGCGGGAACGCCGTAGGCGTGCTTGTCGCGGAAGACGGCGCGATCTTCTTGCCGCACGGCGAACAAATCCGGCTGCACGGGATCGCATCCGGGCATGAACACGCCCATCGGTGCAAAGTACACTATCGCCGTGCCGGGAATTTCCAACTGCTGCTCAAGCGCAGAATACATTTTCTTGAGAATCCATTGGTGGAAGCCGCTCGGCGATGTGCTCATCCACAACTCTCCGTTGATAATTTCGTGCTTCCAGCCATCGTCCGGCAACTGCTCCCAATGGGCGGCGGTGTACTTCGCCTCCACCGAGCGAAGGACAACATCTTCGGGCAGTATGGCAACCGGGCGGAGAACGGTGTTTTCGGGAAGTGCGGCAACGGTCGCCATACAGAAACCCCCTCGCGTCATGTGTCGAATGATGCTCCCCGCAGTATATGCGAAACGGCGCACCCCGAAGGATGCACCGCTCGCGGTTGTATTCGGCACCCGATGCCCGGTACCCGGTACTTCCCTTACCGGCGCGGGCCACGGTCGAAGCCGCCGCCACGCGGGGGGCCGTCGCCACGCGGAGCCTTCGGGGGCGGCATCTCGCCCGTCAGCACTGCCTTGCGCGACAGGCTGATCTTGCCCTGCGGGTCCACTTCCGTGACCATGACGTTGATCTCGTCGCCCATCTGCACCACGTCCTCGACGCGCTCCACGCGGTGCGTCTCCAGTTCGGAGATATGCACGAGGCCGTCCTTGCCGGGGAAGAGTTCCACGAACGCCCCGAAGGGCATGATGCGCACGACCTTGCCGAGGTAGATGTCGCCGATCTTCGCCTCCGCCGTCATCCGCTCGATGATCTCGCGGGCGCGGCGTGCGCCGTCCTGATCCACTGACGAGATCAGCACCGTGCCGTCGTCCTCGATGTCAATCTTCGTGTTCGTGCTCTCGGTGATGCCACGGATATTCTTGCCGCCGGGGCCGATCACCGCGCCGATCTTCTCCGGGTTGATCTTGATCGAGAGCACGAGCGGCGCGTACGGCGAGAGTGCCTCACGCGGGGCCGTGATCGTCTCCGCCATCCGGTCGAGGATGAACAACCGCCCCGCGTGCGCCTGCGCCAACGCCTGCCGCATGATATCGAACGTGATCCCCTGCACCTTGATGTCCATCTGGATCGCCGTCACGCCCTCAGCGGTACCCGCGACCTTGAAGTCCATGTCGCCGAGGTGATCCTCCAGCCCCTGAATGTCGGTGAGAATCTGGAAAGTGCCGTTGTCGTCGGTGATGAGGCCCATCGCCACACCCGCCACGGGGGCGGCAATCGGCACACCCGCGTCCATCAGGCTCAGGGTGCTCGCGCACACGCTGCCCATGCTCGTGCTGCCGTTGGACGACACCGCCTCGGAGACGAGGCGCAGGGTGTACGGGAACTGCTCCTGCGTGGGCAGCACCGCGAGCAACGCCCGCCGCGCCAACTCGCCGTGACCGATCTCGCGTCGCCCCGGCCCGCGCATCCGCTTCACCTCGCCCGTGGAGTACGGCGGGAAGTTGTAGTAGTGCAGATAGCGGCGCGAGGTCTCGTTGCCGAGGTCGTCAATCGTCTGCGCGTCGCCCGTGCTGCCGAGCGTCAGGACGTTCATGATCTGCGTCTGCCCACGGGTGAAGATGCTGCTCCCGTGCGCACGCGGCAGGATGCCCACCTGCGTCCAGATCGAGCGAACCTCCGCGAGGCCGCGCCCGTCGGGCCGTTCGCCGTCCTGCAAGATGGCGTTGCGCACGACCTCGGACTCCAACTCCTCGAACGCCGCCATCGCGGCACCCGTGGTGACGCCCGTGGGGTTCGCCATGCCTGCGGCGTTCAGACCCGCGAAGTGCGCCTTCACCTCGCCCTTCAGGGCGTCGAGGGCAACCTGTCGCTGCGTCTTGTCGCCGTTATAGATGGCATCGCGCATCCGCTCACCGAGGAACGAGCGCACGGCGTCGAGGCCCACGGTGTCCTCTGCGGGCGGCGTGAACGCCCAACGCGGCTTCCCCGCGAGGGCCACGAGTTCGCGTTGCAGGCCAATCGCCTTCTGGAACTCGGCATGCGCGAGTTGCACCGCCGCGAGCACGGTCTCCTCCGGCAGGATGCCGATGGTACCCTCGACCATCATCACGGCCCGCTCGGTACCGGCAACGACCACGTCCATCTTGCTATCCACAAGCTGCTGGCTCGTGGGGTTGACCACGAGTTGCCCGTCTATCGAGCCGATGCGGGCGCACGCCACGGGGCCGTCGAACGGGATGCCGGAGAGCATCAGGGCCGTGGAAGCACCGATCACGCCGAGGATGTCCGGGTCGTTCTCGCCGTCCACCGAGAGCACGGTGATGACAACCTGCACCTCGGCGCGATAGCCCTTCGGGAAGAGCGGGCGAAGCGGGCGGTCGGCGAGGCGGGCGGCGAGGATGCTCGCCTCGGAAGGTCGCCCTTCGCGCTTGATGTAGCCTCCGGGAATCTTCCCGGCGGCGTACGCCCGCTCCTCGTAGTCAATGGTGAGCGGGAAGAAGTCCAGACCCTCGCGGGGCTGTCGCTCGCCCACGGCGGTGGCGAGGATCACCGTGTCGCCGTAGCGCACGAGCACGGCACCCTGCGCCTGCTCGGCGAGCCGCCCGGTTTCGAGGGTCAACATGCGCCCGCCGATCTCGGCGGAAACGGTGTGAATCGTGGGGAATGCCATAGTATTCGTCTCTCTCTGCTTCCCCGCGCATCCGGCGCGGGCTTCCAACGGTTCGCGGTACGTCCTTCGCGGCGGCTCAGGAACTGGAGGGTGCGTGCCGCGTCATCCACGCGCCGCCCACGCTCCAATGCCCAAACCCCGCGCCCCGGTGCTACAACGTCATGCGCACCCGCCTTCCTGCCGCGCCGCGCACGCAAAACGACTCAGGGGCGCGATCCCCCCCTGAGTCGTGCAACCGGCATGAGAGGCGCGAACGGCACCTGCGACAAAAGCGGCCCTCATGCAATACCGCGATGATGATCCTCTCAGCCGTGCGTATGCCACGTGTCCCGTTGCACCCTTCAGCGGCGCAACCCCAAACGAGCAATCGTCGCCCGGTATCGCTCGGCGTCCTTCGTGCTCAGGTACGCAAGCAGGCGGCGCCGACGCCCGACGAGCTTCAGCAGCCCGCGCCGCGAGTGGTGGTCATGATCGTGCAGCTTCAGGTGCTCGATCAGCCCGGTGATGCGCTCTGTGAGCAGCGCGATTTGTACTTCGGGCGAACCTGTGTCGCCGTCATGCACCGCGTAATCGGTGATGATCTCGGTCTTCCTCGGCTTTTGCAACGCCATGCCGCGCCGCCCCCCTTTGCGTATATGCGTGCGGCCCTTGCACGCTCGAAACGTCAATTAGTTGTCAGTATAGCACGACATTCCCGCCCGCCGCAACCTGCTTGGTCGTCGGCGCACGGGAATGAACGCACGGTTGCCTCTCTGTCAGAGGTCAGAGGCGGCTCATCCGGAAGGTCGCATCGGTGCCACCGGGATCGGCGTACCTACGGCGACAGCCGTTTGCGTCGCCCGCGACGACACCGCTGTCTGAGTCGCCGCCGCCGCCGCTGTTTGCACCGCCGACGCGCCCCCTGCTGCTGCGGTCTGTGCCGCCGCCGTCTGGCTCACTGCCCCTGCTGCCGCCGTTTGCGCCGCCGCTGTCTGGGCTGGCCCCATACCTGCTGCTGCGGTACCTGCGGCAGAAGTCGCCGCCGCCGCCGCCGCCGTCTGCGCCACCGCAGTCTGCACCGCTCCGGACATCGCCGCCGCCGTGCCTGCCGCCGCTGTCTGCGACGCCGCGCCCGCCGCTGCCGTCTCCGCCACCGCCGTTTGCACCGCCGACGCGCCCGACCCCACAGTCGCCGCAATCACGGTCTGCGTCGCAGCCGCCACCACCGTTTGTGTCGCGGGGTTCGCCGTCGCCGTGGCGGTCGCCGTTCCTGTGGCGGTCGCCATCGCCGTGGCGGAGGCGGGGATGCTGCCCATCATGTACCGCCATGTGTAGTAATGCCGCCCGATGTTCCCGAACTCGACCTGAAAGGCGGTCTGGTTCGAGGGGGTGTACGTGAGCACCTTGCGCTGGAATGCCTGCACAATGACCGGCACGCCCGCCTGCCCGCGCAACGTCACCGTGGCCCCGAAGGCCGGGGTAATCGGGTAGCCCATCGCGGAGAGGTAGCCGCCGGGGATGCGCTGGAGGAAGTCCGCGAACGCCCTCGGCACATTCTGCCCGAAGCGACCGTTCGGATCGCCGAGGTAGGTGGTGAAGACCGCGTTCGCGTCGCCGCTCGCCGCGCCCCGTGTGAAGTTCCCCGTGTTCACGTCGTAGTTGAGGGCCACGGAGCCGTTCGCCTGCGGTTCGCGCTCCATGAGCAGGCCGAGCGTGGCGTAAGTCGGGCCGGGGGAGCCTTCGTCGCCCGCGACGCCGATCTGCGCGGGGGCCAACGCCGTGAATGCATTGTCGCCGAGCTGTAACTGCCCGGACTTCAACTCCACGGTCAGGAGTCCGTTCGTCACGGTGTTGTCGCCGCGCAACTCCATGCGGGCCTTATCGAAGTACTGCACGAGCCGCTGACCGGGCTGCCCATTGACCGCGCCCTCCGCATACGGCTCGATCTGCCCATCCCGCGCCGTGTCGAGCGGCCCCCAGAAGTTAGGGATTGTCGTCTCCACGCCGCTCCATTGCTGCTGGAACGCGGGGTTGGCGAAAGCCCCCGCGCTCTGTGCCGTGAGCGGTACCATCGCCATCGTTAGCAACACCGCGCAGACCGCGCATCCTACCAGAGATTGCCGCATTCCTCGCCGCCGCATACGCCCGTCCTTCCCTCGTCCCATGCCGTACCGCACCGCGCCGCCCGCCGTATGGCGGCTTTACCGCGTCCCCGTCGCAAGGCAATGGCCTCGGACGCGGCCCGCACGAGACAGACGAACGGCGGGCCGGATTTGTTCCAGCCCGCCGCTGCACCATTGTTTTCCGTTTTGCTACTATGCGGAAGGCCGTCGCGCCGGGGGCGGAATCGTCGGTACCAGTTGCGACGCGCTCCGGGCTGGTTGCACCAAGGGCGGCGGTATCGCTTGTGTCGCCTGCACCGAGCGGGTTATCGGGGCAGGGTTCGGGGTGGTGCAATCGTACATCTTGCAGTAGATTGCGGTTGCCGTCGCTGCTGCCGAGGTGGCGTTTGCCCCCGCAGTCGCCGTGATCTGCGCGATCACCGTTCCAGCGATGGATGTGGCGTTGGGCGGCGTCGGCCCTGCTGTCTGCGTTGCCGCCACCGCTGTTTTCACCGCCGCGTCCACCGTTGCCTTGATGTTCGGTGTCGCGGTAGCAGCAGCGGCAGGAGACGTTGCGGTCGGAGCCGTTGTGTTTGTCGCGGTGGGAACTGCCGTGTTTGCAGGGACTGTGGTTGCAATACTCGTTGCTCGTGCAGTGCTGGTTGCGGTGGACATCGTTGCGGCGGCAGTCTGTGCTGTCGCTGTTTCCACGTTCGCGGGAGTGGGCGGAACGGTCGGGCCGCTCGGACGCCCGCCGGGGTTGTTGTTGATCGCACCGGACGCGGACGCGGCGGTGCCAGTGGCATTGATTACTGCCTGCGCCGTTTGTGCCGCCTTGGCAGTGGCATTTGGGGTAGCGACGGCCGCCGACCCGCTCGGCGTGGCAGCGACTCCGGGCATGTTGCCGTTTGAGATCGCCGGGGTGTTGATACCGAGCGCGGCGAAGGTCTTCTGCACCGCCTGTTCGATGGCGATGGCCTGCTCGGTTGCCGCCATCGCCGTACTCGTGGCGTTGATCCGGTCGTTATCGCGCACTATTGCCGTGCTCGTCGCATTGTATGCCATAGCAGTTGCGGTGATTGCGGCGTTGAAATCGCGGATGATGCCCGTGCTCGTCGCGTTGTAGGTGTTGTTATCCGCCGCAATCGCGGTGCTGGTCGCGTAGTATTCGCGGTAGATCGCGGTGCTCGTCGCGTTGTAGGTGCGAGCGTCGGCGGTCGCGGTGAGGGCGAACTGTGTGCTGTTCGGGGCTGTGTACGCCACACCCGTCGTGCCGCAGGCGGGCAGGGCGGAAACCGAAGTTGTCGTGCTGCGTACCACGCCGATTGGCGTCGAACTGGCGCAGGCGGCGAATGCGGTAGAGGTGAGCGCGACCCCGGTGGCGTCGGCGGTGCCGAAGGGCGCGAACGACGCAGACGCGAACGGCGCGGTCGTCGGCGTGCCGCCACCAAGGATCGTCAGGTACCGCCACTGGTGGTAGTGCTGCCCGATGTTGCCGAACTCTACCTGAAAGGCGGGCGCGTTCGAGGGGGTATAGGTGAGAACTTTGCGCTCGAAGGCCTGAATGACGACCGGCACATTATCCACGCCGTTCACGCGCACGTTCGCCTGAAACGCGGGGCTGACCGGATAACCCATCGCGGGGATTGGGCCACCGGGGATGCGCTGGAGGAAGTCCGCGAACGCCTTCGGGATGTTCTGCCCGTACTTCCCGGAGGGGTCGGAGAGGTACGACGCGAAGACCATGTTCGGATCGGTCATCGGCGTGCCGACGGTGAAGGTGTTGGCACCCGTGCCGAACATCCGGGTCACGGCACCGCTCTGCTGCGCCTCGACATCGGGCAACTGCGAGAGCGCGGCATAGGTGGGGCCGGGAACGCCCGCGTCCCCCGCAAGGCCAACCGCCGCGCCCGTGTACTGCTGGAAGGTGCTGTTGCCCAATTGCAACGCGCCCGTCTTCAACTCCACGGTGAGCAGGCCATTCGTGACAACCCCGCCCGATGCGGTCTGCTCCATGCGAGCCTTGTCGAAGTACTGCACGAGCCGCTGACCGGGTTCGCCGTTGTAGGTACCCTCGGCATACGCCTCGCGCTGGCCCTCTCGCGCCGTCGCAACCGGCCCCCAGAAGTTCGGGACCGCGCCTTCCACGCTCCGCCATTGCGTCTCGAACGCGGGGCTGGCGAAGCCATTCGCGCCTCGCGCTTCGAGCGGCAGCAGCACCGCCAATACCGTAAGCAGGGCGAGAAATTCACCGCCCCACAGGAGATAGCGTCGTCGTCGCGTCATACCTTATGCCCCTCTCGATCCCAAAGACCCGCCCGCACGTACCCGCACATGCCGGAGAAAGCCACTTTACGTCAGTATAGACCAGATACGGGGGCAATGTCCAGAGAACCTGTACCCGTAATCTCGCAACCGAAAGCGATTCATCGCACCGGAACACCCGCCCCCGCTCACGCACGGGCCGACGCCGCCGGGGTGCGTTGCGGCTTGAACGCCTGCTGCTGCACCCCCTGCGAGGCAGGCGTGCCGCTTGCCACCAACCTCTGTGTCGCCGCCACCGATGTTTGCGTGGCGTAGGCAATCGCCGCACCCGTCTGTTCGAGCGATATCTGCGTGGCGGTAGCGGGAGCCGCAGTTAGTATCCCGATTGCATTCTGCGTGCCAGCGAATGTTGTTTGCATACCGGCAACCGCCGTCTGCGTGGTGAAGGCCGAAGTCGCCGTTTGCGCCGCCGCCGTGGCATCCACGATCACCGCCGTGGCAGTGAGCGAGGTACCCGTCGCCGCCACCGCCACCGCCGTCTGCGTGCCGCTGTTGCTCGCAGCGGTCGCTTCTCGCGCCCCTGCGGTCGCGGTCTGTGAGGTGCCGGTCGCCGCCGCCGCGACCGACGTGGCGGTGCCGAGGTTCTGCGCGGCGGTGGCGGAAGCGGCGGCGTTCGTGGCGATAATCACCACTGCGGTCACGGTCGCGTCTTCCGAAGACACGCCACCCGGCGTGCTCGTGGCGGTGGGACCGGGGGTATTCGTCACGAACACGGGCGGCGTCAGGGGCGGGAACGGCGGGAAGATCGGCGGGGAAATCGTCGGCCCCGCCGTTCCCGGCGTGCCAAGCGACGACCGCCACTGGAGGTAATGCCGCCCGATGTTGCCGAACTCCACCCGTGTCGCCTCGCGGTTCGAGGGGGTATAGGTGAGCACGCGCCGTTGGAAGGGCTGTACGATCACCGCCGTGTTGTTCACCCCCTTGAGGCGCACATTCGCGGTGAAGGCGGGGCCGATGGGGTAGCCCATCGCCGTCAGCGAACCGCCGGGGATGCGCCGCAGGAAGTCCGAGAAGGCACGCGGTATGTTCTGCCCGAAGCGACCGTTCGGATCGGAGATGTACTCCGCGAAGGCGGCTTGCGGGTCCGACAAGGCGGTGTTCGCGGCGAAGGTGTTCGAGGTCGGCTCGAAGCGCAGGTTCACGGAGCCGCTCGCCTGCATCACACGCTCCGGCAACTGCTGCAAGTCGGCATAGGTGGGGCCACCGCCGCCGGGATCGCCCGCGACCCCGATATAGGCGGGGGCGTACTGCGCGAAGGTGTTGTTGCCCAATTGCAGGTTGCCGCTCTTCAGTTCCACCGTGAGCAATCCGCTCGTGATGCGGCGTTCGGGCGTGATCTGCTCCAGCCGCGCCTTGTCGAAGTACTGCACGACGCGCACGCCGCTCTGCCCGTTGTAGATGCCCTCGACGTACGGCTCGCTCGAAGGATCGAAGGCGGTGGAGAGGGGGCCGTAGAAGTTGGGGATGGTGCGTTCGAGCGACTGCCACTGCGTCTCGAAGGCGGCATTGGCGAAACGGGTCGCCCCTTGCGTAGTAAGCGGCGCGATCATCGTCGCCATCGTGGTCACGGCAAGCACCATGCCGCCCCACATGAGGTACCGCCCGCGTCGCGTCATCTCCGCGCTCCCCCTGTAACGGACAACCGCCCGTTATTGCCCGCTGTTACCCATTCCCCCACCGCCTGCAAACATACCTCCCCACTGTCGCATGTTTGCGAACGTGTTGCAAGCCTATTCTACGTAGAATTGTTCAATGTGGCGCAATGTATGTATTTTTCGCACCATACACGCCGCGTTACACATCATTACGCGCAGAAATGACGGTTGGCTCACCCAACCGCCGTTCCACGCTGATCGTTCTACCGGAACGCCCTGACGGTTCCCGCCGCGTTGACGACGGGCCGGGGCGGCGGTACACTTCCCGACATGCGGAATCCGCACTCGCGGGCTGCTGGCTCTCGTCGGGCCTCATGCGTCGGAAGCCTACGAACCCCGTCAGGGCCGGAAGGCAGCAGCGGTAAGAAGTGCCTTGCGAGCGACGTGAGTCTACCCGGCGAGAGCCAACAGGCCGGGAGCGAACGGCAAACAACGAAACGCCCCGCCGCAATGTGTGTGCGACGGGGCGTTTCGTTGTTCGCCGTTCCAGTGCAGGCGCGGTACGTGAGAGAGTACGGTGTTATTTCCGCTTGCGGTTCTGCGGGTCGGCGCGGTCGAGCCGCTCCTGTCGCCCCTCACGGGTGGCGGTGGCGGTGGCACTGCGGGTATTCGAGGCGAGGGCGAGGGCGGCGGCACTGCCGGGACGCAGGTAGGCCCGCCGTCGCTGCTCCTTGCGGTACGCCGCCACGCGGGGCGGATACTTCGTGCGTAGCCACCAGTAGGCATAGGCGATGCAGCCGATAGCGGCGAACAGCGACACGTAGAGCCACAGCCGCCAGCCGAGCAGGTTCAGCCCGAAGAAGCGGCACACGAAGAACAGCAACCCCGTGATCCAGCCCCACATGGCGCGGGAACTGATCTTGGTCACGGTGTCGCGGTGCAGACGATGGTTGGGGAACTGCCGCTCCGCCCAGCGCGGCGCGAGGGCCGTAAGCACGAGGCCCACGGTGAAGATGACGAGAAAGGCGATGCTGAACGGCCCGAAAATCTCGTCGCTGATCGGCACCTCGGTGAGGTAGCCCCAATTCAGTGGATTACGCACGCCGTTGCTCCCTCGGTGAACAGGTGGACAGGTGGACAAATGGAAGACGCGCCCCTTGCAGGCGGTGCGGCGCAGTATACCAATGTCGCCGCCCCCGCGACAACGGGGTAGTCGTCGGTCGTCGGTCGCTAGTTGCCGGTCGCTGGTTGCCTGCTGTACGCTTCCTGCCATCGCGTCCGC
>JAABUN010003741.1_pt1 | contig 22641 bp, 32 predicted proteins | sample 5559311 | NCBI WGS metagenome assembly JAABUN01 (sample SAMN10711877, study PRJNA513370) | rock metagenome | isolation source: Antarctica rocks | place: Antarctica: Victoria Land, Siegfried Peak sud
TTTTTTTTGGTTCGCTGGCGGCAAACGGTAACACGACGGGTAGCTCGAATACGGCAATCGGAAGCCAAGCCGGATATGGTAATTCTACGGGAAGCGGAAACGTTTTTATCGGTTATCAGGCTGGTTATTATGAAACGGGTAATAATAAATTCTTTCTGGGCAACAATAATTTAACGCCGATGTTTTCCGGCGATTTTGCAGCCAAAACTCTTGCGATTGACGCGACCGTTACGCACCGGCGACTGATACTTTTAGCAACCGGCACAACGAGAACGCTTTTGACATCGGAAAGCAATGCAACCGTTCCGATTTCTAATGCCACCGTTATACTTCCCGCCAGCACCACCGGCGTAACTTTTTCGTTTATATGCACCGCTTCGACTTGTCGCGTAAATATGCCGACCGGAACGAATCTCTACGGACTAAGCGGAACCAGTCAGCTTACAGGGTCAGCCAGCTACATAACACTAGTGCAAGGGGCGTCTGTTCGGGTAACAGGATTAGACGCAGTAAATTTATTATTTACTGAAATATCAAACGGCACGCCGACATACACGCCGTAATTTTATTTACAAACTAACCGGAGGGAAAATCAAAATGAAACAATTAACGACACAGGAAAAACAGGAAATCGCGCAATCGGCAAAAGAAAATTTCGACGGCGATGTTGCCCTTGCAAGCGCGGCGCACGTTCACGGCGTCGGCGTCGTCAAAAAAGTCGGCTCGCAGATTGTCGATTGGTTTGAAAAAGAGGCGATTCAAAAAATCGAAACGCAGGTTGTGAAATACATCGCCAACAAAGCAAAACGGGCGAAAAAATAAACGATTTCAATTGCTACTAACGGCGAGATAAAAAGGAAATGATGAACGTATCAACCGGCGGTTTAAATTTTCTGAAGCGACTTGAAGGCGAAGTCTTCAAAGTCTATACGGACGCCGCCGGATTTCTAACGGCGGGCGTTGGACATCTTTTAATCGCGCAGGACAATTTGCGCGCCGGTCAGCAAATATCGAAATCGCAGAGCGATGCTTTTTTGCGCGCCGACGTGCGGCAAGCCGAAACAGCCGTCAACCAAGCGGTCAAAGTTCCGCTTTCTCAAAATGAATTTGACGCGCTTTGCAGTTTTACGTTCAACGTCGGCATCGGTGCTTTTAATAAATCGACGCTGTTGAAAAAATTAAATGCGGGCGACAGAACGGGCGCGGCAAACGAATTTGCGCGCTGGAACAAAGCGGGCGGCAAAGTTCAAAACGGGCTTGTAAAACGGCGCGCGGCTGAAAAGGCACTTTTTGAAAGCGGCGCCGCGGGCGGCGGCGGCGCGCAGAGCGGCGCGGCGCAAATCGTGCCTTTAATTTTAATTTCGGGCGTGCTGCTTTTTTTTTAATTTCGGACGATTAGAAGGGGAAAAATGCAAGAGAATCTTTCCACAGTTCAAGCGTTGCTCAATATCAAAACCGGAACGCTGATTGCCGGACTGCTCGGCGCGCTCATTACGATGCTTAGAAAATCGGAGGGCAGCCTTCAAGCGCGCGTTACGGGCTATGTGATAGCAATAGTTTCGGTTTTGTATTTCGTGCCGTTTCTTCTGTGGTTTTTTGATTGGAAATTCGGGCTGGTCTTGCACAGTTCGGCGGAAAATCTTTTGTCGTTCGTCTGCGGAATGCTATCACAAACGGCAACGGAAAGTTTCGTGGATGACCCGCTCGGCAGCGTTTATAAATGGACGAATGGTTTTCGACGGCTAAAGCGAATTGTCTGGAATGGCGAAAACGAGCCGATAAAAGGAACTCCCGAAAATAATAGCGAGGTGGAAGAAAAATGACGGATTTCGGCGTTATCTTAAATGTAATTTGTTTATTGACCGTGTGTTTCTGGGCGTTTTATAAGGCGCATATCAGCAAGCGGTTTATAAATAGATTTTCTTTTGTGTTCATTGGTCTGGCTTGCACGATAATAATTATTTCGCACGTCGTGTCGAGTAATTCGACGCTTTTTTATCAAAATTATATTTGGCAGCGGCTCTTGTTCAATGCTTCGCTGGCAAGTCGCTGTCTGGTTGATTTTTATTGCGAATACGGCAGTTTCAGGTGGAAAGGGGCTTTCAGAAACAGCAAGCAAAAAATTCTCCGTTTGACGAAAGGAGTTTGAAACTATGGTTACTTTGATTCAATTTGCGGGCGGCGCGAAGATTCCGCAAAGTTTAACTGCAAACGCCGCGAAAACGGTGAAAATCGTCAACGAGATTTTCGCCGCCTTTCCCGGTAAATTTAAATTCAATTCCGGTTATCGCGCGCCCGCGCATAACGCAAAAGTCGGCGGCGTTTCCAATTCGTATCATACGCAGGCGGCGGCGGCTGACATCTCGCCGCTCGACGGCAATTTTCCAAAATACAAAGCGGGCGTCATCGCCGTTCTGGACAAATACGGTTACGAGCTTATCGACGAAAGCAGAAAGCCGGGCGCGGCGCATTTTCATATCGAGCCTGCGCCGAATAAAAAAAAACGTTAGATGTCGCGCCGACGGACGTCGAGCAAATTGCCGGTAAGTCGATTATGGTTTTGAGCGTCGCCGCGCTGCTCGCGTATATTCTTTTCTTCGACGATTAAATTTTCTCCTGTTGATTCTTCCCCGAAAGAACTAAAGCCGCCGAAATGGATTTCGGCGGCTTCTTTTTTTTTGAAATTTATTCAGATTTTAAGAGTTTTGAATCTTTTCTGCTCGGATTTAACAAATTTAATGATTTCTTGAAAATCCTCCTCAAGTCTAACTAAATCTTCAATTTTATGCTTAATTATCTTATTTACTTGGTTTTTTGTAAGCTCAGGGCAAGCTATATCACGTTCGGCAATCTTAATTAAGTTTTTAATAAGAGATTTTAATTTAAAATCTGCAAAATAATGATTGTCAATATAAACCATTGTTCTAGCATCCCCAAGAAATGCGGCTTTTTTTCCGCTTGGAAAGACAATAATTGATAAATCTTTTTTTAAGATATTAAAAAAATTGTTTTCAATGTCATCTTCCAATTTAGAGATTTTTTTTGTTTCGGCTTCAGTTCGATTTTTCATTTTTATTAATTCCTGGTATTTAATTACCTTCGACACCCTTCAAAAACGCCCTGCGCCGCTTTTTTACGGTTTAAGGCTGTTCGTGATAGCCCGTGATTGTAAAGCGTCATCAATGCCACGTCGCAGCGCAAGGCAACTTCGGTTAAAGGGAAACGCTCGGCAAGCTGTTCGGCGCGCGTCAAAATCGCCTCCGAAATCGGTTTTCTGCCCGGTTTTTTTCGCGGTCGCGCAGCTCGCGCGGCGCGGATTTCGCCGCGCTCGATTTCCCGTAATTCCTTTAACTGTTTTTGCACGTCCGATATGCGCCGTTTGATGTCGCTCATAAATTTGATAAATAATTCTCCAGATTCGCTTTCGTTATCATCAATCGATGATTTTTCCCTTTGAACGTTTTCGCCTTCGCCCGTAAATCTCCAATCGATAAATTAAAAAGGTTTGCCGCTTCGTCGAGCGGAAAAGTTAAATTGCCGTCGAAGATTGATTTTTTTGCGTCGGCTTCGGCTTTTTCGATTAACGCCGTTTCCATTCTCGCTTTTGAATCGGACATCATCAAAGAATTATTAAAATTTGTGTCTGTCTGATTTTGTCTGATTAAATTTGTTTGCATCGGTTCGCCCTCCGTCATCGGGACGGCTCGCAAAGTCTCGCCGCCCTTTTCCTTTTCAAATTCGAGCAAGTCGGAAATCTTGTAAAACGTTTTCCGCTCGCGTTCCATTTGCGCGATTTTTCCGACGTTTGCGCGCCGCTCAAGCGTCTTTTCCGTAACTTCCAAAGCGGCGGCGGCTTGCCGTTTCCAAAGCCATTCGTCGCCGGTTCTGTCCGTTTGTTTCAAATAATCGTTTAATTTGCTTTCGCTCATTTTTTGTCTGTCTCCTAAAGTCTGAATCGAACGAAATTGTTATATCAGACTTTATGAGACAGACACAAGCGAAATTTTATTTGCTGTCTGTCTTAGACTGTCGCGCCGCTCGTCCAGTCCGTTTGAATCTTCGCGCGAGCGTGCCGGAAATATATTTGCCCGCATAAACTCGCGGCTGATTCCAAACTTTTGATTTACACTTGGCGCAGCTTCGCGGCTCGATAAAATAATCGTTCTTTTCACCGAACGGTTTGGACTTCCACCAATGCCCGCATCGCTCGCAAAAACATTCGCCTTTTTGTTTGTTGAAACTCATTTCGTTTCTCCGCTCGTCGCCGGTTAGTAGCGATTGAAACTAAAAGCGCGGCGTCTGATAACTACGATTTCAAAATGTTAATTACAGACGCGCGGCTGATATTTGCTTTCTTCGCAATCTGCGTATTATTAAATTTTCGCGTGCCGTCTGCTTTCGTTTCGCTCGCAAGGCGGCGAACGGTCATCTTTGTAAGTTCGGTTATCGCCGGTCTGCCGTGCGACAAGCCTTTTTCTTTTCTCGAAGCGATTCCGGCTTTTATTCGCTCGCGTATCGTATCCCGTTCAAGCTCGGCAAAGACAGCAAGCAAATTTGCCATTGCTCTACCGATTGGCGTTGTAAAATCAAGCGATTCGGTTATTGAGACGAAGCCGACGCCCAAAGATTTCAAATTGTCGAGCGTTAAAATGATGTCGCTTGTCGAGCGTCCGAAACGGTCGAGTTTCCAAACGAGAATAATATCTATCTCGCGCCGCGTCGCCGCTTTTAATAATTCTTCGCGCTTCGGTTTATCTTTCGCGCCGGAAATTATTTCAGAGATTTCTAAAACTACCGTCCAGCCGCGCGCGTCCGCATACTTCCGCATCTGCTCAAGCTGCATCGGCAAAGTTTGCTGGTCGCTGGTTGAAACTCTCGCGTAAATTCCGACGCGGCTTAAATTCGGCATAGTGTCAAATAAACTCCGAAAAATTCTATCTCTGAAAGCAAGCAAAATCCGACATCTGAAAAATTCAATCTGTTACCGGCAAGGGTGTAGTTTTATGACATCGGACGCACTGCCTATTTTCCATATTGTTTTAATTGTTGGGCGTAATTTTTTCTAAGTTCTTCTTCTGACTCATCAACAGCTAGGTTTATTATGTCCAGCCGTAAAAGTGCGATTTTCAAACTTTCCCTTGTTTGCATCATTTCATTGTCTATTCTTTGAATAAGCAAAATTAACCCGTCTCGGTCAAAATCTTTTAATTTTAAGTGGCTTAAGTCTGTTTTTTGTTCATCTTCTAGATTTAGTTTTCTGATTTCAGTCAATATTTTCATTTTCTTTCTCTCCTTCTTTCTCAATAATGGTCTTTATTTCACCAGTTCAAGCAGTCTTTCCTTCTCGGTTCGGCTGACCGCGCGAATCGAATAAAGACGTTTCGGAAAAATCTTATTCAGACGATTAACGAGCGGCGTCAAAGTTTCGGATTTATCAAATTCGATAAATCCGATTGCCGTTTTTTCGCCGTGTCTGCAAACGATTCGATATTTTGTAATTGCTTTCGCCATAAATTTACAAGCCTATTGCTTCATCAATACGGTCTGCTAACTCTCCGTTTTCGTTTTGCCATTGCCTAAACCCTTGAACTTCGTCGGGAAAGCCTTTTTCTAATAATTTGAGATTTATCGGGTCTGCCTTCTGAATCGCATCAAATAACGCCGTGTAAAAACTGCCGTGCAAATTGAATTGCCATTTAATGAGTTGCTTTTCGGCGTTCGTCCAATCTGGGGAAATTAAGATTTGTGTTACTTTTTCGTTCATAAATTTACGCGGCTTTTCTAATGTAGTTTCGGCTGGTTATTACTTTGAAGCCGTCCTCAAAAACAACTAAACAACTATTAAATTTTCCTCGAATCAAAACATTGCAAGGCGTTCCTTTGCGTTCCGGCAATCGGGTTTTAACTCTCCAAATGTAAGGAAACACATTCATAAATTTACGCGGCTTTCGGCGGCTCGCTCGCCCGTTTCAAAGTTAATTTAATTTTCGGCTGCTCGGTCGGCGCGGCGCGGCGGTTAAATAATTTGTCGAAGTGCAGAATTTTAGCCATTTCCTTAAAATTTCTGCTTTATAAATCGCCTGTAAGCCGTTTTCCCGTCGCCGCGCGGCTCGTATCATTCCCGCTTTTATTGAGTTTTACGCAAAGCGTGATTCGGCGCGGGCGTTTCGGTTTCGATTGTGTAACTAATCTACGGGCGCAATTTCTAGGAAATTATCAACTTGTCTGCGGTTGTTTTTGTCATAAACTAATATCATTACAGTTGTGCAAAATTCTTTATTCTCAAAATCTTCGGTTTGGCTCGCAATGCTCGTTTCACCGTGCGCCCTGAATTGTTTATATGCTTCCTTAAAGAGTTCCGGCACGGATTCGTCTAAATCTTCAAGTGTTTCTCCGATTACGCTCATTGATTTACTCCTTCATCGTTCCCAAAAGCTGATTAACGGTGCGGTCGCGGGCGGCGCGGGTGTCGCCGTGCGCGTGGTCGCGCTTGAACTGTTCAAGGTTTTTCTCAACGTCCTTCGTGAACGTCTGCGTTTGCTGACAGTAGCGGCAGCGGATTGACGAAAAACTTTTGTTTTCTCTTATTACGAAAGTCATAAAGTCGCTGTCTGTCTTAAAGTGTCGAACTTAAAAAGCAAAATCTAAAAATTCATAAACGGCTTTTTCTCTTACTGGCAGCGGCGCGGATTTGAAATAGTTTCTTTTAATAAATTCAAGCAATCTTTCGCCATAAACGCCGGAAACTTCGCCGGTTGAAAGTTTCTCTAATGCACAAACGGTTTCGCGTCTTTTGATTCGTGTTCGCGTTTTAAAACCTTTGCGCCCGGAAACGTATTGGCTGCAAAATTTTTGATACCAGCGCGCGTTTTGATTTTGGACGGCGCGAACACAATGCCCGGAGTGCCGCTTATCCTGCGCCGGAACTAAAACGACTTCCAGTTGCCCTTGCTCTAATTCATCGAGAAGGCTTTGCGCTACTTCGGCAATTCGTCGTGATACTCGCATTTTGAAACTTGAAAGTCGCTGTCGGTCTTACTGTGTCTGAACTACTTCGCACGTTTCAGCCATTGCCGAAACTCGTAAAATGCCCAATATAAAAAGTGTTTCATTAAAATCTAAGGCGTCGGTTTTACATAGTTTTCATCTTTTACTTGCTGGAAAAGGCGCAGACAACGCAAAGCAAGACAAAAACCGTAAATCGCCTGTTTATGACAATCTGAATTTACCGGCGAATAAAAAATATGCGCGCGGCGGTCGTATTTTTCAATCAATTCGACATCGTAGCCGCGTCCGATTGCCCGCAAGCGTTTGAATGTAATTTCGCCGACATTTTTTGTTAAATAGATTTTCATTCGTCTATAAATTCGGGAAATTCAGCCGCTAATTCTTTTTTAAAATGCGACATCAGCATTTCAAACGGCTTGCCTTGTTTTTGTTGTAGAATCCACGCGAGCGCGTCGCGGTAAAACATCGCGCCGATAATCGGATTTATGGCGAACTGTTCGGGAAATCCGGCGGCAATCGCTTCGTCGATTATCGCGGTTAAGTTGCCGCACGCGGTTTTGATTTGCTTTTCGTCTCTCATTGCCGTAACTCCGTCGTGATTTTCTGCCAAGCGTCCGGCGCGAGATAATGACGCGCAAGAGATTCGATTTCAGCTAGCAAAGAAATCAATCACCATTCTTTTTAAATAAACGCCGCAATCATTACCGTTATATGCAGCTATAAATTCCGCAAAAGTTTCATCAGTAAAATGAACTTTGACAATATAGCCGTGTTCAATCTCAATGTTTTTAATCGTTTTTCCTTTGCATTCTTCTAAATCGAAAATTTGTTTCATATTAAAATTCATTACGCAAAAAGTTCCTCGTCTGTCGGGCAATAAATTACCCGAAATTTATTCGCCGCGATGTAACATTGTTCGCGCGCCGAATTGCCGCCGATTCCCCACGCGGACATTCGACGGTTTAGCTCGCTGCGGTATGCGTAATCGAACTCGCTCTTTTTGTTTCGCAGCATTCCTAAATGCGCCTTGAAAAATTCCAAAGCAAAATCCGCGAACGCGAGCGAGTTGTCGCCGAACGCGGACTTTATCATTCTGTAATCGAATTGAAATCGCTCGTCCGTCGCTTTGCGGTCGAGATAGCCGAATTTACCTGATTCTTCGCCGCCGCGTCTGACGGCTTTTTCTCGCTTTGTTTTTGTGTGCTGGCGGGCTACGCGGTCAACGATGATTTTCTCTTTGCCCGCATCGAGTTGTTTTGCCGTAAATTCCGTGTGAGCTACAAATTCATTCGGCGTGCCGTGTAAATCCAATCGACGGACGCGATGAATCAATAAGCAATCTTCTAAATGGTCGAGATGCGCTGTTAAAGTCGCGGTTCTCATTTTGAGAAATTGAGCAAGCCCTTTTATATCGCCGTCTTCTTTCCTGCTCTTAACCGTTATGTAGTATCCGCGATTGCGAAGCGACGAAATATAGTTTCGCAAGCTAAACTGGTCGTAATTTATTAAGCCTCTATCTTCAAGGTATTCGGTTGCGAAGTGATTCCATAGTTTTACAAAGCCTTCGCCCGGAACATCAATCGAATAGACACTCGGGTAAAGCTCTTGATAGCCGCCGCGCTGCGGATAATAGACAAGCGCGCTCGGAAAATCTTCGTTGATTTTCTTAAATTCGACGGTCGCGCCGTCCTGCAATGTGATTGGTTTTTCGGGAAATTTTTGAGAGTTTTTTTGTTTGTCCGACATCGTTATTTTTTCCTTTACAAAATAAAAGACGATGCGCTACAATCAAAAGCAACACGGCGAGTGTAGCGTTTTTGAAGCGCATCTAGATTCAGAGTCAAGTATCCAGCTTGGCTCTTTTCTTTTGTCCGAATTGTATATTTATTCCGCGTCATTGGCAATTTATTTGAGAAATTGTCTTGCCGGACGCTGGTTTTAAAGGAAAGGCTTTGCTATTACAAATTTATTGTAATTTGCTATGATGATTTTACCCGCGCGGGTAAAGAGGCATCGAGCCGTTTCGATTACGTCGAGCAAGACAATATCGAAATTGAAAAGTTCAAACTGCGCTAACAGTTTGGCTTTTCCGATGCCTCAAACTTACCAAAGCATTAAATAAAAAACAAGCGAAACTTATTCCGCCGCCAAACCTTTCCTTTAGGTAAAGCATTGTTTCATACTTGAAACAAACAAATCAAGCAATTTCCCGCAACTTTAAGCCACTATTTTTAAGCGCACAACTGTTTAACCGCGCCGGAGTTTTCCACAGAAACGCGCCGATTTGCTGCACTCTTATTGTGCAAGAATAGAATCTTTGTATTCCCGTGGGAATACAAAGAATAGAATCTTTGTATTCCCACGGGAATACAAAGAATAGAATCTTTGTATTCCCACGGGAATACAAAGATGAATCCTTTCCTTATATTCTTAAAGAAAGATTATTTTTAAAGAAAGATTAAAGAAGCCACCCGCGAAAATCGCGTGTGGAAAACTTTAAGATTATCGGACGCGCCAAGCGCGGGGAACTTCCTTTTGATACGCGCTGCCGCGCGAAAATGCCAGAGCCGCTTTATAAAAAGATTGCGAACTGCGTGCCGTTTTGGTTGAAATTAACTCGAATCTGTGCAAAGATTTTCCCGCCGTAAATCAACATCACATTTCAGGAAAAATAATGAAAAGTTTTAAAATTCTTTTAGTTTTACTATTGCTTTGCGTTCCAGTTGCATTTGCTCAAAAGAAAAAATCTGCGCCTTCTCCGACAATTCAAACAACCCAAAAAGATTGCGCTCCGAAATTTACGCCCGCGAAAGTTCGCGCTTTCCTGTATGGCAAAATAATAAGAGAGATTCCTTACACAAACACAGATGTTGTAACGAGTGAAGGTGATTGGATATTTCAAAAAAAAGAAATAATAGAGGTGGATATTATTGAGACTATTTTTCAAGGCAAACAAACAATAGTCGTCGCGCAAATCAGAACGGGCGATGCGCCGGGCGCATTAAATCTTGCTTATCACGGTAGCAATCCTGAGCCTTATCGCCCGGTTTCGACGTTGGAAGGGCGCGTCAGATTAACATTTGAAGATGTGGCAGGTGAGCAAACGCTTTTGAAGATTGAAAATCTAAGTGTTAAATACACACTTATTGAGCAAACTGTAACTGAAACTCGCAACCCTTGAATAGTTTCAATAGCTACTTGCGGCAAGCGAGCGGAAAATAAAAAGGCGAACTGTTTACGGTTCGCCTTTTTATTTTGAATTGATTTTGCGCTGTCTAAACGGTCGCTAACTGTTTTTTCATAGATTTTTCAATCTGTAAGAGCTTCGCGCCGTCGTAGTATTTCATTTTGCAGCGTGGGCAAACTTCTGCTTTTACGTCGAAAGTAAATTTCTTTCCCGCCCGAGTCTTTTTCAGCGAAACGGTTTTCGTTTCGGTCAAAGTATCGCAGAAATCACAGTTGAGATGTCGCATAAATTTAATATAAATCGTAACAGGTAACAAACAAAACTTTTCCGTCGTCTGTGAAACGGCAAACTAACTCAAGCTCGATTCGGTCGCTTCCTTCGCCGATTATAACATATCTCGCACCGCGCGGGTCGTGCGTTAATGTCTCGGTGATTCGCCCGTTTTTCAAAACGATATTTAAATCCGAAGGCTCTAAAGCGAGCGATTCTAATTTACTTTCAACGTGGTCCGTTAAAATAAATTTACCTTCGCGGACTTTCTGCCGAATTTTTATAAGAATCGAAGCCATAAATTATCAAAAATACCTTTCGAGAAACAAAATTACACGCCAAAGAATTTCTAAGCAGACGACGATTAAAAATAATCGCATCGCCCGTAAATTCTCCGGCGTGATTTTTTCGCTATCCATTTGACAGGCAAAGCGCGAAAATTATCGCTAATTCAACGACACAATAAACGATAATAAAAATTCGTTTCTGATTTTTTCTCATTTTTCTTATTTACCGTCGGCTACCGGCGGCGGCGGCGCGGGAAACATCTGCGACATCGATTGCAGAATCATCCCGGCGGCGCGCGTGTAGATATTCCAGTAAAACTTGAACATCTCGTTTTGTTCGGGCGAAAGCGCGATAAAATCATCCGCGCCGAAAAAAACGCACGGTTTGAACTCGGTTTTGCCGGTGTCATTGCCTTTTTTGTCGAAAATTTTCACTTCGGCGGCTTGATACGTTCGCACTTTGGCGAGATTGATTGACGTTGCCGCGTCGATTGAAACGGGCATCGTTTGCAGAATCGGCGCGAAAGATAAAATAAACGGTTGCTGTTCGTCTGCCATAAATAAAAATTCTCCTGAAAATTAAAATTGCTTGCGGTCGATTTCGGCTTTTAACTCCGAATGAAACTTAAAAATCTGTGGTTTGCTCGTCTCTAACACGCCGAAAATTAAGCCGCGCGCGGCTAATTCCTGAAAAATCGAAAGCCCTTTCGCCTTTATTTCGCCGCCGATAAATTCTTTTAATTTCAAAAATGCATCCGTCGCGTTATGGTTGGCGATTAAATCGACGATGAAAACAAGGTCGGGAAAATCGGCTTTAAATTCTTTGAGCCAGTGTTTGCCGTGCGTTTTTTTGAATTTTTGAATTTCGGCGACAATGGCGGCGCGCCCGTCGTCGGAAAAAAAATACTTGTAGCTTTCGATTTGCGTTAAATCCATAAAAATCAAACGAGCGTGATAATCGGAAAATCTGCCGCCGTCTCCGTTGCCGTGCCGGTTGTTTCGGGCGCGCTTTGCGCCTCTGCGCCGTTTTCGAGCGTCGGCGCGTCTGCTGCATCAACTTTCGGGCGTCGGAACTGTTCAAGCGGATTTTGAGCCGGTTGTATCGGCTGCCTAACAATGTGCATCTGCGGCTTTGGCTGCGACGGCGAAAACAGCTTTGCCGCGACGCTGCTCAAACTCGATAACGCCATATCCAAAACGGTTTTTGTTTCTTCCGGGTGCGCCCAAACAAATTTGACGGTATCGATAACGACGCTGCCGCTTCCGGCGTCCACAGTTTCGGGCGGGAGTTCGAGAACGCCGTTTAATGCTTTTTCAACAAGCGGTTCGAAATTAAGGGCTTTATCCAAAACGCGCCATTTGACCGAATCGGTTGTTACCGGCTCGACTTGCGGCGGCGCGGCAATCGGCGGCGGCGCGGTCGTCAGCGCGGGCGGCGTGAAAATCTTTTGAAGTTTTTGAAAATCTTCCAATTCTTCAAGCGCCTGTTTTATCGCGCTTTTCGGCGGTTGATGCGAGGCGTCCGGCTGCGGAACGGGATTTTGCGCCGGTTGCTGCTGCTGCTGTTCTTCGGCGGTTTTGGTTTTTACGGTCAACAACGTTTTTAAACGCTCGCTCGGCTGCGGCGGGTCGGCAAGATTTATCGTCCACGATTTATTTTTCTGAAAGCCTTTCGCGCCTGTGCGCGCCTGAATGGTGTATCTGCCGCCGCCGTGCTTGCGCGTTATTTCGTCGTATAAATCGCTCGGCTCGCTCTCGTCCGTCCAGTAAATCGTATCGGTGTAGCTTTGACCGTCGCACGGTATCTGGAAATTCCCGGCAAGATGCTTGTCCGGCTGCCGCGTAACGACAAACGAAATGTTTGACGTGTCTGGGAAGCTGGCGAGAAACTGCGTCAGAAAATCTTCGCCCGCGTCGTCGTCGAATTTCGTTTGCGCCGTCCGCGTCTCGCTTGTAATTTCCGCGTCTTTTATCGGCAATTCACCGTGAAAATCTTCGCCCGCGTCGTCGTCGATAAAAGCGATTTCGGATTTTTTCACCGCGCGCGGTTTAATTTCGTCCGGTTCTGCGTCCATAAATAAAAATTATTTTTCCTTTTTTTTTAAGCGGCTCGCTCTCTGTGCGTTCTGTGCGTGCCTTGTGTGCTTTCTGTGCGTGTCTACTGCGAAGATATAGCGCAGTAAAACACGGGTCAATATACAAAAATAAAAAAAACTGTTGACACTTAAATTGTTGTAAAACACAGTTGGGAATTGTTGAAGCGGCGATTATCAAACGAGCTAAAAGATTTTTTTTAGATAGCTTCAATTTTCCTCACAAAAAACGCCGCTTCGACAACTTTTTTGTATGCCGATAAAAGGACGCATTTTGCAGATTTACCGCGACGGGCGGCGCTCGACATCGACGGCGCGGCTGCAATTACCGGCGGGCGCGCAGGGCAATATGCAGACGCTCTCGCAAATGGCGCGGATTGTCCGCGAAGATGCTGAACAAAAGGACGTTCGACGCTGGATAAAGCGCGACATTATCGGAATTGAAAACCGTTCCCTCGACGAACGCATCAACGCGGCGTTTGAGTTTTGCCGCGATAAGTTGATTTACACGCCCGAAGAAACTGGCTTTGAAACGGTTGCCGATTTGTGGAGCGCGCTTTATTCGCTGAACGACAAACACCCGTCCGGCGACTGCGCCGTAAAATCGGCGAGCTTGGCGACGATGCTCGCCTGTTTCGATTTGAAGCCGATTTTTATTGCCGTGCGGCAAGTTAAAAACGTCGATTGGTTTAACCACGTTTACGTTGCTTTGCCGTCGGGCAACGGGTATCAGTCGCTTGACCCGACGCCGCCGGAATTTCGCGCCGGCGATGAAGTCGGCAGCTACCAGAAAATCAGATTTCAGATTTTTAAGTAGCGATTGAAACTTTGAATTTTTGAATTTTTGAAAATTAAATTTTGTCCGGGCGGTGGTCATCCTGTCTCCTCTCGCCCGGACAAACGGAAAGGAACGCGGGCGAAACCTCAACCTTTTGCCCGCGTCCCGTTCCAAAGTTTTTTATAAAAATAGCTTCACCCTATGTTTATGAAACTCTACGCCGTCGGCTCGCTCGACGACATAAACATTTCAAATCGTTTTCCCGGACAAAATTTCATTTTGCCGACGGGCGAAGTTTATCAACTCGAAGCGCGCGACGAACTCGGCGGCGTCGGCTCGTTTTTCAAAAAACTCGGCGCAATCGCCTTGCCGCTCGTCGGAACGATTGCCGCGCCGTTCACCGGCGGAATGAGCTTGGCTTTGACGAGCGCGATAAACGCGGGCGGCGCAATCGGCGGCGGTTTATTGGCGAGCGCGGGCGGCGGCGGCGGGGGCGCGGGCGGACAAGCGAAAGGTCTTGCGGCGATTCAATCGGCAGGGCAAAAAGTGATTTCGCAATTCGATTTGCTCAATCAAAAAATCTCGTCCGGCGAGCTTTCCAAAACGGATGCCTACGCCGCGTCCGACCAGCTCGTTGCGGTTTTGTCCGATTCGTCGGCGTTCTACCAACCCAAAAAAGGCAAAGACGCCGAAGCTCTGGCGAATTTCAAGACGCAAGCCGCGCAAGCCGCGCAAAAATCAAAAGCTCTCGCCGACGCGCTCGAAGCCAACCGGCAGCAGCAGCAGCAGCAGCAACCACAATCTACCGGCGCGCGGCAAATGCAGTTGCCGACGGGCGAAGTTTATCAACTCGCCGCGAGGCAGCAATCACAATCTACCGGCGCGCGGCAAATGCAGCGCCGACAGACAATCGGCGACGCGGACGGCGCGGCGGCGGTAGCGGACGACGACGCTCTTATCGGCGGCGTCGGCAACCAAACGCTTGTATATGTCGCCGTCGGCATCGCAGCACTTTTATTTTTAAGAGGATAGGTAATTTTATGAAAGGATTTGATGACTTGATTGATTTTGATTGGTCGGGAAAAGGAAACGGAACGCAAAGCGCCGTGATGCCGGAAATTTATCAAGCCGATTTATCGCCCGCGCCGGTAATGCAGCCGTTAATCGCGCCAGTGCCAGTCTATGACTACGCGCCGCCGCCCGCCGCGCCCGTCGTTGTAACGGCAAGCGGCGAAACCACACACGCCGCCGCGCCGCCGGAAACAACGGCAGCGCCGACGATGCCAGCAGCAGCAGCGGCAGCCGTGCCGACCGCCGCGCCGGGCGTCGTCAAAATAATAAAAAACGGCGGCAACGGCGACGGTCAAAAAGTCAAAGTCGTGCAAGTCAAACCGGCGAACGGTGCGACGGACGCGGGCGACGAGTTACTTTTCGGCTATCCGCGCAATTACGTTTATATCGCGGGCGGCGTCGCCGTCGTCGCCGGTTTGTATATGTTTTCGGGCAAAAAATAATTTTACGGAGTGATTTTCTTATGAACGGATTGGGATTGAGTTTTAGAAATGTATCGCCGGATAACGGCGAACTTGGCGCGGTGCTGGGCGGCTCGAGCGGCGCTTTTCCGACGCCCGAACGCGGCTATAACAACCCGTATGGAGTGGGCGCGACAGTTCCCCCGCCGCCGCCTCTGCCCGTTTATTACGGCAGCAGCATCAGCCCGGCGACTTATCGACCGCCAACGGGCGGCGGCATCTCGTCAAAAATCGACGGCTACATAAACACGGGCGCGGGGATAATCTCGCAGTTTTTCGCGTCGCGCGGCAAATATCCGACGCAGCAGCTTACCGGCTCGCAGAACGTTCAAGCCGTCCAACCGGCGCAGGCAGCCGTTCAGATGCAGCCGCAAATTTCGCCGGGAGAAATGGCGCTAATGGCACAACAGCCACAACAGCAAAGACCGGGCGCGGGCGCGAGCGCGATTGAAACCGCAAAAGCGTTTCTCGACGGCACAGCCGAAAGTTTCGGCGTCAGTCCGACAACCTTAGTAGTTATCGGCGGCGTAGGGCTTTATCTGCTTTTCAAACAGCCGCCGAAACGTCGATAAATTTATTCGGACACGGTAAGACAGACACCGACAAAAAGCGTTATGAACGAGCAATTTAAAATTTATTATTACGCACCGGCGGCAAGCGCGGACGGCGGCGGCGAGCTTGGCGCGAATTTTAGTATTTTGGGCGGATTTAACCCGTTAGCTACCGTCGGCACGGCAATTACCCAAGCAAAAAAAGAAAAAGCGGCTGCGCCGAAAAAAACCAAAGTCGTAAAAACCGCGCCGGTCAAAGGGCGCGCGGTAACGATTTCGGGAACGCTGCAATATCAGGAATACTACGGCGAATTTGAAAGCTGGAAAAACGCCGTTTCCGACGAATTTAAGCGTCAGGGCTGGGTTATTCAAAACATCATCCTGAAAAACGCGAACACAATTCTTGCGCGCGAAAGCATAACTATCAAAGCGGTGGTTTATAACAATATGTCGCTCGACGAAATCGCAACGCGGGCGCGTAATTTGCTGCTTAATATGACCAATACGCGAATTTTTAAAACATACAAAGTTTTTGATGATGTTCGCCTTGAAGCGGTCGAAGGAATGGGCGCGGGCGGCGGGGAAAACAATCCGAGCGGCGGGAACGGCGGCGGCGGCGGCGGCGGAAATAATCCGAGCGGCGGGAACGGCGACGGCGGGAATGGCGGCGGCAACCAAAAAAGTTGGTGGGATACGATTAAAGACGAACTAGGGATTACTCAATTATCGACAACCACCACAGTTGTTGCCGTTGCTTTAATCGGAATAATCATTGCGAAAAGATAGTTTTATGGCGACAACGCAAACAAAAAAACTTGTAAAAAACCTTGCCGGATACTGGCTCGGCGGCGTTTGGCGTCCGTTCAGAAATTCGGACGGCTACGACCCTGCGCTTGCGGGCGATTTAGATACACCGGCGCAGCGCCGGGCGCGCCGGGCGAAAAACACTGCCAAAGCCGACAAAAATTTGGAAGCGCAGGAAACCGCGAGCATCGAGCGCGACATTTACGGAGATGCCGACAGCGACAAAAAAGGGAAAACGCTCGCGCAGTTCGTTCGCGCGGCGGGCGGCTTGAAAATAACGAAAAACGACGCGGGCGAACTCGCGCTCCTTAGCAGCAAGGAAAGCGGCAAACGAGGCTTAGTTTCAAAAACAGGCGGCAAAACGCTCGATTATATGTATCAAAGCGCGCTCGAATCCGGCTATCCATTAACCGATTTATACGATTTACTCGACAAGCTCGACGACGAAATTTCCGGCGGCAAAGAAACCTACGCGACGCACGGCAGTTTGAGCTATCGAGACAACCCGGCGGCAAAACGCGCGGGCAAAAACAGCCGTCAATCGTCGTTAAAGTTTTTCGACGAAAACGAAATTATGCCCGCGTTTATGATTCCCGAAGAACAGCTAAAAAACGCGCGATTCAAAAATTTGCGGCGCGAACGGCGCGACGGCAACGATACCTATTACCGCGATTCGATAACCGGCAGGCGGTATCTCGTTCGTGATAATCCGGCGCTCAAAATCAATCCGGGAAAATTCGCCGTCGGCTACAAAGTTACGTTTCCGGGCGGTAAGACCAGCCGCACGACCGGACTTTTCCAAACGCAGACAGACGCCGACAAATTCGCAAGTCTGCTTAAGTCTGCTAAGCCGCGCGGCTATAAAGTCTCGAACGTTTCAATCGTTAAATCGAATCCGGCGACGCTTCCAAAAACGAACGGCAGCGCGCTGTTAAATTTCGGCAGCCGAACCGAAGCGAAAGCGGCTTACGAGACGGCGGCGAAGCTCGCAAACGAGATGCGGAAAGTTTTCGACGTGGACGGCAACGGCAAAGTTACGAAAAAGGACGTTGAAATTTTGGAAACCGAAGCGAAAAAACAAACGGCAAAACCGAAGGAAAACGGCGTTTGGTCAAGATACCGCGAAGGGCGCGCCTATAAACGCGGCTTGAAATTTCAGGAAAAAGCCGAAAAGGAAAAAGCCAAACGCGCCCGCATTGCCGACCGCGCCCGCGAAAAAAAGGCGGCGAAATCCGACCGCGAGCGAGCGAGCCGCGACGCCAAACGAGACGCAGCGCAAAGACGACGCGAGGACGCGCAGGAACGCCGCGCGCAGGAAAAAGCGCAGCGCGCCGACGAAAAAGCGCGCCGTGCCGAAGAATCTCGCGCCGCCAAACAAAATCCGTCCGAAAATTTCTGGACGCAGCAGGCGAGCCGACTAACCGCGCTCGTCGCTAAATGGCGAAAGGAAAAACGTCCGGCGGCGCAAATCAAAAAGGCTGAAACTTTGAAAGCGAAAGCCTTGAAAATGTCGAAAGGCAAAGTAAATGCGACGCCGTATCGTCAAAACGGCTTTCTCGAAATGTTCGCAAATTTAGCCGTCGGCGCGGCGTCGGCAATACAGGTTCACGACCGCCTTAAATCCGAAAAGAAAACGGAAAAACCGGCTAACAAAAAGGTGGCGAAAAAGGTGGCGAAAGTTAAGAAAAATTCGGCGGCTTATGAAGCGTTTCAAGGCAGACCGACGGAAAAAACCTTGTCGCTCGAAACGCCGGAAACCGCGCCCGTAAATCTTTACTGTTTGGGAACTCTCTTTGAACTCAAAATCAAAGGAATTTCCGAGTCGATGAACTTCCGGCGCGAACACACAGGGCGCGACTACTTTGTTTGCGCGCACGAAAACAATCCGCACCAGCTTTGGATTGCGGGCGGGAAATCCGGCGCGACCGACGCCGCCTTAAAACGCGGCTACGTCAATTTAATCGGCGAAATCGTTTTTATCGTCTACGAAACGCAAAAAGCGCATTTAGACGACGACGAGCCGACCGGCTACATTCACCATTTCGGCGAAGAAGGCGGCGCGCGTCCGACGCTCGCGCTTGACCGAAACGGCTTTGCAATCGTCGAGGGCGGCGATTATATCGTTACGCCTTTTGGAATAAAAAATTAAACAGTTTTCTCTAAGTCTCAAAAAGTCTCACAAAATAAAAAGGAGTTAATAAAAACCTTATGACAGCAGCAGCAGCAAAAGCACCTCACAAATCGAACGTCAAAAACCCGTCGAATTTGCCCGTCAAAACAGCGGCGGCGGCGGCGGCGGCGAAACCGGCGGCGACTAATAAAATCAATCCGCACAAAAAGCATTCGGCAACCGGCGCGCGCGGTCAGGAATCGACGCACCGGAGAAAAAGCGTCGTTCGGCGCAACCCGTCGGCGAGCGGGCTTATTAGTATGCTCATTCTCGCGCTCGGCGGCGCGCTGACAATTTGCGGCTTCGATTTCGCAGTCGAAACCTTTGCGCCGCGAGTGTCCGGCGGGATAAAAACCGGCGCGAAATTTCTTGTCGGGCTGGGCTTTGACCATTTCGGCAAAAAAATACCGATTATCGGCGCGTATTCGGGAACAATCGCCAAGACGCTTTATGTTTTCGGTTTTGTCGATTTGATAAAAGACCACGCGATACCGCTTCTTTCGCCGTATTTGCCCCAAGCTCTGAATTTCGGCGCTTCGGGACGCGCGCCGCAGCTTATCGCGCCGCCGACGCCCGCCAAAGACCCGGCGACCGGCGAACTCGGTATGCTTCACCAAATGGACGACGGCAGCCAGTATTTACTGATTGACCAATCGGCGAATCAGGGCTACGGCTACGCTTATTAAAGAAAGCCGGTCAAACGCCAGTCAAAAACAAAACGAGCCGGTCAGAATTTCTCACCAAAATTTTGACCGGCAAACGCTCACAAAAAATTTAATTTTTCACCAATTAACCAAAAAAGGAGTTACTCACAATGGAACCAATTTTCAAATTCAAAATGCAGCCGGGCAACCCGAAATCGCCTGAAGGAATGATTACGCCGGAGGAAATCACACGAATGGCTTCGCAGGAATTTCTGCTTTTCAAAAGTCGCCTTGTCAACGTGCGCCACACGACGCGCTGGGACGTGTCGATTTACGAACCCGTGATTATCAAAGAGGGGACGTATAAAGACCTTTTCCGCAAAGGCGTCGGACAAGAGGAAACTTTTGCTACGTCGGACGGAGAATACAAAAAGAAAGAGTTTCACACGAATATGCAGCGCGGCGGCGAGTTTCCGCTAAATTCGCTCACGGTTATCTCTGATATTTCCGTCGTTAAAGCGTTCACGCCGGGCGTTCCGACAACCGTTGTCAACGGCATCGTAACGAATCCGCGCGCGACCTTCCCGACGTATCTCGACTCGGGTTTAACGCTCGATACGTGGCTCAATCAAAACATTTTGGAATACCGCGAAGGCGAAAACATCATCAAGCGCGACCTTTTCCGTAAATTCCCGCAAAACGACGGTCAAACCGGCGTTCTGGGCGCTTCGCAGGGCGGCATTATGCAAAATGCGTTTATGCAGCGTGTAGGACTGGATAACCCACGCATTTTGGAAGGCGGCGAAGATTTTTCGCTTCGCCTGCTTTCGCTCGGCGATTTCGACGCTTCGGCAACCGGCATCAATCAAACGATTGTGCAGCGAATCGAACTCGAATGCACCGAGTTGATCCGCGTTCCGAATTAAGAAACCGCTTTTTCTCACAATCAAAAAAAAACTTGGCAGCAATCGAAACGCTTTCCTTTGCTGCCAAGTTTTCAAAACCAAAAGGGCAAAAAATTATGAAACGCTCGAAATACTTTGAACATTTAATCGCAATTCAGCAGAACCCGGACGCGGCGCGCGCCGCGCAAGCTAAAATCGACGCGCAGCGGCTCGCAGACGTCCAGCGCGCCTTGCAGATACGCCCGGCGTGTTTACCCGTAACTCACAATTTACCGGCGGCGCAAAATCTGCCGACGCCCGTTTTGACCGATGAATTGTCTTATCCGGTCATCATCACCGGCGCGGTTACCGACGGCGAAAACAAATCAGCCGATATTTATATCGAGCGCGAAAACAATCAGCCGTTCGTGCGCTACGGCAACGACACGAATAAAAAATTATCGCTCGACGCCTTCGCCGGAAAAGCCGAAGAAACCGGCGCGGTGCAGGGAATTGTAAATTTCGAGCCGGAAATTTTACTCGACGAAAGCAAATCAATCACGCTCGCGCTTTACAACAATTCGGGCGCGCCCGAAACGGTCAACACGGTTTTCGTCGGCAATCGAATTTACAAAACGAACAGCGCCGAAGCGCAGATGTCGAGCGATACTTTGCGAAACGTGCAGGAAAACATCAGGGCGCGCCCCGTTCCCGCGCCGCGCTTTGCCGTCGTTCCGATTGTCTTTGAAAACGGCGTCGCAACCGGCAGCACGCCGAAAGCAGGCGAACCTTTAATGATTTACGGCTTTCGCTCGACGGTTTCGCGCGCGCTCGTCAATTTCGGCTTCGACGCCGAAAATCTTTTCGCAAAACGCAGCTTTCCGATTTGGGCGTTAGCCAGCGAGCGAAACAACGCCCGCAGGCTTTATAACCTGCTCAATTCGCCGCTTTTCATCTCGAAAGGCGAGCAGTTGACGTTTCTTTTCAAAAACACTATTGACGGCGTAAATTTCGCCGGAGACGGACAGCTCGAACTTTTGATGCGGACGGTATAAACGGCAATGGATAAACAATTATACGGATTCGAGGCGGGCTTTTGCGATGCAACCGACACGCCGCGCCGCTTGACCAAAGAAAATTTGCCGTGCGATGCCGTTTCGTTAAGCATCTGGACGGTTGACGATAACGGAGTTGATACGCCGCTTGACCCGGCGACAAATCCGAATTTCGTTTTCTTCGGCTTTAACGCAAAACCGAATATGCAGCTTTTCACCGGCGCGCCGTCTCGTTTGATAGGGTGCAAAAACGTCAACGAAATTTATGTCCGCGCCGCTAAGGGAAAGGCGCGGCGAATTTTTTTCACTTGTTACAAAGAGGCTCAAAACTAAAAAAAGGAAATCTCACAATGAAAAACCACACAATCTTTAAATTTTTAATTTTGTTCGCGCTGCTAATTTTCCCGGTTTTGCACGCCGACGCGCAAACGAATTTTTTCCGCACTTGTCCGGGAACGAATCCGACAATCAAAGTCGCGCAGGTTGCCGTAACCAAAGACGGCAATGTCAACATTATTCCGTGCGCGACGAAATCGGTATTAGTCAACGGCGTCGCTCTTAGCGGTTTGGGAACTGTGCAATCTGTCGGCTTAACGCTGCCGTCGATTTTTACCGTCTCAAATTCGCCGGTCAATTCTTCGGGAAATCTAAACGCAACGCTCAACAATCAGACGGCAAATAACTTTTTCGCCGCGCCGTCGGGCGCGAGCGGCGCGCCGGTTTTTCGCTCGATTGTTACAAATGATATTCCGTCGCTCGATGTTTCCAAAATCACGACGGGAACGTTTGCGGCGTCGTTTGTTCCGAATTTGGACGCCGCGAAAATCACGACCGGAACTTTCGCGTCGTCGTTTATTCCGTCGCTCGATGTTTCCAAAATCACGACGGGAACTTTCGCGGCGTCGTTTGTTCCGAATTTGGACGCCGCGAAAATCACCACCGGCACGCTCGACGCAAACCGCATTCCCGCTCTGCCTTATTTATCGACTACATCAAACGGCATAACACCTGCTAACAACACTTTCACCGTCAGCGGCGCATTAGCGGTTACGGGTGGAATTTCAGTTACCAATCAACTGCGCTTTAATGGCACAAATGTATCGTTAGGCACAATCGTAAGTAGCGCAAGTTCTACCGGAACATTTAATACTTTTGTCGGTTATGCCGCCGGTTCGGCAACTACGAGCGGAAATAATAATTCATTTTTTGGTTCTAGTGCCGGAATAAGCAATACGACAGGAATCAACAATGTTTTTTTTGGTTCGCTGGCGGCAAACGGTAACACGACGGGTAGCTCGAATACGGCAATCGGAAGCCAAGCCGGATATGGTAATTCTACGGGAAGCGGAAACGTTTTTATCGGTTATCAGGCTGGTTA
>JAABUN010003743.1_pt1 | contig 22625 bp, 23 predicted proteins | sample 5559311 | NCBI WGS metagenome assembly JAABUN01 (sample SAMN10711877, study PRJNA513370) | rock metagenome | isolation source: Antarctica rocks | place: Antarctica: Victoria Land, Siegfried Peak sud
AGACTTTAAAAGAAAAGCAGGAGCTTATGCCTATTGGCGAGAATAGTTGTAAACTTTCTTAGTGGGGCTTCAGGTTTCACTCCTGCTTTGTAATGTTTGATTTATAAAGATATGAGTGGGGCTGGACATAGTGAACTTCGGCTATCGCTCACTCTTTTGATCCGGAATGCTTCTCTTACTCTGTAAATACTTGCCTTTTATAATTTCACTCATTGTTTTTTTATACACTTTACTTTCAACCCACGAGATGATATCGAGGTAGGCAAAAGCACGTGTTTCAAAACGGCTTTTCTCAAATTGTTTTATGGTGTGTAGGAATTTTTCAAATTCGGGCTGCATTTTTCTTGGAGATATTTTGAAAGAGTTGCGTAAGAACTTGAACATCTCTTCTTCAACCACTGTAAGGTTTTCCATCTTTGCCATAAAACGATATACCGATTTTATCAGCGATTCTATTATCTCGTAATTACCCAGTTCGTAATGAGCCATTAAATGTACAAGCCGTGCATAGCATTGAAGATCGGTGCGCAGGTCAACATTGTCATGTATTATTTTTTGGAGGTAATCTATTGATGTATCGTAATCACCGCTGCCAAAATAAAGAGAAGCAATTTTATAGTTAAAAACCAATATCCGGTGCGTGTCGAGGTACAATGAATATTCATTCAGCTTTTCCTCAATGTATGGCACAAGCTCAAGACCTTCTTTAAACGTACCCGACATTAAGTGCTCATTTATTTTTGCGCTGTTAATATATACAAACGCCTGCACCCGAAAATTATCATGATGATTAACAATGTCTGAAGTGGCAAATTCTTCTAACCGCGCTAACGTGGTTTTAAATTTTTGGAAATTCCTCAAATCAAAATGAGCATTTAAAAGGTTATGCATGCCTTTTATAAAATGCCCTGTTTCTACCGGTATCATAACGGGTTGCTCATCAAAAAGGTCTATCCATTTTTGTGCATAACGGTAATACATTAAAAAATCCTGGCGAATGAAGGCATACCAGTTATAGCTTTGGTAAAGGTATAACCGTTCGTAAAAGCCGGTTAGTTTGTTTGCATTTTCGGGCAGGTTTGCTTTAAAAAAATTCTTTACGCCTGTTTCATCTTTTTCGTTTCGGGCATGCCCGTGTTTTACATACCAGCTATATAACTGTAAAGCAAGATTAGAAAGTTGCGTTATCATTTTTCTTCTTTCATTTACCTCGTTTGCTTCGGCGCTTAAGCGATCTGCACGGTCCTGCATACTTCTGGTTATATGCAGCGTTTCTATTTTCTTTTCAAGCGATATTACCTGTATTAAAAAGCTGTCCTGGTTGTAAGCTATGGCAAGGTCTTTTACTTTATCTAAAATGCGCAGGCTTTGCAAATACAAACCTTTATTATATAAAATACGCGCATAGTCTAATTGCTCATGCAATTGGAGATCTATACTTTCGGTAGTTTTCAATAGCCGAAGACTTGCAAGCACTTGCTTATATAAATGTGTTTTTAAGTTGGCAAGCTGTGGCTTCTCAATGGAAGGAAGTTTTTTAAGAAGAAGCTTTTCATCATATTCCTGCAATTTATCTAAGGCATCAAATAGCTGGATGATCTTTAGGTCTTCTTTTGAAGAACTTCTTTTAATGTAGAGCTTAAAGTTCCTTTTTTCAGACTTTTCGAGTGAATGAATTAATTGAAATAATGTATCTGAAAAACGGTTGGGCATAATTAAAAGATTTTTCTTAAAAACAATACCATCAAGGGCTTTAACACTGTTTTTGCTCTTTTGGTATAATTAAATTGCCAATAAGTTAGTTATACCAGTAGTAAAAACCATCATACTTTTGTTATGCAAGGATGAGAAAAAATCATTAGGCAGGCAATTGTTAAGCGAGCAATGGGTAGAGGCTATATCTTTTGGAAAAGCAAATATACTAAGCTGTAACAGTCAGCGCAAAAAATACTTTTAAGATTTTCATATGGCAAGCAATCGTTAGAGGCTGCCCCGTTTCTACGGGGGAGCCCTTTTTGTTTTACCGCAAGCCTTATTCTTCAATAGTTTAGCGGAAATACAAATTAATTCTTCTGTGTCTGAAACAAAAATTGCTGAACAAAACAATAACCAGCATTACTTGTTAGCTTCGCAGCCTTACATTTGTATAGAAACCGGTACTTAAAAAGCTTTCAATAATAATGTCTTCTTTTAATAAAAACGCTCAGAAAATTGCATGGATAGCTGGCGGCCTATTATTATTTTTCCTGATTATTTATTCAACTTTCTTTAAGCAATCTGCAGCTCCAAATTTCACGGGCCTGTTAATTATCGGGCTTTTGCTGGGTGCAACAATTATGTTTTTGATCTGGAAACTTTCAACTTCATCGAAGCAAAACATAGTGAAAGAAGATTCGCACACAGTTGTTGAAAGTATAAGGAAGGTTTTTAAAATTGTTTGTGCTGAAGGACATTTTAACGAGCTGTACAATTTTGAAGAAACCAAAAAAATATTTGGATTTATACCTTCAACAAAGCGTGCCCTGGTTATTATACAGGCAAAGGTTTTGGTTGGATATGATTTTGAAAAATGCGTATGGGAAACTGATGAGGCTAACCAAAAAATTAAACTGGTTTCCTTTCCCGAACCGGAGATACTGAGTATAGAACCTGATTATAAATATTATAATTTTGATGAAGGTATTTTTAATTTGTTAGGTCGTAACGACCTTACGCGCATTCAGGTTAATGGTAAAAAGCAGGTTGAAATAGCAGCTATGAAAAGTTATTTACCCAAAATAGCGGCAGAACAAATGCGAACTATGCTTACAGAAGTAGTGCAATCAAAAAACTGGCAGGTAGAAAATACTTATAAAATTACCGAGAGAGATAATAAATTACTTTCCTCCCCGAAATCTTAGTTATAATTCAGTCAGCAATACAATGGCATCTTTACTTAATGCCTCCAGTTCAACCTCGTTTTCTTCGTCCCACAGTGGAAAATATTTAAACTTGTTGTAAGAAATTTTTTCGGATAATACTACTATTTTGTTAGAATTTTTTCTGCAAGAAATCGAAATAATTATCAGCAGCGTAATGAGTGCTTTTTTCATTCTTTAAAGAGTTTAATTGAAGAATAATTTTTAAGAAAGTAATTGGGGATATAAAAGTTCAATTCGAGGAGAGGAGCTGCAATATCTTAAAAATGGACCCAGTTCAATTTTAAGTTGTGGTTAGAAAATTCGAGAGAGGGTGCAGGAAACTTAAAGGAATTTAACACGCCAAAAGCTAACCTTACCAACTTGCTTTTAGTGCGGATCTTACTTAAATCAATATCCGGCGCAATATAAAATTGCCGGTATCTTTTAATATCGCGTCTGTCTAAAATTACGTTTCCATGTTCGTCCTGCGCAAGGTTTGCCCTGGCGCCAAACATTCCTTCGGCACCATAACCTGCTGCTATATTTAGCCATGCAGGTAAATTGCTTTGCGGCAAAAAAGATTTAAGGTTAGCGCTCAACCAGTAAGTCTGGCCGTTATAATCTTTCAGCATTCTTTCCAGGGTACTATTTCCATAAATAGTATTGGCTCTTTGGTTTAACTGCTCGTTGCCATAATTTTTCCGGTGAAACGAGAATTTATATCGGATGCGTTGTTCATTCCAAGCCAGCTCCTGCGAAACCAATACGCTGCTTCCAACCACATTGGCGCCAAAGTCGCCCCAGCTCCAGCCCCATTGTGCGCTAAAACCATCCAGCACTTCAATAATGGTTTGGTAGGCAGCCCCGCTCATTCCGCCAATTATAATCCGTTGTTTGCGGGGTAACCCTGCCCATCTCCACATTTCCATACTGCCATAACTTTCAATGTAGGCGCTGTAAGTATGTCCAAACTTGTCCATCTGCTTCCATTCCCTGTTATCGTCAAATGTGTGAAAGTGGGTTTGCGGATAGTGGCTGTACCATGTTTTATATAAAGCCGCCATTGCTCCTCCGTAGCCTGCAATATTTCCTGCTGCAACCAGTGTTACCCTCTTAGTGTTATAAGGATATTCTTTAGCTGAAAAACTATAACTAATCTTGTTTTTAGTGAAGTTCCTGTTTTGATTTATCGTGTCTTTATTAAAATAAGTTGTGTCCGTAATTAACCTGTTTGCAGAGTCGGTAGTTTGAGAAAATGAGGTAACAGAAAATAATACAAAGAGTAAAGCCTGGAGATTTTTTTTCATGATCAGATAAATCAACGTACGTGATTAAAACAGAGATGGTTGTTTTTTTACTTCCTTTTAATCATTAAATATTCTTAAACTTGCCTTCGCAAAAATAAGGGTTGGATGTTATTGTTACAGTTGTAAACCTCCCTCTTCCAGGTAGAGACATCAAATACAATTGTTGCAGTTGCCTCCCTCGCCTTTAAGAGAGACATTGGATGCTATTGTTGCAGCCATAACCTCCCTCTCCTTTCCCTAGGGAAAGGAATATTATTTTGCAGTTGCAACCTCCCTCTCTTTTGGAGAGGGATTGAGGGTGAGGTGGTGGTATTATAATTTCAGGAAAAACTAAAACATAAAGCTTATAATTATGAATGCTTCTATCGCAGAAAAAGTAAATGTATGGCTGCAGGGAAATTACGACAATACTACAAAAGATGAAGTAAAACGGTTGCAGGGAGGCACGGCTGACGAGCTTGCCGAAGCCTTTTACCGCAACCTCGAGTTTGGAACCGGAGGCCTTAGAGGTATAATGGGCGTTGGCACCAACCGTATCAATAAATATACAGTTGGAATGGCCACGCAGGGTTTTGCCAACTACCTTAAAAAAGTATATGGCGAAGCTGAAATAAAAGTGGCGATAGCGCACGATTGCCGTAATAACAGCCGTTTTTTTGCTGAAACAACCGCAAAGGTTTTTGCTGCAAATGGCATTAAAGTCTATCTGTTCGAAGACCTTCGTCCAACTCCTGAACTATCTTTCACTATTCGTCATTTAGGTTGCCAGGGTGGTGTTGTTTGTACCGCTTCTCATAACCCTAAAGAATACAACGGGTATAAAGCCTACTGGAATGATGGTGGCCAATTGGTACCTCCGCACGATAAAAATGTGATTGCAGAAGTTGAAGCAATTACCGGCATAGATGAAGTGCAATGGAGCGGGGGAGAACAAAATATCTCGATACTTGGTAAGGGAATGGACGAAGCTTTTATTGATATGGTTAAAAGCCTGAGCGTTTACCCCGAAGTGATACAACTACAAAAAGATTTAAAAATAGTTTATACAGCCATACATGGCACCGGAATTACTTTAGTGCCGCAGGTTCTGGAACGTTTTGGTTTTACCAATGTAACTATAGTGCAGGAGCAGGCAACGCCCGATGGAAATTTTCCAACAGTGGTATATCCCAATCCTGAAGAGAGCGAGGCAATGAGCATTGGACTGCGTAAGGCAAAAGAGATTGATGCAGATATTCTGCTTGGCACCGATCCCGACAGCGACAGGGTAGGTATCGGCATTAAGGATCTTAACGGCAACTGGGTTTTAATGAATGGTAATCAAACTGCTGTTCTGGCTTTTAATTATGTAATTGAAGCCCGTAAAACAAAAGGAATAGCACAACCAAACGATATGGTAGTTAAAACCATTGTTACCACCGAAATGATTGATAAGATTGCGGCAGCAAACGGCGTTAATTGTTACAGTGTGCTAACCGGTTTTAAATGGATTGCTGAATTGATAAAAGAAAAAGAAGGCGTAGAAAATTATACAGTTGGCGGCGAAGAAAGTTATGGTTTAATGATAGGAGATAAGGTTAGGGATAAAGATGCTATTTCGGCTGTAGCCCTGCTATGCGAAATGGCTGCTTACGAAAAAAACAAGGGAAGAAGCTTATACCAAAAACTGATTGATCTTTATGTGCAGTACGGATATTACAAAGAAAACTTAATTTCTATAACCAAAAAAGGCATGCGCGGCCAGGAAGAGATTGCTGAAATGATGCAGGGCTATCGCGAAAATCCTCCAGCAACCATTAATGGTTCAGCTGTTGTGCGTTTGCTCGATTATCAAATGCAGGTGGGTAAAAACCCGCAGGAAGGAAACGTTTGGGATATTAAATTACCTAAAAGCAATGTGTTGCAATTTGTATTGCAAGACGGTTCAAAAATTTCAGCAAGGCCAAGCGGTACCGAGCCAAAGATAAAATTTTATTTTAGTGTAAATACACGTTTGGAAAGCGCTGATAAGTTTGAAGAAGCAGAAAAACTGCTTGACGAAAAGATTAATTCGATTATCAGAGATATGAAGCTTAAATAAGGTATTATGACTTACGAAAAAAATTAGCGTGTAAAGCTTTTGACCATAAAAACGCAATCCTGAATTTGTTTAATCTGCTGAACCCTGTCAACCCCTCTGATATTAGAAGATGTAGGTATTTTTACCTTTTGATACGAGGTGTCTTTTTTCAATTCATCAATTGCCTGAAATATGTTTTTAGATTTTATGGCAAACACAACTCCTTCAGCTTTTGTTTGAGCGGTGCTTAATACGCCAATAACTTCACCGTTCTTATTTAATACAGGCCCTCCACTGTTTCCGGGGTTTGCGCTTACGGCAATCTGGCAACTGATTGTATCGCCGTTAAAACCTGTTTTAGCACTCATGTAACCTTCGTTGTAAACGATCTCGTCGCGGGGATAACCTAAAGTAAAAATGGATTCGCCCAAATCGGCATTGCTTTTACGAATGCTGTATGGCAGCGACGAAAGCGGTTTAAAATCTTCATCTTCAATTTTAAGGATAGCCAGGTCTTTTATATTATCCAAATGAGCAATGGTTGCTTTAAACTCCTGCCCTTTGTTATTTTGAATAAGGATAGTAGATGAACCTGCTACCACGTGTGCATTGGTTACAAGGTATCCTTTTGTATCAATCAAAAAGCTGGTGCCGCCATTTGAGGCAAATTCATTGACAGGAACTTTAGATTGTATGGCATTAATCTGGTTACCCTGTACACGAACATTATGCATCACCTGATCTATCTTACGGTTTAGCTGAACAATCTCGTTTTTATTTGATACAGGACTAAAATAGGCTACAAGGCCGCTGATAAATAAGGCAGTAATACCGGCAATGGTTGCAGCAATACTGGTAACTCTCTTGTATTTGTTCCAAAGGCGCACTACTTTTCCGCTATGTTCAACTTTACCTTCGTTTATATGTCCGTTTTCTAATAACTGGTTGTGAACCTCATGAAGCTTATGTTTAAAGTTCCTGTTCTGACCAAAGGCATCTATTTGTTGAAGGAACATGGTATGCTCAACCACCAAAAGGTCAATTTCAGGAGTGTTTTTACGAAGCTCTTCAAAGTAAGTCTTCTCTTCTGCGCTCATCTCTCCTTTAAGATAACGCTCAATAGCATCTAACAATAAGTTGTCTTCCATTATTTACTCTCCTATATTATATTGCGAAAAAAACAATTTTTTCAGTCTCAGTAAGCACTTGTATTTTTGGTTTTTGGCATTATCGGCGTTCGTGTATCCAAATGTGCTGGCGATATTTGCCATGTCTTTTTTTTGCAGGTAGTAGGCTTCCAAAATACTTCTGCAAGGTTCGCCAAGGCTGCTCAATGCTCTTTCCATAATCACGAAATCTGCGTTTCGCTTTTCCTGGTTTTCTATATCTTCTTCAACAGGCATGGTTTCTTCCAAACTATCCACCTGTATCGAAAATTTATTTAACTGCTGAAGCCGTTTAAGCCATAACCTTCTGCAAATGGAGTATATATATGTTTTAATTTGGCAGGTTAATACAAAAGTGTCCGATTTGGCATTTTCATATAATACAATCATTGCTTCCTGAAAAATATCCCTTGCATCGTCGTAAGTTCCGTTATTGTTCAGCACAAAAGACTGGATCATGTTAAAGTTATTCCTGTAAATAGTTTCCACAGCCTTTGTGTCGTCTTGTGCCAGTCCCTTTAATAAAACCTGTTCGTTAAATTCGGCTTTCACAGTCTGTTTTTAATACCGTTATAATTCAAAAGTAACCCAAGGTAGGCGTGAAAACTTATTTTTTAAAAAATTGATTGGCAAGGGTTACTTTTTATTAATTGAAGTATCAATATCAAATTCACAAACAAAAACTCTTACAAAATGAAAAAGTTATTAGTTGTATTAGCATTAGGTTCTTTTGTAGCTTGTAACACCGGCACATCAACTGAAAATAAAGTTGATTCAACGGTAGATGCAAGAAAAGATCAGATCGATTCTTCTGCTGAAGCAAGAAAAGATAAGATCGATTCTTCTGCTGATGCTAAAAAAGACATGCTTGATTCTTCTAAAAAAATGATGAGCGATACTTCGAAGAAAAAATCCAACAAAAAGCATTAATTATTTTTTCAGCTAAGTACACATTGCGAAGGGGCTTCACCGGGGCAAATGTATTAGTTGATTAAGAATTTATATGGCAAGCAATCGTTAGAGGCCGTCCCTATCGGGGATGGCTTTTTTTTAAATTTTTTTTAATTTCTTTTTAATTAGGGGGTTACCTTTTATAATCGGGGGTATAAATATTCAAATTGTAAAAAACAATAAAACAATAAAACAATAAAACAATAAAACAAGAAAACAATGAAAAAATTATTTTGTGTATTAGCTATCGGAGCTTTTGCAGCTTGTAACAGCGGAGAGTCTACAAGTTCTACTGACTCTACTTCTACTTCAGTAAGTGCTGATACTTCTACAAGAAGCGGCTCTACTATGGGATCTGATACTTCAGCTATGGGTACTGGTGCTTCAGGTTCCGGCACAGGTACTACAGGCAGCGGTACCGGTACAGGTAATTCAGGTAGCGGTTCAGGTTCAAGTTCAGGTACCGGTACTTCAGGTAGCGGTTCTGGCACTGGTAGTGGTACTTCAGGTGGTACAGGTTCTGGTTCAGGCACTGGTACTTCAGGTTCTGGTACAGGAACTGGCACTTCAGGTAGCGGTTCAGGTAACGGACATTAATCCTATAAAATAACTGCGTGAAGTTGATTAAGAGAGATATTCCTCCCTTGCGGGATAAGAAGCAGTTATAAAGATTTTCATATGGCAAGCAATCGTTAGAGGCCGTCCCTATTCTTAGGGATGGCTTATTTTTTTAAATAAATCCAGCATAATAAAACTTCTATAAGTTCACAAAAGACACCATTCATTTTTAATAAATCAAAAGTTTATACAATAATTTCTGCCATTTCTATTAAAACAAATTTGTTCGTTTAAAATGAATTACTATTTTTGAAATGCAAATGAAACAAACAATAGCAAACACCTGGTTTAGCTTTTATTTTTACTTCTACTTTATAAGTGGACCGGGAACCTATTGAGATTGAAAATTAAAAAGAACAATCAAAATAAAAAGTCCCGGCCAAAACAGCCGGGACTTTTTTATAACCAAAACTTTCAACCTGTTAATGACATTAGTTATAAACGATAAACATTCAAACAGTTCATCAAATAAAATCTTAAACCGAGTAACTTCGTCTGTTGCTATACAAGGTTACGAAGGAAGCTTTCATCAGGTAGCTGCGCAGCATTTTTTTGGTAAAGAAGTTACAGTAATTCCCTGTGCTACTTTTAGAGAAGTAATAAAAAAGGCATCAAACAAAAAAGAATCGGATGGGGGAGTAATGGCTATTGAAAATTCAATTGCAGGCAGTATTCTTCCTAATTATAATCTGTTATTAAAAAGCCAGCTAACAATTGTTGGCGAAGTGTATTTACAAATCGGGCAGCATTTATTGGTAAACCCCGGAGTTACTCTGGAAGATATAAAAGAAGTTCACTCTCACCCGATGGCTTTGCTGCAATGTATTGATTACCTCGAAAAATTTCCACATTGGAAGTTAGTTGAAACAGAAGATACGGCATTGAGCGCAAAACATCTTCATCAGCGGCGCAGCAGACATTCTGCTGCCATTGCCGGTAAACTGGCTGCCGAACTTTACCAGCTTAACATGTTGGCTGCAAATATTCAAACCGAAAAAAATAATTACACCCGGTTTTTAGTGCTGCAAAATGGATCTGTTGCAACAACTTTTGAAAATGCAGACAAAGCATCACTGTATTTTGAAACAGATCACAGCAAAGGAAGCCTTGCAAAAGTGCTTGCCGTTATTGCTGAAAATGGTATTAACCTAAGTAAGCTGCAAAGTATGCCCATACCGGGAAGCGATTTTTTATATGGCTTTTTTGCAGACATGGAAATTAACGATCATCAACATTTTGAAGAAGTGATTAAAAATATAAAGCCATTAACTGCTAATGTAAAAGTGTTGGGCGTTTATAAGAATGGAAAACTTAAAAGTCAAAAATCTTAGGCGATGGAAATAACTGTTTCAAACCGGCTGAACGGAATAGGTGAATATTATTTTTCGCAGAAGCTACGGGAGATTGATGAGTTGAACAAACAAGGCAGGCAGGTAATTAATCTTGGGGTAGGCAGTCCCGATCTTCCGCCCCATGCCGATGTTATAAAAGTGCTTGGCGAAGAGGCTGCAAAGCCAAACACGCACGCCTATCAAAGCTATAAAGGAAGCCCTGCGCTTAGAGCAGCCATAGCAGCCTTTTATAAAAAATGGTACGGGGTTGAAGTTGATCCCAACACAGAAGTGCTTCCGTTAATTGGAAGTAAAGAAGGCATCATGCATATCTGCATGACGTATTTGAATGAAGGAGACGAAGTTCTTATTCCAAACCCCGGTTATCCAACTTACAGCAGCGCCGTTAAACTTGCCGGAGGAAAATGCATAGAATACGACCTGAAAGAAGAAAATAACTGGGAGCCTGATTTCAATGCCCTCGAAATTCATATATCTTCCCCCACCGGGGGAAGCCGGAAGGGGGCTAAGATGATGTGGGTTAATTACCCGCAAATGCCAACAGGCAAGCAGGCTTCAACAGAATTATTTGAAAAAATTATAGCTTTTGGTAAAAAGCATAACATTCTCATTTGCCACGATAATCCTTACAGCTTTATTTTAAATGATAAGCCCCTAAGCTTATTAAGTATAGCAGGGGCAAAGGATGTAGCCATCGAACTGAATTCGTTAAGCAAAGCAAGCAACATGGCGGGCTGGCGGGTTGGAATGATGCTGGGTGCTAAAGAAAGAATTGATGAAGTGCTGCGTTTTAAAAGCAACATGGACAGCGGCATGTTTCTGCCTGTGCAATTAGCGGCCGCCAAAGCTTTAAGCTTAGATGAAAAGTGGTATAGCGAACTAAATAAAACTTATGCTGAACGGCGGCAACAGGTTTATCAACTTTTGCAGGCATTACATTGTTCTTTCGATAAAACCCAGGGAGGCATGTTTGTATGGGCGAAAATACCCGCTAAGTATAAAGACGGATACCAATTGAGTGACGAAGTTTTATACCACAAAAATGTATTTATAACCCCCGGAGGAATTTTTGGAAGTAACGGCAACCAATACATAAGAGTAAGCCTCTGCGCAAAAGTTGAAGTATTTAAGAATGCATTGGAAAGAGTGACCTCCCCAAACCCCTCCGAAGGAGGGGCTTAAAAAGCAAAGAGATGGAAAGAGATACAAAAAACAGTACTGCTGCAAAAGTCCTCCCCTGCGGGGAGGATTTAGGAGGGGGCGTTTCAATTATTGGGGTTGGCTTAATAGGAGGCTCATTTGCTTTATCCTTGAAAAGGATGGGACTTGCATCGCACATAATTGGAGTGGACAATAATGAACAGCATCTTGATCGTGCATTGGATTTAAAGTTAGTTGATGAAGCGCTGCCATTAAATGAAGCCGTAGCAAAATCTAAGCTGATTGTATTGGCTATACCCGTAGATGCAACAGTAAATTTATTACCCACAATCATGGATAGGGTTACTGATGAGCAGGTGGTAATAGATATGGGATCAACAAAACGGGAAGTGATAGATGCGATTGATAAACATCCAATGCGAAAAAGATTTGTAGCCACACACCCTATGTGGGGGACAGAATACAGTGGGCCCGATGCAGCCGTGAACGATGCCTTCATAAATAAAGCGGTGGTTATTTGTAATGCTGAAAATTCTGATGCAGATGCCTTACAACTGGTTCAAAACATTTATAAAGAGATTGGGATGCATCTTGTTTATATGGAAGCAGCTTCGCACGATTTGCATACAGCTTATGTTAGTCACATTTCGCACATTACTTCGTTTGCATTAGCTAATACGGTGTTGGAAAAAGAGCGTGAAGACGAGGCAATTTTCGAATTGGCAAGTGGTGGTTTTGAAAGTACAGTACGTTTAGCTAAAAGTAATTCCGCTATGTGGGTTCCTATTTTTAAACAGAACCGGGAGAACGTGCTTGATGTATTGAACGAGCATATATCGCAGTTACGAAAGTTTAAAAGTTGCCTTGAGAAAGAAAATTACGAATATCTGCAGGAGCTGATTGAACAGGCAAATGGGATTAGGAGGATTTTGAAGTAGGTTGGTGAGTTGGATGGTTGACAAGTTGAGAAGTTGATAGGATGAAAATTGAATATTGAGAATTGAGTGTTGAGTGTTTCGAATGTTAAGCAAAGTATCAATAATCAATATTCAACAATCAATTCTCATTGCAGACCTTACAACAATAACATAACAACAAACATGCAGAAGGCCTTTAATTAAATTAGTACCTTTGCGCAAAATTTTCATAAAGTATGATGACATTTGAAGGGTTGGGAATTGACGCAAGGTTAATTCAGGCAACCGATGAGTTGGGGTATGTGAACCCAACACCGATACAGGAAAAAGCGATACCGGTTTTACTAAGCGGCACAACCGATTTTGTAGGATTGGCTCAAACAGGTACAGGCAAAACAGCAGCATTCGGTTTGCCGCTGTTGCAATTAATTAGTGTAGAAAACAGGTTTCCGCAGGCTTTAATAGTGTGCCCTACCCGTGAGCTTTGTATGCAGATTGTAAAAGAGATTGAACTGTTTAAAAAACATATAAAAGGCGTAAGTGTAGTAGCGGTTTACGGAGGTGCATCCATAAGCATGCAGATAAGAGACCTTAAACGGGGAGTGCAGATAGTAGTAGCAACACCAGGCCGTTTAATTGATTTGATAGAGCGCAAAGCAATTGACCTTGAACAAATAAAATATGTAGTGCTTGATGAAGCCGATGAAATGCTGAACATGGGTTTTAGAGATGATATAGAATTTATTTTAAAGAACACACCTAAGCGCGAAAGCACCTGGTTGTTCAGCGCAACAATGCCGCCCGAAGTAAAGCAGGTAAGCAAGCGCTATATGAAAACGCCTATCGAAGTAACAGTTGGAAAAGCCAATACAGGCAACAAAAATATTGATCACCAATATTATGTTTGCGCTGCACAGCACCGGTACGAAACATTAAAGCGTATCATTGATTTTAACCCCGGTATTTATGGTATCATTTTCACGCGTACAAAACTCGATGCGCAGGATATAGCAGAAAAGCTGACAAGAGAAAGTTACGATATAGATGCTTTACATGGCGACTTAACTCAACAGCAGCGCGACAGGGTGATGGGACAGTTCAGGGATAAGAGTTTGCAGTTGTTGATTGCTACTGATGTAGCTGCAAGAGGTATTGATGTTTCCGGAATTACACACATCATCAACTACGAGCTTCCTGATGATTTAGAAGTATATACGCATAGAAGCGGTCGTACAGGTAGGGCAGGCGCACAGGGTATTAGCATATCAATTGTTCATGCAAGGGAGATTTTTAAGTTGAAGCAGATCGAGAAAACAATACAGCAACCTTTTCATAAATTAGATATACCGAGCGGAAAAGATGTTTGCCGCAAGCAGTTCTTCACTTTTATGGAGAAGCTGCTACAAACAGATGTTAGTCATGGTGATTACGAAACGTATGTACCAATGCTCGAAGAAAAGTTCGCTGATATAAGCAAAGAAGAGGTACTTAAGAGAGTAGCTGCGATGGAGTTTGACCGTTTCCTTAAATATTATGAGAATGCTGCAGACTTGAACGTACGTGAAGTGCGTGGCAGAGAGAGGATATACGATCAGGATGGTAGTGACCAGGCGCGTAGAAGAGATACAAGAGGAAGAGAGTTTACCGGCAACGGAGATTTTGCAAGGCTGTTTGTAAACCTTGGTACCAAAGATGGTTTTTACAAAGCAAGCTTCCTTCAGTTTATACTCGACATGAGCGATCTGAAAAAAGATATGCTTGGCCGTATTGATATGAAAGAGATGAATAGCTGGATAGAGATAGATAAAAGTGTTGCCGGTAAAATGATCCGCGCAGTAGATGGTAAAACATACAAAGGCAGAAGGATACGAATGAACGATGCTAATAGCAGGGGATGAGTTGAGTTGATTGGTTGAGAAGTTGATAGGTTGAGAAGTTGAAAAGTTGATGGGTTGAGTAATTGAGAATTGATTATTGAACATTGATTATTGAGTGTTTTAAACAACAAACAGTTAAGCATGCACAACCACATTATAAACGCCTCATTACAAATCGTTCCAATTGTGCAGGACAGGCATCCTTACGAATGGGTGGATGAAGCAATTTTAATAATACAACAGTCCGGAATTAAACATGAAGTTGGGCCGTTTGCAACTGTGTTAGAAGGAACATACGAGGAGGTAATTAAAGTATTGAATGGGGTTAACGAACACCTGTTAAGTAAAGGCTGTGATGAATGGATAGCAAATGTTCAGATACAATTAAGAAGTAACAGAAATATTACTTCAAACGAAAAGGTGGCAAAATTTATCTCGTAAAAAATATTTATAGTTCAACAATAATAAAAAAGATGGAACAGACCTTAAATTCAGTATCAGTTGTGGATGAAGTGATAAACAAACGTCCCCTGATCATCTCAGGACCCTGCAGCGCAGAGACTGAGGAACAAGTGATTGAAACAGCTACCCGCCTGGCAAAAACCGGTAAGGTAGATATGCTTCGGGCAGGCATCTGGAAGCCCAGAACCCGTCCCGGAATGTTTGAAGGCATCGGAACAAAAGGCTTAGGCTGGCTTGCACAGGCAAGAAAAATAACAGGGCTTCCTGTAGCGGTTGAAGTGGCTACTGCAAAACAAGTGGAAGATGCTTTGCATTTTGATATTGATCTTCTTTGGATAGGTGCACGCACTACCGTTAATCCTTTCAGCGTTCAGGAAGTGGCTGATGCATTGCGCGGCGTAAATGTTCCTGTTCTTGTAAAAAATCCTATCAACCCCGATCTTGAACTATGGACAGGCGCTCTGGAAAGAGTTGCAAAAGCAGGCATTAAAAAGATCGGTTTGATACATCGTGGTTTTTCTTCTTATGGAAATACTGAATATCGCAATGCTCCTATGTGGCATTTGGCTATCGAAATGAAACGCCGTAACCCCGAGATCATGATGATTAACGACCCAAGCCATATCTGCGGAAACAGAACAATGTTGCAGGACGTTGCACAAAAAGCAATTGACCTTGATTTTGATGGCCTGATGATAGAAAGCCATATTGATCCCGATAAAGCCTGGAGCGATGCAAAGCAACAAATTACTCCTGAAGTATTAGCCCAATTATTAGACAGCATTAAATGGAGACACGAAACGACAGATGAGAAGGAGTTTGTTATAGCATTAGAAAAGTTACGAGAGCAGATCAATCATATTGATGATGAGTTGATGCAATTGCTCGGTCAGCGAATGAAGATTGCCGACAAGATTGGTGAGTATAAAAAGAATAACAGCATTACCATTTTACAAACCAACAGGTGGAATGAAATTCTTGAAAGAGCGTTTAAAAAGGGCGAAGCATTAGGATTAAGTAAAGAGTTTATTACAAAGTATTATGACTCTGTGCACATGGAAAGTATTAACCATCAGAACAGGATTATGAATAGTTAAAAGCCCTAAAACCCCTCTAAATCTCCCCTAAAGGGGAGACTTTTAAGAGCTTAACTATAATGAGAGCATAATTATAAAAAAATTATATCACCAATAAATCCCTTTTAGGGATTTAGGCAAAAGCCCCTTTAGGGGTTTGGGGTATGACAAAAAAAACTATCACATTTTCATCCGCTTCGGCTACCTATTATTTTGATGCAGATTTCACCTACCTGGAAAAAATCGTATCCAAAGAAGCAGGGATTATAATAACTGACGAAAACATTCTTAAGGCTTATACAAAAAAGTTTAAAGGTTGGAAAGTAATTGCCATACCACCAGGCGAACAACATAAAAACCAACAAACAGTTGATAGCATTATTGATCAGCTAATAGAACTTGGTGCAGATAGACAAACTTTTTTAATAGGCGTTGGGGGAGGAGTTTTAACAGACCTAACCGGCTATGTAGCCGCAATATATATGCGTGGTATAAAATGCGGTTATGTTCCCACTTCTATACTTGCTATGGTTGATGCAGCTATCGGGGGTAAAAATGGTATTGATGTTGGTCTGTATAAAAATATGATTGGCATCATACGCCAGCCTGCATTTATTTTATACGATTACTCTTTCCTTAAATTATTGCCGCAAAGCGAATGGGTGAACGGCTTTGCTGAAATAATTAAACATGCCTGCATAAAAGATGCGTCAATGTTTAAATTGTTGGAAGAAAACAAGCTGAACGATTTTCAAAAAGACAGGGAGTTGCTTTCCAAACTTATACAACGCAATGCTTTACTTAAAAGCAAAGTGGTTGCTCACGATGAGTATGAACACGGCGAAAGAAAGTTTTTAAATTTTGGGCATACTATTGCTCATGCTATTGAAAATTTGTATCAAATTCCACATGGTCACGCGGTGAGCATTGGAATGGGCGTAGCATGTAAGATAGCAGAACAACTAAACGGTTTTTCAGAAGCCGGAAGAGTGACGGGCCTTCTTAAAAAGTATGGATTGCCCCCACAATTTGAATATGATAAAGCGCAAACACTTAAGTTATTAAGAGCTGACAAAAAGAAAGAAAAAGATAGTATCAGTTATATTCTTCTGCATAAAATTGGTAAACCTTATATTGTTTCGTTGCCTTTTCAGCAAATAGAAACCTTAATTTAAAACATGCTTTCGATAGTTATCTTTCTATAATGATCGCACGTATTCAACCAACAACTGTAAAAGGAACTGTACATGCACCGGCCAGTAAAAGCAGTATGCAAAGAGCATGTTCAGCCGCTTTGCTTCATAAGGGGACCACAAATATCTTCAATCCCGGAAATAGCAATGATGACCTTGCAGCTATAGACGTAATAAAAAAGCTGGGAGCAAAAGTTACTGCAAACGAAGATGGTTCTTTAACTATTGAAAGCAATGGAATACACCCGGTAGATAATGAAATTAAGTGCGGCGAAAGTGGGTTGGGCATCCGCATGTTTACACCCATTGCTGCTTTAAGCAATCAGCCGATTACTATTAGTGGTTCAGGTAGTTTGGTTACAAGGCCAATGGATTTTTTTGATGAGATATTCCCGCAATTAGGAATTAAAATTGAATCAACTTCTGGCAAGCTTCCGTTAAAAATTCAGGGGCCGTTGATACCTAAAGATATTGAAGTGGATGGCTCCTTAAGTTCCCAATTTTTAACGGGTTTATTAATGGCTTTCAGTTCTGCAGTTAAAGAGCCGGTCACCATAAAAGTCAACGACCTTAAAAGCAAACCTTACATTGATCTTACGCTTCAGGTAATGAAAGATTTTGGAATGAATGTTCCGGTTAATAATGATTATAAATCATTCAGTTTCTCTCCCGTCAACCCTCAACAATCTACTGTCAACTACACCGTAGAAGGTGATTGGAGCGGAGCAGCTTTTCTATTGGTTGCCGGCGCAATAGCAGGAAACGTTACTGTTAAAGGTTTGGATGTTTACTCAACCCAGGCCGACAAAAAAATTTTAGAGGCCTTAATGTCTTGCGGATGCGGTTTATCTATGCAAAACAAGCAGATAGAAGTAGGCTCTGCACCTTTAAAAGCTTTTCACTTCAATGCAACACATTGTCCCGATCTGTTTCCGCCTTTGGTTGCGCTTGCCGCTTATTGTAATGGAACTACCCTAATCGAAGGAATAAGCCGTTTACAACACAAAGAAAGTAATCGTGCAATAACTTTGCAGGAAGAGTTTGGCAAAATGGGCGTTGAAATTACTTTGCAGGATGATTTGATGTTGGTAAATGGAGGCAAAGGAGTTAATGGTGCATCTGTTCATTCAAGGCACGACCACCGGATTGCAATGGCATGCGCAGTAGCAGCATTAAAAGCAAACAGTGAAGTGACCATAGAAGAAGCTGAAGCCATCAATAAATCATATCCTGATTTTTATAACCACATAGCCTCCCTAAATCCCTCCGAAGAAGGGACTTGAAAGTTCCTCCCCTTCGGGGAGGTTAGGAGGGGCTTTAAAATCCTCCCCCACTGGGGGAGTTAGAGGGGGCTTTTATGAATACTTTCGGCCGCATATTTCGCGTACATATTTTTGGAGAATCACATGGCGCCTGTGTGGGTGTAACCATTGACGGATGCCCTGCAGGTTTGCCATTAAGCGTGGAAGATTTTGTTACTGATATTGAGCGCAGAAAAGGGGGAGCAAAAGGTACAACGCCCCGCAAAGAAGATGATCTGCCCATTTTTAAAACCGGTGTTTTTAATAGCAAAACAACCGGCGCTCCCATCACTATTTTATTTGAAAATAATAATACGCGAAGTAGTGATTATGAGAAACAGAGAGATGTGCCAAGGCCCGGACATGCGGATTTTGTAGCCAACAAAAAGTTTGGAGGTTATGAAGATTTTCGTGGCGGCGGGCACTTTAGCGGAAGGTTGACGGTAAGCCTGGTTGCTGGCGGAGTTATAGCAAAAAAGTTATTAACCCTCCCCCTGACCCCCCCCGGTGGAGGAGGGATAAAAGTAGTTGCAGAACTTTTAGAGATTGGCGGCGAAGCCGACATTGAAAAAGGTTTGCAAAAAGCAATTGATGCAAAAGATACTATTGGTGGTATTGTGGAATGTTCAGTAAAAGGTTTGCCGCTTGGTTTAGGGGAGCCTTTTTTTGATTCTGTTGAATCGGTAATAAGTCATGCAGTGTTTGCAATTCCTGCAGTTAAAGCAATTGAATTTGGGGCAGGCTTTGCAGCGGCAAAAATGTTTGGAAGTGAACACAATGATGCTTTGGAAGACTTAACAGGAAAAACCAAAACCAATCACGCTGGCGGAATAGTTGGTGGTATATCAAATGGCAACGATCTTATTTTCAGGATTGCCGTTAAGCCCACGTCATCAACACCAAAACTTCAGCAAACACTCAACTCGAACACAGGCGTGCAGGAGGATTTCTCGGTAAAAGGAAGGCACGATCTGTGCATTGCGCTTAGAGTTCCCGTAGTTTTAGAAGCTGTTACAGCTATTGTTTTGGCAGATCTGATGTTACTGGAGCAACACATCAAACGAATTTTATAATTACAAAAATTACAATTATGGATGCACAGGTTATTTATCATCTTACAACAGTAGAGGAGTGGGAAGATGCACAGGATAAAGGATTTTATGAACCACCATCTTTTAAAAGAGAAGGTTTTATTCACTGTGCTACAGAGGAGCAATTGGAGAGTGTGCAGCAAAGGCATTTTAAAAACAGCGAAAACCTGGTTAAGCTTGTTATTGATCCTTCAAGGCTTACCCAAAAGTTACAATACGATCGTAACGAAGAATTGCAGCAGGAGTTTCCTCATATATACGGCCCTTTGAATCTTGAAGCCGTTACGCAAATCGTATTCATTGATCCTATAACATCCGATAAGGAAAATATTGATAATAAAAGGGCAGTTTAAAACGGCCTTTTTTAATGATAAGAAAATGCAGTAATAATGTTATCATTAGTTATTCAATCATAAAAACTTACTTGCATATAACAAGTGTCAAATTCAAACATACATTCAAATCGTATTAAAAATCCTATAAGTACATGTGGAAAAAAATCGCCATGAAATAGCTTAATTGTTTTTAAACATTGGCATTCTTTTTTTAGTGTTACTATAACATTAACCAACAAAACTTTTATCATGGCAAAGGCAACAAATAAGAAAGCAGCAGCTCCAAAAAAAGCGGCTGCAAAAAAAGTAGCGGCAAAGTCAGCTCCTAAAAAAGCGGCTGCAAAAAAGGTAGCTGCAAAGTCAGCTCCAAAGTCGGCTCCTAAAAAGATGGCAGCAAAGCAGGCTCCTCAAAAAGTAGCAGTCAAAAGCGCGGCACCTAAAAAAGCAGCAGCGGCAAGCGATGAAACAATGCTTCAAGAGTTGTTCTTAGACTCTGTAAAAGATATTTATTGGGCAGAAAAAAGCCTTACCAAAGTTTTACCTAAATTAAGTAAGGCTGCAACTTCTCCCGAATTGCAGCAAGCTTTCACCGAACATTTAAGAGTTACTGAAGGTCAGGTTGGCCGTTTGGAACAGGTGTTTGAATTATTAGGTAAAAAAGCAACAGGTGTTAAATGCGAAGCAATGGCTGGCTTAACCAAAGAAGCCGAAAATATGATTCAGGAAACGAAGAAAGGCAGCAAAACACGGGACGTTGCTTTAATTATGGCTGCCCAAAAAGTAGAACATTATGAGATTGCATCGTATGGCAGCATGGCAACATTAGCTGCACAAATGGGTTTGAGCGAGGCAAAAGAACTATTAGGGCAAACTTTGCAGGAAGAAAAAGATACCGATTCTCTTTTAACCCAAATTGCAGAAAGCAGTATAAACCAACAGGCAGAGCAGGAAGGATCAGAAGGTGCACAGGGAGGACAAAAGGAAAGTAGTGGCGATGAGGAGAAATTAACCAAAGATGCAGACGTTGAAGAAGGTTAAGAATGTTTAGCAATAATATAGAAGTCAGGTTTGCCGCCTGACTTTTTTAATTTAAGTATGCTTGTTAATACTTATAAGCACTTGTTAATACTTATAAGCAGGTGTTTAAAATCAATTATTATGAATGAACAGAAGCCCGATATTTCTCTTCCCAACCAGGAAGAAGGATCAGAGAAAAATATTGAAACAACGCAGGAGTTAAATAGTACTGAAGAGGCAAAAGAATTATTTAACCAAGCAAAGAAACGGTTATTAGATGTTAACCAATGGCAACAGATATGCGGCAAAATGAGTGCAGTATTTAAATTAGCCGATGAAAAAGGAAACGATATTGAAGGTGATCCTAAAGCTGGCAATTACTTTAAAATAGATATTCCGGGCCCCGGCACTGCATCCGGTAAAGGATATGATTGGGTACGTGTAGAAGCAGTTGAAGAAAATAAAAATGAACAGGAAGATTCCGAATCAATATTAATCAGGGTACGGCCTGCAGATAATCCATCTACTCGTGATAATAATGTTGCTCATTTTTTTTCAGAGAAGGCAACCAGTAATTTTGTTGTGTCACGATCAAAAAATGTAGTTACTGCTGCAGTTTACGGAAGAAATGAAGTACCGAACACTGCTACCGATAAACCTTTGGATAAAACAAGAAATGCTGTTGTTGGCGCCACTGCTATTGCCGGCTTTTCTAACCCACAGTGGAAGAGTTTGGCCAATGGCGTTTTAGGTAAAAGCTGATTTTAATTTTTCAAGTGATAGCTTTAGAAATTAATAAATCTTTTGTTGCATTTACCCTTCCCTGGTTCGTTTCTGCATTTATGTTTCTTACCTGAAAACTTGCTGCTATATATTCTCAATTATATTTTTATTGGCATAGATTTTTATCCTATATCTGTTCTAACAAAAAACTACATAACAGAGAAAAATTACAGGAGGTAATTATGGCAAATAGGGATAAAGATAAATCTATACCTGCAGGGCAGGAAGGAACAACCGGCAACGGCAGGGGAATAAATGAAAGTGACGTAGGATTAGATAAAGATGCAGGAAACATGGAACATGGCAAAGTGGGTGGTGAAGGTTTGCCTGATAATATTGACTCCTCTGCCGACAGCAGTAGTGGGGCAGGAAGTACAGGAGGTGATGTTGGAGGCGGAGGAGGAACAACGGGCGGAACTGGAAATTCAGAAAACACCGGCATACCAAACAATGCAGGCGCCGGAACCGGTATAAAAACCGACGAAGAGAACAGCGGGCAAAGCTAACATTACAAAACTAATTATGGAGCCGGCTTATAAAAAGCTGCGGCTCCATTTTTATTAATAGAAACAATTTATAAAATAGTTAGTATGATTTATAGCGAGGAAATGCTCAACTCAATAAAAGATATGTTGATTGAAAGTGAGCAGACAATTGCGATTGCAGAAAGTGTAACTTCAGGTAATTTGCAGGCTGCTTTTTCAATAGCAATGGACGCCTCAAAATATTTTCAGGGAGGTATTACAGCTTACAATTTAGGACAAAAAACACGGCATTTAAATATTGAACCTATACTTGCGCAAAAGACAAATTGTATTGAGCAGCGTATCGCAAATACAATGGCCATTGAAGTTAGCAAGATGTTTTTAAGTGATTACGGAATTGCTATTACAGGTTATGCAGCAATAGTTCCTGAATGCGAGGAAGAAGGTCTTTTTCTCAAGTTTGACATTTAACAAGCTATCTATCCTCTAAAACCTGCTCTGGTAGCGAATTGATGTTTAAAGGTAGCTGAAAATGTAGTGTGCCAAAAGTTATCCACATTCCTTATACCCAAGG
>JAABUN010003744.1_pt1 | contig 22616 bp, 16 predicted proteins | sample 5559311 | NCBI WGS metagenome assembly JAABUN01 (sample SAMN10711877, study PRJNA513370) | rock metagenome | isolation source: Antarctica rocks | place: Antarctica: Victoria Land, Siegfried Peak sud
GCGACGGTGTAAACAACCGTCCGGTGATTTTGTTTCGGCCCGACGGCGTGGGAACGATCTCCAATTCGTTCGTCGGGAGCGGGTTCAGCACGACGACCGTCGCTAACGCCGGGTATTACAGCTTCAGCATCACCCCGAAAGTCGACGGTGTCCTCAACTTTACTTCGGCAAACTTGCTGTTCTCAGGCAATTCGGAGTCTCAAGGCCCGATCAACTTCCAACTGTTCTCGACGTTCACCGGGTTCACCACACCAATCGGCACGATTGCCGTTACCCCGGCCGATGCGAATTACGCCATCCCCCTGACGACATTGATGCCGCAAACGGTCACGCAGGGCACGGCTTATGAGTTCCGCTTGGCCGGAGCCGGAGCCGGCTCGTCGAGTGGGGTCTTCGACCTGAACGATCGGTCGACGGGCGGCGGGCTGGAACTGGGCGGCACGTTCACCCCGGTGCCCGAGCCAACCTTTGTCCTGGCTGCTTGTGCCTTGGTCATGGGTACGGTAGCCCGCGTGCGATCCCGACGCCCCGTGGGCTGTTAGCGGTCCGTTAGCCCAGGCGAGTTATTGACAGAATCGATGGAGTCCCTTCCTGCCGTTAGGGTAGGGCGGGCGTATAGGCGTATCTTGCACGCAGGGTCGGGCGGGCTATTCTACCCCGGCCCCCATCAACCCCGTGCCGCCCCCCGTGCCGACCGACCTCGCCCGTGACGCCGCCGACTTCGCCCGGTCCGCCGTCCCCGTCGCGGCCGTCGCCGCCGGGACGGGCCTGGCGTGCGCTGCGGCCCTCAAATGCGCCGCCGAGCGACTGTTCCCCCGGTGGACGCCGGCCCGGCCGGGGTGGCATGGGGCGGTCGCATTGCCACTGCTGGTCGGGCACCAGCTCGGGGTGGCTCTCGTCGCGCTGATGTTCGCGGGCTTGGTCGGGCGGCCGCTGAAGGAGGTCGCAATCCCGGCCGCCGCGGTCGCGGCCTACCTGGCAGTGGTTGCGGCGTGGGCGGTCCGCTTCCGCGGGTTCGGCGTGCCGTGGCGGTGGGACACGGCCGCGGCTGGGCGGGGGGTGCTGGCCGGGTGCGCCGCGTTCTTCGCCGTCACGCCGGTGGTCATGGCCGTTCATTACGCGGCGTTGTGGGTCGTCGAGCGGGCCGGCGGGGTAGCGGTCGAACACCCGCTCGTCGTCGCCGGCCCCGGCGACTGGGTGTGGCACCGGCTCGTGTTCTTCGCGCTCGTTTGCGTGTTGACGCCCTTGTGGGAGGAGGTGCTGTTCCGCGGCGTGTTGCTCAAGTGGGCGTGCGGCACCTGGCGGGCCGGGGCGGCCGTCCTCGCGGTGGGGGCGCTGTTCGCCGCCGGGACAGGCGGAGCGAACGCGGACGTGGCCGTCGGGTTCGTCGGGTGCGGGATGCTGCTGTTCGCCGGCAATTATGGGCTGAAAAGCGTCCGTCCCCGCTGGCCGGCCCGGACCGCCGGCGGGGTGATTGCCACGGCCGTCGCGTTCGCCGCCGTCCACTCGTTCGTCTGGCCGTCGCCGGTCCCTCTGTTCACCCTCGGCCTGGCGCTGGGCTACCTGGGGGCGCGGACCAACGGCGTCGTCGCCCCGGCCGTCCTGCACGGCCTTTTCAACGCCGTGTCGGCCGTCTACCTGTTGAGCGCGGCCCGGTAGACGGCCATCGTTTCCCGGGCCGCGTGAGTCCAGGTGAACTTGCCGGCGTGGGCCATCCGTGCCACAGCGTCGGCCGGTGGGCCGGCGGTGGATGCGGCAAACAATGCCGCCGTCCAGCCATCGGTGTCGGTCGCCGGAGTGTAGTGGGCGAACGGCCCGCACACCTCGACGACGGCCGCGGCGGTCGAGGCGAGGACGCGGCCGCCGGTCGCCAGCATCTCGACCGGCGGCAGGCCGAACCCCTCATAGTGCGACGGGTAGACCAGGGCCGCGGCGGCATTAGTAACGGCAGGCAGGTCAGCGGCGGCGACGTAACCGAGGTGCCTCACACCGGCGGCCGCTCCGTGTTCGGCGACCCACGCCCGTTCGGCGTCCGCCCGCCACCCCCACGGCCCGGCCAGGACGAGCGGACACGCCGTCCGCGCGGCCAGGGGGAGGGCGGCGAACGCCCGCAGCACCGTGAGTAGGTTCTTCCGCGGCTCGATCGTCCCGACGCACAGGAAGAAGCGACCCGGCAGCCCGAGACGGGCCAGCACCTCGGCGACGACCGCGGCCGGCAGTGGGCAGAATGAGGGGTCGGTGCCGTTATAAATCGTCACGACCCGCTCTGGCGGCAGGCCGGCGTAGTCGAGTAGCTCGGCGCGGACGGCGTCGCTGACGACGATGACCCGGGCCGCCCCGTCGACGGCCCGCCGGAAGTGTCGCGCGTGCATCGCCACCCGGTCGGCCGGGTGCCAGTCGGGGTGCCGGACGACGGACAGGTCATGGACCGTCACCACCGTCGGCCGCCGGGTGAGGAACGGGACGAAGTTCGGCTCGTGGACCAGGTCGAACCGGCGGGCCTCGTGGGAGAAGTGCCGGCCAGCCATCCACTTGGCGGCGCGCTTGGCGAGGGGCTTCAGTCGGCCGGACTCGCCGGGCGACCCCGCCCCGGCCGGCCGGCCGCGGCGGAGCAGGGCGGCCAGGTGCCCGCCAGGGTAGACCGCGATCGTGTCGGCCGGGAACTCGGCGGCGAGGGCCGCGGTCAGGTGAGCGACGTGGTGGCCCACGCCCGTGCGGGGCGTCAGGGCGGCCAGGCCGTTGACGATCACCCGCATCCGCAGCCCCTGGCGCAGAAGCGTGCCCACAGGACCGCCGGCGCGTGCCGGAGGTAGGAGACGAACGCCTTGGCGACCGCCCCCGTCACCGCCCACCGCGCCCGGCCGGTCCGCGGCCCCCGGAGCGAACGCACCATCGCCTGCGGCACCTTGGCGGCGAGGACCAGGGCGCAGTACGCCGCCAGGACCGGGTCGCCGTTCTGGAGGGCCGCCAGCGCCCGGTTCCGCTCGGCGTAGAACCAGAACAGCGGCGACTCGTCCCCGACCGCGGCCCCGTGCCGGTGCCGGACTAGACTGCGTGGGGCGTACACGGTCCCGACTCCCCGGCTTTGGTCGCGCCAGCCGCGGTCGAGGTCTTCGGAGTAGAGGAAGTAGCGCGGGTCGAACACCCGCCCGTCGGCCGGCGTCGGCAGCACTACGGCCGCCCCGCAGCCGGCGAACACCGGTTCCCGCCGCTCGTATTGCCCCTCATCGCGGTGGCGGAAGCCGCGGTCGGTCCCCCGGCCGTCACGCAGGAGGAACAGTCCGGTGCTGTTGAGCGTGCCGGGATCGGCCTCGAACACCAGCTTCGACGCGGCCGTCCGGTGCGGGTTCGCGTCGGCGGCCCGCAGGAGTTCTTCGAGCCAGTGCGGGTCGGCGACGGTGTCCGGGTTCAGGAGGACGAGCCGGGTGCCGTGGGCGAACGGGACGGCGGCGTTGTTGCCGGCGGCGAACCCGACGTTCTTCGGCAACGCGACCAGGCGGACCCACGGGAAGCGGGTGCGAACGAGGTCCGCCGAGGCGTCGACGCTGGCGTTATCGACGACGACCACCTCGAAGCGGTAGCGGGGCAGTGTTTGCACGGCCAAGGCGTCGAGACACGCGGCCAAGTAAGCGGCCCCGTTGTAGTTGACGACGACGACCGTCACCAGCCCGGCGGAGTCCGTCACGCGGCCGCCCGGCGGTCGGCCTCCGGGTCGGCGGCCGGGTCGCCCTGGGGGCCGCCGGGGGGGGCACCGGTCGTCACCCCGCCAACGTGGTGCGGTTCGACGTGGCTGGTCATGCTCCGCTGGTACGCCGCCACCACCTCGTCCGGCTTGCCGCTCATCATCATCTTGCCGTGTTGGAGCCAGATGGCCCGGTTGCAAATCTGCTGCAGGGTCGGGATTTCGTGGGTGACCAGGACCATCAGCCGGGCCGACGCCATCATCTCCTTCATCCGGTCCCGGGCCTTGATCTGGAAGGCCATGTCCCCGGCCCCCAGCACCTCGTCGATGAGCAGAACTTCCGGCTCGATGGCCGTCGAGATCGAGAACGCCAGCCGGACTAGCATCCCGCTCGAGTAGTACCGGACCGGGATGTTGAGGAAGTCGCCGAGTTCGCTGAACGCCGCGATCTCGTTGATCTTCCGCTTGAGCGTGGAGGGGGTTTCGCCGAGCAGGTAGGCCCGGTAGCGGATGTTCTCCCAGCCGCTGGCGTCGTGTTCGAACCCCAACGCGATGTCGAACAGCGAGCAAATCCGTCCCGTCACCCGCCGCGTCCCCTTGGTGGGAGGGTAAACGCCGGCCAGGAGCTTCAGGAGCGTCGACTTGCCGGCCCCGTTGTGCCCGACGACCCCGACCCGGTCGCCGTCCTTAGCGTCGAGGGTGACGTTGGCCAAGGCCCGGACGGCGATTTTCGGGTTCCGGCTCGGCAGGAACAGGCCGCGGGTCAGGTACTCTTTGAGTGTCACCTTCCGCTGCTGGCGGATGGCGAACGTCAGGCTGACATCGTTCAGTTCGATTCGCGCCATCACTTCCTCGCTCGCCCGTTGAGTCCGACCCCGCCGCCCCACGCCGCCTCCGAACGCCCCGGGCCTATAACTGGAAGATGACTTTCTTCTGCAGCCGGCCGATGGTCACGCAGCCGAGGCCGAACGCTAGCGCCGCGTACAGACTCGCCCGACCCCAGAGCTGCGCCGCCGGCACCTCGCCCCGCACGAGGGGGGCGCGGACCAGATCGAGGTAGACGTTGATCGGGTTGTACGGCTCGACCGCCCGCAGCACCTCGGGCAGTTTGTCCGGCGGGATCATGACCGGCGTCAGGAAGAACAGCATCGACGCCGTCACCTCGACCAGGTGCTGGGTGTCCGGGAAGTACGCGGTGGCGAACGCCGTCAGGGTGGCCATGCCCCAGCAGAAGACGAACAGGATCGCCACTATCGCCGGCAGGCACCAGATGCTGTGCAACGGGGTGAGCGGGTCGCGGGTGCCGTCCAGGGCGAACAGGCCGCAGTTCAACAGCACCGTCACGCCGAGGGTGATGAGGAAGTGGACGCCGGTCCCCAGGACCGTCCGCAGCGGGTAGATGCCGTAGGGCAGCGGGCACTGGCGGATATACGCCTCGTTGTGGACCAGGGCGTTGCACCCGACCGTGGTCGAGTTGCGGATGAAGTCCCAGGCACACAGCCCCGGCAGCAGGAACGCCCCGTAGTCGGCCCACGAGGCGTTGTTGCTCATCACCTTGCCGAGGCCCAGCACGATCACGACCGACATCAGGATCGGGTTCATGACCGACCAGCCGATGCCGATGACGCTCCGCCGATACCGGGTGCGCAGGTCCATCCGCACCAGCGAAAGCCAGAAGTGGCGGAATGTCCAGATCGCCTTCACGTCGCTGAGCATACCCGAGACCCCGTAACCCCCCGGACCGGCCCCGCGGCACCGTCGCACCTTACCCGCCCGGTCCGGTCGAGGCTACCCCAACCGCCTCTCACCGTGCATTCCGTCACATTGGGATAACCTGTTCGGTCGTCCGGGTGCAGTATGGTCTTTCCATATGCAGGGAGCCTTGCGCCTATCCGGGCGTGTACTATTAGTAGATTCTAGCACGCTGTCCGGGTCACGCCGACGGGCCGGAGTTCCGACCGATGCCGCCGAACAACCAAGTCCTACAGGGGGACTGCGTCCAACTGTTGGCCGACCGCCTCGCCCCGGAGAGCGTCGATCTCGTGTTCGCCGACCCGCCGTTCAACATCGGCTACGACTACGACGTGTACCACGACCGGCGGGTGAAGGAGGAGTACCTCGAATGGACCGACGCCTGGCTCGGGGCCGTCCGCCGGGTGCTGAAGCCCACCGGGGCGCTGTTCGTGGCCATCGGCGACGAGTACGCGGCCGAGATGAAGGTGCGCCTAGACGGCCTCGGCCTGGTGATGCGGAACTGGATCGTCTGGCACTACACCTTCGGCGTCAACTGCACCAAGAAGTTCAACCGCAGCCACGCCCACATCTTTTATTACGTGGCGGACCCGAAGCGGTTCACGTTCAACGCCGCGGAGGTCCGGGTGCCGAGCGCCCGCCAGACGACCTACGCCGACGCCCGGGCCAACCCGGCCGGCAAGTTGCCCGACGACACCTGGGTGCTGCGGCCGCAGGAGTCGACCTCGCACTTCCCGTCGGGCGACGACACCTGGGCCATCCCCCGCGTGTGCGGGACGTTCAAGGAGCGGACCGCCCACCCGTGCCAGATGCCCGAAGCCGTCCTCGAACGGATCGTCAAAGTCGCGTCGAACCCGGGCGACCTGGTCCTCGACCCGTTCGCCGGCAGCGGCACGACCCTCGCGGCGGCCAAGCGACTGAAGCGGCAGTACCTGGGAATCGAACTGAGCGAGGAGTACGCCGTGGCCATCCGGGCGCGGCTGGTGGCCATCCCGGCCGGCGGGCCGAAGGGCGTGAGTGTGCCGCGGACTCCCGGCGGGGCCGGGCAGACGCAGGCGGCGGGGCTGAAGCCGCGGTGATCCTGGCGCGGCCCGCTACCCCCCCAGCATCCCCCGCCCCAACTCGATCGCCGCCGCCAGCGCCGCCGGCAGCTTCGCCGCATCGACCCCGCCGGCCTGGGCGTACTCCGGCTTGCCGCCGCCTTTGCCGCCGACGGCCGCCGCCACCGGCTTCAACAGGTCGCCGGCCTTCAGCCCGCGCCCGACCAAATCCGCCGTCAGGGCCACGATGACTGGCACCTTGCCCGCGTCGTCCGCCCAGGCGAACACTACCAGGGCCGACGGGTGCATCTGCCGGACGCGGTCGAGTTGCACCCGCGCCAGGTCGACCGTCGCCCCGGGCAGCTCGCCGACGACGAGCTTCGACCCGTTCACGTCCGGCGCGGCCGCGAGCAGCCGATCGACCACCCCGGCCAGGTCCGCCGCCTGCCCCTTCTTCGCCTGCTGCTGTAACTTCTTCAACTCGTCCTGCATAGCGGCGACGCGGGCGGGGAGGTCGACCGGCTTGCACTGCAGTCGGGCGGCCAGGTCGTCGACCACCGTCGTGAGTTCGTGAACCGCCGCGACCGCCCGCTGGCCGGTGACGGCCGTCACCCGCCTCACACCCTTGGCCACGCCTTCTTGACCGAGCAGCTTCAACAACCCGATGCCACCGGTCCGCTTTAGGTGGGTGCCGCCGCAGAACTCGACCGAGTCGTCGGCCGTCGCCGCCGCGGGGGATTCCGGGCCGATCAGCACCACCCGCACCGGGTCCGGGTACTTCTCGCCGAACACCGCCCGGACGCCGGGAATCTGTTTCGCGTCCGCGAGCGGAAGCACCGCCGCCGTCACCGGCAGGTCGCGGCCGGCCAGGGCGTTGACCCGCTCCTCGATGGCCCGCAGCTCGTCGGCCGAGAGCGGCTTGTCGTGGCTGAAGTCGAAGCGGGTCTTGTCGCCGTCAACGAGTGAGCCGCGCTGCTCGACGTGACTGCCGAGAACCCGCCGCAGGGCCAGGTTCAGCAGGTGCGTGGCCGTGTGGTTGCGCATGATGTCGCCGCGGACCGGTCCCACCCGCAGGGTGACCCGGTCGCCGACGCTCAGTTCGCCGTCCAGAAGAACGCCGATGTGGACGACCGCGTCGCCGAGCCGTTGGGTGGTCTCGACCTCGAAGTCCGCTCCGCCCTCGGAGGTGATGGTCCCGGTGTCGCCGACCTGGCCGCCCTGCTCGGGGTAGAAGTTCGTCCGGTCCAGTAGAAGGGCGACGTTCGCCCCCGCCGGCAGCGTACCGGCCCGGGTCACCTCGTTGTCCGCCACCCAGCCAACGACGGCCGCTTCGGCGGTTGTGGGGCCGAACTTGGACGAGTCGTCCGTCGCAGGCAATTCCCCGCGGACCGCCGCCGTGACCAGGGCTTTCCGCCCCTTGCCGGACTCCCGCTCGTGCTCCCCGACCGCCGCGTCGAACCCGGCCGTATCAAACGCCAGCCCGCGCTCGGATGCCATCTGGGCGGTCATGTCGGTGGGGAAGCCGTAGGTCGAAAGCAGGTTGAACGCCGTTCGGCCGTCGAACGTCCCCGCCATACCGACGACGGCTCCCTCGAACCGCTTGATCCCGCCGGCCACGGTGCGGAAGAAGTCGCGCTCCTCCTGGCGGATGATGTCCATGGCCCCGGCCGGGTCGCGGGTGAGTTCCGGGAACGCCGACTGCATCTGCTCGACCACGATCGGCACCAGCGAGAACAGGAACGGCTCGCGGCGGTCGAACTGCATATACCCGTACCGGACGGCCCGGCGGATGACGCTCCGCAGGACCGCCTCGCGCTTCTTGGCCCCCGGCCGGGCACCGTCGGTGACGGCGAACGTCGCCATCCGCAGGTGGTCGGCGATGACCCGGAAGCCCACGTCGGCCGGGGCCGTCGGGTGGCCGCCGTAGGTGCGCCCCGTCAGCGCCCCCAGGCCGTCGAGGATCGGGGTGAAGATGTCCGTGTCGTAGTTGCTCGCCTTCCCCTGCAGCACCTTCGTGATCCGCTCGAACCCCATGCCGGTGTCGACGTGCTTCGCGGGGAGCGGGGTCAGGGTCCGGTCGGCGTTGCGGTTGAACTGGATGAACACCAGGTTCCAAATCTCGATGACCCGGTCCGTCCCGCCGTTGACGAGTGGGCCGCCGGTGAGGGCCGGGGTGTGGTCGTAGTGGATTTCGGTGCAGGGCCCGCACGGCCCGGTCTCGCCCATCTCCCAGAAGTTGTCCTTGGCGTTCCCCAAATGGATGTGCCCCGGCCGGACGCCGACCCGCTTCCACAGGTCGGCCGCCTCGTCGTCGCGGGGAATGCCGGCCGCGGCGTCCCCCTCGAACACGGTCACATGCAGCCGGGCCGGGTCGAGCTTCCACACGTTCGTGAGCAGTTCCCACGCCCAGCTAATCGCGTCGGCCTTGAAGTAGTCGCCGAAGCTCCAGTTGCCGAGCATCTCGAAGAACGTGTGGTGGTAGGTGTCCCGGCCCACGTCGTCGAGGTCGTTGTGCTTGCCGCCGGCGCGGATGCACTTCTGGCTGTTCGCCACCCGCGGCACCGGCGGCTTCTCGGTGCCGAGGAAGTACGGCTTGAACTGGTTCATCCCGGCATTGGCGAACAACAAGGTCGGGTCGTCGTGCGGGACGACCGGGCTACTCGGGACGAAGGCGTGCCCGTGCTTCGCGCAAAAGAAGTCGACGAACTGCCGGCGGAGGTCGCTCGAATTGGGCATGGCCTGCTCACTCCCGGGCGGGTCGGACGGGGCTAGGAGACGGAAAGGCGGGGGAAAGTTCAAGGGCCGGGCCGGCCGATACGGAACGTGTTTGCCCCCGGCCGGCGGACGGGTACGTTATCGGTTCGGCCGTGGCGTTCGTGGTCACTGCGGCCCTGCAGTTCCTGGGCATCCTAGGCGGCCCCGCGGCCCCGCGGCCCCGCGGCAACCGTAACGCTGGCCTTTCGCCATCAGGTGTTCTGCCGTGCCGGCCGACCACAACCGCCGTGCCGTCCGCCTCGCCTTGGTCGCGCTCGCCGCGGCCGGGGTGGTCGGCGTCGGCCTGGGGGTCCGCGCCTTCCCGCCGACCGACGACAGCCCGTACCCGAAGTGCCAGACCTACGCCCTATTCGGCCTGCACTGCCCCGGCTGCGGGATGACTCGGGCCGCCCACGCCGTCCTGACTGGCGACCCCGCCCAGGCGGTGGCCTACAATCCGCTCGCCCCCGTGGTCCTGCCGTTCGTAGCCGTCGGCCTCGGCCGGTCGATCTTCTATTGGGCGTGGGGCCGGCCCCGTGAGGACCGTCCGCACCAGGCCCGGCCGCCGTCGCCCTGGGGCCGCGTCTGGCCGTGGGCGATTGGCATCACGCTCATCGTGTTCGGCGTGCTGCGGAACGTCCCGGTCGAGCCGTTCACCCTGCTCGCGCCGCACGAGTTGCGGCGTTAACCCGCCGACCGGCCAGGAGATGACCCATGCCCGCGACCTTGACACCCCCGCCGGCCGCGGCTCTCCTGACGGCCGCCGAGTTCGCCGTGCGGTGCGCCGGCCGGCATGTGGAACTGATCGACGGTGTCGTTGTGGAGTCGCCCGTGCCTCAACAGCGACACGGCAAGGTCTGCTTCCGGGTCGCGCAGGCGCTCGGGAACTTCGCCGACGCCGCCGACCTCGGCCACGTCAGCACCAACGACTCGTTCGTCCGAACCGCGACCGGCCCGGACCGCGTCCGCGGGGCGGATGTCTGCTTCTTCGGTTACGCCCGCCTGCCGAAGGGCGACGTCCCCGACGGGTTACTAGCGGTCGCCCCGGACTTAATGGTCGAGGTCCGGTCGCCGTCCGAGGGGTGGAACGACGTGTTCACCAAAGTTGGCGAGTACCTGACGGCCGGGGTTCGAGTCGTGGTCGTCCTCGACATGCCGACCCGGTCGGCGTCGGTGTACCGAACCGACGCCCTTCAGCAAATCCTAACTGCCGACGCCGACCTGACCGTCCCGGACGTGCTACCGGAGTTCGCGGTCCGGGTCGGCAAGTTGTTCGAGTAAACCCGGGCCGTGTGCTTAGTCCCCCCGCCGGACCGCGTCGTACACCGCCCGCAGCGGCACCCCGTGCGCCCGGGCCACCCGCGCGCAGTCCTCGTACTCCGGCGTCCGCACGTCGACGCCGTCGCGCCAGCCGCGCTTGGCCCGCACCGGCCCCCACGGCGTCTCGACCGTGACCGCCTCCCGCCGCAACTTCGCCCGCGTCATGACGGACCGGCGGACGCCGAACGTGGCCGTCTCGCGGAACAGAATCACTTCTAGCTTCGCCGCGTCGGCCGGTGCGGCGACGACGGTTAGAAGTACCCCCGGCCGCTGCTTCTTCATCTGCACCGGCACCGTGAACACGTCGAGCGCCCCGGCGGAGAGCAACTCTTCCACGGCGAACCCGACCACCTCGGCCGGGACATCATCGAGGTTGGTTTCGAGGACCACCACCGTGTCCGCCTCGCCGCCGGCGACCCCGTCCGCGGCGGTGCCGACGAACAGCCGCAGGATGTTCGGCTGCTCGATGAAGTCCTTCCTGCCGCAGCCGGTGCCGATGGTTTCGATAATCATCGCCGGCGTGTCAGTGAACTCGGCCGTCACCGCGGTGAGAATCGCCGCCCCGGTCGGGGTGGTCAGTTCCCCCTTCATCGCCGACATCGCCAGCGGCACGCCCTTCAGCAACTCGACGGTCCCCGGCGTCGGGACCGGCATGATGCCGTGGGCGCACTTAACCGTCCCGCTCCCGGTCGGCACGCTGGAACTGGTGAACCGCTCGACGCCGAGCAAATCGAGGCCGACGGCCGCCCCGACGATGTCGGCGATGCTGTCGAGCGCCCCGACCTCGTGGAAGTGGACCCGTTCGAGGGGCATCCCGTGGGCGGTCGACTCGGCCCGGGCGACCTTCTCGAAAATGCGGGTGGCGAGCGCCCGCTGCTTGTCGGTGAGCGCCCCCTTGGCCAGGATCGCCGCGACATCCGGCAGGAACCGGTAGTCCTCCTGGTCCTCGGCATGGACGGTCGCCTTGGTGCAGGCGAACCCGCACCGCTTGGCCGCCTCGATTTCCAGCGTGATCGGCAGGCCCAGCGACGCCAGCACGGCGTGGATCGGGCCGGCCGGGACGCCGGCATCGAGCAGCGCCCCGAGGACCATGTCCCCGCTGATGCCGCTGAAACAGTCGAAGTGGGCGACGCGCACGGGGTGAATCCTGGGGGGTCACGGCGGCCGGGGGCCGGGCGGGCTATGTTACGGGGACGCCCCCGCCCCGTGTAAAGGCCGCCCCGATGCCCGACCGTATCGCGATTCTCCCGACCCTGGCGAGCATGGCCGGGCCGGACGGCGGGTGGGGCTACCAGCCGCACGCCCCGGCCCACCTCGAACCGACCGGCCTCGCGGTCCTGGCCCTGGCCGCCGACCGGGCGGAGTACGGCCCGGCCGTCGCCGCGGGCCTCGCCGCCGTCGCTGCCCACGCCAAGCCCGACGGCAGCTACCGCCTCAGCCGCGGCCGGCCGCAGGCCGCATGGCCGACGGCGCTGGTGTTGTTCCTCCAAGCCGGGCTGAAGTCGCCGGCCGCGGCCGCCACCGCCGACCGGCTGTTGACCCTCGAAGGGCGGGTGCTGAAGGCCGACCCGGAAGTCGCCGACATGCTCGACATCGACGTGCAACTGCTCGGCTGGCCGTGGGCCGAGGAGACGTTCTCGTGGGTCGAGCCGACGGCCTGGGCGTGCCTGGCGCTGCGGGCCGCCGGCCGGGGCGACCACCCGCGCATCGCCGAGGGGCTGCGTCTCCTGCTCGACCGGGCGTTCGACGGCGGCGGGGTGAACTACGGCAACCGTGTCGTTCTGGGCAAGCCGACCGAGCCGATTCCGGGGCCGACGGCCGTCATGCTACTCGCACTCCAGGGCGTGACGGGGGAGGCCCGCGTCGATGCGGCGCTGGGCTACCTGCGCGGCATCGCCCGCACCGCGGTCGACCTCGAACATCTGGCGTGGGTCCGCCTGGCCCTGGCCGGCCACGCCGGGGCCGACGCGGCCAACCGGGACGCCCTGCCGGCCCTGGACGAGCGCATCCTCGCCGCCGTCGCCGCCGAACACGCGCTGACGAACGGCCTCGGCGGCGGCCCCCTGCGGCTGGCCCTGGCGGCCCTTGCCCTCGGCGACTTCGCGGCCGGCCCGTTCCACCTCGCCGGCGTCCCGGCCATCGCCGCCGGGGCCGTCCTGGGTGCGACCCGCGAGGCGTCCGAGGCCACGACCGTCGAGGCCGGGCCGCCGCTGTCGTTCGGCGAGCGGATGAAGTCGAAGGCCCGCGGCTTCTTCGTCAACGGCCTCGGCAAATTGAAGGCCCTCCCCGCCACGTCGGCCGTCCACATCATGCGAGCCGACAGCTACGAGTCGCCGCTGGTGGACATCCTGCGGGTGCAGTACGAGCACTACCGAGCGCACGTCCCCGTCGCCGGCAAGCGGGTCGTCCTCAAGCCGAACCTGGTTGAGTACAGCCGGCACAAGCCGATCAACACCGACCCGCGGTTCGTCGACGCCGTCATCCAACTGTTCCAGAGCGAGGGGGCGGCCGAGGTGGTCGTGGCCGAGGGGCCGGGCCACTGGCGGAACGTCCAATACCTCGTCAACGAGTCCGGCCTGGGGGACGTGCTGCGGGCACGCGGCGTGACGTTCGTGGACATCAACCACGACGAGCCGGTCAAGGTGCTGAACCTCGGGCGGACGACCGGGCTGGAATACCTGTACCTGTCCCGCACGGTCCTCGGGGCCGACGTGTTCGTGTCGCTCCCCAAGTTGAAAACGCACCACTGGGCGATGGCGACCTTGTCGCTCAAGAACCTGTTCGGCACCCTCCCCGGCATCTGCTACGGCTGGCCCAAAAATGAGCTGCACTGGCGGGGCATCCCGAACAGCATCGTCGACATCGCCTGCACCCACACGCCGCACCTGGCCATCGTCGACGCCGTTACCGGCATGGAGGGGGACGGGCCGCTGAACGGCCCGGCCCGGTACATGGGCGCATTGGTCATGGGCGTCGATCTCGTGGCCGTTGATGCCACCTGCTGCCGGCTGATGGGGCTACCCGTGGAGCGCATCCCGACGCTGGTGCTGGCGGCCCGGAAGCGGCTCGGGCACTTGCGCGAGGAGTTGATCCCGCAACTCGGCGAGCCGGTCGCGGCGTTGCGGCAGGGGTTCGAGTGGCCGCCGCAAATAGACAAGCAGTTGCTGCCGGAGGCGGCCGAGGCGACGGGGAGCTAACGTTGCCCGCTCGCCCCGCGAGCGGATGGTAGGGCATGACGGTCGGCGGGGTCTAGGGCGGACGAATCCGCTCGCGGGGCGAGCGGGCGACGTCAGACCGCCACCGCCGCCGGCTTGGCGGCCAGCAACTTGTAGCCGACCAGCCCGACGGCCAGCATCGCGGACACGCTCAGGAGGACGACGAACGCGACCATCTTGAGTTTCGACGCCCCGGACCTCGGGGTCTCGCCCGCCGGGGCGGCGAACACCGGCCGGCGGTACTGGTCGTGCGGGTCGGACGGCGTGCGGTCGAACGAGGTCGGGCCGGTGGTCACGACCTCGGCCTGGACGCTGACGCTCGGGTGGAACGGGCTGGGCGGGAAGGCCACCTCCCGGCGGGTGACGGTCACCGCCCGGCTCGCCTTGCCGGCCATCAGCCGCGAGTCCGACAGGGCCGGCGGGGCGAACGGCCGGGCCGTGGCGGCCGACGGCTCGGCGACCGCCAGCCTGGACAGCGGCCCGGCGGCCGACATGACCGACAAGGTATCGTCGGTCGGGAACGTGTCGGCGTGGGCCTGGCCGTCCTCGGCCGCCCCCTCGAGGGCCGCCGGGCTAAGGGCCGGCATCTCCTCGGCGGCCGGGACCGGGGCTGTCGCCGGTGCCCACGGTTCCAGGGCCGCCGCCACGTCCGCGGGCGTCTGGTAGCGGGCGGCCATATCCTTGGCCATCATCTTGGCGACGATCGCCGCGACTTCCTCGGGCACCTCCGGCCGGATTTGCCGCAGCGGCGTGGGTTCCTTGGTCCGGTGCCACAACAGCTTCTGCGACACCGTCCCGGACGGGAACGGCGGGTGGCCGGCGAGCATGAAGTACAGGCTCGCCCCCAGGGCGTAGATGTCGGCCCGGATGTCGACCGTGTGCGAGTTGGCCACCTGCTCCGGGGCCACGTAATCCGCCGTCCCGAGGACGACCTTGTCGTCGTACTTGACGGTCAACAGGTCGGTGTGGTCGTTGTAAAACCGGGCCAGGCCCATGTCGAGAATCTTGGCTGTCCCCCGCCGGTCGATGAGGATGTTCCCCGGCTTCACGTCCCGGTGGACGATGCCGCTCTTGAACGCGAAGTCGAGGCTGACGGCGATCTGGCGGACGGTGTACGCGGCCCGGGCCACGTCCATCGGGCCGAACTTCTTGACGATGTCGAGGATGTTCGACCCGTCCACGTACTCCATGACGATGAAGTGCAGGTTGCCGTCCTGGTCGATGTCGTGGGTCCGGACGATGTTCGGGTGTTCGAGCGACCCGGCCGCCCGGGCCTCCCGGTAGAACCGCCCGAGCGCCGCCGGCTGCTCGGCCTTGGCCGGGGGCAGAACCTTGATGGCCACCCGCCGCTTCATGTGCCGGTGTTCGCACAGGAACACCTGGCCCATGCCGCCGACGCCGACCCGCTCGAGCAGCTTGTACTTGCCGATGGTGAACCCGCGCCACTTGCCCAGCAGGAACTGCTCGGCCTGGAAGTTGGTGATCAGGCCGTCGGCGACCATGGCGTCGGCCGCGTCCCGGACATCGTCCGGCAGCCCCCGGCCGATCTCCCGGCGTTGCAGGTAGGTGTTCAGCTTCTGGTCGTCGATCATCCCGCTCTTGCGGATGAGCTGGAGCATCTCTTCGACAGACGACGGGATCGACATCGGGATCACCGGGCGGGGGGCAGGGGGGGCGAACGCGGCGGGTCGCTGCGGAACGCTAGAACGCGGCACCCCACGACGCAACCGGTACTGTCGGAATTGCCGTCAGAACCGGCCACGACGGACCACACCCCTCATTCGTGCCTGTCCTTCACCAGCCACACATCCCCCGTCGCCTTCTGCCACGCCCGCAGCGAGTCCCGCAACTCGCCGACTAACTGTTTCGATTCCGGTCGGTCGGCCAGGTTCGTCAATTCGTCCGGGTCGGCGGACACGTCGTACAGTTCGACCGCCGGCCGGTGCTGGTACGCGGCCAGCGACCGCTTGCCGACCATTTTGTCCCCGCGCTTGAGTACCCCCTGCCACGTCGGCGACTCCCACAGGTCCGCCGCTTCCGGGTACTGCAGGGGGTGGGCGATGTTGACGACCAGCTTGTACTTGTCGGTGCGGACCGCCCGCATCGGGTAGTACATCGTCGCCTCGTGGTACTGGTGCGACGCATACACCCGGTCCCACCCCTTGGCGTCGATCGCCCCACTTGCAACGAACGGCAGCACCGACCGGCCCCGCATCACCGGCGGCTGCGGCACCCCGGCCCAGGCGAGGACGGTCGGGGCGATGTCCGTCCAACTCGCCATCGCATCCACGACCTGCCCGGCCGGCGCGCCCGGCTGGCGGATGATCAGCGGCAGGTGGATGCCCGCGTCGTACAGGGTCGTCTTCGCCCCGGGGAAGGGCGGGCCGTTGTCGCTCAGGAAGATGACCAATGTGTCGTCGGCCGTCCCGGTCGCCTTCAGCACGTCCATCAGCATGCCGACGCCGTGGTCGAGCCTCGCGATCGACTGGTAGTAGTCCGCCCAGTCGCGGCGGGCGTCCGGGGCGTCGGGCAGGAACGCCGGCCGGGAGAGCTGGCTCGGGTCGAAGGCGACCTTGGGGACGCTGACCGGGTACTTGCCGCCGTTGGCGAACCCCTTCGCGGCCCGGTGCGGGTCGGTGAACCCGGCGACCAGGAAGAACGGCTTGTCCTTCGTATTCTGGATGAACGCCGTCGCCCGGGCGGCCATCTGGACCGGGTCGCGGCCGCCGCCGGGGACTTCGGTCCCGAACGGGTAGACCTCGGCGGGCTGGACGTGCAACTTGGCAATCACCCCCGTGGCATACCCGGCCGCGTTCAACAGGCCCGGGAGCGACTTCGTGCCCTTGAAGGTGCTGGCGTTGTGCGGGCCGTGGGCCAGGCCGTACTGGCCGCACTGGTGCGTCGGCAGGCCGGTCAGCAGCGTCGCCCGGCTCGGGCTGCACGACGATACGCTGGCGAAGCCGCGGGTGAACCGCGTCCCCTGTTTGGCCAGGGCGTCGAGGTGCGGCGTCTTGGCGGACGGGTCGCCGTAACACCCCAGTTGCAAGCCGAGGTCGTCGGCGATGACGAGCAGCACGTTCTTCCGGCCGGCGGCGTCGGTCGGGCCGGCCGACAGGATCGCGGCGAGAAGTGGAAGTAGGCAACGCAACATGGGTCGGCCTCGGGCCACGGTTTCGGGGCCGGGAGTGTACCACACCGCCCCCCGACCGGGTACACTGTCGCCACCCTCCCCGCAGCGAAAGGCACACCCGTATGAACCGCCGCGACTTCCTCCGCACGTCCGCCGCCGTCACCGCGACCGCCACGGCTGGCCCCTTGATCCTCGGGGCGTCCGACAAGGCCGGGGGCAAAACCCCGACCGTCGGCACCGGGGCGCACGTCTACGAGTGCCACCACGGCTGGGGCACCTTGCCGCCGGGTCTGGAGTGGCAGACGACCCACAACGTCGCCGTCGACGCGGCCGGCCTGGTGTACATCACCCACCAGGGCATCGGCAAGAAGATGGACACGGTGCTGGTGTTCGACCCGGCCGGCAAGTTCGTCCGGTCGTTCGGCAAGACCTGGCACGGCGGCGGCCACGGCGTCGATGTCCGCAAGGAGGGGAACGAGGAGTTCCTGTACCTGTGCAACACCTGGGTCAACCCGAAGGTCGTCAAGGCGACCCTCAAGGGCGACATCGTCTGGCAGAAGGAGCGGCCGCCGACGCCGGAGTATGCCGACCCGAAGGCCAGGTATTCGCCGACGAACGTGGCCTTCGACCCGGCCGGTGGGTTCTTCGTCGGCGACGGCTACGGGTCGCATTACATGGCCAAGTACGACGCGGCCGGGAACCTCGCCAAGACGTTCGGCGGCCAGGGGACGGCCGACGGCAAGTTCAAGACGCCGCACGGCAACTGGGTCGACACCCGCGACCCGGCCAAGCCGACCCTGGTCGTCTGCGACCGGGCCAACGCCCGGCTGCAGACGTTCACCCTCGAAGGTAATTTCCTCTCGAAGACCGCGCCGGGGACGGTCCTGTTCCCGGCCAACATCGACACCCGCGGCGACGTGATGCTCGTCTCCGACCTGCACGCCCGCGTCACCCTACTGGGGCCGAAGGGCGATGTACTCGCCCACCTCGGGGACGACCCGGAGTGGCGGGCCAAGGTGCTGGCGAACAACAACCAGATGCGGTCGCGGCCGGCCGAGTGGCAGGCTGGCAAGTTCGTCCACCCGCACGACGCTTGCTTCGACGCGGCCGGCAACATCTTCGTCGCCGAGTGGGTCGTCGGCGGCCGGGTGACGCATCTGAAGAAGGTGGCGTAGGGGATGACCTTGCCCCCGGCCGCCTTTCCGTCCGAGCCGCGCCCGTCAGGAAGCGGCGGCTGGCCGAGTAAAGGATTAAGGTCGAGGACTGAGGGCAGCCTGAGCCTGGACAGGCACTCGTGAACTACGTCGGCACCTGACTCGGCCAGCCGCCGCTCCTGACGGACTCGGACGGAGTGGCGGCCTGTTATTGGGTTGCCCCGCCCCCCCCGGGCCGGTTGACTCCCCAGACAACCCGCCGAACAATATCATGACCCCCCGCCCGTGCCCACGTCCGCTACGAGACCCGCCCCGATGACCACCGCCCGCCGCCGGTTCGTGCCCGTGGCCCTCCTCGTCCTCGCCGGCTGCGGTCCGGCGGACGAGGTCCGCACCTACGACGTGCCGAAGGAGTTGGTCACGATCCCGATTGTGAAGATCGAGCCGCCGGCGTCCGGTACCCCGGTCCGCACCCTGGCCGCGATCATTCCGGTCGACGCCAAGTACAGCCGGTTCGTCAAGTTGAGCGGTCCGGCCAACGCCGTCGCCCCGCACGCCGCCGACTTCCGCGCCTTCGTCGCGTCGGTCCGGCTGACCCCGGACCTGAAAAAGCCCGTCGAGTACACCGTCCCGGCCGGGTGGCGGCCGGCCCCGAAGCGGCAGTTCGTCGAGGCGGCGTTCCAGGCCGGCCCGCGGGACGCCGTCGTCGAGGTCACCGTGTCCGACCCGCTCGGCGGCGACGTGGCCGGGAACGTCAATCGCTGGCGGGAGCAGGTCGGCCTGCCGCCGATCTCCGACCCGGCCGAACTCCAGAAGACGATCACCGAAATCCCCCTCGGCGGGGCGGCCAAGGCGTCCGTCGTTGATCTGCCCGGCGTCGCCCCGGCCGGCGGCGGCATGATGCGCGGCCCGTTCCAGAAGTAGTTGCCCCGCCGGCCCGGTTCGCAGTCCCCCGCTCGCCCCGGCGGGGGCCAGGAGAGTCCCCCGATGAGTACCGTCCCGCTCGACCGGCCGGCGACCGAATCCCGCGAGGCCCCCCGGCCGGTCCGCCCCGGCACGCACCCGGTCCTGGCCGGGGTGTACCGTGTGCTGAACGCCGTCGCGTCGCTCAAGATCACCGTCGGCCTGTTCGTCCTGGCGACGCTGCTCGTGTTCTTCGGCACCCTGGCCCAAAAGAATAGCGGCATCTGGACCGTCATCGACCAGTACTTCTGGTCGTGGGGCGTCTGGGTCGAGGGGCAGTTGGCCGTCCAGTTCTGCCAGGTGTTCTTCGGCCTGTCGCCGAGTATCACCTTGCCGTCGTGGGTCGGGTTCCCGCTCCCCGGCGGCAAGCTGCTCGGGTTCCTGATGATGGGCAACCTGGTGGCCGCCCACGTCATGCGGTTCCGGGCCGTGTCGACGTACAACGAGGTCAAGAAGGGGTTCGCCAAGGGGGGCCGGCACGGGCCGCTGACGCTCGCCAACGTCCTGGCCCGCCGCGGCGGGACGTGGGCCATCCACCTCGGCTTGATCCTCTTGTTCGTCGGCGAGATCGGCACACGCCTCGGCCAGGTCGAGCAGCGGATGACGATCCCCCAGGGGCAGGCCGTCGGATACGCCGTCGATTCGCGCAAGGCCGAGTTGGCGTTCGTCGACCGGTCGAAGCCGGATGTCGATTCCGTCGCCGTAGTCCCCGAATCGCTACTTAAGCACGCCCTGAAGACTGGCGAGCGCATCCGCCGGCCGGGGCTGCCGTATGACGTGGCCGTCGAGGCGTACTACGTCAACTCCGACCTGCGCGACGACGCCGGCCCGGCCGGGGCCGTCGCCGGCGGCGCGATCATCGCCGCGGCCGGGCTGAAGGAGCGGGCCATCGAGAAGGCCGAGGGGGCCGGCGTCGGCACCGACATGCCCATCGATATGCCGTCGGCCTACGTCACCCTGTACAAGCCCGGAACCGACGACAAAGTTGGGACGTATCTCGTCTCGCTCCTGGTCGGCGAGCCGCAGCCAATCGACAACGGGCCGTCCGACGTGGCCCTGCGGTTCGCCCGGTACTACAAGCCGTTCACCTTGTACCTGCACGAGTTCCGCTTCGACCGCTACGCCGGGACGAACACGCCGCGGAACTATTCGAGCCGGCTGCAACTGGTCGACCCCGAACTCGGCGAGGACTACGAGGTGCTTGTCCGGATGAACGAGCCTCTCCGGCACCGCGGCGAGACGTTCTACCAGTCTAACTTCGACAAAACAGAGACGACGACCGTCCTGCAGGTGGTCCGCAACCCGGTCGCCTGGATGCCCTACGCCGCGTGCGTCGTCGTCACCGCCGGGATGCTGATGCACTTCCTCTACTTCTTCGTCCAGTTCCTGGCCCGGACGCTCCGCCGGGGGCCGGCCGGGGCCGCTGTGGTGCCCGCCGACCGCCCGGCCGGGCCGACGTTGACCGGGTTCCGCGCCCCGCGGCCGACGCCCAAACAACTCGCTGCCGCCGCCGGGACCGTCGTCGTGGCCGCGATGCTCTACTACGGCGGGTACGTCATGCGCACCACGCCCAAGACCCGGCTCGACCTGTCCGAAGTCGCGGCCCTGCCGGTCCTCGACGACGGCCGGATCAAACCGCTCGGCACCTATGCCCGGGCGGCTATGCGGATTCTCAACCACAGCGAGCAGTACGTGGACAAGGACGGCCAGTTCCGGCCGGCCGTTGAGTGGTTCATGGACATGGCCACGTCCGAGACCCCGGCCGACCGGGCGCTCCAGGCGGACATCTTCCGGGTCGAGAACCTCGAAGTCAAAGACCTGCTCCGCCTGCCGAAGCGGAAGACGTTCCGGTACAGCCTAGCCGAAGTGGCCGCGCTCAAGCGGGACGACGGTAAGAGCAACCTCGATGTCCTTCGCAAAGCGGCCGCCGCCGCCGAGGAGGTCCGCAAGGTGGACTCCAAGAAGCTCACCCTGTTCCAGGCGAAGGTGCTCGAACTGTCTCGCCATGTGTCGATGGCGAGCGCCGCCCAGGCCGGGGCCGCCCCGGCGCTGTTGCCGCCGGCGGACGGCGTGGCCGGGGAGTTCCGGGCCGCCGGCCGGCCGGACGACGGTCTGCGGCGGCAGCGGGAGCAGCAGAAGGGGCAGGTACTTGACTTCATGGTCGACTACCTGGGCATCCAGCCGAAGACGATTCAAGAGTTGCAGGAGGCCGCGGCCAAGTTGCCGCCGGCCGAGCAGGACCGGTTCCGGGCGGCCGTGACCGAGTTCACCGCCGGTCTCGACGCCAAGGCCCAGGCCGAAGACGCGGCCCGGGCGGCCGCCGACCCGGCCGCCGCCGCCTGGTGGCAGGTGCTGGCCGCCTACCGGGCCAACGACCAGGCCAAGCTCGACGCCGCCGTGAGTGCGTTCCGGGCCGTCCAGACCCCGGCCGGCGACGGCGTCGTCCCGGCCGCCCGCCTGGCCGTCGTCCGGTTCGAGGAGCGGTTCAACCGCCTGGCCCCGTTCTTCCACCTGCTTTTCGGCTGCCTGTCCGTGGCGATGCTGACCGCCGCCGGGTGGGGGCTGTTGTTCTTCAACCCCGGCCTGTCGGAAGCCGTCCGCCGCACGTCGTTCTGGGTCATGGTCGCGCTGTTCGTCGGCCAGACGGCGGCGCTGGTGGCCCGGATGTACCTGTCCGACCGGTGGTTCGTGTTCGTCACCAACCTGTACTCGTCGGCCCTGTTCATCAGTTGGGGGGCGATGGGCGTCGGCCTGATTGTGGAGCGCCTCTTTCCGTTGGGCCTCGGCAACATGGTCGGGGCCGTGGTCGGGGCGCTCGGCGGGTTCATCGCCCACAACCTGGCCGACGGCGGCACCGGCGACACGCTGGGCCAACTCGAAGCCGTCCTCGACACCAACATCTGGCTGGCCACCCACGTCACCACTGTGACGTTCGGCTACGCGGCCACGTTCGTCGCCGGGTTCATCGGTGTAGCGTACCTGGCGTTGGACGTGACCTCGAACGCCCTGGAACGGCCGATGCTCCTGGGCCGCGGCGACGGGGCCAGGCGGCTCGAAGTCGGCCGGGTCATCGGGATGCTCCTGTACGGTGTCATCTGCTTCGCCACGCTCCTGAGCTTCGTCGGTACGGTCTTGGGCGGCATCTGGGCGGACCAGTCCTGGGGCCGATTCTGGGGGTGGGACCCGAAGGAGAACGGGGCGGTGATGATCGTCGTCTGGAACGCCCTCATCCTGCACGCCCGGTGGGGCGGGCTGGTCAAGGACCGGGGCGTCGCCGCCCTGGCCGTCGCGGGCAACATGGTCGTGACGTGGAGCTGGTTCGGCACCAATCAACTCGGCGTCGGCCTGCACGCCTACGGGTTCGATAACACCCTTGCCACGGGGTGCGTGGTGGCGTGGGCATTCCACGCGGCCGTCATCGCGGCGGCGGTCGGGACGTGGGGGTACGATCGGGCGGCGGGGCGGCGGGGGTAGCTCTTTCAGAGCCGCGCCCGTCAGGAAGCGGAGGGCCGCCCGACTCGGAGACCAACGCAGGCGGCGGGCGACAAGAGCCGGATGCGTCAGCGTCCGGGTTCTTCGCCCACGTAGGAAGGAGGAACCCGGACG
>JAABUN010003745.1_pt1 | contig 22612 bp, 13 predicted proteins | sample 5559311 | NCBI WGS metagenome assembly JAABUN01 (sample SAMN10711877, study PRJNA513370) | rock metagenome | isolation source: Antarctica rocks | place: Antarctica: Victoria Land, Siegfried Peak sud
AAGGCAAAATCAACGGAGGCGTGTATCAAATCAGCGTTCCGCGGGCGAACAAGATTACCGAGATGGGAATGGAGATTCCGCCTTCGATGGGAACGGCGACGGCGATTAACTTTCAGCCGACCGGCAGCGGCAAAGCCGCCATTACCGGCGATTTCGTAATGACAGGCGATGAAGTCAACAACATCATCCGAGCTTTGCGGGAAAACGGTATTGAAGCGACCGCGCTGCACAATCATTCGCTCGCGGACGAGCCGCGCATCTTCTATATGCACTTCTGGGCGAATGACGACGCGGTAAAACTCGCTCGCGGGCTTCGTGCCGCGCTCGATAAAACCAATTCGCAGAGAGGTCAGACGCCGTAAGCAATTTACGGACTTTTCGCGCTGCGATTACCGATTGCTGCTAATAAAAGAGCGGCGTCTCCCACTCCGCCGCCCTTTCGTTAAGGCGAAGTCCTCACCCCTTCGCCCTCTGATTAACTCGCCTGCGGGGAGCGGACGAATTGAATTTAAAGGCTTTGCACAATTAATATAGGTCTGCACAAGTTTCGGAACCGGCGGAGAAATTCCGCAAAGTCATCGCCCCGGTCTTGGAGCTTTACGGACAGGAAAAGATTTACGACATTATTATTTTTCGGCACGCGACGCCGATTATGTTTTCCGATTCGGGCGTCGTGCTGGTCGTCTCGACCGGAATGATTGAGCGCGCCGCGTCCGACGAACTGCTCGGCTACACGGCTCACGAAGTTGCTCACGAGTATTTCGCCCGCTATTCAATTTACTCGAAATACCTGTTGAAGATGATTGTTGAAGGCGGTAATGAGGCGGCGTTAAAGAATAAGCTGGCGGAAGCTCTCGCCTTGATTGAACTGCAATGCGACGCTTTCGCCGCGCTGACGCTCGCTTACCTAAATCGTCAGCCGCTCGCCTTTATCGAAGCGATGGAACGCATCGGGAGAGACTTTCCGAATCACGGCGTGGGCTTTTATCCGCCTGATGCGGTGCGGCGTCAAATCGTCTCGCACGTCGCGCTGGAAAAGGCTTTGTCCGTCAAGCCGGAGCAGTCTTCAAATCTGCAAGCACTCAAAAGCTCCTGCAAGAAATTGAACGACAAAACAATCGAAGAAGCACAATGAGAAAAGAACAAAAGGGCAAGGAAATTGCCAAAGAATTGAATATCAGATTCGACGGTGCCGTTTGGTTTGTGCCGTCGCAATCGGGTGGCGGCGAATACACGGTCGATTTGCAAAACCAAACCTGCAACTGTCCCGATTTTTGTAAAAATCTGGTCAAATGCAAGCATTTATGGGCGCTGGACGAAAAAATCAACCGTGATTTCAAAACCGTTGCCGCCAATAATAACGGCAAGACCAAACCGAAGAAAAAGCAAACGCCGCGAAACTGGTCGGGCTACAACAAAGCGCAGACGAGCGGGCGCAGCAAGTTTCTCGAATTTCTTTATGAAATTTGCCGACACGTCAACGAATCGGCTGCGCCCCAGAAGCCGGGACCGGGGCGGAAATACCTGCCCGCCAGAGACGCGCTCTTCGGATCGCTTCTTAAAGTTTACGAGGTAAAAAATTCGCGCAGCATGCCGGAGCTGCTTCATGAAGCCGTCGGGCGCGGCTTTATAACGCAGCCTTTCTCTTACAACACGGTTTCAAATTATTTGTAAAGGAATTGGGTGACGCCCATTCTAAACGAGCTTGTAACCGTCAGCAGCTTGCCCCTGGCGGCGGTCGAAACCAGCTTCTCCGTCGACTCGAGCGGCTTCGGCGTGTCGGGCAAAAAGACGTGGCGGGACGTAAAATACGGCAACGGCGAGGAGTGGCACGATTGGGTCAAGGCGCACGTCATCGTCGGCAACATCACCAAGGTGATTATCAGCGCCGTCATTACTCCGGCTTATAAAGCGGATTCGCCTTTTCTGCCGCCGCTCATCGAAAAAACCGCCAAATACTTCCGGCTGGAAGAGGTGATGGCTGATGCGGCGTATTCGAGCCGCGCCAACCTCGAACTCATCGAAGGGCATAACGCGCAGGCGTTAATTGCTTTTCGAGCCAACGCGGTATTCGGGAAAAACGGCGAAGCGTGGGACCGCAGGCTGCACGCTTGGAAATATCATTTCGATGAAGTTCACGAACGGTATCGCTTTCGCAGCAATGCGGAAACGGCGTTTTCATCGCTCAAGGCGGTCTTCGGTTCCAATCTGCGCAGCCGGTCGGATACGGGGCGCGTGAACGAACTGCTGGCGAAGATTATTTGTCATAATCTCCGCGCGCTCATCAGAGCAACCTATGAACTAAACATCGACATCGATTTGAGCAAGGCATCAGCACAGGCGTCGGCGGCAAGCATCCAGCCCGGTCAGGGAGCTTGTTGTCGGGAAAAACGCTTCGTTAAGGCTTTTCTTTGAAAATCTCAAATACCTCTGAAAGGATTTATTCTGCTTATGCCCCGATACTTTGCGAACAATTTCAAGTGAAATATTGCGCTCGATGGCACGTGAAATAAAAGTCGCCCGCAAATCGTGAAAGCGCAAATCTGTAATTCCGGCAATCCGGCAGGCGGTTTCAAACGGCTTCCGGCAACTGTTCGGCAATTTTCCGAAAATTTCCTTAGATTCACCTTTTGCCGCCGTTTTCATTTCCAGTAATAGCGGCAGCAGGCAGGTCGGCTCAACGGGGATTTCGCGCGGTCTTTCGGTTTTTGTATTCTGCTGCCGGATACAGATTGTTTTCGATTCAAAATCAACATCTGACCAGCGGCAGGAACGGATTTCGCTTCTTCGCATTCCGGTTTCAATAGCAAAAGTTAAGAGCGGTTTGATATGCCTTCGGTCTCTGCCATACCAAATCGCATCGCAGGCTTCGAAAAGTCTTTTCTCCTCTTCAGGCGCTTTATCCATTTTCGCGTCCGTCCGCGTGCTAAGCGGCACTTTAAAGAATTGAGCGGCGCGAAACTTTCGAAGAAAATACTCGTTTCCGTGGTTAGTGTGTTTTAACGATTCCCGAGCAGGTCGGGCGAAAATTCGGAAAGCCGCCAAAGTTTTCGTTTTAATTACGAGCGAACTGTTATCGGGTTTTGGAATCGGCGTTGTTTAGCAGTTCTCTGACTTTGCGGGCTAAAGCCTTAAAAGTGAACGGCTTTTGAATAAAGTTTGTGTTTATTTCGATGACGCCGTGGCGGACAACCTCGTCGTCGGTGTAGCCGGATGTAAACAGAATTTGCATTTTGGGCAGCTTTTCGGTTAATTTTTCTGCTAGTTCGCGCCCGCCCATCTGCGGCATTACGACATCGGTCAGTAGCAAATCGAATTTACACTCGCCGCTCTCGCAAATTTCGAGCGCATCCAAACCGTCGCGCGCTTCAATTACCGTGTAGCCGCAGCTTTCAAGCATCTTTCTCGATAGCTTTCGCACGATTTCTTCGTCTTCGACCAGCAAAATCGTTTCGGTTCCGAACAGAGATTCGGGTGAAGCATCCTCTTTTGAGCGAGCCGCTTCGGTTTGCTCGGCGACGCGCGGCAGAAAAACGCGGAACGTCGTTCCGACGCCCTCTTTGCTTTCGACTTCGATATTGCCGCCCGATTGCTTGACGATTCCGTAGACGGTCGCCAGTCCCAAGCCCGTGCCTTTGCCAATCTCTTTGGTGGTGAAGAACGGCTCGAAAATGTTCTGCTGAATCTTGTCATTCATCCCGCTGCCGGTGTCGCAGACGGCGAGCAGGACGTAAGCGCCGGGCTTAACGTCGCCCTTTTGTCGGGCGTAATCCGGGTCGATATAGACGTTTGCCGTCTCGATGGTTAGTTTGCCGCCCTGCGGCATCGCGTCGCGCGCGTTGACCGCCAAATTCATCAGAATCTGTGACAATTGTCCGGGGTCGACGCTGACGCGTCCGACTTTCGGTTTGAGTGCCGTAACCAATTCGACATCTTCGCCGATGAGACGCTGAAGCAGTTTTATCGTATCGGTAACGATTTCGTTGAGGTCAAGCACGACGGGCTGAAGAACCTGCTGGCGGCTAAAGGCGAGAAGTTGATGAGTGAGCAGCGCCGAGCGCTCGCCCGCTTTTTTTATCTCCTCGATGTTAAGCCGCAGCGGGTTGTCGGCTTCGAGCTTGCGCAAAGTTAAATCGCTGTAGCCGTTTATCGCCGTCAGCATATTGTTGAAATCGTGCGCGATGCCGCCCGCCAGCCGTCCGACCGATTCGAGCTTTTGCGACAGTCTGAGCTGTTCTTCGAGTTCTTTGGTTTCGGTTACGTCTAAAATCACGCCTTGCCAGCGGACGCGCTTTCCTTTATTGTCCGAGACGAAACGCCCTTTGTCGTGCAGCCAGTGAACCGAGCCGTCGCGCGCGACGATGCGGTATTTGATGTCCGTGTCGAGACCTTGACGCATTGCCGCTTCGGTAGTTTCAAGAACCTGTTTGCGGTCGTCTTCGTGAATCAGACTAAGCCACAAATTTGGTTGTTCAAGCCATTCTTGGGCTTTATATCCGAATCTCGCGATGTTAGGGCTGACGTAAATCGGCGCGAAAGGCGGCGTCGGTTCAGCCAGATAAACAATCGCCGGAGAGGATTCGATGAGGCTTCTGTAATTGGCTTCGGCTTGCCGCAGAGCTTCTTCGGCTTTGCGGTGTTCGGTAACGTCGTGTGCCAGAACAAGCTGGGCGTCAGCTCCGTTGAACGCTAACTGCATTGAAGTTATTTCGACATAGATAATCGTGTCGTCCTGTTTTCGGTGTCTGAAAACGCCCGCTTTACTTATGCCGGAAAAAGTTTCTTTTGTAACTTCGATTAAAGCGGGTATGTCTTCGGGCGGACGAATGTCTTCAAGGGTCATCGTCAGAAATTCTTCGTGAGAGTAACCGTAATGCTCGATTGCCGCGTCGTTGGCTGAAAGAAAACGGAGCGTGTCGATGTCGAAAATCCACATCGGCAGCGGATTGTTTTTGAATAAAAAACGGTAGCGTTCCTCGCTTTCCTGAATTTTTATTCTCGAAAGAACCTGCTCGGTTACGTCGATGCCGTAGCTGAGAACGCCGGAGATTGAATTGTCCGCCTCGCGCAGCGGCGTGTAGACGAAGTTTATATAATGCTGCACACCCGCACCGTCGCCGTCGGTCGATTGGAGGCGCACCGGAACTTCATTGCCGAGATATGGCTCGCCCGTTTCATAAACGCGATTTAACAGCTCGGAGAAACCCTGATTCATCAATTCGGGCAGAGCGTCGCTCGCCCGTATGCCAATCAGTTTTCGCTCGCCGACCAACCGGTAATAAGCCGGATTAGCCATTTCAAAAACAAATTCGGGTCCCCGCAGCAGGACGATAAACGCCGGAGAGTTGTCGAAAATATGCTGGAGGCGCGCTTTTTCTGTGTCGAGTTCGGCTTTTAAACGAACGCGCTCGTCTTCTCCTCTTTTGCGTTTGGTGATGTCGCGGATGTTGCATTGAATAACGGAGCGTCCAGCTTCTTCATAAATGTTGCTGACAAATTCGACTTCGCGTTTTTTTCCGCTTCTCGTCTCGAGCGGCAAACTTTCATAACGAATGTAACCGTTTTGCTGAAGCAGCCGGAAAGCGTCGGCGCTCGCTTGTTTATCCTTCAGCAAACCGATTTCCGAGAGCTGCTTTTCAAGAAAATCGGTGCGCGGATAATCGAGCAGTTCCTCCATATACGGATTAACGTCGGTTATCTCCCCGTTTCCGGCGTCGAGAATTAAAATTCCGTCGCGCGCCGATTCAAAAAGCCGCCGATAGCGCGTCTCCGAAGCGCGCAAATCGTCCAACTGTTCAAGCGTCTCGCCCTTCATATAAAATTACCTCGCTTTGAAACAACGGAACTTGTGGAAGCGAATAAATTGAATACATTAGTAATAAATACGCCTTCGGCGAAAAATAGTCAATAATTAAAATTTGTAAAATCCGTGTGCGGAAAAAAGTCGCGGCAATTTGAATATGTGTGCGGCTAAGTTCCCCATTCCGACGCGCGCCTGTTTTAGAAAATCAGCATTTTCTCTGTTTATCGAGACGGCTTCAACCAATTTTATAAATAATTTATAAACGGCACGGCATTTGCGATTGTCGCTTGCGGATAAATCTTTCAAGCGGATTTCGACCGATTGAAACAATGAATTAACCAACGCGCAGCCGCGTTTTTATAAAAATCGTAAATTCTCTCAACTTTTCAGCGGCGCGATTTTTCATTTTCAAACAGCCTTATTTCGGATTGTTTTACTAAACGCGCAATCTGAAAAACAAACGCAATGTCGCTTAATTTTCCTTTGCAACCCTTTTCCTTGCAGACAATTGCACCGCCGTCGCCCGAATACACCAAGTATTGCGAAGGCGGCTTAAAGGAGCGCGTTCTGATTGTCGACGACGAAGAAACGGTGCGCCGTTTGTTTGCGACCTGTTTGTCGGCGCACTACGACTGCGCCGAGGCGGCGTCGACCAAAGAAGCGCTCGCGGCGCTCGCCGAAAGCGATTTCGCGCTCGTCATTACCGATATGATTATGCCGGGCTTATCCGGCGTCGAGCTGCTCAGGAAAATCATCGAAATTTATCCGTATACCGCCGTCATAATGGTTTCGGGCATCAACCAGCCGCAGCGCGCGCTCGACGCCGTGCGTTTGGGCGCGTTCGATTACTTGATAAAACCGTGCGATTTGGACGTGCTGGAGATAACGGTCGAGCGGGCTTTGGAGCGGCGCACGCTGATGCGCAACGCGCGTCAGTATAAGCTGGATTTGGAAGCGCGCAACACGGAGCTTGCCAGCGGCAAAGCCGAACTCGAACGGCTACAGGCGCAGATTATCCACAGCGAAAAAATGGCTTCGCTCGGACAGCTCGCCGCCGGAATCGCGCACGAGCTGAACAATCCGGTCAGTTTCATCTACGGCAATATGGACGTTTTAAACGACTGCATCGGCAGCTTGACGCGCCTGCTCTCGTATTATGACAAAGCCGAATTGCCGGAATCGATTAGCGCGGGCGCGACGCGATTAAAAGACGAAATCGATTACAAAGCGACGCTCGAAGATTTAAATTCAATCGTTGCCGACTGCCGTGACGGAGCGCAGAGGATACGCGACATCGTGCAGAATTTGCGCACTTTTTCAAGGCTTGACGAAGCGGAATTTAAAAAAACCGACGTTCACGAAGGCATCGATTCGACCGTGCGCCTGCTCTCGCGCTATTACAGCTCGGACAGCATAACCTTGATTCGCAATTACGGCACGCTTCCGCCGATTGACGCTTTTTCCGGACAGCTCAATCAAGTCTGGATGAACCTGCTCGTCAATGCGGCGCAGGCGGTCGGCGGCAAAGAAGAAGGCGGCGGCGAAGTTTCGATAACGACTTCCGCTTTTGAAGAAACGGTCGTCGTTGCGATAAAAGACACGGGCGGCGGCATTCCCACGGAACATTTAAACCGAATTTTCGAGCCGTTCTACACGACCAAATCGGTCGGCGAGGGAACCGGACTTGGGCTTTCGATTTCCTTCGGCATCGTCGAGCGGCACGGCGGCTCGATAAAAGTCGATTCGGAAATCAATAAAGGAACAACCTTCAGCGTAACGCTGCCGATACACATAAAGTCAGGGGAAAATGGGGAGACGGAAAATTTTTAAGCCAGAGAAAACAAACGAAATTTTAACTAAATATGAACCACAAAATTTTAATCGTCGACGACGAAGCGGCAAATCTGCGCTTGCTCGAGCGGCTTTTCCGCCGCGAATATCAAGTTGTCAGCGCAACCTCGGGCGCCGAAGCGCTCGAGCTTCTGCAAACTCACGATGTCGCGCTGATTATCTCCGACCAGCGTATGCCAGGAATGACGGGCATCGAATTTCTCAAGCGCGCCGCCGAGATGCGCCCACACACGGTTCGCATTATTTTAACCGGCTACACGGACGTTAATTCATTAGTCGAAGCGATAAATTCCGGCGTCGTCTATAAATACGTTACAAAGCCCTGGGACAACGAAGACTTGCGCCAAACGGCTCTCCGCGCCGTCGAGCATTACAAAACCAGCCGCCGCCAGAACGAGCTGAACGTGCAGAACGAACGTCTGCAGGCGCATTTGAAAACGGCTAAACAAAGCCTTATTCGATTCGTCGCCAACACGATTTATTTAAAGGACGAATCTCTGTACGAGCATCTGCGCCGCACGAGCAGCTACGCGGTTGCCGTCGGTCGCCGTCTGGAACTGGACGACGAGGAATTAAAAGAGCTTTCGCTTGCCGCTTTTCTGCACGAAGTCGGGCGTTTAAGTTTGTCGGACGAGAGCGAAGCAGCAGCGGTGGGCGGAAAAAACTGTTTCGTCGCGCGCGCCGTGCAGATGCTGGCGAGCGTGCCGGAATTAAACAATATCGTGTCCGTCATTCGTTATCACCGGCAGCGTTTTGACGGCGGCGATGCGGCGACAAGCGGCGAAGATTCGCCTGAAGCCGTTTCGGGCGAGCGAATTCCGCTTTTCGCGCGTATTATCGCTGTCGCCGACGAGTATGATTTGATGACCGCGCCGCCGTTTGCGGAAAAGGCTTTGACGCACGAAGAAGCAGTCGAAAAACTGCGCGGCGAGAGCGGCAAGCGATTTGACCCGCGCGTCGTCGAAGCGTTTTGTCAATTGACGGCAATCGGTCGAATACGGCGCGCCGTCGCCGAAGGCTCAATCGGTATGTGCCTGCTTCCGTCTCGCATTTTGGGCGGCACGGACGGTTTGTCGAACGCCGAGCTGCTGCAGAAAATCAAAACCGAGCCGATGCTGGCGATGGACGTTCTCAAAGCGGCGAATCTGGCGAGCGGCAGCGAGAAAACCGCGCAGTTCGTTCCGGCGATGAGCAGGCTCGGCGAAGAAAGACTGCGCTCGCTGGTTCGTCAAAAAGGCTTGTCTTCGCTTGACGATAAGACGAACGCCAATTCGGAACTGGCGCTGCGCCGCGCCGTCGCCGCTCAATTTCTCGCCCGTCACACCGAAAATATCATCGACCCGGACGAAGCATACACGCTCGGACTGCTTTACGACGCGGGCGAAACTTTGCTTCGCTGCATATTTCCGAACCAGATGGCGGCGCTCGAAAATCTCGACGAAGAAGCGCGGCGGACGAGTCAGATTGCGACCTTCGGCATCGAGACGGCGCAAATCAGCCGCCTGATGCTCGAAGCCTGTAATCTGCCGCGCCGCTTGACGGCTGCCGTCGGCACGCATCAGGAAGAATTTCGTCTGAACGACCCGATTTCGCATTTGATTTACCTTGCCGATAAAATCGCAAAATCGAAAGACTCCGACCGGTTCGCCTTTGCCGAAGAATACGGCGCAGAAGCCCTGGCGACGATAAATTTAAACCGCGCCGATTTTCGAGCCGTTTGCAGCCGCGTGAACTTCGTCGTCGAAGAACAAATCAACCGTCGGCAAGGCGCCTACGCGCTTGTTTGATAAAACCGGCGGCTCGCCGAACGGCGGCTGCGTATAGAAAAAGAGAAAGAAAAAAAACAAAATGACGAATGACGACGGGGCAAAAATTTTCTCGATTAAAATTAAACAGCGCGCTCTTGTTTCCCTGCTAGGCACAGAAGCCGTTGAAAAAATAAGTTTAATCGAATAGCCGCAAGGCTTTTTCTCGTTTTCAGTAAAAAACTTTTCCCGTTTCGAGCAAGTATGAAAAACCTCACGATTCTCGCCGTTAATGACGTTCCCGACCAGTTGGAGTTGCTTGTTTTCATACTCGGTCAAGCCGGTTACCGGGTGCTTTCCGCCGCAAACGGCGTCGAAGCCCTGGAGACGGCGCGGCGCGAATCGCCCGATTTGATAATCAGCGACGTGGCGATGCCGGAGATGAACGGAATCGATTTTTGCCGCGCGGTTCGCGCCGACGAGCGTTTGAGCGCGACACCGTTTCTGCTCATCAGCGCGCTGCATAAAGATACGGAATATGCGGTTAAAGGACTCGAAGCCGGCGCGGACGATTACGTCGAATCGCCGTTTGAGCCGATGCGTCTGGTCGCCAAAGCGGCGCGGCTGGTCGAGCGAAAAACGGTTCTCGAAGCTTATCGAGACAGCGAGCGGCGTTACCGCAATTTTATCGAGCAAAGCACCGAAGGCATCTGGCGCGTCGAATTTAAAGAACCGATTTCGATTGACCTTCCGGTTGACGAAAAAATCGAGCTTTCCTTCCGGCACGCCTTTTACGCCGAATGCAACGACGCGATGGCGCGGATGTACGGTTTAGAATCGGCAGAGGATTTGACCGGCAGATATGTCAGCGAATTTTTAGTTCCTTCGGACAGCGCCAACCGAGAATTCGTCCGCGCTTTTATGGAAAACGGCTATCGCCTCAACGACGGCGAATCGCACGAAATCGTCGCGGGCGGAGCAGATAAGAATTTTCTGAACAATTTTATCGGAATGGTTGCGGGCGGAAATCTGGTCAGCGTTTGGGGAATACGGCACGACATAACCGAGCAGAGGAAAATCGAAAACGCTTTGCGCGCCAACCGTGAATCTCTTGAAATCGCGCAGAAGGCGGCGAAAATAGGAAGTTTTGAATTTGAATACGAAACGCAGCATTTGACTTGCTCGGCGTCGATGGAAACTTTATACGGCGCGGCGCCCGGCAGTTTAAGCGGAAATTTGGAGAATTGGATTAAATATGTTCATCCCGAAGATTTGCCGATAATTAACCAAAACCTGACTCCGACGCTGACGAGCGATGAATATAGAGCGGAGTTTCGCGTTTTACTCGCCGACGGAAGCCTTCGCTGGATAGTAAGCAAGGGAAAAATTTTCTTCGACGACGAAAAAAAACCGCTGCGCGTGGTCGGCGTCAACATCGACATCACCGAGCGCAAACAAGTCGCAACAGCCGTGCGTTTTCAAAAGACGCTGCTCGAAGCCCAAAATGAAGCCTCGATTGACGGCATTTTAGTTGTCGCGCCGGACGATGAAATCCTTTCGTGCAATCGGCGTTTTACGGAAATGTGGGAAGTTCCCGAAAACGTAATTGCTTCAAAATCGGGCGAGCGGCTTATTCAATCGGTGGTTGATAAATTAACCGAACCGCAGAAATTTAAAGAGAACATCGATTATCTTCATCGGCATCCGCACGTCAAAGACCACGTTGAAATTAATTTAAAGGACGGGCGCACTTTTGAATGGTTCACCGCGCCCGTCATAGACGTTGACGAAACGTATTTCGGAAGAATCCGCTCGTTTCGAGACATCACCGAGCGCAAGCGCGCCGAAGCAGCCTTAAAACAATCCGAGCAAGATTACCGAACCGTTTTTGAGCAGGCGCACGATGCCATTTTAATTTTTGCTCCCGAAGGAGAAATTGTGCTGGACGTTAACAGGCGCGCCTGTGAGATATACGGGTTCAGCCGTTCGGAGTTTGTCGGAATGTCGATTGAGACAATTTCAAAATTTCCCGCTAACGGCAAAGACAAGGTCAAAGAAACTATGGAGATAGGAGACTACCTTAATTTTGAAACGATTCAGTTTCGCAAGGACGGCTCCGAGATGTCTCTGGAAGTAAATGCTTCAACGGTCAACTATCAGGGACAGCAGGCGATAATCACTATCAATCGCGACATAACAGAACGTAAACGAGTCGAAGCGGCTTTGCGGAAGGCGGAAGCCAATTACCGCAATCTGGTTGAATCATCGCCCGGCATTGTCTACCTTAGTGAATCGACCGCGCCGTATTCAAACATTTATGTCAGTCCGAACGTTATAATACTCGGTTATTCTCCGGAAGAATGGTATGCCAAACCGGATATGTGGGCGAGCCTACTGCACTATGAAGACCGCGAGCGCGTTGTGAGTGAGTTTGAATATGCCGTTAAACACAATCTCGAAAGCGAACTTGAGTATCGAGTCGTCGCGCGTGACGGCACAATATACTGGTGGCTCGATAGAGGAGGTTTTGTCGTCGATGACCGGGGAGGCAGATTGGGCTGGCAGGGAATAATATTAGACATCACTAAAACCAAAGCACTCGAAGAACAATTGCGCCAATCGCAAAAACTCGAATCGGTCGGCAGAATGGCGGGCGGCATCGCGCACGATTTCAACAATATGCTGACCGCCATCAACGGCTACAGCGATTTAACGCTCCGCCGCTTAAAGCCCGAAGACCCGCTGCGCGGCAATATCGAAGAAATAAAAAAAGCCGGCGAGCGTTCAGCCCAACTAACCCAGCAGCTTCTCGCCTTCAGCCGCCGACAAGTTTTGAAGCCGAAGATATTAAATTTAAACGAAGTAATTCTGGAGACGAGCAAGTTGCTCGAACGGCTTATCGGCGAAGACATTCAATTCAGCATCGTTCCGTTTTCCGGCTTAGGACTAATCGAAGCCGACCCCGGACAATTGACGCAGGTAATTATAAATCTGGCTATCAACGCCCGCGACGCGATGCCGCGCGGCGGCAATCTCGCAATCGAAACTTCAAATGTTTATCTCGACGAAGAATTTGCCGCCGCTCACGTTCCGACGCAGGCGGGTTCATACGTTTTGCTGTCGGTCAGCGACAGCGGCGTCGGAATGAGCGTCGAAGTCAAGCGCCATATCTTCGAGCCGTTTTACACGACAAAGGAAATCGGCAAAGGAACGGGCTTGGGACTGGCGACCGTCTATGGCATCGTCAAACAGTCCGAAGGTTATATCTGGGTCGAAAGCGAAGAAGGCGCAGGCACGACATTTAAAATTTACCTGCCGCGCGTTGACGAAGATGCCGAAACGTCGCCCGCGCATGTCAAAACGCACGAAATCATCGAACGCGGAACGGAAACGATTTTACTGGTCGAGGACGAAGAAATCGTGCGAAATATGAGCCGCCAGATGCTCGAAGCGTGCGGCTATCGGGTTATCGAAGCCGCAAACGGACTCGAAGCGCTCGCCTTGTGCGAAGCGGAAAACCGAAAAATAGATTTGCTGCTCACCGATGTCGTGATGCCGAAAATGGGCGGGCGCGAATTGGCGGAAAAACTGGCTCAGAAATATCCGCACATTCGCCTGCTCTACACGTCCGGCTACACCGACGACGCCGTTATCCGGCAGGGCATTATGACCGAAGATATGAATTTTATTCAGAAGCCCTTTGATTTTGACGAGCTGGCAAAGAAAATACGGGAACTGCTGGACGCGAAAAAATAAAGGTTGATAAATGCGAAAAGCCGTCAGGCGGCGATAGGATTTCTTTTATTTTTTTCGGGGGCGAACAGATTCAGACAGTCAGCGTGTCGTAATGCGCTGCGCGAGATTTTTCGGCGATGCGGCTTTGAAGCTCCCCGGAAATTTTTCGATAACACGGGCTGCACATTCCGTGAGACAGTTGCGGAAGCTCATTTCTGACAAACAAAGCGAGAGTTAAGACGGCTTCTTCGACTTCCTTCCAGCTTCCGCCGCCCGTATCTATCTTGTTGCACCACGAACAAACATTCAGAATACTCTCGCCGCGCGGAAAATCCTTTTCAAAAATGTTTTGCCGAATGCGTTTTTCGCACCGAACGACGCGCGTTTCAAACTGCACGTTTCCGTCTTCGCATAAACCGACGGTCATTTCAATAAGCCTGCGCCAATCGGGCGCATCGCAGCGAAAATCGAAGTTGATAATTTGATTAGCCCGCGCCTTTTCAATCAGCTTGCGGTAAATCTCACGAACCGTGTCGTCCGTTATAAAATCCCACAAACTGCGGTTGAGAAATTCCCGCGCCGCAAGTTCCGGCGCGTCGTTCTCGCACGCAAAGCGCGTCCATTCGTCGTTGACGAAAACGATTTCGTCGCGCTCGTTGATTCTGTATAAAATGTTCGGATTATCATTCATATCGGTTGAGTGAAAAGCGTATTTTGAGAAGATTGGATTTATTCGTTTCGGGAGTATGACCGAACAGCGAAACTGCAATACTTATGCCAGCTGCCTGCCGCAGCAAAAAAGGCTTTCGACAATGCCCGCTCGCGCACGGAAATTTTTCTGGTTTGCACCGAAAAAGCCGCGCCGAAATCGACAATTTTTCGGCGCGGGTTGTATAAATTGTCCCGCTTCGCACCAAAAAAGTGCGGAAATTTGCCGCCGCTTCTTAATTTACCAATCTTTTTTATTGCCTGTCGTTTGGCTCATTTATCTTTACACGCATAATATTTGATTATTTATTAAGCTGGCACGGCATTTGATTTATAGATTATCAATTCGGCGGCGATTGCTCGGCTCGAATTTGCTTTTCAGTCGTTACAAGCAAGAGAAGTCAACTTGCTTTCCGTATTCCGCTCGATACGCAACCTGAATTCCAGAGGATTTGTCGTTCAGTTTTCCGCCCGAGTTTTTTCCGCAGCAGCAAATATCGTCGCCGCATTATAAATACCACTTGCAAGAGCGTTCGGACTCGGCGCGGAAAAAATCGGCGAATTTATTACATTGAGCTTTATTATGAACAGCACGAGCGACATCGAGACGCTTCCCGCCACGAAAACTCCGGTGGTTTTTCGGTGGCTTTCCCGCGCGCCCGCGTGGTGCGCCGCCGTTGTCTTCTCAATCGGCTTTCTCGTATTGGCGGGCTGGACGTTTGAAATCGATTTTCTGAAACGCATCATTACCGGATGCGTTTGGATGAATCCGGCGACGGCGACCGCCTTCGTTTTGTTGGGCATCGCTTTACGGCTCGTGCAAAGCGCGGACGAACGCCGAAATCGGATTGCGAAAGTTTGCGCCGTCCTCGTTCTTCTCGCCGGTTTAATCAAATTATGCGAGTTGCTCGGCTTTTTCGACTTCGGGCTTGACCGGATACTTTTCGGCGAACATTTATTCGACCCGATAACGGGAAAGCCGAACCGGATGGCTCCGAATACGGCGCTCAATTTTTTTCTGGCGGGCGCGGCTTTGCTCTTGTTTAACTACAAAACGAAACGAGTCGATTCTTTTCCGGCGCAGTATCCGGCGATTCTCGTGCTTCTGACCGCGTTCGTCGCCGTTGTCGGTTACTTTTACGGCGCGAACACTTTTTATCTGGTCGTCTCCTTTAATCCGATGGCGATTCACACCGCCGTTTCGTTTTTGCTGCTGTCGGTCGGACTGCTTTTGTCGAAACCCGAACACGGAATAATAAAAGACGTATTCAGCCCCGAAATTGGCGGACAGGCGGCGCGGCGTTTGTTTCCGCTGGTCGTCGCGACTCCGCTGATTTTAGGCTGGCTGCGATTATTGGGCGAAAAGAAAGGCGTCTACGGCACTGAAATGGGAACGTCGATTTTGATTGTCGCCCTAATCGTCATTCTCGGCGCAATCGTCGTCTACAACGCGCGTTTGATAAATGAGGCGGCGGCAAAACTCCTGCTGGTCAACTCGGATTTGAAAAGGCAGATTAGCGAGCGCGAGCGTGCGGAGCGGAAATTAATCCGGCTATCGTCCATCGTCGAATCGTCAAACGACGCCATCGTCAGCAAAAATTTAGACGGCGTTGTCGTCAGTTGGAACAAGGGCGCGGAGCGGCTTTACGGTTACGCCGCCGAAGAAATGGTTGGCAAAAACACTTCCCTGCTCGTTCCGCCCGGACGCGAAGACGAAGAAGCGTGGATAATCGAGCGGATAAAACGCGGCGAGAGCGTCGAGCATTTTGAAACCGTGCGGCTCAGAAAAGACGGCAGCCAGCCAGATTTGTCGATAACCGTTTCGCCGATAAAAAACGCGGCGGGCGAAATTACGGGCGCGGCGAAGATTGCGCGCGACATAACGGAGCGCAAGCACGCCGAAAAAGAGCGCGAAGTGATTATCGAAATTACTCAGGGCGTCAGCGTCAACTCGAATCTCGACGATTTGTTAAAACTCGTTCACCAATCAATCGGGCGTGCCATTTACGCCGAAAACTGCTTTGTCGCGCTTTACGATAAAAAAACCGAGCTGCTGCATCTGCCGTTCTGGACGGACAAATACGACAAGGCTTTTCCGCCGCAGAAAATCGGCAAAGGGCTGACTTCGTATGTTTTTCACAACGGGCGTCCGACGCTTTTGACCAGAGAAAGCATTTACCGATTAATTGAACGGGGCGAAATCGAATTAGTCGGAACGCCGCCCGCCGTCTGGCTCGGCGTTCCGCTGCGGACGCCGACCGAGATTATCGGCGTTCTCGTCGTCCAGCATTACGAAGACGAAAACGCTTACACGAACCGCGACTTAGAGCTTCTGGCGTCCGCCGGCGACCAAATCGCCGTCGCCATCGAGCGCAAGCGCGCCGAAGAAGCCGTGCAGAATTCCAGAGATTATCTGGACAGAATTATCAACGCCGTCGCCGACCCGATTTTCGTCAAAGACCGGCAGTATAAATGGATGCTCGTCAACGACGCGATGTGCCGGATTATGGGACGAAATCGCGAACAGTTAATCGGCAAAACCGACTACGATTTTCTGCCCGCCGCCGACGCCGACGCTTTTCAGCAAAAGGACGAACTGGTTTTCACGACGGGCGAGGAAAACGTCTACGAAGAAGAATTCGTCAATTCTTTGGGAGAAAAGCGCGCTACGATAACGAGAAAAAGACTGCATATCGATAAAGACGGCGAGCAGTTTATCGTCGGCGTGATACGCGACGTAACCGAAAGCAAGCGGCTCGAAGCCAAGCTGCTCGAACAGACAAAGCATCTGTCCGCCGTCATCGAAACGCAGAGCGACATTGCGACATCAGAACTTGATTTGGAAAAAGTGATGAAGCTGATTGTCGAACGAACGCAAAATTTAACGGGCGCGGGCGGCGCGGTTATCGAGATGCTCGAAGGCGACGAAATGGTTTATCTCGCCGCCTCCGGCTTGGCTGCGCCGCATCTCGGCTTGCGTCTCGATGTTAGCGGTAGTCTTTCGGGTCATTGCGTGCGAAGCGGCGAAATTACTTTGTGCGGCGATTCGGAAACCGATTCGCGCGTCAATTCGGAAGCGTGCCGCCGGATTGGAATTCGCTCGATGCTTTTAGTGCCGCTCAGAAAAGACCGCAAACCAATCGGCGTCCTGAAAGTGCTTTCCGCCGAGCCGAACAGCTTCGGCGAGCGCGAAATTTACACGTTGCAGCTGATGGCGGGCGTGATGGACGCCGCCGTCAATCACAACACGGAATTTGAAGTTAGAAAAGAAGCCGAAGCCGAATTAAAAAGAGCGAGAGACGCGGCTTTGGAGTCGGCGCGGCTGAAATCGGAATTTCTTGCCAATATGTCGCACGAGATTCGCACGCCGATGAACGGCGTTATCGGGATGACCGGCGTTCTCCTCGACACGCGGCTCGACGCCGAGCAGAAGGATTACGTCGAAACCATTCAGACGAGCGCCGACGCGCTGCTTCGGATTATCGACGACATTCTCGATTTCTCGAAAATCGAAGCCGGACAGCTTCATTTTGAAACGATTGATTTCGATTTGAACGAAGCGGTCGAAGGCGCGGTCGAGCTGCTTGCCGAACGCGCGCGCGTCAAGGAAATCGAATTGGCGTCGCTCATCTACAGCGACGTGCCGCGACTGCTTCGAAGCGACGCCGGACGCCTGCGCCAGATTTTGACCAACCTTATCGGCAACGCCATAAAATTTACCGAACACGGCGAAGTAACCGTTTCGGTGAGCAAGCAAAGCGAGACGGACGAATACGTTTTTTTGAAGTTTGAAGTTACCGACACCGGCATCGGCATTTCGCAGGAAGCGCAGAAAAAATTGTTTCAAGCCTTTATGCAAGCCGACGGCTCGACGACGCGCAAATACGGCGGAACGGGTCTCGGTTTGACGATTTCAAAACAGCTCGTCGAGATGATGGGCGGCGACATCGGCATCGAAAGCGAGCCGGGACGAGGCTCGACATTCTGGTTCACCGGGCATTTTGAGAAACAGGCGCGGCAGAATTTACCCGCGCGCCGCGCGCCCGAAGCGGGCATCGACGGTTTGCGCGTTTTGATTGTCGACGACAACGCGACGAATCGTCGGATTTTCGTTCACCAGACGACTTCGTGGGGAATGTCGCCGACGCAAGCCGAATCTGGCGCGCAGGCGCTCGAAACTCTGCGCGAAGCGGCGGCGAGAAACGAGGCGTTCGATATTGCGATTCTCGATTTGATGATGCCGGAAATGGACGGTTTTGAATTGGCGCGGCGCATCAAAGCCGACCGGTCGATTTCAAAAACGCATCTGGTTCTGCTGCCTTCATACGGCAAGCGCGGACACGGACAGCAGGCGCGCGATTCGCGCATCGCCGCTTATCTGCAAAAGCCCGTCCGTCAATCGCAGCTTTACAACTGCCTTTCGGCGATAATAAGCGAAGCGTCGCGCGACGGCGGCGACGCCGAAGTTCAGCAAGCGCCGCGCCTTATCACGCAGCACTCGCTCGGACGCGGCAGCCGTCAAAAAATCGTTTCCGCCGAAGCGTCCGAAACAATTCGCATACTGGTGGCGGAAGACAATCCGGTCAATCAGAAAGTCGCGCTCAAACAACTGCAAAGTCTCGGCTTCGCGGCTGATATCGTCCCCGACGGGCGCGCCGCGATTGAAGCGGTCAAAAACAAGTGCTACGACGTTGTTTTTATGGATTGTCAGATGCCGGTTGCCGACGGCTTTGAAGCGACAGCCGAAATCAGGCGGCACGAAGGCGACGCCCGACACACGACGATTATCGCTATGACGGCGCACGCGCTCGAAGGCGAGCGCGAAAAATGCATCGCCGCCGGAATGGACGATTATTTGAGCAAGCCCGTAAAAGTGGAAATGCTCGGCTCGACCTTGAAAAAATGGCTCGCTCAAATTGCCGGAAACAAAAACGAAGAACAGGCGAAAAAAAACGGCGCGCCCGTTGACGGAAGCGACGAAGAATCACTCGACGCTTCGATGCTCGACAGCTTTCGGGATTTACAGACGGCGGGCGAGCCGGATATCGTTACCGAACTGGTCGATTTGTTTCTCGCCGACGCCGGAAAAAGAATAACGGCTATCGAGGAAGCCGCCGCGCGCGGCGACTCGAAAACAATCAGGGAACAGGCGCACGCCGTCAAAGGCGCGGCGGGAAACGTCGGCGCGCTGAAAATATCTTTGACGAGCAAACTGCTCGAAGAAAATTCGCTCGACATTTCCCGTTCGCGGCAGCTTGCCGGCGATTTGGGCGACGAATTTGAAAAAGTCGCGCGCATATTGAAAACTATGCGCCGAGCCGATTGAAAATAAGGCGAATTTTGATTTTACTTTCAAAATTTTTCAAATTATTTTTAAGAAATTATGAATGACACTACGGAACAAGCCGAACAGGTCGAACAGGTCAACGTCTCGCTCGATGTCGTCTGGCACGGCACGGCGGGAAAATATGACGCGCGGATGAGCGAAATCAGTTTGAACGGCTGTTTTATCGACAGTATGGGACAGGAGATTTTAGGCGAGACGATAAATTTCAAAGTGCGTCTTTCGTCCGGTCCGTGGATAACGCTTCAGGGCGAGGTAACCAATCAAGAATATCCTATAGGTTTTGAAGTGAGTTTTACCGATTTGACCGAAGAAAATCGCTTGTTGCTTCTTCAAGTGGTTGCCGCGCACGGCGGTAGGAAAGCTCAGCAAATGTTGCGGGAACGGGAAACCAAAGCCCAAGCGCCTTCTGATGCAGCCGCCGACGGGAAGACGAAAAAACGCCGCGTCCTTGTCGCCGACGACGACCCGATGACTTTGCGGATGATAACCGTTATCGCCGAAACGCAGGGTTTTGAAGTTGTCTCGGCAGCCGACGGGCGCGAGGCGTTCAGGATTTTGCAGCACGATTCGGATTTCTGCGCGGCGATTTTCGATATGATGATGCCGCATCTTCTCGGAATGGACTTGATACATTATATGAAAACCGACGCGCGCCTGAGCGCCGTTCCAATCGGGATGATAACGGGCGAGCAGGACCCGAAAATCTGGGACGAAAGCGTCGCGGCGGGCGCGAGCGTCTTTCTGCCCAAGCCGTTTTCGCCGCCGCAGGTTCAGATGATGCTTCGTATGCTCGGCAACAAGTGCCGCGATTAAAACGGTTTCCGCCCGTAAAAATCGTCGCCGAAACCGGTTAAATCCGCCGCGAAAAAGTTCGATTTTTTATAAGATTCTTTTCAAATTATGCAGAATGAAAACAACCATAAAGCGCATATTTTAATCGTCGACGACGAGCCGCTCGTCAGAAACGTATTGCTCAAACTGCTCGACAACAAATACGAATGCGTCGAAGCCGCCTCAGCCGAAGACGCGCTCCGGCAGCTTCAAAACGAAACGTTCAATCTCGTCATCAGCGACATACAGATGAGCGGCATCAGCGGTCTTGAGATGATTCCGAAGTTGCGCGAGCTTGCGCCCGATACGGCGATAATTATGATTAGTGGGGTGCAGAATATCGAAAGCGCCATCCGTGCGATGCGCGCCGGAGCGTCCGACTATATTACAAAGCCGTTCGATTTTGAACACGTCGAAGCCATCGTCGCCCGCACGCTCGAACATCAATCGCTGCGGCTGACGAAAAAACTTTACGAAAATCGTCTGGAAGAAATGGTCGTCGCGCGCACCGAAGAGCTACGGCGCGAAATCGTTGAGCGCCAGCGCGCCGAAGAAAAAGTCAATCGAATGGCTTATTACGATTCGCTGACGAATCTGCCGAATCCCGCTCTTTTCAAGGACCGTTTCAAGCACGAATTAGGCAAGTCGAGCGACGAGCGGAAGATGTCGGCGACGGTTTTTCTTGCCGTCGACCGCTTTAAAAATATCAGCGACACGCTCGGACACGCCGCAGGCGACGAACTTCTGCGCGGTTTTGCCGAGCGTCTGGCGGGCTGCATTCGGAAAACCGACACGGCGGCTTATTTCGGCGGCAGCGAATTTGCGCTGCTGGCGACCGAGGTCGGCGGCGCGGAAGACTGTGCCAAAATCGCGCAGAAAATCAAAAATTCCCTGCAAAAACCGTTCGTCTGCGGCGGTCAGGAGCTTTTCGTTACAGCCAGTTTCGGCATCAGCCTCGCGCCCGTTGACGGCGAAGACTGCCAGACGCTTTTGAAGAACGCCAGCACGGCGCTGCATCGCGCGCGGCAGAACGGCGGCGACGATTACCAGTTCTTCACAGCCGATATGCACGAGCGAGCGCTGAAAAGTTTATCGCTCGAAAACAATCTTCGGCGCGCGCTCGAACGCGGCGAATTCGTTCTGCATTACCAGCCGCAAATCAGCGCGGCGACGGGGAAAATGACGGGAACCGAAGCGCTTGTTCGATGGCAGCATCCCGAATTGGGAATGATTCCGCCGCTCGATTTTATACCGATTGCCGAAGCGACCGGCTTGATTGTTCCGCTCGGGCTTTGGATTCTGCAAACCGCCTGCGCGCAGAACGCGGCTTGGCGGCGCGCCGGTTTTCCCGCTCAGCGCATCGCCGTCAATCTCTCTCTGCGACAATTTCAGCAAAGCAATCTGGTCGAAACCGTCAGCCGCGTTCTCGCCGAAACGGGTCTTGAAGCGCAGTATCTCGAACTGGAATTAACCGAAAGTCTGCTGATGAACAACGCCGAACAGACGATTGAAACGCTGGGCGATTTGAGAAATCTCGGCATCAAAATCTCGATTGACGATTTCGGCTCGGGTTATTCTTCACTCGCCTATCTGAAAAATCTGCCGATTGACACGCTCAAGATTGACCGCGCCTTCGTTGCCGACATTGCGACGGAAGCGAACGACGCGGCGATTGTCAAAACCATCATCACGCTCGCGCACAGTCTCGGCTTGAAAACGATTGTCGAAGGCGTCGAAACCGAAGCGCAGTCGAAGACTTTAGCCGGTCTCGGCTGTGACGAGATGCAGGGTTACCTGTTCAGCAAGCCGCTTGCCGCCGCCGCGCTCGAAAGTTTTTTGAGCCGACGCCAATCTAAAATGTTCAATCAATTTAACGCGCCGCAGCCATCCGAAATCAGAACTCTAAATCGATGAAAATATTGATTGCCGAAGACGACGACGTTTCGCGCCGCGTTTTGCAGCTTACTTTAGCGGCAGCCGGACACGACGTTCAAGCGACGAGAGACGGCGCGGAAGCCTTGTCGGTTCTCGAGAGCGAAGATGCACCGCCGCTGGCGATTCTCGATTGGATGATGCCGGAGATGGACGGACCGGAAGTCTGCCGCCGCATTCGCCGCACCTCGGCAAGCGCGACGCCCGTTTATATTATTCTGCTGACGGCGAAAACCGGGAAAACCGACATCGTCGAAGGTCTCGAAGCCGGGGCGAACGATTACATTACAAAACCGTTTGACCGACAGGAGCTGCGCGCACGCGTGCAGGTCGGAGAAACGGTCGTCAACTTACAGCGAAATCTGGCAGCGCGCATCGAAGAATTGGAAATCGCGCTCGGCACGGTCAAGCAATTACAGGGAATTCTGCCGATTTGTTCTTACTGCAAACAAATCCGCGACGATAAAAATTACTGGCAGCAAGTCGACACATACATCGCCGAGCATACCGACACGCAGTTCAGCCACGGCATCTGTCCCGATTGTTACGAATCGGTCGTCAAGGCACAGCTCGAACGGCGAAATAAAGATTAAAGGAAACCGCGCGCTTTGTTTTCAAATCTGGATTGAGACTTTTTATGAATGATATACTGTCGGACGT
>JAABUN010003746.1_pt1 | contig 22609 bp, 24 predicted proteins | sample 5559311 | NCBI WGS metagenome assembly JAABUN01 (sample SAMN10711877, study PRJNA513370) | rock metagenome | isolation source: Antarctica rocks | place: Antarctica: Victoria Land, Siegfried Peak sud
GGCCGCGCTCTGCACCGAACTCACCGACACCGCCACCCGCTACCCCGGCACCGATCTCAAGCTCGCCTACAGCATCAAACAGCATCCCTGACACGCAAGATCAAACTCACCATGTCAGGAGTTCTGGCGTCGGCGGCAGAACCCCAGCCGTCCCGGATGGCGGCGACCTGACCGTCGATGATCTCGTGGGCCTGCTGTGGGGACAGGCCGTAGGACCCGGCCGCGGCGGCGCAGACCGCGAAGCTGCTGTCGCGTCGGCCGTCGGCCGTGATGTCCATGGCCTGCCGTGCCTCGGTGCCTGAACGCAGTTGCGGGCACAGGTCGTAGGCGGGAGTCAGGTCGAGCTCTCGGCCGTCCCAGAATGCTGCGTGGTTGCGCGCGTGGTCGTCGGTGTTGCCGACGGCGACATTGAACACGATCCGCTCAAAGAGCTTGCGACCTGCTGTGTCCCCGTCGCGCCCGTACCGGCGCAGCACGTCGAGGACCTCCAGGTACGAGGAGTAGCGGGCGCCCAGGAAGTCACCGAACCCGAGCAAGGTCAGCGCCGAGACCATCAACCGCCGACGGCCCCCACCGGGACGATCGAAGCGTTCGACGAGCAGGACCTCACGCCCTAGAGACGTCGTCAGCGTGGTCCGGGGGACGTCGAGGCCGACGTGCCCCGCCAACGCCATCGCCAGTGCCTCGGCTTTGACCACCGGGTACGGGTCGCTGGACGTCGACAGCTTCGCGATCCACTGGGTGGACCCGTCGCGGACCAGCACCTTGGGTCGCGCACCACCGACAGAGGTGCCGTGGACGAACGCATCGGTCAGCACGGCCGTGAGGTCGCCGTGCTCCAGCGCCTAGGCTGCGGCGTGCAGCTCGTCCAGGCTCGCCTCCTCGACCCGCGGCACGTACCGGGTAGCGCTCGCCTGGAAGTCCAGGCCGCCGATGCGATCTGAACCGGACTCCAGCAGGTACGTCAGCCGGGTCGACTCGACCAGGTCGGCCGCGTCGCCGTACCGCCCGCCGGCCAGCCGCACGTCGATGACACGCTGGCCCCACGAACCAGGGCTGGCGTCCCACAGGCACCCTGCCATGTCCAAGCTTTCCGGCGACTCGATCCAGCCACGCTGCAGCGGAAGCTCGGGGCCGTGCAGGCTGACGGCGTCGGAGCGGTCCAGGTAGCTGCGCGCGTAGATGAAGTCATACCGCCCAACAACGCTGCGGAGCAGGCCCGCAACGACCGGGTCGGGTGCGTTGGGCAGCCAGACCCACACGAACGCCTCTGCGGGAGGCGTGACCAGCACGTCAGAAGTCGTCATCGACGTGCTGACCGGTGTGCGCAGGTCGTGCGGTCCGCGCACTCCTGGGCAACAGGGCCAGCGTCTCTTCGCCCCGGCGGCGGGCCAACGCCAGCTCGTCGCCCTCGAGGCCGAACAGGTTCACGCCCACGGTGAACGCTGCGTTGAACGCCGTCCCGATGGCCACATTCGCCGACCCCCTCTCGACCCCAGACACCGTTCTGGCATCGTCGTCGTGCACCAAGCCTGCGCCAAGCAGGCTTGACATCGCTCCTTGGTGTCAAGCACGCTTGTCGTGACAAGGGTACTTGACCAGCCGGAGGTGGCCGTGCAGAACGAGGTTCGAGAGCTCCGGCTGGCTGCTGGGCTCTCTCAACGCGAGCTGGCTCAGACGCTGGACGTCTCGCGCCAGACCATCAACTCCATCGAGACCGGTCGCTACGACCCCTCCCTGCCACTCGCCATCGCCATCGCCCGTCACTTCCGTCACACCGTCGAGGAGATCTTCCATGTCGACTGACCGGTTCACCAGCAAGCACAAGGCCCTTGGCGTCAGCCTCTTCGTGGCGCTCCTCGCGGTGCTCATCGCCACCGGGCTGGTGCTGCGCGAGCACGGGCCAGGGAACATGGGCAGCGGTTTCCTGCAGGGAGGCGCCGTCGGACTGGTGCTGGCCGGCGTGGGGGTGTGGCGGGTGAGCCGTCGTCCGGAGAGGACGACGACCTTTGAGCGCGCCTGGACCCAGACCGGCGACGAGCGCGACGACACGGTGCTCACTCGCGCACTGGCCGTCCTCGGGCTGGCCTGCTTTCCGCTCACCGCCGCTGCGGCGATCGCCATCGCTCTCGGCGCTCCGGTGGAGATGATGTTGACGCTGCTGCTTCTCGCGCAGGTCGTCGTGGGCGCAGTCGCCTTTGCGATCATCAACCGCAGGAGCTAATCCCTCCGCGTCCACCCTCCACAACCGGCGGCGGAGCTCTGAGCGCACTCGTCGCCGCTTCAGACAGCCGCCGGCACCGCCGCCGCCGCCGCGCCGTTGGCGAGCGCCTATGAGCGAAAAGTTTGGTGGCGCACAGACACCGAACTCTTCGCGTATTGGCCGCCGCCTGGCGCGCAGCGTCTACCGCGCCGACTGGCGGCAACCAGCCCCTGCAGGGACGCTGTCCAAGAAGTAACAGATGTTTAGCGATCAGAGGGAGACATGATGTCGAAGCAGGACGATGAGCTCGCGAGGGGGCGTGCCCGCGACGTCGGCTCGCACGAGAGCACCGGCGACCAACGCACCACGATCCCCCGGCCCGCCGACGAAGAGGTCGTCTACCGGGCGGAGCCGGGCAGCGAGGTGATGGGGGCGCACCGGTCCGGGTTCGACCTGCCCGCCACCATCGGGGGCGCGCTGGCCGCGCTGGGGACGCTGCTGCTGCTGTCGAGCCTGCTGAGCGCAGCAGTCGGAGCAATCGGTTTCCAGACCGGGGTGGAGGACCAGGACCTGTCGATCGGTGGCCTGATCGGTGGGCTCGTGGTGCTCTTCCTCGCCTGCCTGGTCGGTGGCTGGGTGGCCGGACGCATCGCCCGCCGCCGCGGTGGTCTGCACGGCCTCGTGTCCGCGCTGTGGCTGGTGCTGCTGGCCGCGCTGCTCGCGGGCCTCGCGGCCCTGGCGGGCGACAAGTTCAACGTGAGCGAGCGCGTCGGCCTGCCGAACTGGTTCTCGCCGGACGCCCTCGCACCCGTGGCTATCGGGACGGGCCTTCTGGCGCTCGCCCTCATGCTCCTGGGCGGATGGCTCGGCGGTCGCTGGGGCGGCCGCAACCACGCTGACTCGGCGGTGCAGCTCGTCGAGACGCACCGTGGTGTCAGTGAACGACCCGGCGGGATCAGGGCTGGGGAGGGACGATGACCGAGAGCGCCGGCCGCCCCAGGGACGAGACGCAAGAGAGCGCCGCGCAGGAGCCGGACGGGGCCTCCGTCGTCAGGCACGAGGAGCGCGCCCGGGTCGGGACCGAGCAGCACGAGTCGGGCCGGGTCGGAGTGCGGAAGCACGTCGAGACCTATCCCGTCGAGAAGGTCGTGCCCCGCAGCGTCGAGCACGCCGACGACTCCGAACGCCTACCTGCTGTCGAGGGGGACTCCGGTGAGGTGGAGACGCTCGCGGACGGCTCGGTCTCCATCCCGGTCTTCGAGGAGGTGCTCGTGGTCACCAAACGGCTGGTCGTCCGGGAGCGCATCATCGTGCGCAAGCGCACCGTCATCGACGAGTACCGGTTGCAGACCGAGCTGCGTCGCGAGCACGTGACTGTCGACGCCGAGGGTGATGTCGAGCTTCCCCCGGAGGATCGCGGTACCGACAACACGGCTGGTGGTCCTGCGGCCGATCGTTGACGCAGGCGATCCATTGCGACGAGGAGGGCGGCACCCGAGGGGTGCCGCCCTCCTGGTGCCTGACCTTGGACGGCCAGGCGTGCCGACCTACCGGCGGCCGGGCGCGCGCTCGGAGGGGCTGCCCGTGGTGTCCCGGCAGCTCGAGGCGCCGGAGGTCCCTGCGTGGGGGCCGGGGTTGCCACCCTCTGGGTGGTTCGCCTCCTGCACGTGGTCGGTGCCGAAGTAGGAGAACCCGGGCGAGTCCCCCTCGACACAGTGGGCAGCAAGGGCCGCGGTCGACGTGCCTACGGTCATGCCACCTGTCATGGCGGTAGCGACTGCCAGGTAGAGCAGCTTCTTCTTCATGACGTTCTCCCTCGACGGTTGACGTGTGCAGGGATCGCTCCACTGAGGAACGGCACACGGGTGGATACGGTGCTCAAGGGGTCGGCGTTGAACCGGCGTCGCAAATACTTTCGTAGGGCTCCAACGCCAGGGCCTCCGGCGACGTATCCACCTACGAGCACCCGCAGATCGGGTTGCCGTCGACGAGGGAGAGTGCATGCCTGGACGGCGTTCGGCCGGGCTCTCCCTCTCGCGTGAGGAGGGGGTGCGAGAGGCCTACGGCGCGCACGGGTCAGAGCTGTACCGGTTCGCCCTGCGGTCGCTCGGCGACAGCGGAGCCGCCCAGGACGTCGTGCAGGAGACCTTCCTTCGGGCGTGGCGCAGCAGCGCCCGCTACGACCCCTCGTTGTCGTCGCTGCGGACCTGGCTCTTCTCGATCGCCCGCAACGTCGTGATCGACCACTCGCGTGCGGTAGCCGCCCGTCCGTGGCACCGGCACGTGGTGGACCTGACCTTGATCGAGGCGAAGGAGCCGTTCTCCGCGGACCCGAGCGAGCGTCTGCTGAGAGGATGGATCGTGGAAGAAGCGCTGAGCAGGCTGGGCGAGGAGCACAGGTACGCCCTGACGCAGACCTACCTGGCTGACCGCCCGTACGCAGCGGTCGCCGCCGAGCTCGGCATACCAGTCAGCACCCTGCGGAGCCGCGTGTTCTACGGGCTCAGGGCCTTGCGCGTCGTGATGGAAGAGATGGAGGTGGCCCCATGACCGACACCGGTGCCCACCGAGCCCTGCGCGAAGCACTGGGCGCGTACGCGCTCGGTCACCTGACCGCGGCCGAGGAAGACGAGGTCCGTGCCCACCTCGCCGGGTGCAGCGCCTGCCGCTTCGATCTGGACGAGGTCGCGCCGGCCGCCCAGGCACTCTCGCTCGCACGCCGACCCGTCCCGGAACCGGCAGCAGCACCTGCAGACCTCGGCAGGCGGATCGAGGACCGGATTCGCGCGGAGGAGCGTCGCTCCCGGCTGGGCGGGACCGTGCGCACCGCGGCCGTCTCGGCCCTCGCCACGGCGGCGGCCGCTGCGGCCGTGGTGGTCGGGCTCGGTCTGGGCACGTCCGAGCCTCCGCCCGCCGTTCCCCTCGAGGCGGTTCAGGTGGTGGAGAGCGGGAACATCGAGGCCTCGGCCGACCTGATCGCCCACACCTGGGGGGTAGAGGTGGTGCTCACCGCGACCGGCCTGGACCCCGGCGGGCGGTACGAGGTCACCATGGTGGGCGCGGACGGCAACGAGTCCCCCGCCGGCGCCTTTGTCGGTACCGACGGCGAGGTCGTCTGCAACCTGAACGCGGCTGTCCTGCGCGAGGACGCAGCCGGTTTCGTCGTCCGCGACCAAGGTGGACGCCCGGTGCTGCGCTCCGAGTTCGCCACCTGACCGGCGCGAGATGCGGTGCGCAGGTCGCCCGGGGTCAGAGGCTGGTCGCCCGGGGTCAGAGGCTGGTCAGGTGGTCGGCGGAGTCGTCGCGCCACTCGAGCAGGAACAGGGTGGCGTCGTCGGTGGTGGTTCCCCCTCGCTCGCCCCGCAGTGCGTGGGAGAGCCTGCGGACGGTGTGCTGGACCGGGCCTCCTTCCTGCTCGGCACGCTCGACCTGCTCGATGAGGCGGTCCTCGCCGAACTCCTCTCCGCTGCTCAACCGTTCCTCGGTGATTCCGTCGGTGAAGAACAGGACGCGGTCCCCGGGCTGCAGCGCCACCTCGCTCAGGTGCGGTTCACCCCCGCCGAATCCGACCGGGAGCGTGGTCGGGCTGTCCAGGACCTGGACGACCTTGTGCCCGCGCACCAGCAGCGGGTGCGGGTGTCCTGCGTTGACCCACTGCATGACGCCCGTGCCCACATCCAGACGGGCCATCTGCGCGGTGACGAAGTGGTCCGGCGGAAACTGCGCGGCGATGGCTCGGTCCATGGCAGCGTAGAGGTCCACCAGCTCCACACTCGTCCGGCGGGCATGCCGGTAGGCCGCGACCGTGACCGCCGCCAAGATGGCCGCGCCGAGCCCGTGTCCCATGGCGTCGATGGTGGCCACGTGCAGGATGTCGTCGTTGAGGGCGTAGTCGAAGCTGTCCCCTGCCACGTCGTAGGCGGGCTCCAGGACGCCGGCGACCGAGACGCGGGGGGTCGCCATCATCAGCGGAGGCAGCAGCGACCACTGCATCTCCGCCGACAGACTCATCGGCTGGGTCCGTCGCGCCTGGAAGAAGCGGTCGGTGTACAACCCCTTGGTGACCAGGACGTCGGCGAGCAGGCCCGCGAAACGTCGTCCCAGGCGCCGGTCGTCGTCATCGGGGTCATCGGAGGTGAACGCCAGCACCCCCACCCGGTCCGTCCCGTCCAGCAGCGGCAGGAACAGCCGCACCCCACCATCGACCGGCTGCTCCACCAGCGCGTCGGTCAGGAACGCCTGTCCGGGCAAGGACTCCTCGATCAGTGCCGGCTCCTCGACCACCAGACCCTGGCCGGGCAACGGCATGAGGCTCAGTTGCTCGTAGTCCTGCAGGAACAGGGCCACGTCCCGACCCCCGATCGCGGCCACCACCTCAGCGACCAGGGGTGCGATCAGTTGCGGTGGCATCTCGTGCGCCCGGTCGATCATGGTCCCCAACAGGTGCTCGCCGAACCCCTCCGACCGCTCGGTGGCTGTTGCCGACCCCTTCAGCTCCTGATCCGCACTCGCCATCGCAGCCTTTCCGCCTTCACTGTGGTTGTGAGCTCCTGCCCGGAAGGCCGCTCATCAAGGCGCCGTCAGCCGGGATCTCGATCGTAGTGGGACGGGTCGGAGCCAGCACCTCGCGCTCCAGGTCGATGCTGAACAACGGCCTGCCGAGCAGGAACCCTTGCGCCAGGTCGGTGCCGAGATCGATGACCTCGGCGAGCTGGGTGTGGGTCTCGATCCCCTCGGCGACGACAGCCAGCTTCAGGGCGCGGGCGATGCCGATGACGCCGGCCACGATGGCGCGGGCGCGTTCGTCATCACCGTCCAGGTCGGCGATGAAGCTGCCGCTGATCTTGACCACGTCGAACGGGAAGAGCTTGAGGTACGTGAGCGAGGAGTACCCGGTGCCGAAGTCGTCCAGGGAGAACTGCACCCCTAGCTCCTTGACCTCGCAGAGGACGGCGCGGGCACGGGAAGCATCACTGAGGAACGCGCTCTCGGTGACCTCCAGGTGCAGGCAAGACGGGTCGATGCCCGTCTGGGCCACCACGGCTGCGACGGTGCTCGCGAAGGCGGGCCCCATCACCTGCTGCGCGGACACGTTCACCGCGATGTGCGACAGCACCGGGCCGTGGCCGGAACGCCAGCGCACGAAGTCCTCGCACGCCTGGCGCAGCACCCACTCCCCCAGCGGGATCATCAGCCCCACCCGCTCGGCCATCGGGATGGTCATATCCGGCTCCACCATGCCGCGCTCGGGATGGTGCCAGCGCAGCAGCGCCTCCACCGCGACCAGGGACCGGTCGTCGGCCTTGAGGATGGGCTGGTAGGCGAGCTGGAGCTGCTTGCCCTCCAGTGCCTCTCGCAGGTCCGCCTCCAGGTGGCTGCGGCTGTCTGCCGCGATCCTGGCCGTGCGGTCCACGACCTGGTGGCGGCCCCCGCCTGCCTGCTTGGCCTGGTACATGGCGAAGTCCGCGTCACGCAGCAGGGACTCCGGGATGTCCTCACCGGGTCCGGAGAAGGCGACGCCGACGCTGACCGAGATCTCCATCATCCGCTCGTCCACCTGCAGGGTTTCTGCGAGTGCGTGCTTGATCCGCTCGGCCACCAGCTCGGCCTGGGCGGGCTCCCCCAGGTCCTGGCACAAGATCACGAACTCGTCACCCGCCAGTCGCGCCAGGGTGTCCCCGGGCCGAAGGACCCCGCCCAGCCGGGTGGCGACCGCCATCAGCATCAGGTCACCGAAGTGGTGACCGAACCGGTCGTTCACCGACTTGAACCGGTCGATGTCGACGAACAGCACCGCGGCCCCGAGGTGGGAGCGACGGGCTCGTTCGACCGCCTGCTCCAGCAGCTCGGAGAACAAGGTGCGGTTCGGCAGACCGGTCAAGGGGTCGTGCAGGGAGCGGTACCTCAGCTGCTCGAGGTTGGCCGCAGCCTCGTTGCGTGCCTGCGCGTTAAACAGGTAGGCGGCCGCCACGTCGGCCAGCACCTGGGCCGCGCGGGCGTCGCCCTCGCTCAGTTCCCCGGGGGAGTCCCGGTACAGGTCCAGCGCGCCGAAACGGCGCGCGTCCAGGGACATCGGGAAGGTGAACACCGCCGCGAGGCCCGCGTCCACCGCCTGCGGGGCGAACCGAGGATACCGGCCGTCCGCGCGCAGGTCCGGAACGGCTGTCGGCTCCCCGCTGCGATAGGCGTCCAGGCACGGACCTTCGCCGTACTCGTTCTGCAGGGACTCGATCTTCTGGATCTTGGCGTTCGAGGCCGCCACGAAGTGCAGCTCGTCGTTGCCCCCCATCACCATGACGCCGGCTGCGGTGATGGGCAGCACGTCGACGACCCTCTGCACCAACCGGTCCAGGATCGTCTGGACCGAGAAGTCCGTGCCCAGGGTGTGGGCGAACTCCACCAGCACTTCAGCGAGCTGTTTGTCCCGGTTCATCCCACCCCCACCCGTTGTGCGCCCTCGTGGCTGCTCCATGAGTACCACTGCAAGGCGCCCCGCGGCCATGAGTGGGCACGTCGGCATCGATCCCTTGTGCTGACCCAGCACCTCGCGACAGGGTAGCCACCGGCGGCGGATCCGGCCTGGATCCCTCCTGCGTGGGGCACCAGCCGCACTGGCTCAGGACGGGGGCACCGACGTGGGACCACCATTCGAGCTCGTGCTGGGGGTGGACGACCCGTTGGCTGGGCGTGCTGCCCGGCACGCAGCTGCCGATGCCATCCAGGGATGGGACGTGCGTCCGGCCCTGGTCGACGACTCGTGCCTGGTCGTCAGCGAGCTGGTCACCAACGCCCTGGTGCACGGTCGCTCGGACGTGCTCCTGCGCTTGTTGAAGACCGACGACAGGTTGCGGATCGAGGTCTTCGACGACAACACCCGCCTCCCGGCCATGGTAGCCCCAGACCCCCAGTCACTCAGTGGCCGCGGGCTGTTCCTCATCGCCGCCCTGGTCAGCACCTGGGGCACCGAACGCACGCCGGACGGGAAGGTCGTCTGGGCGGAGTTCGACCTGACCGAACGTCGGAGCGGCTAGCCCGCACGAGCTACGCGGCGAAGACGACCTGACCGTGCGACACCGTGCTGGTGATGACCAACTTCCCGAGACCGTCGTCCCATTCGAAGGTGATCAGGTCAGCCGGGCCTCCGACACGCAGATCGCCTACCCCGGATCCGACCAGGGCGAAGAGCTGCGCCGGATGCAGGGATGCCATGTCGATCGCCTTTCCGAGCGTGGTGATGCCATGCCGCGCGACGTTCTCCACCCCGCTACGAAGGGTGGCGGCAGACCCGGCCAGGATGTCCCGGGTCCGGGACAGGTGCAGGAGACCGTCGGGTTCCAGCACGACGTCGGCGCCGTGGTGGGTCCGGTACCGGCCGGGGGGCATCTGCGCCAGGTACGACGCGTCGCTCGTGAGGATGGCCTTGTCGCCCTTGGCACGGATCATCACGTCGAGCGTGTCGAAGGGCAGGTGAAAACCATCGGGAATGAGCCCAGCCCAGAGCCGGTCCTCGGCCAGCTGCGCCCAGATGTAGTTGGGGTGCCGCTTGATCACCGGGTGCGACCCGTTGCCCAGGTGCGTCGACATGGTCGCTCCGGCTTGGACGGCGTCCGCGACGTCGGCCACCGAAGCCGCGGTGTGCCCGATCGCAGCCACCACTCCCTCCTGTGCCAGACGCCGGATCAGCCCGAGGGCTCCAGGCAGCTCGGGAGCCAGAGTCACCATGGCGATCCTGCCGCCCGCGGCGTCCTGCCATCGCATGAACTCCTCCACGTCCGGCAGTCGGACCCAGTCCTGGTTGTGAGCGCCCCTGGGTCCGTCTTCGGGGGAGATGTAGGGCCCCTCGACGTGGATGCCCAGGACGGCGTGCTCGATGAGCGCGTCGCCCTCGCACGCCTGCCGCACCGCTGCGATGCTCGCCAGCATCCGTTGCCGAGGGGCTGTGACGATCGTGGGGCAGAAGCGGCTCACGCCCTCCCGGCGCAGCACCTCCACGGTTCCTACGACATCCTCGGCCGCGGGCGAGCCGCCGTTCAGGTTGAAACCGCCCATGCCGTTGACCTGGACGTCGATGAGGCCCGGACCGATCCAGCCGCTGACCGGCCTGGGCGCAGCGACGACGTCGGTGATGACCCCGCTCTGCGCCCTGACCGTCACAGGTTCACCGGTCCTCCAGTGCCTGCCGGTCCACTCCTCACCCATTCGGACGTCCCTTCCGTGATGCCGCGCCTGGGCCCCAGGTGTGCGCCCAGGCGCGGCACGCCTGCTCTACCCGACCGCAGTGGTCACTGCGCTTGCTTGTCTGCTGCCGCGATCAGTTCCTCGAAGCTGGCGAGGAACTCGTCCAGGTCAGACTGCCCGGTGAGGTACTGCTGCAGCATCTCCTTGCCGCGGACCTGGATCTCAGGCAGATCGCGGTACATCGGGGCGGGCTGGGAGATCTCGACCAGGTCGTACATCTGGTCCTTCCACGGAGAGTCGATCTGGTCGAAGTGCTCCTCGATGACCGGCAGCTTGCCCCACTCCAGGCCGACTGCCACCTGCACGTCGGACATCATCCCCTCCTGGATGAACTGGATCGCCCGCTCCTGGTTGGCGGATGCGCTCGGAACGATGATCCCGGCGGTGAACCCGTAGGAGCCGTTCTCCAGGGAACCTGGCATGGCGACCAGCTTGGAGTTCTCCTCACCGATCGTCGGCATCGCCTCAGGCACGTGCGCGGCGGTCTCCAGGACCATCGGGATGTTGCCGGCGTTGAAGTTGCTCCGCCCAGCATCCTTGTTGGAGAACGTGTCGATCGAGAAGACGCCCTCGTCGACACCCTTCTTCCAGATCTCCAGGACCTCGCGCATCTCCGGGGTGTCGAAGGTCAGCGTCTCGCCATCCTCCTGGTAGATGCTGCCACGCATGGCCTGCTCCACGGCGATCATGGTGCTGACAGCGTTCGGGCCCCACTGGATGGTCATGCCTGGCCGCGTCACCGTGTCGCCGTTGCGTTCGGTCATCGCCGCGGCCATGTCGTACAGCTCGTCCCACGTCTGGGGGTTCGGGATCTCCCCGTCCGCGTCCAGCAGCCCGGCTTCCTCGAAGTACGTCTTGTTCGCGCTGATGTTGTACGTCTCGAGGCCGATCGGGATGGAGAACTGGTTGTCCCCGAGCGACGAGAACTCCAGGGTCTCGCCGATGAAGGCCTCCTTGTCGGTGTCGCCCTCGAAGAAGGCCGTCTCGTTGAAGTCGACGATCAGCTCCTGGGTTACGAACTGCACCGCCACCGAGGCGCCGTCCACCACGACGACGTCCTGGTTCGACTCGCCCTGGCTCCACTGCAGCGCGAAGTTGGAAAGGGACTGGTTGTCCGGGTACTCGGTGATCTCCACGTTGAGGTCCGGGTTGGCGTCCTCGAAGGTCGCCACCATGTCGTCCATGTGGAACTTCTCGATCATCCACGCCTGTGCGGCGACGTTGATGGTGTCGGACGGCGCCTGCTCGACGCCTCCGCCCGCTCCTCCGCCTGTGCCTCCGCCCGCACAGGCGGCCAGCGAGAACGCGGCCACCGATGTGAGAACGCCGCTCACTCGCAATTGGGACATTCTGGTGCTCATTCTTTCGTACCTCCTGGTTGGTGGCAGTACCTGTGCGTCGGATCGGACCGTCATCCTTTGACGGCTCCAGCAGCGATACCCGAGACGATGTGCCGCTGGAAGAAGAGGAAGACGAGGATGGGGGGCAGCATGGCCAGCACGATGATCGCCGCGAGGACCCCGTACTGCCAGACCTCGCCCTTCAGCAACGTGAGGCCGACCGTCAGCGGCATGGCGGGCGGGTCGAGAGCGAGCGTCTTGGCAAGGGTGTACTCGCCCCAGATCGCGTAGGTCGTCATGACCACCACTAGCACGATTCCGTTGCGGGCCATCGGCAGCATGACTGACCACCACTGCCGGAGCAGGCCGGCCCCGTCCATGACCGCAGACTCCTCGATCTCCTTCGGGATGCCTATGAAAGATGCCCGCATGATGAGGATTGCGAACGGCAGCGCGACCGCGACGTTCGGCAGGATGAGGCCGAGGTTGGTGTTCAGGATCCCCAGCTGGTTCTCCATGATGAACATGGGGACGAGGAAGATGACCAGCGGGATCGTCAGCGTGCCGACGATCGCCAGCAGGACCAGGTTCGAGCCCCGGAACGGCAGCTTTGCGAAGCCGTAGCCGGAGAGGGAGCTGAGGATCGCCACCAGCAGGACGCCGACCACCGTGATGACGACGCTGTTCTGGAAGTAGTTCCTGAAGCCGCTACCGAACACCTCGCCGTAGTTCTCCAGCGTCCAGGTGCGGGGCAGGACGGTCTGCGGCACCTGGAAGATCTCGCCCGCTGGCTTGAACGAGTTCAGGAAGATGTATACCAGCGGCACCAGGAACAGGACCGCAAGGAACAGCAGCACGACGTGCAGGCCGATTCTTGACCGCAATGACGGCTTTATCATGATGGGCCTCCTTTCCTAGGCAGCGTCTTCTCGCTTGCGCTTTCCGATGAAGAAGTTGGCGGCGACGAGGATCAAGATGATCAGTCCGAGGATGTACCCCATCGCGGACGCGTAGCCCATGTCGAAGTACGTGAACGCCGTCAGGTACACGTGCTGGTAGAGAACCAGCGTGCTGGTCCCCGGCCCGCCGTCCGTCATGACCATGGGTTCGACGAAGACCTTGAGCGCGTGGATGATCGCCCACGTGCCGGTCAGGACGTACGTCTCACCGAGATTGGGCAGGATGATGTAGAAGATCTTCTTGAGGCCGCTGGCACCATCCATCTCGGCGGCTTCCAGCACGTCGGTCGAGATCGACTGCAGGCCCGCCAGGAACAAGATGGTGACGAAGCCGATCGAGGCCCATAGCGAGAGGACGATGATCGCCGCCATGGCCGTCGTCCCGTCGCTGAGCCACGACCGTGCGAGCCACCCCGCCCCGAGGACTTCCCGCAAGAAATGATTCAGCAGGCCGTAGTTGGGCTGCAGGATCCACAGGAAGACAAGAGCAGCCAGCGACAACGGCACCACCAGGGGGACGAAGATCGCGCTGCGGTAGAAGCCGCTGAGGCGCAGTTTCGGGAACAGCAGCAACGCGAATGTCAGCCCGCTCACCATGACGATGACGAAGTAGAAGAACCCGAAGGTGAAGGTGTTCCGCAGACTCGTGAGGAACCTGTCCTCCTGCAGGGCCGCAGCGTAGTTGTCGAGGCCGACGAAGCGCGGCTCCGAGTCGTATACGAAGTTGTACTCCGTCAGGCTCATATACCCGGAGTACACGAGGGGGTACACCATGAAGGCGAAGATGAAGATGAGGGCGGGCAGGGTGAACAAGAAGCCCGCCACGCCCTTCTTGCGACGACGCGACCCACCGGACCTCGATTCGGGCGCAGGTAGCCCAGCGATGTCCTCTCGCTTCACCGTCCCACCGCGCACCGCGGTCGAAGCGCTCGTCATGGTGACACCTCCGTCGGCGTCTCAGGCGCCGACTGGTCGGCGCCTGGTCGAGCTGCACCCATCTGAAAAGTCATGTCCTGCCTCATATCGTCATGGCTGAGAAGCCGCCGTCGACCTTGATCAGCGCGCCCGTCACGAACCCGGACGCACGCGGTGCGGCGAGCCACAGGAGCGCGCCGTCCAGTTCGTGCGGGCTGCCCAGTCGACGCATGGGCGTGTGCCTCTCGATCTCCTCGACCCGTTGCGCGGTCAGCAGCGCGCGGTTCTGCTCAGCCGGGAAGAAGCCGGGGATCAGCGCGTTGACGCGGATCCCCGATGGCGCGAGCTCGCGCGCCAGGTACTGGGTGGCGTTGTTGAGCCCCGCCTTTGCGACGCCGTAGGCGAGCACGCGGCTCAGCGGGGGCCCCGCCGAGGCCGACGAGATGTTGATGATCGAGGCGCCCAGCGGCCGGTCCCGCATCTGGTCCGCGAACACCTGGACGGTGCGGAACGCTGACGTAAGGTTCACGTCCAGCACCTGGTTCCACTCCTCGTCGTCGAGCTCGGCGAAGGGTGTGGCGCAGTTGACACCCGGGGCGTTGACCAGGACGTCGAGGCCGCCCGAGGTGGCGAGCGCCTCTGCAGCGACCTCGATCGTCCCGCGGTCCTGCACGTCGACGTGCAGGAACTTGGCGTCTCCTCCGGCCAGCACGATCTCCTGGACCACCGCCTCCCCGCGCATCACGGAACGTCCCAGGACGGCGACCTCCGCGCCGGCCGCAGCCAGGCAGCGGGCGAAGCGCCCACCCAGCACGCCTGTCCCGCCGACCACGGCGGCCCGGCTGCCGGTGAGGTCGAAAAGCTCGGCCGGGCTGGCGATCCCCGTCATGATGACCTCGCGAAGTGCTTCAGGTGCTGACCGATATGCGTCTCGAGATGCCCGGCGTAGCGCTCGGCCTCACGGTGCAGAAGCCTGCGCAGCTCCTGGTCGATCCAGGCCCTGCCGCTGCTGTCCCGGTCGGTGAGTACCGCGCCGTACCCGACGTGGAGGATCTGCCGCGTATCCGGGGAGGTGACAAGATCCACCAGGCTCGCGTCGACCAGCGCGTCCGGTTCCGGCGCCCGGTCTAGCCGCGCCGACACGTGGTAGCTGGCCTTGGCCTCGCGGTACGCCTCTCGGCTGAGCCGGTAGATCTCCCGGAACAGCGACGGCTCGCACTCGGCGGCCACGACCAGCGCCTCGAGGTAGCTCGTCCCAGAAGTCTTGAGGTGGATCAGGCCGTCGGTGGCGGCGACGGCCTGCTCGTAGATGCTGTACTTGTCCGACCCTGAGTGCAGGCTCAGCTTGTACGGTCCCCGGGTGCGGGCGAGGTGGGCGTGCTGGGCGAAGCTCGCCGCGAACCGCGACGGCTCACCCACGTACTCGACGCCCTTCTCGAACCCTCCGACGTATCGCGGCGCGAAGCTCACCAGGCGGACCCCGAGCCTGGACAGTTCGCTCACCATGAAGTGGTGCTCGAAGACCGTTGTCACCTCGTCGATCTCGTCGACCGCCACCTCGACCTCGACCGGAGAACGGGCGGCCTCCAGCAGGTGCCGGTACATCGCCACCGTGTGGGCGACCGCAGCGCCGTATTTCACGGCAGCCCGCACCACCTCGACCTCCTCCACCGGACGGGCCGAGTCCCCCAGGTCCAGCGAGGTCCCGGCATATCGGCGCCGCAGGGAGTCGAGGTCGTCCTCGAGGTGATTCCAGGGCACCTGCGCCAGGTCGTCAGGCCCCGGCGCGTCCGGCGCAATCCGGACGTGGTCGCCGGGATCGAGCGTGAACATGGAGAATCCCGCATCGAGGCAGCTGTCGATGTCCGATGTCGTCTTGAGGTGGTCGGCGTCCGCACCCACCTGCAGCGTCCACCCTGCCTGCACGCATCCGAAGGTGGCGTCGTCCAGCACCTCCTGCGGACTGCGGCCCAGACGCTCCATCTCGCGCGCCGACTGCTGCGCGAAGACGGCAGCCACCCCCTCCCCGTGCCGGCGGAATGCCCGCACGTGGCCCACGGTCGCCAGGCCGAGCCGGTCCCCGACGCCGGCAGACGTCGACTGCCCCAGCGGTCTCGGCGACAGCCACGGGGCGTGCTGTCGGACCGCTGCAGCATTCTCTGGGGACAGTGGCCCCACGATGACGCTGCCCTCGGCGGTCTCCGAGCGCGACCCCTGAAAGGCACGCAGCAGCTCGGCGACGGGAGCGACTGCGCGCAGGCGCCTGCCCCCGCCCTCCCGGGCTACGCTCAGGGTCACCGATCCGGCCGTCAGGCCCTGATCCACCGACACCGTCATGTCCATGAAACGTCCTCTCTCGTGGGGTTCAGCTGCTGGGGCACGCGCTGGCGGCTACGCATGGGGAAGGTTGGCGGCCGAGTCCTCGTCCAGGTAGAGCCTCGCGTGACCGGCCTGCTGCAGGACCGACGCGGGGCAGTCAGGGGTGACGGGGCCGAGCAGGGCCTGGCGGACGGCGTCGGCCTTGCGCGACTCCGGGGTGAGCACCATGACCGTCGGTGGGCGAAGCAGTGCGTGCACCGTGAGGGACAGCGCCTTGGTCGGTGCCTGCTCCAACGACTCGAAGTGCCCCTCGCCCACCTGCTGCTTGCGGCAGGCGTCGTCGAGCTCGACCACGTGGATCAGCTCCCGGGTCGCCAGGTCAGCCGGCGGGTCGTTGAAAGCGAGGTGCCCGTTCTCACCGATCCCCATCACGCAGATGGCGGGGTCCAGGTCGCGGACCAGGGCGCCATATCGCTCGAGCTCCTCCTCGACGGGCTCGACATCGCCTCGGACTCCGTGGAACGCCTGCGGTGTGACGTGCGCCAGCAGGTTCTCCTGCATCCAGCGGCGGAAGCTGGCGGGGTGATGCTCGCTCATCCCCTGGTACTCGTCCATGTGCAGGACGGTCACCATGGACCAGTCGATGTCAGTGCGCCGCACCACCGCACGGATGAAGCTCAGCTGCGAGTTGCCGGTGGCGAGGATGACGGTGATCTCCCCACGTTCGGCGACGTGCTGCGCGACCGCCGTGGCGAACTGCTCCGCGGCCGCCTCGCCGAGGGCTTCGTTCGACGGTGCGACGAGAACGGGAAGGGCGCCGTAGGTTGCGTTGCGCATGGGTCTACCTCTCTGGTGAGGACGATGACGTCAGATCGGTCCACTGCGCGTTCACAGCGACCGCCTTGAGGGTCATATCCGGTGAGAACAAGGCGAAGTCGGCCCAGGCCCCGGCAGCGAGCCGGCCGACATCATCAAGGCCTGCAGCGCGCGCGGGGACCGCAGTGGCCATCGCCACGGCCTGCACGACGTCCAGCCCGAGGGTGGCCATCGCGATCGGGATCATCTGCGAGAGCAGCGTGGTGCTGCCGCCGAACGCGGTGCGGTCAGCGGTGACACCGACTCCGTCCTCCACCAGGTACTCCAGGCCCGCGAGCGTGTAGCGGCTGCCGTCGGGCATGCCAGCGCCCGGGGTGGAGTCGGAGACCAGGCAGAGCCGACCGGCGAGGCACCGGTGAGCCAGCCGCATCAGCGTCGGTGGCAGGTGCTTGCCGTCCCCGATCATCTCTACGGTCAGGTCGTCCGAGGCGAGGGTCGCTTCGAGCAACCCCGGCTGGCGCCAAGGCCCCTCTCTGCGAGTGGTTGACTGCCCGCTGTAGACGTGGATGACGTGCGTCAGCCCCGCCCGGCGGCACGCCTCGAGATCGGTGTCCCGACAGTCGCTGTGACCTGCGGCGGCGACGATGTCCGCCGCCACCAGACGCTCCGTGAGCTGCACCGCGCCGGGCAGCTCGGGTGCGAAGCTCATCATCGCGATCGCCGGGGCGAGCTCCAGCAGCTGGCTCACCGACCCGTCGTCGGGACTGCGCAGGTGCGCAGGATCCTGCGCCCCGCGCTGCTCGTGCGAGAAGTAGGGACCCTCCAGGTGCACGCCGGGCGTCCGCGGAAGCCCGTCGGATCCCGAGAGCGCGTGGAGCGTCTGGATGGCCGTGACCAGGTCCTCGACCGCTGCGGTCGCCAAGGACGGCAGCACGCTCGTCACACCACCGTGGAGCAGGCCCGTGAGCGCCCGCCTGGACGAGTCCGCCTGGCCGTCGTGGAAGCCGGCCCCTGCTGCCCCGTGGGTGTGGATGTCGACCAGACCGGGTGTGAGCCAGCCCGCCCCCAGCTCCCGCCGAGACAGCTCGGACGGCAGCTCAGAGATCGGCAGGACGGCCTCGATGCGGTGGTCTCGTACCAGCACGGCGTGGTGGTCCAGCACCGCGTGCTCCAGGACCACGCTCGGCCCGACCAGGGCCTCACGCACCAGGGCTCACCAGGCCGCCCGAGGGAGGCCCGCTGCTGGTGACCACGCGCTCCACTGCTTGCTCCTCGTCGCCGGGACTACCGGGTTGCTCTTGGTGCCGTCTGGTTGACGACGCCTTCGCTCTGCATCCACAGAAGCCGGTGGGTTAAGTTGTGGCAAGCGGTTGCCATCTGTTGTCCCGTGCACTCGTCCGGCCACCTGGAGGCAGTAGATGGGACGTGGGGGCCGTGGTGGGGAGCTGCCCACGATCTACGACGTGGCGCGTGCGGCGGGCGTCGCACCCTCGACGGTCTCGCGCGCGTTCTCGCGGCCGGGACGGGTGAAGTCCGAAACGGCAGAAAAGATCCGCGCTGTCGCCGCGGAGCTGGGGTACCGGACGAACCCGATCGCGCGCGCGCTGCCCACGGGGCGGACCGGCATGATCGCCATGGTGCTCTCCGACATCACCAACCCGTTCTATTTCGAGATCATCCGCGGGGTCGAGGCGGCTGCTGCCGAGGCCGGGTACACGCTCCTGCTCGCGGACGCGCAGGAGTCCGTGCAGCTAGAGAGGGAGGCCGTGGACCGCCTGCTGCCGGCGGTCGAGGGCCTGCTCCTCGGGACGTCACGGATGGCCGACTCGGCGATCCGCATGGCTGCCAAGCAGAGACCCACCGTCGTGCTGAACCGCGGGGTCGCAGACGTCCCCAGCGTCGTGCCCGACAATGCCAGCGGCACCCGCAAGGCCGTCGAGCACCTGCACGTCCTGGGCCATCGGTCCATTACCTACGTCGCCGGGCCAGAGGCGTCCTGGGCAGACGGCCTGCGCTGGCGCTCGCTGCGTGATGCGGCTCATGCCTTCGACACGAAGGTGCGCAGGGTCGGTCCCAACCCGCCGACCCTCGCCGGGGGCGCCGCCGCAGCCAAAGCGGTGCTGGAGCAGCAGACCTCAGCGGTCGTGGCCTACAACGACCTGCTGGCCATCGGCCTGATGCGCGGGCTCGCCGACGCGGGGATCCGGGTGCCGCAGCACATCAGCGTCGTGGGCTACGACAACATCTTCGGCTCCGACTTCTGCTCGCCGCCGCTGACGACCGTGGCCTCCCCCCTGCGTGTCCTAGGGGTCTCTGCGCTGCAGTACCTCGTCGTCCAGATCAAGGGCAGCCGGCCGCACACCGGCGAGCCCATCATGCTCCCGATGCAACTCGTCGTCCGCGGCTCGACAGCGCCCCGCCGGGTCGCCTACCGGAGCCGGAAGAGGACCTCTCCGGCCTGAGGCAGCACCAGCGTGCCGGGCTCGGCCTCGAAGGCGGCCACGTCGACGTCCGCAGGGTCCAGGTAGCTGAGGTTCGCCTGGCGCACCACCGCCTCAGGGATGCCCGTTGCCAGCGTCACCGTGACGCGCAGGCGCTCGCCCGACGCCTCGTCGTACTGCCCCGCCCCCCGCAGGTGCGTCGAGTGCGCCAGCACCCCCCAGTGCAAGTGCTCGTACCGATCCCACTGCTTCACGAAGAAGTCGCGGCAGTGGTATCCGATCTCGTCGATCTCGGGGTGCATGGCGGCGATCTGCCGGATGTGGGGTGCGTAGAGGATCACCTCCCCTCCGTCGGCGACGACGGGCTCGACCTTGTAGAAGCCCTTCGCCGCCGTCCAGATGTCCGGGTACTTCGGCGGGATGATCGACAGCACCCGGCGGACGGGGGCGTCGAGGTACTGCACATGGGTCTGGGCGGACACTCCCGCCGCAGCCGACCAGGCGGCCCGCGGTTCACCGAAGGACGCCGCGTGGAGCTGATTCGTGCTGGACTCCACCACGACGCACAGGGCGAGCGTCTGCGTCGGTATCAGCGACGCAGCCTCGTCGATGAGGGCCCGCACCGGCGTGGTGCCCTGCGTCCCGATGATCTCCTGGCTCGTGATCAGCGCACCGAGCCAGTGCGTCAGGTCGGTGAGCTCCTGGGCTGCCACCCCTGGGAAGAAGTACTTGTTCCCACCGGAGAACCCCACCACCTCGTGCGGGAAGACCGGGCCGACGACGAGCGTCACGTCGTTCTCGACCACCGCTCGGTTGACCCGGACGTCGACCCCTCGCTCGAGCAGCCCGCCCGACAGCTCGGCCACCCGCTCGGCCTCGATCCGGCCGAGCAGGGCGAAGGTCTGGTCGTCCCACCACTCGTGGTTGTGGACAGAGGTGCCGGGGTAGGTGACCTCGAGGCCGTTCTCGGCGTAGCCGAGGTGCCGGGACAGCTCGTCAGCAGTCATGGCTGCGTGAGTACCGAGTGCGACGACCACCACCAGACGGCTGACGCGTCCGTGCACAGCGGCGTGGACCGCACCCAGCAGGAGCGGGACCGGGCAGCTGCGGGTGGCATCCGGCACCAGGACGCACAAGCTCCGGCCGTCCAGGTCGTACCGGCCGAGCTGCTCTGCCACGAAGCGGTCGACCTGATCCGCCGTCAGGGTCGTCCCGGGGCCGCCGAGCAGGGCGGTCGAGCCACCCGGTTCCTGCATCGTGAACGTCATGCCGCCAGACTGCCTGCAGAGCCGCGCACCGCGCCAGGTCGCGGCGGCAACAGGTGGCAACGACAGCGGAAGACGGTGAGCACGGCGGATGAGGCGCAGCCCTATGGACCCACCACGGCTCGAGCTGCACCCCGACCGGCTGCTGCCGACCGACCCAGGGGTCCGTGCGCTCGGCCGCCGGCTGCACGAGTCGGTCCGCCACCTGCCGATCATCTCGCCGCACGGGCACGTCGACGCGCGCACCCTCCTAGACGATGCGCCTTTCAGCGACCCCGCATCGCTGTTCGTGACCCCCGACCACTACGTGACCCGGCTCCTGCACGCCAGCGGTGTCCCGCTGCGAGACCTGGGTGTCGGTCGTGGTCCGCTGGACCAGACCCAGGCCCGGCAGGTGTGGCGGCAGCTGTGCACGCACTGGCGGGTGTTCAGCGGCACCCCCGTGCGCTACTGGCTGGAGTCGGCCTTGGGCGAGCTCTTCAGGATCGACCTGCGGCCGTCGGCTGCGACGGCCGACGCGTTGTACGACGCGGTGGCTGAGCGGCTCGCCACCGACGAGTTTCGGCCCAGGGCACTGTTCAGGCGCTTTGGCATCTCCGTCCTGGCCACCACGGACGACCCGTGCGACGACCTGTCGGCGCACGCGGCGCTGGCTCGAACCGACGGGCTCGGCGGACGGGTCCTGCCCACCTTCCGGCCGGACGCCTACCTCGAGCCCGCGTCCCCTGGCTGGCCCGCGCTGGTGCAACGGCTCGGTGAGGTCTCCGGCGAGGAGACGACCACGTACGCCGGGTGGACCAGGGCGATGCAACGGCGACGCGAGCACTTCCTCGCGCACGGGGCGACAGCCACCGACCACAGCCATGAGGACGTGCGCACCGACCCGCTCGCGCCGGCCGATGCGGAGCGTCTCTACCGCGAGGCGCTGGCCGGCCGCTGCGAGTACGCGGCGGGCGCGGCGCTGCGCCGGCACATGCTGCTGGAGATGGCCCGGATGTCCACCGAGGACGGGCTGGTCATGATGCTGCACCCCGCGGTGCGCCGCGGCCATCACGGGCCCACGCTGCTCGAGCTCGGCCCGGACACCGGGCACGACATCCCGTTACGGGTGGAGTTCACCGACGCCCTACGGCCGCTGCTGGAGAGATTCGGAACCCACTCGAACCTGCACCTGGTGCTCTTCACGCTGGACGAGAGCACGCTCTCCCGCGAGCTGGCGCCGCTGGCCGGCTTCTATCCCAGCGTGTACGTCGGTGCCCCCTGGTGGTTCCTCGACGCCCCCGACGCGGTGCGCCGGTTCCGCCAAGGCGTCACCGAGACCGCGGGTTTCAGCCGTACCTCAGGGTTCGTCGACGACACCCGGGCCTTCTGCTCCCTGCCGTCGCGCCACGACATGGCCCGCCGCCTCGACTCCGGGTATCTCGCGCAGCTGGTGGCCGAGCACCGCCTCGATGAGGACGAGGCTTTCGAGATCGCGGTGGACCTCGTGCAGGAGCTACCAAGCAGGGTTTTCAAGCTGTAATTCCTTCCTTGGCCCGCGTCAGCGGCTGTGCGCCCTCACACCGGGACCCTCGGAAGTTGTCAGCACCACACCGGTCAATTGGACGGAGTGGTGCTGACAACTCGCGAAGGGAGCGGCAGCTCAGTTCAGCGGGAACAGACCGAGACGACCGTGGAACTCGCCACCGAGCTCCTCGGTGTCGCTACCGATGTAGAGCCCATCGGCGTTCGCGATCAGCTCCTCTGCCCCGACCCCCCGGGTCCGGCCCGGGTTCCAGGTCCTGATCGCCTTGCCGGTGCTCGCATCGACCGCACCGATGCCGTCGGCAGCGAAGGAGCCCGTCGTCGCGAAGTCCTTGCCGCCACAGTTGTCCAACCAGCGCTGGTGGCCACCGAGGTAGACAGCACCTGCGCCAGAGGATCCACCCGAGTTCGTGATGGCCACCGAGTAGAGCGTGTCGCCGCCGGTGCAGTTGCGCCACGTCTCCTTCTCGCCCGTCGTCGGCTTCACCGGCACGACGTTCTCGAAGCGCGCAGCCGTGTCGCACAGGCTGCTGACGTTCTTGTCGGGGGCACCGCCCGTGGTCACCAGCACGAAGTAGCTGCCGTCCGG
>JAABUN010003747.1_pt1 | contig 22609 bp, 25 predicted proteins | sample 5559311 | NCBI WGS metagenome assembly JAABUN01 (sample SAMN10711877, study PRJNA513370) | rock metagenome | isolation source: Antarctica rocks | place: Antarctica: Victoria Land, Siegfried Peak sud
GTCGCGGACAACGGACAATGGCGGGTCTGGCAACTCAGACCCGCCCCGACGAGGCGGCCGGCGGCGACGCCCGCGGACCCGGTTCGGTGTTCGATTCGACGGTTGGGGAAGTCGGTAGCCAGAGGTGCTTCATTTCGGCCGCGGTTCAACAACCGCGGAGAACAACGTCGACCGAGACCCGGGAAACGGAGGCTCGGACGAAGTCGAATACCACTCGGACGATCGGCACCACAGACAATCGGCATACGACCACAAAATACGGGACGGGGGAGGCGCACTCGAGGTCATCATCGTCTGCGGGACCGGCCGACAAGCCGACCCCTTACGGCGCACTATAGTCGGCGGCTACACGAAATACTAGCCCGAGTTGGGACTTTCTGGCGAAACCCCCATTCCCGCCCAGAATGGGCCTCACCCGAGCGGCGGCCAGTCGTTGTCGGCCCCTTCGGCCTCGATCGACTTGACGACCGCCTCCGGGACGGCGAACTGCTTGGCCGTCGCCAAGCGGGCGGCGGCGATCGTCTGGCCGCTCTCCTGGGCGTTGGCCACGGCCAGGAAGATTTCCTTCCGCTTCTCGATCGGCACGGCGGGGTCGGCGTCTTTGCGGGCCACGGGTCGCTCTCAAATAACTAGCGGTGGATGATACCCGGCGGGCGGAGGCGGGTGATGGTGCATTCTAGTGGCCGGCCCCGGCGGGCACGCGGGGCAAAACCGCCAGTTCGGCGAAATTACTTCCGCCCCTGGGCCGCCCACCAGCCATAGAGACGCAGCCACTCGGCCGCCGTCAGCCCCCGACCCAAATAATCCGCCGGGTCGATCGCCGGACCGGCCGCCAGAGCCGTCCGATAGCGTTCGACGGCCGCCCGCGGAATGCCAGTCCGGGCGGTCACCTCCGCCGGCGGCAGCCCCGCCCCCAGCAGGACAGCGGCCAGGTGCGGCTTGCCGGTCCGGGTCCGCCGCGGGTCGGTCAAATAGCGGTACGGCCGGAACAGGTAGTCGAGGGCCACGCCGGCCGTATCCGTCGTGTGCGTCTTGACCGACAGGCCAACCCGGGCCGTCGCCACAATCTCCCGCGCGTCCGGCGGCGCATCGACCAGGGCGACGGGGTTCGTCCGGTCCCACGCCGGCCGGCCGGCAACGGCCCGGTCGAGGTCGGCGACGGTGGCGAACCCCGCGGCGGCGAGCAAGTGATCGACCAGCTTCGACGGCCCGTCGACCCGAGTACCGTCCGCCCGTTCCAGCCCCCGGAACAGGACGCCGGAGTATGCCTCGCCGCCGCCGAAGGAGAGGTCAACGCCCTTGTAGTTCCCGCCGCGATACCCCGTGCCGACCCGGTGGAAGTACCACGCCCCAGGGGTCAGTTGCACCGGGTGGCGGTGGGCGAACGGGTCCGGGTGGCCGGGCGAGTGGTCATACGCCTCGACTTCCACCAGACGGTGCGTGACCCCGCCGACGACCAGCCGGACGCGGGTCAGGAGCGTCTCGGCGATGGCCGCGAACCAGGGGCCGGACCCGGCGGGGAACCGGGCCGGGCGGGCCAGGACGGCCGGCCAGGTGGCGCTCACGCCCCCGGAGCCGGCGGGACCGGCGGACCGGCGGCGGGGGTTGCCGAGTCGGCGTCGTGGCCGTGGCCGCGCGGGTGGGTCACCTTGTCGATGACGTGGGCCGTCTTCTCGATCGTCTTCTCGACCGTCTTCTCGACCGCCTTCTCGATGGCGTTGGTGACCCCGGCGACCGGCTTGGCGTACCCCGGGATTTGCGACATGTCCCCGGTCGACACCCGGCGGCTCGAAATCAGCTTGTACAAGACCGCCCCGACGATGGCGGCCAGGATGACGGCGATCACCATCGGCTTGTGCCTCTCGACGGACTTGATCGCCTCGACGAACCGGTCGGTGAACACGTAGGACAGCCAGAACAGGATGTTGACGCCGGGGATCGCGTACAGCAGGTCGGCGAGCAGGAACCGGCGGACGGGCATCTGGAGAACCCCGGCCATCAGGAACACCGGCGACCGCAGGCCGGGGGTGAGCCGCGCCCCGAGCAGGATCATGATGCCGTTTTTGTGGAAGTTCTCGACGATCTTGGCCTGCCGGTCCGGCGGCAGGATGCGCCGCTGGACCCAGCCGTTGGCGAGCAATCGGGTGCCGCCGAACCGGCCGATGCAGTACAGCACGCTGTCCCCGACGACCACGGCGATGATGATCACCGGCAGCATGATCCACCACTTGGTCACGTTCGTCGGCTGCGGCGTCAGGTAGGCGAACGGCCCGCCCCCGAGCGCCCCATTCACGTCGTCGTGGATGAGTTCCTGGGCGTCGTGGCCGACCATCGCCCCGGCGGTGACGATCGGAATTTCCTCGGGGATCGGCAGGCCGAACCCGGCGGCCACCAGGAGCAGCGCGACGCCGGCGTACTTCGAGATGGTCAGGCTGCCGAACATCGGGGCGCTCCGCGGGCGTGGGGTCACGTCACGGTTGACGATACCAATTCCGCCCCGTTCCGCCCCCCCTTTCGCCGGACGGACAGCCCGGCCGCCGTACAGTACCCCGTGCGCGCCGGCCCCGGCCCGGGCCGGCGCGCCGCCCTCCCGCGTGACGCCGGGCCGAGGACACCGCGAGCATGGCCGACACCGTTGACACCGCCGCCTCCGCCCCGCCGGCCGACCCCGCCGCCGCCGTCAGCGACCCGGTCCCCCCGGCGTCCGCGTCCGGGTGGGGGACCAAGCGGCTGACCCCCGAGACGCAGAAGTTCCTCCGGGGGCCGCAGCGGCGGACGTTCGAGTTCGGCCGGGCCGTCAGCATCTTCCGGGAACTCATCTACGGCTTCCGCAAGCTGCACTTCGTCGGCCCGTGCGTGACCGTGTTCGGGTCGGCCCGGTTCCCGGACGACCACCCGTACTACCGGCTGGGCCGCGATGTCGGGGCGCGGCTGGCCGAGAACGGGTTCACCGTCATGACCGGCGGCGGCCCCGGCATCATGGAGGCGGCCAACCGCGGGGCCAAAGACGCCGGCGGCCGGTCGGTCGGCTGCAACATCGTCCTGCCCCAGGAGCAGCACCACAACCCGTACCTCGACACCTGGATCGACTTCGAGCACTTCTTCGTCCGCAAGCTGATGCTCATCAAGTACAGCTATGCGTTCATCGTCCTGCCCGGCGGGTTCGGCACGATGGACGAGCTGTTCGAGGTGCTCACCCTGGTCCAGACGGGCAAGCTCGAAGACTTCCCGGTGGCTCTGATGGGCAAGGACTTCTACCAGCCGGGCATCGACATGATCCGGCAGATGGCCGACCGCAAGACGATCGACCGGGCCGACCTCGACCGGCTGACGGTCAGCGACGACCCGCAAGAAGTGGTCGACGCCGTCACCGCGGTGGTCATGAAACGGTTCCGGCTGACCTACGGCCCGCCGCCGTCCCAGGCCGTCCGGCGGCGGTGGTGGCTGGGGGAGTGAGGCGGTAAACTGGGGCGCGGCACCACCGGTACGACGACGGAGGGCAGACGATGTCGGCACCACCTGCGGCGAGTTTGGCAGACCTATACCTGGCGGACGAAACCGCCTGGCTGGAGGCCCACGCGGCCCTGATCGCCGCCGGCCGGTGCGACGAGATCGACATGCCCCACCTGGCGGAGTACCTCGCCGACATGGCCAACCGCGACCGGAAAGAAGTCAAGAGTCGGCTCGTCGTCCTGCTCACCCACCTTTTGAAGTGGGAGTACCAGCCGGAGCGCCGGGGCGGGTCGTGGGCCGGGACGATCGAGGAACAGCGGCAAGAACTTGTGGACGATCTGACGAGCGGCACGCTGCGGAACCACGCGGCGGCCGTGTTCGCGGCTGCCTACGCCATGGCCCGCAAACGGGCCGCGGCGGAGACGCAACTGCCGGTCGGCACGTTCCCGGAGGCGTGTGAGTGGGACTTGGTCGGGGTGCTGGCGGAGCCGGTTGAGTGACGGCGAACAAGCTATAACCCGCGGCGGGGGTTATCCGGTCCAGGCGCGATAATCGGAGGCACGGCCGTGTTCTCGTCCCTCGACCGCATCGATGTCGTTCTGGAGCCGGCCGGCGGGCGGCAGACCGTCGTCCAGACCGACCACCGCGAGGCGGCCGAGGTCGCGGCCGAGCCGGAACTGTCGACCCTGTTCGCCGTCATCCGGGTGCTGAATCCGGTCCGCGCCGCCGAACCGGGGTTGGTCCGCAGCATTCAATATGACATTCAGCACGAGCCGCCGGGGTTCCTTGCCGACGCGATCAGGGCGGCCGGCGGCTCCCTGACGGTCGATCGGCAGGCACGGCCGGCGGACGTGGTCCCGCCGCTCGACGGTATCGTCTCCGAGGCGTTCGCCGGCCTCGCCCGGCGGACCGCCACCGACCACGGCGTCGAGGTCACCCAGGTCGGCCTCGCCGTGGTCGAACGGTCGCTCGCCGCCGCCGCCCCGGACCCCGAGGACGACGAGTTCGCCTACTGGTCCGCGGTCGTCAAACTGGGGGCGTTCGCGGGGGAAGTGGTGCGGGCCGCCAACGGCGGCGAATGGCGGGTGGTCGAAACGGGCACGCTGCCGTTCGCTCTCGCCACCCGGTTCCGCGGCGAGCCGGCGACCGCGAACCCGCTGGGCAAGGCCATCAAGCAGCTCGAAAACGGCGACGAGGACAGCGTGTCGTCTCTCGTCGCCCTGCTGGGCCAGTCGCCGTGAGCAGCGATTACCGGTTCTGGTAGCTGCCGTATGCACACGGGTTCGGGTTGCCCAGGCCGCCCGGCCCGAACGGGGCGATGTCGTGCTTGTTGCCGAGCCGCCCGCCCAGACCCTGGCCCAGCGGGCCGCAGGTGCCGCACTTGTTGCCGGGGTTGTAGAACTGGCTGCACCCGCCCCAAAGGAACGTCCGCTCCGAGGCGTAGCTGCTGCACGTCGGCCCCGTCGGACACCCCTCCCCGACGCCCAGCGGGTGGGCGGCCAGCCGGCTCGTCCGCGGCCCGTGGTAGCTCAGGTCGGACGCCTGTGCGGGGGCGTAGGCGGGGGAAGTGGCTGGTACGCCCGGGGCGGCGACCATCCCGGCCGGGGCGCAGTTGCTGCACCCGCCGGCCGGGGTGACTTCCGCGTCGGCCTTGGCCTTCGGGAAGGCGGGCGGACCGAGCGGCGGGGCGTGGAACGGGTTCTGGGCGGCGGCCGTCCCCAGGCTCAGTACCAACCCCCCGGCCGCCAATAACAGGCGGCGAACGTGCGAACGCATCGGGCGAATCCTTTCCAGTCGTGGGTGATCGGCGGGTGTCCGGCCGCCGGGCGGGCCGGGGGCCGCGTACCTTGTGGTCATCGGAGGGGGGCGACCCCGAGAAGTGCCGTTTCGGCTGAGGAATCCGGGGAAGGGCCGGCCTCACGTGTTGGTCCGTCGGGCCGTGCCGGGAACGCGGCCGACGCCCGAAACGCGGGTGGCGGCGGCTGCGCCCGGCGTCCGGGTTAGACGGGCAAAAGTCGGGCGTAGTCGGCCGCCCGGTCGACCCACGCCCCGGCCTTCCGCATCCGCCGGTTCGGCCAGTTGACGAGGTTCAGGTGGTCCGCCAGCCAGATGTCCGTCGCGAGTCCCCATGTCGCCGACGCGACCGATACGACCCCGTCGTTCGGCCCCTCGGCCCGACCGACGATACCCGCCGGCAGCCGCCACTCCGGCCCGAGCCAGGGCTTGCCGCACACCCCGGCGACGGCCCGGTAGATCACCCCCGGCACGTCAGGGACGGCTTCGTTGAACCGGGCGCAGGCGGCGGTGGTGAGGTCGTCGAACGCCCCCGCCGGGACGCGGAGGGCGGCGAACAGCGGCCGCAGCAGCCGCGCGAACCGGGCCACCCCCCAGTCGGCGAACGGCGTCCCGCGGTGCGGGGTGCCGACGGTCGTCAGGCTTAGCACCCGCGCCCCCAGGCCGAGCCGCGACACCGCGTACCGGGCGTCCAATCCGCCGAGGCTGTGGCCGATGAGATGAACCGGCCGGGGGCCGAACCGCGCCCGCACGAACGCGGCGAGTTCGGCCGCCCGGGTGACGACGCCGGCCGTCGGGCTGACCCGGGCGAGGACCACGTCCACGCCCCGCGCGGCGAAGTACGCCCGGACGCCGGGGAAGTGGCCGGGCGACGGGCGATCGGGGCCGAACAGTTTGTCGAACAGTGTCAGGCCCGGCACGAGGACGACCGGGGCGGGCGGACCGATCACGGGCGTGGGCAAGGCGGCCTCCGGCCGATCGACACATGCCCGGCCGGACTTCGCATGGCGGCCGGGCCGGCGGGGGAATAGCATGGCCGCACGCCGCGGGGTGGCGCGGGCCGCCGACACACGATACACTTAGCACCCGCACCGGACGCACGCAATGGCCAGCCCCCCGGCCGCAACTCCCGGCACCACCCGCGTCGGCTGGATCGGGACCGGCGTCATGGGCCGGGCGATGGCCGAACACGTCCGGGCCGCCGGCTACGCGCTGACGGTATTCAACCGCAGCCGCGACAAGGCGTTGTCCCTGGCCGACCGGGGCGCGGCGGTGGTCGACTCCCCCCGGGCCGTGGCCGAGCGGTCGGATGTCGTCGTGGCCATCGTCGGGGTGCCGGCGGACGTGCGGGAAGTCTTCCTCGGCCCGGCCGGGGCGCTCGCCGGCAGCCGCCCGGGGACGGTGCTGGTCGACATGACCACCAGCAGCCCGGCCCTCGCCGTCGAGTTGGCGGCCGCGGCCGGGGGCAAGGGGGTTCACGCCCTCGACGCCCCGGTCAGCGGCGGCGACGTGGGGGCGCGGGCCGGCACGTTGAGCGTCATGGTCGGTGGCGACCGGACCGTCTTCGACGCGATGACGCCGTTGTTCCAGACGTTCGGCAAAACCATCGTCCACCAGGGGCCGGCCGGGGCAGGGCAGCAGACCAAGATCGTCAACCAGATTCTCATCGCCAGCACGATGATCGCCGTCTGCGAGGCGTTGTTGTACGCCCGCCGGGCCGGCGTCGACCCCGAAACCGTGCTTCAGTCCGTGACCGTCGGCGCGGCCGGGAGCAAGGCACTCGAAGTCCTCGGGCCGCGCATCCTGAAGCGGGACTTCGAGCCGGGCTTCACCGTCGAACACTTCCTCAAGGACATGGGCATCGCCCTCGCCGAAGCCGAGCGCCTGGGGCTGACGCTGCCGGGGCTGGCCCTGGCGAAGCAACTCTACGAGGAAGTGCAGGCCCACGGGTACGGCCGCCAGGGGACGCAGGCGCTCATGCTCGGGCTGGAAGCCCGCAACGGTGGCGTGTGAATCCCCCCAAGCTTGGGGATGATCATCCCCGGGGCTTGTTCCGGCCCGCCCGCCGGGGTATACCGCCGGCATGGCACGGACGGCGTCGGTCCTCATCACCGGTGCGTCGGGGGAGATCGGCCACGGGCTGATCGAACGGCTCCACGCCCGGGCCGACCGGCAGCTCGTCACCCTTGACCTGAATCCGCTCGACCCGACGCTCGCCAGGCTCGTCCGCCGGGAGTTCGCCGGGTCGGTCCTCGACGCCGAGCTGCTCGACCGGATCAACTCCGAGTACGAGGTCGACCGGGTGTTCCACCTGGCCGCCCTCCTGTCGGCCCGCAGCGAGTTTTCGCCGGCTCTGGCCCACAGGGTGAACGTCGAGGGGACGTTGAACCTGTTGGAGTTCGCCCAGAAGGAAGGCGAGTCGCACGGCCGGCCGGTGGTCTTTTTCTACCCGTCGAGCATCGCCGCCTACGGCCTCCCGGACCGGGCCACCAAGGCGAGCGCCGGCCGGGTGGCCGAAGACGAGTACAACACGCCGACGACGATGTACGGGGCGAACAAGCTCTACTGCGAACACCTCGGCCGGTACTACTCGCGCCACTACAAGCAGCTCGCCGCGGGGCCGCCGGCCGGGAGGGTCGACTTCCGGGCGCTGCGGTTCCCCGGGCTGATCTCGGCGGTCACCGTCCCGTCGGGGGGCACGTCCGACTACGCCCCGGAGATGATCCACGCCGCGGCGGCCGGGACGCCGTACCCGTCGTTCGTCCGGCCCGACACCCGCATCCCGTTCATGGCCATGCCGGACGCCGTCGATGCCATCCTGCGGTTGGCCGACGCCCCTCGCGAACGGCTGACCCGGGCGGCGTACAACGTCGGCGCGTTCGCCCCGGCGGCGGCGGACATCGAGGCCGTCGTCCGGGCGGCGTTCCCGGCGGCCGAGATCACCCACCGGGTGGACGAGAAGCGGCAGGCCATCCTCGACACCTGGCCGGCCGACGTGGACGACGCGGCCGCCCGCCGGGACTGGGGGCACGCCCCGCGGTACGACTTCGCCGCCGCGTTCGACGACTACCTGATCCCGGCCGTGCGGCGGCGGTACGCCTAGGCCGGCGGCCGGGTTACAATGAGGTTTGAGGAGGCGCCGTCATGCCGATCCACGACTGGACCCGCGTCGGGGCCGGGACATTCCACGCCTTCCATCTGAGCTGGATTTCCGAGATCCAACTCAGCTTGAACGGCCTTCTGCCGCCGGACTATTACGCCCAGGCCGAGCAGATCATCGGCCCGATGGGGCCGGACATCCTCACCCTGCAACTCGCCGACCCGCCGGCGGACGAGCCGGCGGGCGGGTACGACGCCGTGACCGATTCCGGCGGCGGCACCGCGGTCGCCGTCGCCCGGCCGAGGACGCGGCCGACGACCCAGTTTACGGCCGACGCCCCGGCGGATTTTTACACGTCCCGCCGCCGTTCGATCGTCGTCCGGCACGCGAGCGGTGACCGAATCGTGGCGCTCCTGGAGATTCTGTCGCCCGGCAACAAGAGCGGCCGGTATCCGTTCAACACGTTCGTCGGCAAAGCGCTCGACGCCCTCGGCCGTGGGTACCACCTGCTGTTAATCGACCTGTTCCCGCCGACCCCGCGCGACCCGGCCGGGGTTCATGCGGCGGTCTGGGCCGAACTCAGCGACGTGCCGTTCGCGCCGCCGGCCGAAACCCTCCTGACGCTCGTGTCCTACGCCGTCGGGCCGTCGATCCGGGCGTACATCGAACCGACCGCGGTCGGCCGGGAGGTCGCGCCGATGCCGTTGTTTCTGGACGCAGAACAGTACGTGGACGTGCCGCTGGAAGCGACGTACCAGGCGGCGTACCGCGGGGTGGCCCGGCGGTGGAAGGCAGTCCTCGAAGCGGCGGACTAAACTGGTGTTCGAGGAGGGTAAGCCCGTGCCGATCCACGACTGGACCCGCGTCGGGGCGGGGACGTTCCACAACTTCCACTACCGATGGCTGGCCGCCATCATGGACCGGCTGAACGCCGGGGTGTTGCCGGACGGCTACTTCGCCATGGCCGAACAGTCCGTCGGCAAGCCGCAGGGGGACGTGGTCGCCTTGCGGCTCGGCGACGGCTACGACCCGGAGGCGGGGGCCGGCGGCACGGCCGTCGCGGTCGCCCGGCCGCGGACGACGTTCGTCGTGCCGGCCGACGATGTCGAACACTACGCCCGGAAGGTGAACCGGATCGCCGTCCGCCACCCGCTCGGGGACGTGGCGGCGGTGATCGAGATCGTCTCCCCCGGCAACAAGAGTAGCCGGTCGGCCGCCCGGACGTTCGCCGAGAAGGCGGCCGACCTGATCCAGCAAGGCGTCAACCTACTCGTCGTCGACATCCTGCCGCCGGGGCCGCGCGACCCGCACGGCGTCCACAAGCTCATTTGGGACGAGTTCCAGGACGCCCCGTTCGAGCTGCCGGCCGGCCGGCCGCTGACGGTCGCCTCGTACCAGGCCGGTCCGGTCCGCACGGCCTTCGTCGAGCCGGCCGCGGTCGGTGCCCCCCTGCCGGACATGCCGCTGTTCCTGGCCGGCGACGGGTACGTCACGGTCCCGCTCGACGAGACGTACCAGGCGACGTGGGCGGTCCTGCCGGCCCCGCTGCGGCGGCTGGTCGAGCCGGGGTAGTGGCCGCCGTTGCCCCCTGCCCCCGCGTGCGGTTAAAGTCTTCCGCCCGCTTCGCATGGTAACACGGCCCGGCCGCCCGTAAGACTAATGCCGACCCGCTCCCTCCGCCCGGACCGACCGACCCATGAGCGCCGTTATCCTCCCGAAGGGCGACCGAGTCTATTCACCGAACGCGACCGTCGCCACATGGGTGGCGACGTACCTGACTTCCAGCGTCGGCCAGAAAGCCGTCGTCGCCGTCACCGGCCTGGGCATGACCGGGTTCCTCCTGGGCCACCTGGCCGGCAACCTCAAGATGTTCGGCGGCCGCGACTCGATCAACGCCTACGCCCACTTCCTCAAGCACGACCTCGGCGTGTTCATCTGGGTCGCCCGGGCCGGCCTTCTCGGCCTGTTCCTGACCCACGTCACGCTGACGGTCCGGCTGCGCTTGCGGGCGAACGCGGCCCGGCCGGTCCGGTACACCGTCAGCCGCGTTGCCCAGGCCACCCTCGCCAGTCGGATCATGCTCCTCACCGGCCTGACCGTCGGGGCGTTCACGCTCTTCCACCTGGCCCACTACACGTTCGGCCTCGTCCACTACGCGGTCCTCGACGACGGCCGGCAGCTCAATTACCTGGAACTGGTCGACGAGAAGCAGCGGCACGACGTGTACTCGATGGTCGTCGCCGGGTTCCGCACCTGGTGGATTTCGGCCCTCTACATCGCGGCCCAACTGATACTGTTTTTGCACCTGTCGCACGGCATCCAATCGTCGCTCCAGACCCTCGGACTAGTGGGCCGGCGGTTCACCCAGGCCGCCGTCGCCCTGGGGTACGCCCTGGCCGTGACGATCGTCGGCGGCAACATCGCCATCGTCGTCGCCGTCTGGACCGGCTTCGTCCCGGCCGTCACCCGGGTGGTCGCCTAGAGGCCATGACACGCCGTTGCCCGTACTCCCCGCCCGAGGGTGGCTGCCGATGAAACTCGACGCGAAGGTTCCGGCCGGCCCCCTGGCCGACAAGTGGGAGGGGTACAAGCGTGGCCAGAAGTTGGTCAACCCGGCCAACAAGCGGAAGTATTCGGTCATCGTCGTCGGGACCGGCCTGGCCGGGTCGTCGGCCGCCGCGACGCTGGCCGAACTCGGCTACCAGGTGTCGGCCTTCTGCTTCCACGACACCCCCCGCCGCGCCCACTCGATCGCCGCCCAGGGGGGGATCAACGCGGCCAAGAACTACCAGAACGACGGCGACAGCGTCCACCGGCTGTTTTACGACACCATCAAGGGCGGGGATTTTCGCAGCCGCGAGGCGAACGTCCACCGCTTGGCCGAGGTGTCAGTCAACATTATCGACCAGTGCGTGGCCCAGGGCGTGCCGTTCGCGCGCGAGTACGGCGGCCAGCTCGACAACCGCAGCTTCGGCGGGGCGCAAGTTTCCCGCACCTTTTACTGCCGCGGCCAGACCGGCCAGCAACTTCTGTTGGGGGCGTACCAGGCCCTCTGCCGGCAGATCGCCAACGGGGCGGTCCGGATGCACGCCCGCACCGAGATGCTGGATTTGGTCGTCATCGACGGCCGGGCGCGGGGGATCGTGACGCGGAACCTGGAGACCGGCAAGGTCGAGTCGCACGCGGCCGACGCCGTCGTCCTGGCCACCGGCGGCTACTCGAACGTGTTCTACCTCAGTACCAACGCCATCGGCTGTAACGTCACGGCCGCGTACCGCGCCCACAAGCGCGGGGCACTATTCGCCAACCCGTGTTACACCCAGATTCACCCGACGTGTATTCCGGTCGCCAGCGATCATCAATCGAAGCTGACGTTGATGAGCGAGTCGCTCCGCAACGACGGCCGGGTGTGGGCACCGGCGGACCCGGCCGACGTGGGCAAGCACCCGAACGACATCCCGGCCGACCGGCGCGACTACTTCCTGGAACGGCTGTACCCGAACTACGGCAACCTGGCCCCGCGGGACGTGTCGAGCCGGGCGGCCAAGCGGGCGTGCGACGACGGCCGCGGCGTCGGCCCGGCCGGCCGCGGCGTCTACCTCGACTTCGCCGACGCCATCCAACGCCGGACCCGGCCGAAGGTCGAGCAGCTCTACGGCAACCTGTTCGACATGTACAAGCAGATCACCGGCGAGGACGGGTACGAACAGCCGATGCGCATCTATCCCGCGCTGCACTACACCATGGGCGGGCTGTGGGTCGACTACGAACTGATGTCGAACGTCAACGGCCTGTTCGTCGTCGGCGAGGCCAACTTCTCCGACCACGGGGCCAACCGCCTCGGGGCGTCGGCCCTCATGCAGGGCCTGGCCGACGGGTATTTCATTCTGCCGTACACGCTGACGAACTACTTCGCCGGGACCAAGTCGGACCGGAAGTCGACCGACCACCCGGAGTTCAAGCGCGCGGAAGCCGACGCCGCCGGGCAGTTGCAGAAACTCCTGTCGGTTAAGGGCAAAAAGACGGCGACCGACTTCCACCGCGAGGCCGGCAAGGCGCTCTGGGAGGATGTCGGCATGGCCCGTACCAAGGCGAGTTGCGAGCGGGCGGTCCAGAGGTTCCGCTCGTTGCACGAGGAGTTCTGGCAGAACGTGACCGTCCCCGGCAGCCACGACAACCTGAACCAGGCGCTCGAACGCGCCTGGCGGGTGGCCGACTTTCTGGAGTTCGGCGAACTGCTCGCCCTCGACGCCCTGGCCCGCAACGAGTCCTGCGGCGGCCACTTCCGCGAGGAGTACCAGACGGCCGAGGGGGAGGCCAAGCGGGACGATGTCAACTTCGCCCACGTCGCCGCCTGGGAGTACCACGGCGCGGACGCCCGGCCCGAGCGGCACCAGGAAGAACTGGTGTACGAGGAAGTCCAACTCGCCGAGCGCAGTTACAAGTAGCAGGGGTTAGGGGCGAGGGGTCAGGGGTTAGGGAAAACAAAATACCGAAGTGGTCGGCGGCACACGGGGCAGGTACACATGAAGTTCCAATTGCACATCTGGCGGCAGGCGAACCGGACGGCCGCCGGCGGGATAGTCGATTACACCCTCGACGACATCACCGAGGACATGTCGTTCCTCGAAATGATCGACGTGTTGAATGAGAACCTGATCCGGGACGGCCACGAGCCGGTGGCGTTCGAGCACGACTGCCGCGAAGGCATTTGCGGGTCGTGCGCGATGATGATTAACGGGTTGGCCCACGGCCCGGAGCGCGGCAGCACGACGTGTCAGTTGCACATGCGGAGCTTCAAGGACGGGGCCGACATCACCATCGAGCCGTGGCGGGCCAGGGCGTTCCCGGTCCTCAAAGACCTGATCGCCGACCGGAGTGCATTCGACCGCCTGATCGAGAGCGGGGGATACATCTCGGCCAGCACGGGTGTCAACCGGGACGGGAACGCGATCCCGATCCCGAAGCCGGACGCCGAGCGGGCGATGGATTCGAGCGCCTGCATCGCCTGCGGGGCGTGCGTCGCCGCCTGCCCGAACGCCTCCGCGATGCTGTACCTGAGCGCCAAGACCGGCCACCTCGGCAGCCTGCCGCAGGGGCAGGTCGAGCAGCGGGAGCGGGTGCGGACGATGGTCGCCCAGCACGACAAAGAAGGGTTCGGCCATTGCACCAACATCCGCGAGTGCGAGGCGGCGTGCCCGAAGCAGATCAGCCAGGAGTGGATCATCCAACTCAACCGCGACTACTACAAGAGCGCGGGGTCGACGGTGGTGAAGGGGTAAGGCGGGGGGGCCGCCCGCGCCCGCTACGGGCGGGGTTGCTTGGGGAGGTCCACTCGCGGGGCCGACGAGTTTTCAGCGAGTGAGTCGAAAAGCTCCCGGGTGTTGCCCAGTCTCGCGACTGCTACCAGGTCGAGCGACTGCAATCCGGCCGCAGCGGGTGACCCGACGAACGCGATGAGGCTCTGGACGGACATCGTCCCGAACCCGAGTCGGAGCTTCCGGAGGCGGGGGAATGCCGTTGTACGCCCGAAGGCCTGCAAGCCGGTGTCGGTCAGGTGGACTCTTCGTAGGTCCAACTCGGTGAGCCGGGCTGCGTCCGTGCAGCCAGACAACGCGGCAATCAGTTCCTCCCCCGGCCGGTATCGGCACGGCGACAGGCTGTGGAGCCGGGCGAGGGCTAGGCCCGCGGCCCAGGTGACGAGGTCATTCCCGCATGGCCCTTCTAGCCGCAGGCGGGTGACGTGGGCGAGAGGGACCTTGGCAGCGGCGAGTGAAGCAAAATCGGTGGCGGACCACGGCCGGGTCGGTCTGAGGGTGAGGTCCACCGCCTGCCCGACGACCGGGGTGGCCAACGCAGCAGCCAGCCCGTCCGGTTCGGACCACGCGAGGCCCAGTCGGTCCAATCCCGGGACGCCCACTCGCGTCGGCCCATGCCGAACCGCATCCGTCGCCGTGTAATGCCAGTGAATCACTGCAAAGCCCCGGCGGAACGAGCCGGTCACGATTTGTCTCGCTACCTTCACTTCCTTCACCTCAGCCAGCCACCTCGCCCCGTGCCGCGTAACGAGTTCCTGTTCCCATCGCCACGCCTCCGCCGTCACGTCGTCGCCCACGGCCTCCCGCACCGCCCGGTCGATCTGCAGCCGGATGAACTCCGCCCGCTCCGGCTGGCCGTTCTCGTCCAGCCAGTCCGCGTACACGAGCCGCGGCAGGTCGTCGTGCGGGGCCGCCCAGATCGCCGCGAGCAGGGCTTCCCGGTCCGTCGTGATCGTAGCGGATTTGCGCGACTTGCTCACGCCGCCCTCGGCTTGGCCAGCTTCGCCAGCAGCAACTCCAACTGCAGCCGCGGCTTCAACGGGCTGCCCCCCTTCAAGCCCAGATTAATCTCGACCAGCCAGTCCGGCAGTTGCGCGAGCCGGTTCCGGCCGAGGTGCCGCAACTGCTTGTCAAGTCCCTGCCGCGCCTGCGGCCACTTGGCTACTCCGGCCGCGTCCATCGCCGGGCCGCGCGGCTGGCCCAGCGCCAGCAGTTTGCCGACGGCGGCTAACTTCCGCAACTGATACCCGAGCGGGCCGAGGATGGCCAACGGGTCTTCGCCGTCGTCCAGGAGGCCGGCCAGGACGGCGAACGCCTCGTCGGGCCGGCCCTCGCCCACGGCCTCCATGATCCTAAAGACGTTCGCCCCCTGGGCCGGGCCGACCAGCCGGTCCACGTCCGCCGGGGTGATGGCCCCGCCCGGCACGGCGGCGGCGAGCTTTTCGAGTTCCCGGTCGAGCTGGCCTAACGCCGGGCCGACGCGGGCCACCAGCAGGTTCGCCGCCTCCGCCGTGAGCTTCTTGCCGTGCCGCGAATGGCACCACCCGGCCGCCCACGCCTCGACCTCGCGCGGCTTGTTGGCCGACGGCGTCTCGCACGCGATCTTGGCCGCCGCCGGCAGCGCCTTGGCCAGCTTCGACGTGGTCGGCACCGCCTTCTTGGTCGCCTCCAGGATTAGCACCCCGACCTGGCTCGGGGCGGTCAGGTAGCGTTCGAGGGCGTCCCGGTTCGCCGTGACGAACGGGTCCGCCGCTTCGACCACGACCACCCGCCGCTCGGCCAGGAACGGCAGCGTGTCGAGTTCGCTCCGGACGGCCGCGAATGGTGTTTTGTCGCCGGGGAACAGCGTCACGGCGAAGTCCGGGTCGGCGTCGCCCAACGCCTGCCGGACGAGTACGTCCCGGCAGCGGCGCTTGAGGAAGTCCTCGTCGCCGACCAATGCGTACACCGGCCGCGGCGGGCCGGCCGGCGGGGCGGCGAGAAAAGCGAGGGCGTCCATGCGTCACCCGGCCCGGTGCCGGGCGATCATGTCGGCGTACTGACGCGCCCGGGCCGTCAGGCCGGCGTAGTCGCGGGCGGCCACGAGTTTCGCGTCGACCAGTTGGCCGCCGACACTTAAGCACGCGGCCCCGGCGGAGAGGAACTCCGGCCCGGTGACGAGGTCCGTCCCGCCGCTCGGCATCAGGGGGATTTGCGGCAGCGGGCCGCGCATCGCCCGGAAGAACGCCGGGCTGGCGACCTCGGCCGGGAACACTTTCACCACGTCGGCCCCCCCCTCCCACGCGGCCACGACTTCCGTCGGGGTACTCGCCCCCGGCATCGCCAGCTTGCCGTAACGCCGGGCCATTTGCACGACCGCCGGGGTGTAGACCGGGGAGACGAGGAACTCCGCCCCGGCCAGGATCGCCGCCCGCGCGGTCTCGGGGTCGAGGACGGTCCCCGCCCCGAGCAGCACCCGGCCGCCGAGTTGCCGCTTGGCCTCGCGGAGGACATCGAGGGCGTCCGGGACGGTGAACGTCACCTCGGCGACGGTCACCCCGCCGGCGGCCAGGGCGGCGAGGACTTCCACCACCCCGGCGGGGTCGGGGGTGCGGACGACGGCGACGATGCCGCAGTCCCGGATTCGGTGCAGATTGGCTTCGCGGGTCATGCGGGGGATTGTCCGGCGGGCGGCCGGGTTCGGCAACCCGAATCGGCCGCACGGCGGGCCGACCCGTTCTACGGTTCGGCGGACGCCCCGCCCCCGGACTCTCCCATGCCGCCGCGGCCCCCCCGGTACGAATCGCTCGACGTGTGGCGGGGCGTGGCTTGCCTCGCGGTGGTCCTGTTCCACGCCACGAGCGGGTACGTCGCCACGCCGGACCTGGAAGCCCGGGTCCGGGCCGGCGGCGGCGACTGGGCCGACTGGCTGGTCGTCGGCACCGCCCGGCTGTGGCTCGGGGTGCCGCTGTTCTTCGTCATCAGCGGCTACTGCATCGCCGCGGCGGCCGACGCCACCCGGTCCAAGCCGCACCCCGGGTGGACGTTCCTGTACCGCCGGTTCCGCCGCATCTACCCGCCGCTGTGGGCGTACCTGGCGGTGGCGGCCGCCGTCGTCGCCGTCGTGCCGGACGCCTTCCGGGCCGGCCCGCCGTCGGACTACCCGAACGCCCTGCCGCACCCGGCGGAGGTTCACCCGGCCCAGTGGGTCGGCAGCGTCACGCTAACGGAGGAGTGGCGGCACCACGTCGGCGGCCCGCCGCGCGGGTACTTCACCGGCCAACTCTGGACGCTCTGCTACGAGGAGCAGTTTTACCTCGTCGTCGGCGTGGTCGTCCTGTTGGCCCGGCGGTGGCTGTTCCCGGTCCTGGCGGTGGTCACGGCCCTGGTGTTCCTGAACGTCGCCGACCTGACCGCCATGTTCGGCCCGGACCTCGGCGGCCGGCTGAACGCTTTCCGACGGCCGCTGCCGGGCTGCTTCTTCGACGGCATGTGGCTGGCCTTCGCGGCCGGCGTGGCCGTCTACTACCGGACGGCCCACGCCAGTCCGCTGCTCCGGCGGTGCCTCGACGCGGGACTGGTCTGCGGCCTGCTGTGGGCGGGCAAGTACGTCCCGTCGGGGTGGGCCTTCAAGCCGCTGATCATGCCGTCCTACGTCGCCCCGGCGTTCGTGTTCGCCCTGCTGCTCGCGTGGCTGCGGCCGCTCGACGCCCGCCTGGCGGCGGCCCCGGCGGCGGCCCCGCTGCGGTTCTGCGGCCGGATGTGCTACAGCCTGTACCTGGTCCACGCCCCGGTCGCGGAGTTGGTGCAGTGGAACCTGTACCGGGCCGGGTTCACGTCGCCGTCCGAGGGGGTACTGGTGATTCTGCCGGCCGCGACCGCCGCGTCGCTGGCGCTGGGGTACGGGTTCTACCGGCTGGTGGAGGTGCGGTTCCTGAACGGCGCGGGTCAGCCGGAGGTTCCGTTGCGGCCGGCGGGGAGCCGGCACGAGAACCCGCCGTCCGGGTAAATCTGTACGTCGTGGACCGGGATCGGCTCGCCCCGACCGCTCGGGCGGATGGCGATTCCGAGGCGGGCGACCGCGGCTTCGGCCTCGTCGGCATATGTGAAGGCCTGTTGATCAACCACATCGGCGAAGTGCCGGAAAACCGCCTCGACGGCCCGGAAGCCGGGACCGGGTGTGAAATCCCCGAGGATTAGCCCTGCGGACACGGATTCGACGCGGGCCGAACCGAGGACGGCCCCGGCGGCGTCCGTCAGGCTGATCGTTTGGGAGGCGACGACGGCGGTCATTGGTCAGTCCCCGGGGTCGTCTGGAACGCCTGAGCTAACAGGCGCAAGTTATCGTCGGTAAACCCGGCCAGCCCCGCCGGGTGGGTCAGCCGGGCGTGGTTCGGGAGCTTGTTCGTGGACATCGCAACAACGTCGAACCCGGCCGCGCGGACGGCGGCGGCCGAGGCCGAGGCGACCACCTCCGCCGCCTGCCACTTCCGACTTTGGTAGGCCGCCCGCATCTGAGCGGCTGCCTGACCGGGGGTTCCACCAGTTAAGACCGACAGCCCCGGTGGGACGGCGGCCGCGTCGAGCCGACCCAGCCGCAAGTTTTCGACCGCCGCCCCGCCGACCCGGTGGACGATGGTATCGTCGGGTAAGGGCATTGGCACCTCGGTTACCCCGGCCAATCAAGGTCGCCGCGTCCAGCTCACACTTCCAGGTTATCGCGCCCAGGGTCCGTGCCACCGGCCGGCTTCGGGGATATCTCCCAGCACTCGCGCCGCAACTCGTCGATCAAATCTTTGGGCAGGGTTTTACCGGGTTCCGCGAACATCCCCCGGAGTGGCTGGCCCGGCTCGCCCGGCGGCTGGGCCTCCCGGCGAAGCGCATCGACCAACTCCCGGAGCGCGATGACGACCGTCAGCGGCAGCCCGGACAGGTCGAGCAGGTGGAGCGGCATCGGGGGCGGTGCGACGGCCGGAGCCGCGGCCGCCGGCGGGTCGGTGACGATACTCATGCCCCCACCGTACCACACCCCGGCCGGAGCTACCACCCGCTCAGGCGAACCGCAGCCCCAGCCCCCCGAGCCGCGCCGCCGTCTCCCGCATCAGCGCGTCCTCGTCGGCCTCGGTGTCGGCCCGGTACGTCACCGAGAACCGCAGGAACGCCCCGGCGTCGTCCCACGGGACGCAGCTCACCGACTGGCCGCGGATGAGGAACTGCGATGCTTCCTCGGCGTTAGCAAACCGAACGTCCCCGGCGGCCGCCGGGGCGGTGGTGTAGAGGAAGTACGTGCCGCCGGGCATCGCGGCCGTGAACCCGACGCCGCGCAGCACCTCGACCAACTTCCGGAGCCGCCGCTCGTACTTGGCGCGGATGCCGGCCGGGATGTCCGGCCGGCCGAGGGCGTCGGCGGCGGCCTGCTGGATGGCCATGAACTGGCCGCTGTCGCTGTTGTCCTTGACATCGGCGTAGGCCTGGACGAGCTTCGGGTGGCCGCAGACCCAGCCCATCCGCCAGCCGATCATGTTAAACCCCTTCGACAGCGAATGCACCTCGACGCCGACCTCCCGCGCGCCGTCGACCTGTAAGAAACTCAGTGGCTCGCCTTGGTACGTTAAGAGGATGTGCGCCGCATCCTGGACGACGATCACTTGGTGCCGGTGGGCGAAGGCGACGACCCGCTTGTAGAAGTCGCGGGTGGCGACGGCCCCGGTCGGGCTGTTCGGGTAGTTGATCACCAGCAGCTTGGCCCGCCGGGCGGTGTCGGCCGGGATGCCGTCGAGGTCCGGGTAGTACCCGTTGGCCGCGGTGAGCGGCAGCTTGTGGACCTCGCCGCCGTAGTACCGGGTGTGGGTGCCGGCGACCGGGTAGCCGGGGACCGTCAACAGGGTGACATCCCCCGGATTGATGAAGCAGGCCGGCAGCATCGCATACGCCGGCTTCGACCCGATGCAGTGACACACCTCGGTGACCGGGTCGAGCGTCACCCCGAACTGCCGGTGCATGAACCCGGCGGCCGCCTCCTTGAACGCGGCGATGCCGTTGTCGGCGTACCCGCGGTTCTCGACCAAATCGACCTCGGCCTTCAGCCGCTCCCGCACCGCCGGGGCGGCCAGGTCGTCGTTCTCGCCGATGCCGAAATCGAGCAGCGGCCGGTCCGGGTGGTCGGCGACCGCCTGCCGCTTGGCCCGCTTAATCTTCTCGAACTTGTAGATGTCGGTACTCTTGCCATACGCCGCCCCGCCGATGCGGTCGGCGAACAGCGACTGGAACCACGGGTCGGCCATTGGTTTCCCAGGGGCGAGGGGCGAGGGGTCAGGGGCGAGGGAAGAAGGAAGGATAGTAAATGCGGCGGACCCCGGGTCGACACCCGGGGTCCGCGTGGCGTTCACCTGTCCCCGGCCCGCGGCGGCCGTCCCGCTACCCGGGCCTGGCCCGCCGGCGGCGGCGGGCGGCCACGACCAGCCCCGCGGTGACGAGCGCAAGCGCGGCGGCGACGGCGTACAGCCACCACCAGGAGCGGCCAGGCGTCTTGCCGGCGAACCGTTCGGGCGCGTCCACCGCACCCGGGGGCGGGGGCAGCCGCTTGATGCCGAACTGCTTTTCGAGGTCGAAGTCGTCGGCCGTCGGGGTGTACCGGCTGAACTCGTCCCACGTCACCTCCACCTTCGGCACCTTCCGGCCGTCCGGGTGGATGAACCACTCCTTGTACTCCTTCGGGATGGGGTAGCCATCTGGACCGGGGGCGTAGGTCAGCACGCCGGCCGTCTTGATCGGCAACTTGCGGAGGGCTGGTAGTTCGAGAAGGCCGTCCGACTCGTACTCGCGGAACGCCATGTGGTTGCCGGCGTCCAAGTACGCGGTCGTTCGGATGGCCGGGTCGCCGGCCGACGTGACAACCCGAACCGCGTCGTACCCGTTGTGCCGGAGTCGGTCGACCGACTCAAGCGCGAAGTGATAGCTATGCAATTCAGCTTGTCGGGTCATTACTTTGAAATGCGTCGAGAGTGGTAGATCTCCTTTCAAGGACAGCGGGGCGAAGATATAACTGCAAACCAACATTCCGTCAACTTGAGCGCTGGCTTTCGGCGATGACTTGTGCCCGGTCAGTTTGTACGGAGCGGCGGCTACAGTCTGCTTGTCCACAGCGTAAGCTTCAAATCCATACCACATGTAGCTTCCTTCGGACTTCTTGTCATCGGACAATCGGTGGCTAATGACATCAGCCCGACACGACCTGCCATCCGTAACTGTAGTGTAATTGATATGACTCGTTGGGCTACATCACGCTTGACATCGTTGAAGCCTGTTAGGCGGATTTTAGTGCGGAGATTGAGAAAATACTGTTTGCGGAGTTTGGATTCATTAGCACTGTGCTCGTCAAAAAACGCGGTATCGTCTGCTGACATTTGACAGGGCGCTAGCCAGAAGACGGCAAGAATGGCAGTGTGGGGAGTAAACAAGTGGGTGACCCATTTCATATATAAACCAGAAGATTGTAAGTAGATGAACCGCCGTAACATAGGACGGCAGTCGAGAGAGTCGTATGTTCTGGTGGCGCAGCGGAGGGTCGCTAGTAGTTAGTGCATTTGCACTCGAAGCAGGCCGTCGAGGGCCCCTTCAAATCGCAGTCCTTCGGCACGTCGCGACACCCCTCGCCGTTGAGGAGGTAATTCGCGCAGGGCCGCCCCCAACAGTCCCACTGGCAGACGGAGGCGTTCGGGATGCCAGCATAGAAGTTACATGCGTCGGAACCACAATCCTTAAGCGTATCAGGCAGTTCTTTGCCCGGGCACGCCATGCCACTACCTTCTTGACCTACGCAGTTGTACCGCTTGTTATCCTCCATGCAGTTTCGCCATGCGTAATACTCCGACTGCGTCGACCATGTGCCACACGTCTTGTTCCTGGTCAGTTTATATTCCCAGTAGTTCAGGCACTGCGTGCACGTGTTGTACGTTCCGTCCGCCCACACCGGCTGCACCACCAACGCCATCACCAGCAGCGCGATCGCCGCCCCGCCCGTGAACGGCGTCAGCCGTTCCATCCACGAATGCCTCGTCACGGTCGCACCTCCTTCGCGTCCGGGCCGGGCGGGGTGCCCGGGTCCCGCTTGCCCGCCGTCACCGACGCGGTGACGGCGTAGGTCAGGTCGCCGGCCGACGTGCGGAGTGCGGCCTTCCGCTTGAACCGGCCCGGCGTGGTGGATACGGTTACCGTCACCGGCACGTCGGCCCACGCGCCCGGGGCAATGGTCACCGGCAGGCCGCGGACTTCGACGCAACTGCAGTTCGACTCGCCCAGGACGATTTGCACGGATTCGGCCGACAGGTTGGCCACCCGCAGCGACCGCTCCACCGTGCCGCCGGCGGCGACCGGGCCGAGCATCAGGCGGTCCGGGGTCAGAGCGAGTTGGTCCCCGCGGGCCGCGGCCAAGGCCGCCCCGACCGACCCGTACCACCTGGTTCCAGCGACGGCCGCCCCGGCCAGGAGCAGCGCGGCGACGGCGGCCGCCTGCATCCGCGGGCCGCCGGCTGGCCACCCCTGCCACGCCGGCCGGCCCCGCAGCAGCAGGGCCAGCACGACGACATCGAACCCGAGCGTCACGGCCGGCGGGATGGTCGCGGCCCCGAAGCAGCCGCACGACGCCTCGCCCTCGGCCGTCTGGGCCAGGTTGTGCAGGGCGAAGAGGGTAACCGTCGGGACGGCCACCGCCCACGCCCCGAACCGGCCGACGCCGGACACGAGCCAGACGCCCAGCGCGGCCTCGAACAGCGGCACCAGCCCGCCCGCCCACGCCGGCAGCAGGTCGGTAACCGGACTCGGCACGGCCGCCCCGGGCGAGGCCAGTTTCAGCCCGGCCGCCGCGAGCAGGGCGACGCCGAACACGGCGGTGGCGATGCGGAAGAGTTGTGTGCGCTGCGAGGTGCGCATCATCGACCCCGTCAGGGCGATCGTTCGATCTGAC
>JAABUN010003748.1_pt1 | contig 22598 bp, 28 predicted proteins | sample 5559311 | NCBI WGS metagenome assembly JAABUN01 (sample SAMN10711877, study PRJNA513370) | rock metagenome | isolation source: Antarctica rocks | place: Antarctica: Victoria Land, Siegfried Peak sud
GCGGGGCTTACGCCCTCTTCCAATCTTTGGGCGAAGAGAAAACCCCGATTGGAAGAGGGCGTAAGCCCCGCCCATTGAGCGACTTATGCAAGAGGTCTATTCACGTTCTGCCGCAACGCGAAGCAAATCGCAATCGCCAGAGCATCGGCCAAATCGGGCGGATGCAACGTCGCCTTCAGCCGCAAGCGCGCCTTAACTGCCGCCTGAACGTTGGTCTTGGTCGCATGACCGTTGCCGGTCACGACTTGCTTCACCTCGTTGGGCGTGAACGAATGCACCCGCAAATCGGCTTCACTTGCGGCGAGCATCAGCACGCCGCGCGCGTGCGCCATCAGCAAGGCGCTGCGCGGATGCGCGTAGGTCGAGAACAAATCTTCGATGACCACGACATCGGGCCGCACGTCGCGCAGAACTTCGGCCAGGCCATCGTGCAAATCCTGCAAACGTTTGGGGAATTCGTCGTCGGCTTTGGCGCGCAGAATTCCGCCTTCGACTAACTTAATGCCGCGTTCGCCCGATTCGATGATGCCGTAGCCGGTGCGATGCAAGCCAGGGTCAATGCCCAGAACGCGTTGCGCCAAATCGAAGCCCGCCAACTTCTGCGCGCGACGCTGAGCGCTCGCGCCCGCAGAACTGGTGCGCGGCGCGGGAGTGAAAGCGCGAGTGCGGATGTTCATGGGAAAAGATAAAGGCTGAAGGATAAAGGATAAAATGGGGAAGACGAAGACTGAACGATGAAGAATGAATTTGTAGCAAACGCCCTTTCATCCTTTATCCTTTCCCCTACTGTCGTGGTTCGTCGCCGACCGTTACCTCGATTGTCTTCTTATCTTTGGCGTTGCGCAGAATCTCGAACTTCATCTTGTCGCCGACTTTGCCCTTTTTAATCTCGGCGACGACATCTTTATTCGTCTTGGCCTTCACTCCGTTGACGCTGCGAATCACGTCGTTCTCTTTGATGCCCGCTTTCTGGGCGGGCGAGTTCGGCTCGATATTGCCCACGAAACCGCCGTCGGTATCGGGCAAGCCCAAATCGCCTTTGAGATCGGGATAAATCGGCTTGACCGCGACGCCAACCCAGGGATGCAAAACCTTGCCGTTTTTGATGATCTGGGCGGCGACGTTCATCGCCTTGGTGATGGGAATCGAGAAGCCCAAACCCTGGCCAAACGGGATGATCGCCGTGTTAATCCCGATGACTTCACCGCGCGCGTTGCACAGCGGCCCGCCCGAATTGCCCGGGTTAATCGGAGTGTCGGTCTGCATCATGTCTTCGAGATCGAAGGCGTCGCGGCCCGAATTGGGCGGCACGGGCAGGGTGCGCCCAACTGCCGATAAAACGCCGACGGTCACGGTATTTTCCTGGCCGAACGGGTTGCCGATGGCGATTGTCCATTGGCCGATGTCGAGCTCTTTGGGGTCTTTGAAGTCGGCGAGTTTGGCCTGGGGCAAGGTCTTGTCGTCCACGATGACGACGGCGATATCGGATTCGCGGTCGTAACCGCGCACCTTGCCGTTGATTTTGCGGTTGTCGGGCGTGGTGACCTGCACCTTCTGGGCGCCCGCGACGACGTGAGCGTTGGTCAGCATATAACCATTCTTGGAGTCAATGATAAAGCCGGTGCCCTTGCCCTGACCGCCTTCGGGCGGAGCATTGTTTTGGGCGCCGGGCGTGGGCAGAAAGGTATCGTCCTTCTTCTTTTTTTCGGGCGCGCCGAAAGTTGTATCCACGTTCATCACCGATGGGCCGAGCTGCTTGACCGCGCTGACGAGCGGCCCTTCTTCGGGATTGTTGACAGTGCCCGCGCCGCCGATTGGCAAAACGCCCGCCCCGCCCGCGCTCTGCCGCCCGATGACGATGCCGCCGCCGATCATCGCGCACGATAACAAGGCGCCGACGAGCATCGCCATTAACGGATTGGTCGCACTGCGCGCGCGCGCCGGTTCGGGCGCGACGGTTTCGACGTGAGCCGCCAGCTCTGGCGCGATGGGCACGACTGCGGCTTCAACGACTTCGGGCGCGGAGTTTGGTTCGGCGGGTGTTGCGTCGGCGTCGAAGGGCGGCGGATTGAAGGACGAGTTTTGGGACATCAGCAGAAAAGTGGGCCGCTTTAAATTTTACTTTATTGGCTCAATGGGCGCTGATATTGGGCGGACTCTCACCAACGGCAAACATTTCCCAATTAGATAAACTCTCGTTGAGGCCAAAACGTTTCAATTGCGACAACATCCTATCCGTTACCCGTCCTATCCATGATTCCCGACACGTCCGCCGCCGATGAACTGGCCGCACTGCGCGCCGAAGTCGAGCGGTTGCGCGCTGAAAATGCCGCGCTACGCGTCGCGCACGGCGAGCCCGCGCGGAGCGAATTGGGCGCCTCCGGGTTGCCCGCGTCGGAGAGTCAGTTGCGCGCTATCGTCGAAAATTTGCATGACGGGTTAGTCATCACCGATTTGCACGACATCATTCTCTACGCCAACGCGCGCATGAGCGAAATGACTGGCTACTCCAACGCCGAGTTGGTCGGCCAGAACGCGCATCAATCTCTGGTTGACCCGGCGCATTGGGCCCACTGCGCCGGGCGCAATCAGCAACGCGAGCAGGGCCAGCGCGATACTTACGAAATCCCTGTTTTGCACCGCGATGGCTCGACGCGGTGGATGCTGATTAACGGTTCGCCACTGCGCAATGATAAAGGCGCAATCGTCGGCACTATCGGCGCGCACTTCGATTTCACCGAGCGCAAACTGAACGAAGTCGAGCGCGCCCGTTTCGCCCAACGGTTGCAAAACTCCAACCGCGATTTGGAAACTTTCGCCTTCGTGGTTTCGCACGACCTCAAACAGCCGTTGCGCAAAATCGAAGTGTTTTCGTCGCGGCTGCAAAACGAAGAGAACGCCAAACTCTCCGTTCAGGGCCAATTATACCTCGATAGAATTCGTGTGGCCGTGGAGCGCATGACCTCGCTGATTGACGGTCTGCTCGCTTACTCGCGCGTGGCGAGCGGCGACGCGCCCTGGGGCGAAGTTGACCTGAATCAGATCGCCAGCGACGTAATGTTCGATTTGGAATTGGTCGTCGAGCGCGCGGGCGCCGACGTGCAAATCGGCCAATTGCCCCGCGTGTGCGCCAGCGCGACGCAGATGCACCAGCTCTTGCAGAATCTGATCGGTAATGCGCTCGATTATCGTCAGCCCGATGTGCCCCTCGTCGTGCGCGTTTCGGGGCGCGTCGTGGGCGAGCATTGTCACCTCGAAGTCGCCGACAACGGGCGCGGCTTCGAGCCGCAACAATCGGCGCATATCTTCGAGATTTTTAGCCGCCTGAACGGTAACGAAAATAGCGAAGGTTCGGGCGTCGGCCTGACGATTTGCCGCGCCATCGTCGAACGGCACGGCGGCACGCTGACCGCCCAGAGCACGCCCGATCAGGGCGCGACTTTTCGCGCGCGCTTCCCCATCGCGCCGCCTCAATCCGTTGGAGGTATGAGCCTTGACCGTTGAACTTTCGATTTTACCCTGGCCCGCCGCCATCGTGGACGCGAACAGTAAGCTGCGCGAATGCAACGCATTATGGAAAGAGCGCTTCGGCAGTTGCGACGAACTTCCCGACGATTTTCCCGAAGCCGCCGAAACGTTGCACACCCTGGTCGCGCAGACAACAAACGCGGGCGCGGTCAGCACCGCATCGAGCGCGCTGTTTCAGGTGCGCGCGCCCGGCGAAATCGCGCCCCTGCGCCTGCGTTTTACCGAAATGCGCGCTGAGGGCGAGGATTGGCTCTGGCTAATGATCGTCGAAGAGCGCGCCGATGAGGAACTTCTGCCGTTGGCGCGAACGGACACTGGCGAACTGCGCGATGCCGAACTGCGCGATGCCGAACTCGCCATGGATGGCGTGGCGATGCGTTTGCAAGCGCGCAACTGGCGCGCGTTCTTTCACGAGGCGGCGGCGGGCAAAGCGCTGATCGGCTTGCACGGCGAAACTCTCGAAGTCAACCGCGCGCTCTGCCAGTTGCTCTGTCGCTCCGAACACGAACTGCTCGGTCTTTATTCGCGCGACATTCGTCACCCCGATGACACCGCCATAGTGAGCAATCACTATCGCTCCATTTTGAACGGAGGCCCGCCCGTTTCTGGTATCGAGGCGCGTTACCTCCACAAGGATGGGCATTATGTGAACTGTTTAATTGCGATTTCGCTGATTCGCGATTCGCGCGAAAAGCCGCTTTACTTCGCCTCCGAAGTCGAAGATATTACCTCGCGTCGCCAGGCCGAAGCTCGTCTGCGCGAACAGACGCAGCAACTGGAACGCGCCAACATCGAACTGATCCGCTCCAATACCGAACTGGAACGATTCGCCTTCGTGGCCTCGCACGATTTGCAGGAACCTCTGCGCAAAATCCGCGTGTTCGGCGACCGTTTGCAAATGCTCACCACCAACTCCCTGTCAAATGTTGCCATCGAAGTCAAGGACAATGGCATCGGCTTCGACCAGGCTTATGCCGAATCGATTTTTGAGATTTTCGCGCGTTTGCACGGGCGTTCGCAGTATTCCGGCACCGGCATCGGCCTGGCGATTTGTCGCCGCGTGGCGCACGAACACGGCGGCGATCTGCGCGCCTTCGCTGAGCCCGCTCAGGGCGCGCGCTTTGTGGTCACGTTGCCAATGTGAATTGACCGCGTAAGGCGAGATTCGATCTCTGACACCTGATACTTATCAGGGTAAACTATTCCCCTGTTAAGGGTTTTCCCTTGGGAAGGAGCGCTTTAATTTCTCATGTTCACGTCCTCCATTCCCTCCGCCCCCTTCGTTATTTTGATGGCTGATGATGACGAAGATGACAGAATGCTCGCTCAGGACGCGCTGCGGGAGAGCGGCGCTCGGGCCACTCTGACGTTCGTTTCCGATGGCATCGAGCTGCTCGCCCGCTTGCGCGCCGCCGCCGATGAAAGCAACGCTGCGGCACTCCCCGATTTGTTGCTGCTCGACCTGAATATGCCGCGCCTCGACGGGCGCGCGGCGCTCCGCCAAATCAAGCGAGACCCGGTGTTGTGCAAGTTGCCCGTCGTCGTTTTGACCACCTCGAACGCGCGCGTCGATATTGATTCGTCTTACGCGAGCGGGGCCAACTCCTATATTACCAAGGCCGTTACTTTTCAGGGGTTGGTGGATACCATGCGCAATCTCGGACGCTACTGGGCCGAAACAGTGCAATTGCCTTCCAAGTGAAGTAAACGTTGGATTTTTCTTCGCGTTGTCCCAAGCCCTTTCTGCTTAAGCACGATAAGTTGATGTCTAAGCAGAGCGACGCGAGAGGGACGCAAGAGCAATGAGAGCGACGTTAGAGCGACGCGAACGATGTGTTAAGCTCAAACTTACTTCTGATCTCCGATGAATTTTGAATTTTCGCAATCCAAAGATAATTTGAGATTCGCGCCCGCTCCACAGATGCCGGGCGCGTCTGCGGACGTGGAGCGTGTCGTGCGCGTGCTGTTGGTGGATGACGACGAAGACGAATTTTTGATCGTGCGTGGTCTGCTGGGCCAAAGCGCCGCTACGCCGGGCGCGTTGCGGTTTTCGCTGGAGTGGACGGACGATGGAAACGCGGCGCTCGCGCAGATGGCGAGTAGTAGCTACGATGCCTATCTTGTTGATTACCGTTTGGGCGCTGCGACGGGTTTGCAGATCATCGAGTGCGCGGTGAAGGCGGGCTGCGATGCTCCGTTGATTTTGCTCAGTGGACAGGACGATCCGCGCGTGGACGCCCAGGCGATGCACGTCGGGGCGACCGATTATCTGGTCAAAGATCAGTTGAGCGGCGCGCTCCTCGAACGCACCCTGCGCTACGCGATTGCGGGCAAGCAGAGCGAACGCGAACTGCGCGCGGCGGCGGCGCGAAACGCGCGTTTGATGGCGGCCATCGAGGGCGCCAGCGTCGGGGTTTCGCTGACCGAAATGCAGGATGACGAAAACCGTGTGGCCTACGTCAACCCGGCGTTTACGCACATGACGGGCTACCCCCCGTCGGAGATTATCGGGCAAACATTGAGTCTTCTGGGCGGGCGCAAAACCGCGCCCGAACAGGTGGAGCGGGTGCGCCAGCAAATGCTCGATGGCGAGGCGTGCGAGGGCATGGCGCTCAACTTTCGGCGCGATGGCACACCGTTTTGGAACGAGGCGCACTTCGCGCCGATTCCCGTCGCGCCGGGCGAACCCGCCGGACACGTCGGCTTTTTTCAGGATGTGACGGCGCGCGTCGAAGCCGAAAACGCCGCCGCCGAGGCGCGGCGCAACCTGGAGAACGCGCAGGCGCTGACGCATTTGGGTTCGTGGATTTACGAGTATTCGCTTTCGCAGAGTCCACCTTTAGAAAACGTAGCTTCCGAGAGTCGGGCGCAGCAAGGCGCGGAAGTTTTCAGTTGGTGGTCGGACGAAACTTTCCGTATCATAGGGTATGAGCCGCAGTCGCAATCCTGCGGCGCGCAGCTGTGGATGGAGGCGGTTCATCCCGAAGACCGCGACTTTGTGTTGGGACAAATCGAGCGCACCATAAGCGGAGAGACGCCCTTCGATTACGAGTGTCGCCTGTTGCGCGATTCGGGTGAAGTGCGTCACGTTCAGGTGCGCGTGATTCGCGAACGCGACGCGAGTGAGGGAATTACCCTGCGTCTGGCGGGCACCATCCTCGACATCACCGAGCGCACGCGCGCCGAACTCGCCGAACGCGAGTTGTCAACGCGACTTCAGACCGTGACTGCGACGGCGCCAATTATTCTGTGGGCGCTCGACTGCGACGGATTTATTACCTTCTCCGAAGGCCACATTTTGTATCGCCTTGGTCTCGAACCCGGCCAAATCGTCGGTCAATCGGTCTTCGATGTTTACGCGGATAACCCAAATGTCATTGAGGTTTGCCGCCGCGCCCTCGACGGCGAAGTGTGCGAAGAGATTGCCTATGTGCAGGGGCGCACCTTCGCGGTTTATGTAGCTCCCAGGTGGAACGAAAATCACGAACAGATCGGTGTCGTCGGCATTTCGCACGACATCACCGAGCAGTTTCAGGCGCAACAGGCGCTGCTCGAAAGTGAGGCACGCTTCGAGCGCATCATGCCCAACGTGCCCGGCATGGTTTTTCGCTTCGAGAGGAAAGCCAACGGCGAGCAAAATTTTCTCTACGTCTCCGAGGCCTGTCGGGAGATGTTCGGCGTCGCGCCCGAAGCCGCACTGCAAGACGCCGAACTGTTACTCGGCACCATCGTGCCCGAAGAGCAGGCGAGTTTTCGCCGCAGCGTGGTGCAATCGGCCCACTCGCTCGACGATTGGAAGCTGGAAATGAACATCGCGTTGCCCACTGGCGAGAAGCGTTGGATTCGCGGCGAAGCACGGCCCATCGAACTCGAAAAGGGAGCCATCGTGTGGGATGGCATCCTGATCGATTTGACCGCCAACCGCGCCGCCGCCGAAGCTCTGCAACAGAGCGAAAGCGCGCTCGATGAGGCGCAAAAGCTGGCGCATATCGGCTCGTTTACCTGGAACCTGCGGACGGGAGAAACGCTCTGGTCGGACGAGATGTATCGGATGTTCGAGATAGAGATCGGCGCGCCCGTTCCCGCGCCCGAAGAGGCGATCGCGCGTTATCATCCCGACGACTGCGAGACCTTGATGACGCTGATGCAGGAGCGCTCGGTCGGTCGCGGAGCCGACGACACCACGGTGCGCCTGGTGCGGCGCGATGGCACGATTCGCTATCTGGAAACGCGCGTGAGCCTGCAATACGACGACGACGGCGAGCCGCTTATTATGACCGGCTCGCTGCAAGATGTGACGGCGCGTGTCGAGGCCGAGCGCGCCCTGCGCGAAAGCGAAGAGCGTTATGCTCTGGCGGCGCGCGGCACCAATGACGGATTGTGGGATTGGAATCTGGTCGCCGACGAGATTTACTATTCGTCGCACTGGAAGGCGATGCTGGGCTACGCCGACGACGCAATCGGCAATGCGCCCGACGAATGGTTGGGCCGCATTCATCCCGACGACATCGGAGGGGTGCGCGCGCACATAGACGCTCATCTGCGCGGCCAGAACGCGCAGTGCGAATGTGAGTATCGCCTGCAAAACGAGGCGGGCGAGTATCGTTGGATGTTGGGACGCGGGCAGGCGCTCTTCAACGAAGAGGGCGTGGCCACGCGTTTGTCGGGTTCGCAGACCGATATTACCGAGCGCAAAATCGCCGAAAATCAGCTCGAATACAACGCGTTTTACGACACCGCGCTCACCAATTTGCCCAACCGCGCGCTGTTCGCCGAGCGTTTGGATCGCACCATCGCGCGCGGCAACCGGAATCCCGAACATACCTTTGCGGTGCTTTTTCTGGACATCGATCGTTTCAAGAAAATCAACGATAGTCTGGGCCACATGACCGGCGACCGTCTGCTGATCGAGGCCTCAGCGCGCTTTCAGAAGTGCGTGCGACCCGGCGATACCGTGGCGCGCTTTGGCGGCGACGAGTTCGCGATTCTGCTCGATGACGTCGGCGGCATTGACGATGTGAATCAGGTCGCCGACCGCATCCACGCCGAGCTGGATGTGCCGTTTCAGTTGGACGGCCATGAGCCGTTCGTGACGGTTTCGATGGGCATCGTGTTGGGGCAGGGCGACACGGCCAATGCCGAAGAGCTGTTGCGCAGCGCCGACACCGCGATGTATCGCGCCAAGGGCGCCGGGCGCGGGCGCCACGAGATATTCGAGGCGACGATGCGCGCGCGCGCCGTCAAAATGCTCGAAATGGAGACCGATTTATGGCGCGCCCTCGAACGCGACGAACTGCGCTTGCATTACCAACCGATTATCGAACTGGAAGGCGGCAAAATCTGCGGACTGGAAGCTCTGGTGCGCTGGCAGCATCCCGAACGCGGTCTGGTTTCGCCGGGCGATTTCATTCCCCTGGCCGAAGAGAGCGGCTTAATCGTGCCGATTGGCTGGTGGGTTCTGGAAGAGGCGTGCCGTCAGGCGCTGGCGTGGCAGGGCGAGTTCGGGCCGATGTGGATGTCGGTCAATCTGTCGCCCAAGCAACTATCGCAGCCCGATATATTCGAGCGCGTGCAGGGCGCTTTGGAGCGCACCGGTTTGGATCCGCATCTGTTGAAATTGGAAGTGACCGAGAGCGTGTTCATGGAGAACACGGCGGCGGCGGCGCGGATGCTTCAGCAGATCAAGCAGATGGGCGTGCGTTTCTCGATGGACGATTTCGGGACGGGTTATTCATCACTTTCCTATCTGCATCGCTTTCCGCTCGATACGATTAAAATTGATCGTTCGTTTGTTTCGCAGATGCAGCCGGGCGCGCGCGATCACCAAATCGTCAACACGATTGTTTCGATGGCGCGCGGTTTAAAGATGGAAGTCGTCGCCGAGGGCGTCGAGACGGCGCAGCAGTTGGCCGACCTGCGCGAAATGCGCTGTGGCTACGCGCAGGGCTTTTACATGTCGAGGCCGCAACCCCATGCGCAAATCGAGGAACTATTGGGGCGCGGGTTGAGTTGGTAGATGAGGAAATTAAATGATGCCACCGATCCCCGATGAACAACAAAAGAATCTGGAAGTCGCCCAACGTGTTAACCGCGAAACGCGGGCGAATCCTGATTCGGCTTATGCGGGCAAGATTATCGGGGTTTGGCATGAAGAAGTCGTGGCCGTCGGTGACACGTTGGACGAAGTTTGCGCACGGCTGGATAAGTTGGGCGACGTAAGCAATGAAGCCGATGTTATCGAGGCCAGCATAGATTACGAGGCCAAAGTCATGTTTTGGTCGCCGGTTTTCCTCTCGACTAAACTGTCCGACAGCAAACGACAGGAGATGCAATGATGACTGAAACCAAATCCATATGAAAATTCCCGCCGAGTTCCTGCCTAAATCGTGGGAGATGCCGCCCTCTGCCCGCGTCATCGAAGACTGCGCGAGCGTCGTCGCGCGCGACTTCGACGGCGGCTAAACTTACAGGCAGAAATATCATGATTACCGAAATTAAACCCATCGCTAAAGAAGAACAGCAGCGACTTAACGCCGAATTCGGGATGCGGCTCAACCGCGAGACGCGAGCCAATCCCGATTCGCCTTATGTGGGCAAATATGTGGTCATTGCCGATTGCGAAGTCGTGACTGTCGGTGACACACTCGATGATATGCACGAAAAAATTCTGGCGTTGGGCATGAACCCGCGCGCGACTTTTTATATTCAGGCCAGCGCCGATTATGACACTCCGATTTGGATTACGCCTCAGCCGGAGTTAATCTGATGGCGCGCCAGAGTTGGCTGCTCCATCGCAATCGTCCCAACGTCGAAATTTGGCTACGCGAACCGTTCACCGGATTTACGTCGCGTCGCGTTTTGCTCGCCGACACCGGAGGCGGCGCGCGTTTCTTTCCAGTCGAAATTATTCTTTCGCAATCCGACATTCGCCAATTCGGTGTTGAGCAAGACATCGGAACAGTCGGCATGGGCGGCGCGATTCAGGGCGAATACTCGGTGTTCACCGTGCAAATCGAAATTCCAACTTTGAATCTTATGCGCCGTTTCAATGCGGTCGGCGTCGCCGCTCCGTTCATATTTCCTGGCTTCGACGGGTTCGCCCTCTTTCCTTTTCTCAACGCCTTCACTTACGGCAACTTCGGCAATCCCGCCGAGTTCGGTCTGGAACTGAATTAAGCCGATGAAAGTCCCCGCCGAGTTTGGGCCAAAATCGTGGGAAATGCCGCCCTCTGCCCGCGTCATCGAAGATTCGGCCAGCGTCGTCGCGCGCGACTTCGACGGCGGGTTAAACTTAGGGGCAGAAACATCATGATTACCGAAGCTAAACCGATTACCAAAGAAGAGCAGCAGCGACTCAATGCAGAATTTGGAATGCGCCTGAACCGCGAAACGCGGGCAAATCCCGATTCACCTTACGCGGGCAAATATGTCGTCATTGCTAAGTGCGAAGTCGTAGCCGTTGTTGATTCGCTCGATGAAGTCAATGCTTACGTTAAAAATGCGGAATTGAAGCTCGGTGAAAGTTTCTTTGTCGAGGCCAGCGCCGATTACGAGACTCCAATGTGGATTTCTCCTTTTGCGGAGAGCAAATAATGCCGCGTCAAAGCCGTTTGCTTGTCAACGGAAGTCCTGCCGTTGAAGTCTGGTTACGCGAACCCTTCACCGGCTTTACTTCCACACGAATTCTGCTCGCCGACACCGGAGGCGGAGCGCGCTTTGGCCCCGCAGACTTGATTCTTTCGCCTCGCGACATCGCACAATTCGGCATTTCGCAAACCGGCTCGGCGGGCACAAGCGGCGCGATTCAGGGACAGTATCCCGTTTTCTCGATGGAGTTAGAAATGCCGTCACTGGGAATTTCACGTTCTGTTCGCGTCTTGAGCGTGCCCGCGTCGCATTTCTTCCATAGCTTCGACGGATTCGCCTGTTTTCGTTTTCTCAACGCCTTTACCTATGGCAACTTCGGCAACCCCGCCGAGTTCGGCCTGGAACTGAATTAGACGAAGATGAAAATCCCCGCCGAGTTCCTACCAAAATCGTGGGAAATGCCGCCCTCTGCCCGCGTCATCGAAGATTCGGCCAGCGTCGTCGCGCGCGACTTCGACGGCGAAACCTTGGATTGGCTGGTCGCGTTGGTGGAAATTCCCGCGTGTAAACGCCCGATTTTCTGGATGCGCCCGCTCGACTCACGCTTCGATGCGGGCTTCGTTGTATTTGAGACGACTTATCATCAAATGATGCCGATGGAGCGAAAAACAGAAAATTTCGCGCTAAGAGCATCGCTTTCCGCAGTTTGTAAAAACAACAAATTGGCGCGCCATTTCTTCTTAAACAAAAATGGCGAGTTGCGGAAAGATGGCGAGGCGGCTCACGAAGCGATTTTAGTGGCTCCCGATGGTTTAGCTGCTTGGAGCTTAGCGGCGGTTAATAATCAGTTACATGATGCCTCTACTTTCGAGTGGAACACACCCTTGAGCAATGCCGACTTTGTGCATTTGTCTGCATGCGATGTATGGAATCGAGTGCGAAACCTTCTCGGTGAACCTGATAGTGATGGGCTTTTTGCGCGACGATTTGCCCTGATGAGTGAAAGAGAGCGTTGTGCTATGGTCTTCAAAGAGGTGCGCAGGACGGAAGACGAGATGAAGGAGTTGCTACTCACACTTTTGACTTGGCAAGATGTTTGGCACAACGTGCCGGAAGGCGAACAACTGACACTTTATGTTTATTTGTATGGAACAAGTTCTTTAAATTGGGAGGACGGCTGGAGAGAAATGGAAGTAGATGCTTCCCCGCTCTTAGAAGAGGACGTGACGCGTTTATGGAATTGGTTTCAACCGATGAATGAAAACCTCGGCAATCGTCATTGCTTGAAAGAGTGGTTGAAGAGCAACACCTCGAACCTCAGAACCTCTACCTATGTGTCTGCCTTTCGTCCTACCGCCCACGAACAACTCGAAGCCAACCTTCGCTGGCGCGGGTGGAAAGCGCGGCACGAATCCGAAAAACTTTGACCTGCGCCCTTGCGCGGTCTCCGATTTCCTGTTATATTTTTCTGTTGGCGTCTCCCCAGCCCTATTTCGTCGTTAAGTCCTTCGCGGATACTGTCGGCGTGCTTTTCTGAGCAGCAGATTCATTCTTGAATTTTATTGCCCTTCGCACGCGCCTCACATCTGGCACTCGCGGAGGGTTTTTTGTTGACTGGAAAAACGGGCAATTCCCATAAGGGATGACACTTCAGAGCGGGTTACTCTCACAGATGGCCCGACTTCATTAGAACGCAGATTTGCGGAGGATATAAGAAAATGGCCAAGGCCAAATACGAAAGCACTAAGCCGCACGTGAACGTCGGCACCATCGGTCACGTTGACCACGGAAAAACCACCCTGACAGCCGCCATCACCAAGGTGCAGGCCGCCAAGGGTTTTGCAAAAACGGTTGACTTTGCCAACATTGACAAAGCGCCCGAAGAGCGCGAGCGCGGTATCACCATCGCGACCGCTCACGTCGAATACGAGACTGGCGAGCGTCACTACGCGCACGTTGACTGCCCAGGTCACGCCGATTACGTCAAAAACATGATCACCGGCGCCGCCCAGATGGACGGCGCAATTCTCGTCGTCTCCGCCGCCGATGGCCCCATGCCTCAGACCCGCGAACACATCCTGCTCGCGCGTCAGGTCGGCGTGCCCTACATCGTCGTCTTCTTGAACAAAGTGGACATGGTGGATGACCCCGAATTGCTGGAACTTGTGGAACTGGAAATGCGCGAGCTGCTCTCCAATTACGAGTTTCCTGGCGATGACATTCCCTTCATCTACGGTTCGGGCCTCAAGGCTTTGAACAACGAGGATGCCGAGTCCACCAAGCCGATTGATGAACTCATGGACGCCCTCGATTCCTATGTGCCGGTGCCGGAGCGCGAAATTGACAAGCCCTTCTTGATGGCCGTCGAAGACGTGTTCACCATTTCGGGTCGCGGCACCGTTGCGACGGGTCGTATCGAGCGCGGTCAGATCAAAGTCGGCGAGGAAGTCGAGATCATCGGTATGCGCGATATGCAGCGCACGGCTGTTACTGGTCTGGAAATGTTCCGCAAATCGCTGGACGTGGCCGTCGCCGGTTACAACTGTGGCGCGCTCTTGCGCGGCCTCAAGCGTGAGGATGTCGAGCGCGGTCAGGTTCTGGCCAAGCCAGGTTCGATCACGCCGCACACCGATTTCGAGGCCGAGGTTTATATCTTGTCCAAGGAAGAGGGTGGCCGTCACACGCCGTTCTTCAAGAACTACCGTCCGCAGTTCTATTTCCGCACCACCGACGTGACCGGAGAAGTCTCCGAGTTAGGTGGCGGCGCCGAAATGGTTATGCCGGGCGACAACATCAAGATGACCGTCAACCTGGTGGCTCCCGTCGCCATGGAAGAGGGTCTGCGCTTCGCGATTCGCGAGGGCGGTCGCACCGTTGGTGCGGGCGTCGTGGCGAAGATCATCAAATAAGAGGCGATAAAGCCGATGAGTCGTTAATCCGACTTGTCGGCTTTGTCGTGTCTGTTGGTTGGTCAGGAGATGAATCTCCTGATTGCAGGCTAAAGCCAACCGTGCTCCGCACGGAACTCAAACCCCGTGCGGAGCACGGTTGGCATTTATGCCTGCAATCATGGGTTTCAACCCATGACATGACAACGGCGAAGGTTGCGAAAGTTAATTTCCCGTTGCAACACACATTATGAGCGAAAAAATCCGCATCAAACTGCGCGCCTTCGATCACAAATTGCTCGACCAATCGGCCCAGCAGATCGTGGCGACCGCGCGTCGCACCGGCTCGAAACTCAGCGGCCCCGTGCCCCTGCCGACCGATAAAAACATCTACTGCGTTATCCGTTCGCCCTTCGTTGACAAAGAGTCAATGGAGCACTTCGAAATGAGAACGCACAAGCGTTTGATCGACATCATCGAACCGGATCCGCGCACCGTCACCGAACTGATGGGACTCAACCTCCCGTCGGGCGTGGACATCGAAATTAAGCTGACTTAGTTGCAAACACGAGTCGAGCGACAACTGCGAACCCTGAGCGTAAGCGACGGGCTAAGTCAGAGTTCCAAGAGATTAATACTTGGCCGGTCGCTTACGCTCGCGGTTCGCAATGAACGAGCAGCCGAACGTCTACCCCAGAAAGTGAATTGGGATGACCTCTGGAGAAAACAACAAATGGCAACAGTCAATGGATTATTGGGCCGCAAAGTCGGCATGACGCAGATCTTCGACGCCGAATCGGGCAAAGCGATTCCCGTCACGGTGATCGAGTGCGGCCCCTGCGCCGTCGTGCAACGCAAGACGGAAGCGAAAGATGGCTATGACGCCGTCCAATTGGGCTACGTCGAATTGCGCACGCCGCGCAAAGAAACCAAAGTCGGGCGCGGCGAAGCCGGACGGCGCGGGCGCGGCGAGGCCAACGGCCCCAAAGCCGGTCACTTCGAGAAAAACGGCGGCGCCAAGCCGATGCGTCACCTCAGCGAGTTCCGTTTGGTCGCCGAGGGCGAAGAGCCCGCTTCGGGAAGCGCGGTCGTGGTGGCCGATGTCTTCAAAGTCGGCGACCCGATTCGCGTGCAGGGCACCAGCAAAGGACGCGGCTTTTCGGGCGTCATCAAGCGTTGGGGCTTCAAGGGCCAGAAGGCTTCGCACGGTCAAGGCATTCACCGCAAACCCGCCTCCAACGGCGCCACCGATCCGGCCCGCACCTTCCCTGGCGTCAAGCGCCCTGGGCGCTACGGCAACGAAATCATCACTCAATTAGGGTTGAGCGTGGTCGAAGTGGACGCCGAACGCAATCTGCTCATCGTCAAAGGCGCCGTCCCTGGTGCCAACGGCGGCTTGTTGAAAATTACGAAATAATGAGTTGACATTATGCACTCCTTCTTTGCCATTCTGGGACTTTTTTCAGCACTTGGCTGTGTTGTGTTTGCTTTTTTCAACATCAGTGTTCCTGGCGCTTCTGAGACATCTTATATCTCAGCCGCGTTTGGGATTGCGACGTTCGTTTGCTTCTATGTCACCAATCACTTAGAAGCATCGGACGGTAAGAAGCAAAGGCGAAAGTAGAAGTAGGAGTTGCGGCAAACTCTCGCTTTGTCATTCTGAGCGGAGTGAGGCACGAACGCAGTCGAAGAATCCATGCGTGCCGCGAACGTGGAAGCAACTATGGATTCTTCGACTCTGCGCGACTGCGTCGCACTCCGCTCAGAATGACAATGGCGGGCGGTCAGACGAAAGCGGAAAAGTAGAAAAGCGCGAACGACGCGGGAAGCCCCTAACGGAAAATCATCATGAAATTCTTTCTCGATACGGCAGACATCAAAGAGATTCAAGAGGCCCAGGAAACCGGACTTTTGGATGGCATTACCACCAACCCTTCGCACGTCGCCAAGGCCAACACCAACTTCACGGCTCTGGTCAAACAGATTTGCGAAATGGTGCCTGGGCCGGTTTCGGCGGAAGTGACCGCGCCCACCAAAGACGAAATGCTGCGTCAGGGCCGCTTTCTGGCCGACATCGCGCCCAACGTCGTGGTCAAAGTGCCCTTGACAGCCGAAGGCATCAAAGCCGTCAAGGTCTTCACCGACGAAGGCATCAAAACCAACGTCACGCTGTGCTTTTCGAGCGTGCAGGCGTTGTTGGCGGCCAAAGTCGGCGCGACCTACATTTCGCCCTTCATCGGGCGCGTGGACGACATCGGCATCGAAGGCATAGAAACCGTCCGTGAGATTCGCGCAATCTACGACAACTACGATTACAAGACCCAGATTCTGACCGCCTCGACCCGTTCGACGCTCCACATCCGCGACGCGGCTCTGGCCGGTAGCGACGTGGCGACGATGCCGATGAAGATTTTTCTGAAGTTGATCAACAACCCGTTGACCGACATCGGGATGAAGTTGTTTGATGCCGATTGGGAGAAAATTCCCGAAGAGTATCGGACTTATTAAGGTTGTGGGTAGGGCATAGGTTTTTCCCTCACCCTAACCCTCTCCCGGAGGGAGAAGGAACCAGGCAGACTCGCCGGAGACTGTTATTATGATGGGCCTAACAAAAGGTAGAGTTAGTTCCCTCAAAGTAGTAGCCACCGGCAAGGCGCGCACGGTTCCTTCTCCCTCCGGGAGAGGGTTAGGGTGAGGGAAAAACGCACGCCCAAAACAAAATATCGCAATGCCCATCAACGATCCGAACGCCAAACGGGAATCGCCGATGCGCTCAAGCACTGAGCGCGCACGAGAACTCCGTCAAACTCAGACGCCATACGAAGCCAAATTGTGGAAGTTACTGCGCAATCGGCAACTCGAAGGTTACAAGTTTCGGCGTCAGGTTCCGATTGGGCGTTACTTCGCGGATTTTTGTTGTGTTGATGCGAAACTCATCGTCGAGTTGGACGGCGCAAGCCACGACGACCGCGAAGAATACGATTTGTTGCGCGATGAGACGCTGAAAAGTGAAGGCTGGCGAACCCTTCGGATTGCGAATCGCGATTTGATGCGCAATGAAGAAGGCGTGTGGCTGACGATTGAGGCGGCGTTGAAGGAAGATGAGTCGGAGACGGAAGAGTGATAGGTTGCGGGGAAGCGTTATGTTTTTCTCTCACCCTAACCCTCTCCCTGAGGGAGAAGGAACCGTGCGCGGCTTGCCGGTGGCTATTACTTTGAGGGGACTAACTCTACCTTTTGTTAGGCCCATCACAATAACAGTCTGCGGCGAGTCTGCCTGGTTCCTTCTCCCTCCGGGAGAGGGTTAGGGTGAGGGAAAAACGCACGCAATTCCCGTGACCGAAATAGTCACGAGCGTGCCGACAACGGCACACCTGAGTAAAGGCGAAGAACAATCCCAGCTTGACGACGAAGCTACAAACATAAACCGCGTCCGTCGGCAATGAGGCGCGAAACACACACATGGCAGACATTAAAATCTATAACGGCGAGGGCAAATCCACTGGAACTTTGCCCGCCCCCGATAAGCTCGCCAACGCTGACTCCAAAGTTTCTCTGGTTCACCAGGTTCTCGTGGCGGAGTTGGCCGGTAAGCGTCAGGGCACCGCCAAAGTCAAACGGCGCGATGAAGTCGCCGGTTCGGGCGTTAAAATCCGCCGGCAGAAAGGCACCGGACGCTCGCGTCAGGGCGACAAACGCACCCCGCATATGCGTGGCGGCGGCGTCGTTCACGGACCGACGCCCCGCGATTACTCGCAGAACACGCCGCGCAAAATGCGTCAGGCCGCGTTTCGCACCGCGCTCAACTCGCGCCTGCAAAACGATGCTTTGCTCGTTTTGGATGGCGTTACGATGGGCGCGCCCTCGACCAAAGCGTTCGTCGCTTTGCTGGCCGCTCTCGAACTCACCGGTAAAAAAGTGCTGGTTCTGGTGGGCGCGGGCGAAGAAAACGTCGGTTTGAGCGCGCGCAACTTGCCCAAAATCAAGGCGCAGAGCGTGAACATGACGAGTTTGTCCGACGTTCTGGGCAGCGAAATCGTGCTTTGCACGACCGGAGCCTGGGGCGAATTGAGCGAACGCATCGTCGGCAAGGGTAAAGAAAATGAGGTGGCAGCATGAAAAAGCCTTTACATCAAATCATCGAGCGACCGATTATCACCGAAAAGAGCGTGAAAGCTTCGATGAACGACCGCTACACCTTCAAGTGCAGCACGGCAGCGAACAAAATCGAGATCAAAGACGCCATCCAAGAAGCCTTCGGCGTCAAAGTGGCGACGGTCAATACCTTGATCATCAAGGGCAAACATAAACAAGTCGGCAAAGGTCGCCCAGGCAAAGTGCCCGACTACAAAAAAGCGATGGTCACGCTCGCCCCAGGCGAAAGCGATGCCCGTCTCAAAGAAATCTTCGAGGGCGCATAAGGAGACGTCCTCACGTTTTGTCGTAGTCGCGTCGTAAGACGCGTGTTTGTTGGGTAAAATTAAAGCTCATGAAACTAACGTTGCTCACAATCCAAATTCTCACTTGTATGCTGATGCTGTGGGGATATTTTTCCGACAGATCTCCTGCAATGACTGTTGCTTTCATCGTTGCCGTAATCATCAATTTACTTGTGTGTTACGGGATATTCAAGCAGTGGGAAACCGCGACTAAGATTTAAAACAAACCTTTCATCATGGCAATCAAAAGTTACAATCCGACTTCTCCGGCGCGTCGGACAATGACGGTGGTTAAGAACCCCGACTTGTCCGATAAGCGCCCAGAGAAGTCGCTGACGACGCCGCTCCCCAAGACGGCGGGTCGCAACAATCAGGGCCGCATGACCGCTCGCAACAAAGGCGGCGGACACAAAACCCTCTATCGCATCATTGATTTCAAGCGCCGCACCGACGGTGTGCGCGGCGAAGTCATCGCGCTGGAATACGATCCCAATCGTTCGGCGCACATCGCGCTCATCCAGAACGAAGACGGCACCAAGCGTTACATCGTGCGTCCGGCGAAATTGAACGTCGGCGACAAAATCATGGACGGCGCCGAAGCCGATATTCGCATCGGCAACGCCATGCCGCTGCGCAACATCCCCGTTGGCACCACGATTCACAACGTCGAACTCCAGCCAGGACGCGGCGCGCAGATGGCGCGCTCGGCGGGCACGAGCGTGACGCTTCAGGCCAAAGAGGGCAAGTTTGCTCTGGTTTTGCTGCCGTCGCGCGAGACGCGTTTGGTTCAGCTGAATTGCCGCGCCACGATTGGCGAAGTCGGCAACAGCGAGTGGGAATCGATGGTGTGGGGCAACGCGGGCCGCAAGCGTCATAAGGGCATCACGCCGCACGTTCGCGGTAAAGCGATGAACCCCAACGATCACCCGCACGGCGGCGGCGAAGGCCGCGCCTCGATTGGTCGTCGCAAGAGCGGCCCCGTTTCGGCGACGGGCGTTCCGGCGATTGGTTTCAAGACGCGCAAGAAGAACAAACCCAGCGATAAGATGATTATTCGCAAGAGGGGGAAAAGGTAGGATTTAGTTCGCGTGTCCATTGCGAACCCTGAGCGTAAGCGACGGGCCAAGTAAGAGTCGCAAGAGATTATTAGTTAGCCGGTCGCTAACGCTCGCGGTTCGCAACGGAATGCGAACCCTGAGCGTAAGCGACGGGCCAAGTAAGAGTCGCAAGAGATTGATACTTGGCCGGTCGCTAACGCTCGCGGTTCGCAACGGAGACCTCGTTCAAACCTACCAAACACAATGTCACGTTCACTGAAAAAAGGGCCGTTTGTAGACGATTCCCTGATGAAGAAGATTACGAAGATGAATGACGCGGGCGAAAAGAAGATCATCAAATCTTGGAGCCGCCGCAGCACCATCTTCCCCGAAATGATTGGCCATACCATCGCGATTCATGATGGACGCAAACACGTTCCCGTGTTCGTTCAGGAAAACATGGTCGGCCACAAGTTCGGCGAGTTCGTTTTGACGCGCACTTTCAAGCGTCACGGCGGAAAAACCGAAAAGGCGAAACGATAATGGCAAAAGCAATTTTACGAGACCTGCGCATGACCCCGATGAAAGTTCGTCGCGTGGCGAACTTGGTCAAAGGCAAAACCGTCGAGGACGCGACCAACATTCTGGCGTTCGATCCTCACATCGCGTCACCGATTCTGTCGAAAGTCATCAAGTCGGCGGCAGCCAATGCCGTCAACAACGAAGGCGCCGACGAAGAAGCGTTGATCGTGAAAACGATCATGATCGACAAAGGCAAATCACTGCGCCGCTTCCTGCCGCGCAGTCGGGGCCGCGCCGACGTGATCCGCAAACGCATGAGCCACATCACCGTTGTGGTCGAGGAGAAAGCGTAGGTTAGGGAACAAGGGACAAGTGGCAAGGGACAAGGAGTTATCGAGGGCGCACATTTTCGCCCGACCGTAAATTCCCCAACCCTTGTCCCTTGTTCCCTGCTCCTTGCCCCTTAACATTATGGGACAGAAGATTCATCCTTACGGTTTGCGACTGGGCATTATTCGTCCGTGGCAGAGCCGTTGGTATTCCAAAGACAATTACGTGGAGTATCTGATTGAAGACGAGAAAGTTCGTCGCTTCATTCGGAAATTCCTCAAGAACAAGCCGGTTCGTCCTGGCTCGCGCGACCGCTTCAACGATCCCGCGCTCTCGAAAATCGAGATCGAGCGTCAGGCCAATCGTGTGACCATCAAGTTGCACACGGCCAAACCTGGCGTCGTCATCGGACAGCGCGGCGCCGACATCGAGCGTTTGCAGAAGGCTTTGCAGCGCTTGACCAAGAAAGACGTTCGCGTCACCGTCGAAGAAGTGCGCGCGCCCAATCTGGACGCGCAACTCGTCGCCGAGAGCATCGCTCAACAGATCGAACGCCGCATCGCTTTCCGCCGCGCCATGCGCATGACGCTGCAACGCGTGATGAAAGATGGCGCGCTGGGTTGTCGCCTGTTGGCTTCGGGCCGACTGGGCGGCGCCGAAATCGCGCGTCACGAGCAAGTGCGCGACGGCAAAGTTCCGTTGCACACCCTGCGCGCCGACATTGATTACGGCACCGCTGAGGCGGCGACGACCTACGGAAATGTTGGCATCAAATGCTGGATTTACCGTGGCGACATCATCGGCGACATGGAAGCCCCGACCGCGAATCTTTCGCGCAGCAGGGGCGGGCGCGACCGTGACCGCGATGATCGTGATCGTCGCCCTCGTCGTGATGGCGACAATCGTGGCGGCGGCGGCGACAATCGTGGCGGCGGTGGCGACAATCGTGGCGGCGGAGATCGTCGGCCTCGTCGGGATTAGTTTTGGTTGATGGGTTTGCGGGGAAGCGTTATGTTTTTCCCTCACCCCGGCCCTCTCCCGGAGGGAGAAGGAGCGACCAATGTTATCTGCACGAACTGACTTACAAGTTAGCTCTGACAGATAATAATGGTCGCTCCTTCTCCCTCCGGGAGAGGGCCGGGGTGAGGGAAAAACATAACGCTTCCCCCACAAAGCCAAATACCAAGACAAAACAATAATAAAGGAGTTGATGCATCATGTTGATGCCTAAGAACGTTAAATATCGCCGCCAGCATCGCGGACGCCGTGGCGGGCCAGCGACGCGCGGAAACTATATCGCCTTTGGCGACTATGCGATTCAGGCGACCGAAGCTGGTTGGATTACTTCGCGCCAGATCGAAAGCGCGCGTAAAGCGATTCGTGGTCACGTTAAGCGTGGCGGACAGTTGTGGATTCGCGTGTTCCCCGATAAACCGGTCACGCAGAAGCCCGCCGAAACCCGCATGGGTTCGGGTAAAGGTGCCGTCGAGTTCTGGGTTGCCGTTGTCAAGCCAGGCCGAATTTTGTTTGAGATGTCGGGTGTTGACGCAGATGTCGCCGAAGAAGCGATGCGTCGCGCCCGCATGAAATTGCCGATGAAGACCAAATTCATTCGGCGCGAAGAGGATGTGACAAGCAGTGGCGGATCTGAATAATTATATTTCGAGCGGCGACGCGAAAGTCAAAACCCATGATTTGCGCACGCGCATTCATGGCGCGGACGAGAGCGAATTGCGCGAAGTGTTGAAGGATTGCGAAATGGAACTCTTCAACCTGCGCACGCAGAGCATTGTGCAACAATTGCCCAATCCCATGCGCATTCGTCACGTCCGCAAACTAATCGCGCGGGTTCAAACCGAACTCAACGCGCGTAACCGCAAAGAGGCGGTGGCTTAAAATCATGGAAACACAAGAACGCAGCGCACGCAAAGTGCGCGAAGGTTTAGTCGTGTCGGACAAAATGGACAAGACGGCGGTTATCGCGGTCGAGCGCCTGAAGCGTCACCCGCTTTATGGCCGCGTCCAACGCGTGACCAAGCGCTTCAAAGCGCACGACGAGAACAACGAATGCAACGTGGGCGACCGCGTGCGCATCATGGAAACGCGGCCCATCTCCAAAGATAAGTGCTGGCGTGTCCTGACGATTTTGGAACGCGCGAAATAATGTTGAAGCGGTTGGATTGGGTTTGTGGCGAGCGTTATGTTTTTCCCTCACCCCGGCCCTCTCCCGGAGGGAGAAGGAGCGGCAGGTAGTATCTGCACGAACT
>JAABUN010003749.1_pt1 | contig 22596 bp, 16 predicted proteins | sample 5559311 | NCBI WGS metagenome assembly JAABUN01 (sample SAMN10711877, study PRJNA513370) | rock metagenome | isolation source: Antarctica rocks | place: Antarctica: Victoria Land, Siegfried Peak sud
CGTCATCTCTCCTTCCGTCTTTCCCTCTTCCCCTCTTTCCCTCTCGTCCGTGGACCTGGTTTGAGCCCCGTGGGACCGTCCGCGCTCGTGCGGCGGTCTGACCGGGAGGGTCATCCCCCGTTTCTTGCAAACACGCTGATAGCGAGCCAGGAAGTGCGCCCGCCTCTCCTGACTCCTGACTCCTGACTGAGAACTTCTCGACTCCTCGACTCCTCGACTCCTCGACTCCTCGACTCCTCGACTCCTCGACTCCTCGACTCCTCGACTCCTCGTCTCATCGCCCGACCGCGCTCGCGCCCAAGCCGATCGCGAGCACGTCCTCCACCACCGCCCAGACCAGGTCCGACAGACCCGTCTTCTCTCCCGCCAGCGCCCGCAGATGATATCCAGCGTACGCCCCGATCGCCGCCCCCGCCGAGCCCATCCCGGCACCCAGACCAAGCGACCCGCTCCCCTGACGCGCCAGCGCCGCCCCGGCCGCGCCGCCGATCGCCAGACGACCCGCCAACGGCACCGGCTCCAAACGGCTTGGGGTCTTCGGCAGCTTGTCACCGATTAGCTCGCCACCCGCCGCCAAACCAAGCCCGACCAGAGCGCGACGCGACCGCAACAAGCTCAACGGCCGCCCGGCCCCGACCGCGAAGTCACCCCGATTCGCCGCAACCGCCAGCAGCGCAAACGGGATCTGCGATCGCATGCCCGCCGCCACCCCGAGCCCGGCGCACCGCGCCAGGAGATTGAAGGAAGGAAAGCCGTTCATCATCTGGTACTCCTTGTTCAATGCATCGTCGAGGCCCACCCAGCGCTCGCCCGCTTCACGTCACTCTCGCCCAACACGCACGGCTGATGCCCGGCCATCCCCTTCAACCGTACGCCGTCGTCGTCCACGGCGAAGACACCTCAGCGAGCGGTGGTCTATTCTTAGCGGCGGGATCCATTTCGCGCCCGATCGACTCGCCATCGCTTCTCTCGTATCGTGTCGCACGGTTACCAGCTCAAGCTACCGGCCCACGGCTGATAGCTGATCGCTGAGGGCTCATGCCTGATTCCCCGCTCTTTCGCAAAGTCTTGATCGCCAACCGGGGCGAAATCGCCCTGCGGGTGCTTCGTGCCTGCCGCGATCTCGGCATTCCCGCGGTCGTCGCCTACAGTGACGTCGACCGCGATTCACTTGCTGTCCGCCTCGCCGGCGAGGCCGTCTGCGTCGGTCCCGCCCCCGCCGCCCGGTCCTACAACAACATCCCCGCGATCATCAGCGCCGCCCTCGTCACCGGGTGCGATGCCCTCCATCCAGGCTACGGCTTCCTCGCCGAGAACGCCTATCTCGCCGATATCTGCCAGCAGGTCGGCGTCACCTTCATCGGTCCCCGGCCCGACGTCATCGAGCGGATGGGCAACAAGGCTGAGGCCCGCAAGCTCATGCGCGAGGCCGGCATTCCACTCGTGCCCGGCACCGAAGGCACGATCGAGAACCTTGGCGTCGCCCGCCAAGTGGCTCGCCGCATCGGCTACCCCATCCTGATCAAGGCCGTCGCCGGCGGCGGTGGCCGCGGGATGCGCGTCGCCCAGGACGATACCGAGCTGACCCGCGCCCTACCAGTCGCTCAGGCGGAGGCGGAGGCCGCCTTCGGCGACAACTCCGTCTATCTGGAACGCTACCTCGACTGCCCCCGCCATATCGAAGTCCAGATCCTCGCCGACCACCACGGCCACATCATCGCCGTCGGCGAGCGCGACTGCTCGCTGCAGCGTCGCCACCAAAAGCTGCTTGAGGAAGCCCCAGCGCCGAATCTGCCTCGTAAAACCCGCGACGCTCTGCTTCGCGCCGCTGTCAAGGGCGCGCGCGCCGCCCACTACACGAGCGCCGGCACCATCGAGTTTCTCGTCGATCGTGACGGACATTTCTACTTTATGGAAATGAACACGCGCATCCAGGTCGAGCACCCCGTAACCGAGGTCGTCACCGACATCGACCTCGTCGCCTGGCAGATCCGCATTGCCGCCGGCCAGCGCCTTACCATTGACGAGCGCGATTGCGAACCACACGGCCACGCCATCGAGTGCCGCATTACCGCCGAGGACGCTGCCGCCGACTTCGCCCCCAACGTTGGCACCGTCGAGACCTACGTTGCCCCTGGTGGCCCCGGCGTTCGCGTCGATTCCCATCTCTACGCCGGCTATACCGTGCCGGCCCACTACGACTCGCTCCTCGCCAAAATAATTGTCCGCGGCAAGGACCGTGCGGAGGCCATCGCCCGGATGGAGCGCGCGCTGGCCGAAACAGTCATCACCGGCATCGCCCAAACGGTCCCGTTTCACCGCCGTCTCGTCGCCCACGACGCGTTTAAGCGCGCCGACCTGCATACCGGATTCGTCGCCGAGCATATGGACGAATTGCTGCCGCCGTTGGAACCACCGCCCCCTCCGCCATCCGAAAGCCGCGACGAGCTCGTCCCTACTCGATCGGCCGCGTCATAGCTGGCACCTTCATAGAATCGGGGGCCACCGCACCTTGTAGGCGCACGTGGGGACGAGGCGCGGCGGCGACTGATCACCCGGCTCCCAAGCGCAGCGTCCGCTCAGGAGCAGGCTCAGCCATGGGAGGAAGAGGCAATCGTGGTCACCGAGAAACGATCGAAGCAGGAGAACGCCGACTCAAAAGGCAGCGCCTCGGCGTCGCGGAAACGCGATCGCCCAGCGTCGGCCCGGCGTGCTTCCGCGGCAACCTCGACCCGCAAATCGTCGACCGGTGCTAGGCGACGACAAGCCCGCGTCCTCACCCTCCAACTCTTGTACGAGATCGATGTCACCGGCCACCCGGCTACCGATGTCCTTGACCGGACCTTCGCCGAGCCATCGGCCCCCGTCGCCATCAGGGATCACGTCACCCGCCTCGTCTCGGGAGTTCTCGCCGCCCGGGGGGAGATTGATCCCTTTATCGCCGCCGCCGCTCCCGCTTTCCCCCTCCCACAAATTCCGGCGATCGACCGCAACGTTCTCCGCCTCGCCGTCTTCGAGTTGCTCCACGAACCGGCGGTGCCGCCGAAGGCGGCGATCAACGAAGCCGTCGAGCTCGCCAAGCACTTTGGGGGCGACAACTCGTCTCGGTTCGTCAATGGGGTCCTTGGCACCATCCTTGATCGCATCCCCTCCTCGGGCCAAGGCGCGTCGCCTGAGTCGCCGCCAGCGTGACACCAGCCGCCCGTTCCCATCCAGGACGATTCCCGCTTCCACCCGTCCGCGGCTCCAGAGGTGTCGAGCAGGGTCATGATGCGGACGTTGCCCGCTGGTTGCACCCGAATCCGTCGTGTATCATCGGCAGCGGCGGGACACGGCGGAGCCGGTGGGGCGGCAACGCCACGGCCACGGTTAGTGCCCGCATGGATGGGGGACGGCCCCGGGCCGGTGATCCTCCGCGCGACAACGGCACGGATGAAGGTGAGGTGGTTGGGGTGGCGTCGGTCTACGATCGGGTCCGCAGCATCGTCGCGGAACGGCTCGGAGTCGATGAGGACAAGGTGACGATGGACGCCGAGTTCATCGGCGACCTGAACGCCGACTCGCTCGATCTCGTCGAAGTCATCATGGCCATGGAGCAGGAGTTCAACCTCGAGATCAAGGACGAGGACGCGGAGAATATCCGCTCCGTCAGCGACGCCGTCGAGTACATCACGGAGCACGGCGGCTAGCCGCGCGGTGGTGGCGCCGCCACCGGACAGAGGGCTAGCGCCGGGCCTACGAATCACCCCGGCCGTCGTGCGTGTCTCGCTCGGTTCACGACGCGAGGCCAGCCCGCACGATCGGAACGATAAGGGAGCACCGGCTCATGGCCCGCGCAGTCAAACGCCCAAACTTCAGCCCCAAGTTGCCGAGCCTGCCCAGGCTCCCCGATCCAAACGTGCCCGATGTCTTCGAGGAGATGACCCTCCTCGAGCATATGGAAGAGCTCCGCGACCGGATCGTCAAGACCGCCATCGGCATCGGGCTCACCTTCATCGTGGGTCTGTTCCTCGCCATCCCATTGTTGAAGCTCATCAAACGCGAGGCGAACGTTCCACAAGGGTTCGATATTTTGAGCCCTACCGAGCCCTTGACGCTCTACGTCAAGGTCGCCTTTTACATCGCTGTCGCGATCGCCATGCCCCTCATCGTCTGGCAGTTTATCGGCTTTCTCGCGCCTGGTCTGACGGGGAAAGAGAAGCGCATCCTTTTCTCGTCCCTGCCGTTCGTCGCTCTCCTGTTCTTCGTCGGCGCCGGGTACGCGTTCTTCTTCGCCATCCCCCGCGCGCTCTGGTTCCTATCGAACCTTTTCCCGGATCTCATCGACTGGTCACCGCAAGGGAACGAAATCATCAGCTTCTATCTGACCTTGATGGTCGGCATCGGTCTCGCCTTCGAGCTGCCGGTCGTGATGTTCCTCCTGGCAAAGCTGAACATTGTCAGCCCCAAGCGGATGCGGCAATACCGCAAGTACGCGGCGGTGGCCATCCTGGTCGTCTCAGCGATCATCACGCCAACAACCGACCCGTTCAATATGGCGCTCGTGGCCGGCCCGCTGCTCGCTCTCTACGAGATCGGCATCCTCGTTTCGTTCTTCCTCACCCGCTCGAAGACCTCCGCCTCCGCGGCGCCATAGCGGACCTTCGGCCCCCAAACGGGACGCTTTCGCGAGAGGGACGACGCCTGCGTCGTCCCTCTCGCTCTTAACCCTCGACGGACGGATCGGCAGCTCCCCGCGGTCGCAGGACATGACGAACGCCCGCTTCGTCCGCCGGGCGAACGGCCATCGTTCGCTCGTTGCGATAGGTCACCATTCCCGGTCCCGCGCCCTTGATCTTGCGCACGTACCGTCGCGGCGCCACATCGACCTCGACGTTGACGCCGTCGCGTGCGGCACTGTAGTGGGCGGCGAGAGCCGCCGCCGCTTCGATCGTCTCAGCATTCCCGTCCCCACCTGGGCGTCGCCAGCGCACGACCACGTGCGAGCCGGGAACGCCACGGGCGTGAAGCCACGTATCATCTGGCCCGGCCAGATCGAACGTAATCAGATTATTTTGGGCGCCGCTCCGACCAATGTAGACGGCGTTCCCCGCCGCATCGAGGAGCGGCGGCGGTCGTCGATCGGCGGGTGAGCGCGACGCCTTTCGACTCGCGCCGGGTGCTCCATCATGCGCCGCCCACTCTGCCGCTAGCGCCTCCAACTCCGCGAAGCCCTGCGCCTGGGTGGTCAACGTCAGCATCTGGTCCAGATACGCCAGCTCGGTCTCGACCTGCGCTTCGAGCTGCGGCAGCCGCTCCCCCGCCCCCTGCGCCTTCCGGTAGCGCTCGAAGTAGGCTTGCGCGTTCTCCTTAGCACTCAGGGATGGATCGAGCGGCACCGTCGTGCCGTCGACGACCAACTCCGTCTGGCCGGGTTTCAACTGCCAGAGATAGGCATAGATCAACTCGCCTCGCTGCCGCAGCCGCTCCGCCTCAGCCGCCTTCGCTCCCTGCTCCCGCATCGCCGCCAGTCGCCGTTCCTGCCGCTCTCGCGCCGCGCGAACCAATGCCAGCAGGCGCTCCCGCCGCTGCGCGTGGCGCACCAGCCCGGTCTCGTACCCCTCACCCGTAACGATATCGGCGGCGGCCGAAATGCCGCCCACCGCCTGCTCGACGTGGGTCACCGCCAGGTGCGTCATCGGGACCGCCGCGAACGCCACCGCCGCACCCGCCGCTCCCTCCCGCGCGCGGTACACCCGTGGCGACCAGACTGAGGTCAGCAACGGCTCCAACAGCGCTCGCGTCTCGCGGGCCAGCAGGGTTGGTCCATCCGCTGGTAGCGCATCAACCGTCACCTTTGGGTCGCCACCGGCGCGAAACGCGATCTCCCGGGCCATCTGGGGGCTCATCCCCCGAAACCACCGGACCAGGGCCGGCGCGAGAGCGGTGCCCGCCGTCTCGTCGGCGAGGAGTCTCGCGGCATCGGCGGCGGTGAGGCGCCGCGGGTCGAGCTTGTCAACGGGCGGCGGTGGACTGTAGCGAAGACGTGGCAGGATAGGGCGAACACGACTCATGGCCGGCGTTACCCGCTTCGCGCTCTCCATGATCCGACCCTGGTCATCGACCAGGATCAGGTTGGAATGCCGTCCCATGATCTCCACCGCGAGGTGGACGTAGGTCGCCTCGACCTCCCCTTCTCCCTCATCACCCTCCTCATCCTCGCGCTCCTCCAGCGCCTCGTCGCCGTCGGTTCGGCGCCCGTTGTGGGGGGGTAGGCGCTTGGCTATACTGAGGCGGACCACCCGTTCCAACGGGGGCTGGTCGATCCCCACGAGGACGCCGCCGCGGACATACTTCCGCAGCAGGAGGCCGAAGGGCGTCACGAGCTGAGCGTCAAGCGAGGGCATCGTCTCGGCAAGGTGGAGCCGGGCGCGACGATCATCGGCACTGGCCACGAGGACCCAACGGCGGTGGCCGGCGTAGATCTCGGCGGCGAGGGTTCGAGCATCGATCAGACCAACGCGTTGGATGCGTCCATCGAGCAGCGTTGCGGCCAATTCGTCGGCGACGGCGGCAATGGTCAGAACATCGAACACGTGGGGCCTGGCTTTCCTGAAGAACGAGGCAGATCGTCAGACGACCGGCTCATGAACGTCACGACGGCAGGTGGGCATGGCGGATGGTGCTTGACGAAAAGATCGGACGCGGAACAGGAGCGGGTACCGGCGTGGGAGGAGATCAGCTCGGCGAGCATGCGGACGAGCTGATCGGTGATCTTCGCGCGATGCGGCGTCCCCGCCTCTTCGTCATCTCCGGACCGTCCGGCGTCGGCAAGGACACGGTCATCGAGTTGCTGCGGGAACGATACCCGGAAGCGTACTTCGCGGTGACGGTGACGACGCGCCCCCGGCGGCCAGGTGAGATCGACGGTATCCACTACTACTTCATGGACGAGCAGACCTACCGTGTCCGTCTCGAAGACGGGGAGTTTCTCGAATCGGCAACGGTCTATGGGTATCAATACGCCGTCCCCCGGACACCCATTCGAGCCGCGCTCGGACGCGGCCAGGACGTCATCATGAAGGTCGATGTCCAGGGTGCGGCCTCGATCCGTCGTCTCGTTCCCCATACCGTCTCGATCTTTCTCGCGCCGGAGTCGATGGCGGTGTTGTTGCAACGGTTACGCGCCCGGAAGACCGACGACCCAGAGGTTTTGATGCAACGCTTCGGCACCGCCAGCCGGGAGCTCGCGAGCGCGGCCGAGTTCGACTACGTCATTTTCAACGAGACGGAAGGGGCGGAGCGGACCCTGGAGCAGATCTGCGCCATCATCTCCGCGGAGCACCGGCGCACCCGACAGCCCGAGATCCACGTCTAACGGGTCGGAGGTCGGAGGAGCAGTTCAGGACACGTCCGCGACGCCGGCGGTGGCCGCAAACCAGCTACGTCTCCGTCCCCAGCTGTCCCTGATCGCCCGGTTCCGGCTCGCCCGCGACGGGTCCTTCGATCTCGTCGTCCTCGGGAACGCGACGGAGAGACGATGCATCCTCGACGCGGTCGATGAAGAGGATGCCGTCGAGGTGGTCGATCTCGTGCTGAAGCACACGGGCCACGTAATCGCGGGCCTTGATCCGGACGGGCCGGTTGTCGAGACCGCTGGCCTTGACCGTGATCGCGTCGGAGCGAGGCACCTCGCCAATCCATCCCGGAATGCTGAGACAGCCCTCCTGGCCGACGACTCTGCCCTGGGCTTTGACGATTTCCGGGTTGACGAGGGTCAGAGTCGTCGCGGGGTCTCCCTCATGGTCGTAGTTCTCGGGTACGTGGACGACGATGAGACGGCGGGTGATACCGACTTGCGGGGCCGCTAAGCCAACGCCTGGCGCCTTCAGCATCGTCTCATGCATGTCGGCGGCGAGACGCCGCAGACTATCGTCGACCGCACGGATTTTGGTCGCCTTCTGGCGTAACCGCGGATCGCCTTCGAGGATGATATCGAGGATCGCCATTCCCGCCTGACTAGGATACTTGCCGCACCGCCCCGATTGAGCGTAGATCGCAAGTATCGGTCAGGTGAGGCAATCGGCTCAAGTGTCGCTGAGCGGTGGAGGCGCGGAGTCTACGAGGTCATGCCCCCCTCGCGCTCTGGGCGGCGAATGTGCCGGCCTTCTGCCCATCGAGCAGAATATCTTTGTCGCACTCGCTTCCCCCGGCGACGATGAACTGAACGACCGATTGAGCGTTGGCAATGAGCTTCTGTCCCGTGACCAGATCTTCAATACGAGGTCGGAGGTCGGGGACCGGGAGTCAGAGGAGAGTATTACCGTGCAGCGGGGCACTTCAGAGCCCCGAGCCCCGAATCCTCAGGCCTCAGGCCTCGTTAGAGAAGACTTTGGGGGTCGACGTCGACGGACCAGCCGGGGCGCGTCGGGAGACCGTCGAGGAGAGGATCGAGGTCGGCGGCGCGCAGGACGATCTGCCACTGGTAGCGGCCGCGCAGGCGGCTGGCGAACGCGGGTGTGGGACCGAGGAGGTCCATCGTGACAGCCCGCGCGCGGGCGTGGCGAGCGAGACGCCGCGCCATCTCTTCGGCTTCGGCGGCGCAGGCGGCCTCATCCGGATCACGATACAAGTAGCGGACGAGGCGGGAAAAAGGCGGATAGCGGTGGGCCCGGCGAAAGTCGATCTCCTCGGCGTAGAAGGTGTGGTAATCGTGGCGGGCGGCGGCTTGAATCGCGTAGTGATCCGGAGTGTAGCTTTGGACGACGACGCGAGAGCCGGGCGCGCGCCGACCCGCGCGACCCGCAACCTGGGTGAGGAGCTGGAAGGTGCGCTCCCCGGCGCGGAAGTCGGGAAGATGGAGCATCGTGTCGGCGTGAACGACCCCGATGGCAGTAACGAGCGGCAGATCGAGCCCCTTGGCGATCATCTGGGTGCCGACGACGACGTCGACTTCGCGCCGCTCGACCCGGCGCAGCAACTGCTCATGACCGCCGTCGCGGCGCACCGCGTCCTGGTCCCAGCGGAGGACGCGGGCCCGAGGGAAGAGACGCCGCACCTCCTCTTCCACCCGCTGGGTGCCGGCGCCGAAGTAGTTGAGCCCGCCGCCACACCCTGGGCAGCCAGATGGGGGAGCCTGCCGATAGTTACAGCGATGGCAGAGGAGGCAGCGGCGGTCGGCGTGGTAGACGAGCGGCACGTCGCAGAAGGGACAGAGAAGAGTCTGCCCACAGGACCGGCAGAGGACAACCGTGGCCAGTCCACGGCGGTTGAGAAAGAGGATCGTTTGCTCATGGGCGGCGAGCGTCCGTTCCAGGAGGAGCCGCAGCGGATCGCTAAAGAGGGAGGCGTTGCCGCGGTGGAGCTCAAGACGCATGTCGACAATATCGACGGCGGGTAGCTCCAACGAGCCGCGGGAGCGGTCGCCATCGCGGGCACCGAGATCGGGGCCGACCCGGGCCGGGAGCTCCAGGGCGCGAACGGAGTGGTTCTCGGAGCGCCAGTAGGTCTCAATGGCGGGCGTGGCGCTTCCGAGCAGGAGGACGGCGCCGGCTTGGGCGGCGAAATGCTCGGCGAGGGCGCGGGCGTGATAGCGGGGATCGCCGTCCTGTTTGTAGGCGCCCTCGTGCTCCTCGTCGAGGACGATCAGGCCGAGGTCGGTAACGGGGGCGAAGAGGGCCGAGCGGGGACCGACGACGACGCGGTAGCGACCGTCGGCGATACCCTGCCAGGCGGCGTACCGCTCGGCGGGGGCGAGCGCGGAATGGAGAACCGCGACCTCGCCCGGGAAGCGGGCCGTGAACCGGCGAACGACCTGGGAGGCGAGGGCGATCTCCGGCACGAGGACGATCGCGGACCGCGCGTGACGGAGGCACCAGGCGACAGCGCGCAGGTAGACCTCGGTCTTACCGCTGCCGGTGACACCGTGCAGCAGAATCGGTGTCGTATCGCGCGATGAGAGAGCCTGCTCGATCGCGCGCCAGGCGAGGGCTTGGGCGGCGGTTAGCGTTGGGACGAGGGCGGCCGCTCCGCGCTCCACCGGGGCGAGGGCGCGAGGCAGGGCGACCTCTTCGATGAGACCCTTGCGGGCAAGAGCGCCGACGACGGCATGGTCGGTGCCGGTTCGAGCCAGGAGGTCGGTCAGGGGCACCAGGCCCTCACCGTCGCGGGGGGCGAGACGCGAGCGTTGGGCCAGGTAATCGACAACGGCGCGCTGGCGGGGTGAGCGGCCGATCCGCTCGGGTGGGACGGGGGCGACGAGGCGGACGAAGCGCAGGACGCGAGGATGGGGCGCGTGGTCCGCGACGCGGGCGACGCGCTCGATCGCGCCCGCCATTTCGAGCTTGGCGATGACGCTCGTCAGACTGCTGCCGAGGGCGGCACGGGCGGCATCGAGACTGACCTCCCCGTGCTCCTCCAGAAACGCCAGCAGCCGCCGCTGGGCCGGGGTGATGGCGGGTGGCAAGCGGGGAGGATCGGCGAGCCGGAGGTACTCGACGGCGCGATGGGTGACACCGGGCGAAAAGAACGGCGCGGCGGCGGCGAAGAAGGAGGTCGCCGTCTCCCGGGCGAGCCAGGCGGCCATCGCGCGGCGATCGTCATTGAGGCGGAAGGAGGGCTCGACGGGGGCATGGACCGGCTTGAGTTCGAACCGCGGCGGATCGTCGTGGAGCCGGCGGACCAGACCGAGGCAGAGGCGCTTCCGCAGGGGAACCCAGACGAGCTGACCGACACCGATCCGATCGCGCCATCGCTCCGGCACGGTATAGCTAAGGATGCCGTCGCCACCGGTTGAGCGCGCGCCCTCGACGGCGACATCGGCGATGACCCCAACCCGATTGACCCCATCACCGGCGAGCGGTTCGTCCATGGCCGGAGTCTACACCGGAGCGAACGTACAGAACAGATGTGCCGGAGGGTCAACGGGGTCGGGGGTCGGAGGAGTTCTCAGTCAGAAGTCAGGAGAGGCGGGCGCACTTTCTAGCTCCAAATCAGCGGGTTTTCAGCGTACGGGGGGAACGACCCTCCCGCTCAGACCGGCGCACGGGTACGACGGTCCCACGGGGCTCAAACCAGGTCCACGGACGAGAGGGAAAGAGGGGAAGAGGGAAAGACGGAAGGAGAGATGACGTCCGGGGACTGGGAGCACGATGCGTAGTCACGGCGGGGATGGGGCTGCTACGTGACGACGGGGAGGGGCTCGGGGTGACCGGGGTAAGCTCCCGGGCCGCGGATGACGTCCTGGCGGGGACGGGTGGGATCGGCTGCTGCCCAGGTCCCCGCCCTCCACACCGGAGGCAGACCGCTTAGGAGATAGAATATATGTTCTGGTACGAGTTGTCAAGAGGGTTGGCCGGCGTGATTCACGGGTGAGAGAATCAAACGACGGGGGACAATGACGGCTGATGGTGGTCGCTGGGTCGGTCGCGCGCTAACGAGGGGGCGTGATGCACGACGTGGACATCGATCGTCGGCGAGCGACGGAGGAACGCCAGATGTCTAACGAGGCCATACTCACCAAACTGAACGCGCAGTACGTGGATGCCTTCATGGCGGCCGACGTCGGCTGGTATGAGGAGCATTTGGCGGACGACTTCATCTGTATCGAATCTGACGGCTCCGTGCTCGACAAGGCTCGATTCCTTCGCCAGACCGCGGACGGCCCCGACGTCGCGGCATTCAGGCTGGCGGAGGTCCGGATCCGCATCTACGGTGACGTCGCGCTCATCCACGCGACAGGGGTGTTCACGCGCCGGGACGGCACGACGGGGACGAGCCGCTATACCGATGTGTACGCGAAGCCAGACGGGGTCTGGCAAGCAATTTCCGCGCAAATCACCAGGACTGAGGGCGACCCCAAGGGCGGGTTCGGGTAGGGGCGGGTTGCCCCGCCGGGGAGAGGTCGAGCGGGGCCGCCTACCCCCTCAAAGCCCTCACCCCCTGCCCCCGCCCAGAGGGCACCCGCCCGATGCGCGGGAGAGGGGAGGTCTGACGTGCCGCGTTGGCGGAAGACCGACCAATCAAGCGGATTTGGTAACGCGGGATAGAAATGGGGTCGCTCTGGTGGCCAGAGGTCGCTGCACGGACCGCGAGGGGGCCGCGAGGGGATCGACGGCACTGCCGCCCGTGGGTGGTGCTGCGCAACCAGGGAAGGGACTCGTCCATCGGCGCGGCCCGCGATCTACCCGCGTTACCGGCGTCTTGACGATTCTCAGCCGCGACACTGACGAGAAGAGAGCGTTGCGACGCGTGGGTGGGGCGGGTATGCTGGGAATCGAAGAATTGACAAGCGAGCCCTAAGCGGAGGGGGCGTGGAGACGAGACGAGTGGCCGGGGCGGAACAGCGCGACCGGCGCGAGGACCTTCTGATCCGAATGCTTCGCTTCCCGCTGTCCTGAGACGTCGGCGCAGAGGACAGCGGAGGTGGGCGCCCAGGTGAGCGACCCCTCCGATCGTTTCCGGAGGTCGCTTTGGCATGGGTTTCACAACCGATTCTCGTTCGTCCGTTGGATGCGAGCCGGACGCCGGTCGCGAAACATCCGTTGACGGTGTCATCGACGCAGGGCGCGGCGGGCCGAGGCGGCGGGGCTGGCCGAGCCGGCGGCTGACGGGGCTCTGGCGACAGTCCGACTTCCGGCGGTTCTGGGCGGCGCAAGCGGTGTCGGCGGTCGGGTCGCAGGTGACGCTGCTCGCCCTGCCCCTGATCGCGGCGCTGACGCTGAAGGCGAGCCCGTTCCAGGTGGGAGTGCTGGCGGCGACCGAGACGGCGCCGTTTCTGTTGGTCGGGTTGTTCGCCGGGGTCTGGGTCGACCGGCGGAGGAGGCGGCCGATCTTGATCGCCGCCGATTTGGCACGGGCGGCGCTGCTGGCGACGATTCCGCTGGCGAGCGTGATGGGCGTCCTGGGGATGGGAATGCTCTACGCGGTCGCGCTCCTGACGGGAACCCTGACCCTCTTCTTCGACGTCGCCTTTCTCTCCTACCTGCCGGCGTTGGTCGGGCGGGACGGTCTGATCGAGGGGAACAGCAAGCTCCAGGTCAGCGCATCGACGGCACAGGTGGCGGGTCCCGGTCTGGCGGGCTGGCTGATCGGGCTGGCTGGGGCGCCATTCGCGGTGGCGATCGACGCGGTGTCGTTTCTGGTGTCCGGTCTGCTGGTGACGCGGATCGGGACGCCGGAGCCCGCGCCGAAGACGGTCGCGGATGAGCAGCACGTCTGGCGGGAAATCGGAGAAGGGCTGAGGACGGTGCGACGCGACGCGACGCTGCGGGCGCTGGCGGCCTGCTCGGCGACGACAAGCGTCTTCGCCTGGGTCTTCTTCGCGGTGTATGTCCTATATATGACGCGGAACCTGGGATTGACGCCGGGCGCGATCGGGCTGGTGTTCGCTACGGGCGGAGTCGGCGCCCTGGCTGGGGCGCTGGTCGCGGGACCGGCGGCGCGACGGTTCGGCCAGGGGCGAGCGATTGTCTGGGGGCAACTGCTGTTCGGGCTGTTTGGGTTGGTGGTGCCGCTGGCGGTGCTGGTGCCGGCGATCGCGCTGCCGATGGTGGTGGCGTCGGAATTTCTGCAATGGATGGCGGTGGTGGTCTACGACGTGAACGCGCTGAGCCTGCGGCAGGCGCGAACGCCGGACCGGTTGCAGGGACGGGTCAACGCGACGATGCGCTTTCTGGTCTGGGGGTTGCGCCCGGTCGGCTCCCTGCTCGGGGGCTACCTGGGGGGCGCTATTGGGTTGCCGTGGACGCTGGTGGTCGGGGAGCTTGGGATGCTGCTGGCGGTCGGCTGGCTGGTCGGGTCGCCGATGAGGGAGTGAGCTGATCGCTCAACCGAGCAAGGCGGGGCCGTGGGCGAAGAGGGAGGGACCGCCGCCGGTGTGGAGGAAGACGACGGAGGCGGTGGGGTCGAACTGTCCCGAGCGGATGTGGGCGATGAGACCGGCCATGGCCTTGCCGGAGTAGACGGGATCGAGGAAGACGGCTTCGGTGCGGGCGAGGAGGCGAATGGCTTCCATCCCTTCCGGGGTCGGTTTGCCGTAGCCGGCGCCGACGAAGTCGCCGTCGATGACGAGATCGGCTTCGGTGAAATCGGCGGTGAGATCGAGAAGCTCGGTAGTGGCATTGGCGAGCGCGGCGCCGGTGGCGATCAGGTCCTCGATCGGACGCTCGACGGCGATGCCGCGAACTTCGAAGGGGGCGGAGGCGGCGCGGGCGCCGACGACCAAGCCGGCCTGGGTGCCCATCGAGGAGGTGGCGTGGTAGAGGCGAACGGGGGCCTCGCTGAGGGTCAGGAGCTGGGCGAGGAGCTCGAAGACCATGGCGACGTAGCCGACGGCACCGAGGGGAACGCTGCCGCCAGTGGGGATGACGTAGGGGCGCTCGCCGGCGGCGCGCAGCTCGTCCTCGATCCGTTCCATGGTGGCGACCCGGGCTGCCTGATCAGGAACGATGCGGACCTCGGCGCCCATCAGGCGATCGAGGAGGAGGTTGCCGGCGAGGGCGTCGCCGTTGCGAGCATCGAGAACGAGGAGGGAGCGGAGACCGGCGATAGCGGCGGCGGCGGCGGTCATGCGGGCGTGGTTGGACTGGACGGCGCCCTCGGTGACAAGGAGGTTGGCGCCGGTGGCGAGGGCGTCGGCGAGGAGGTATTCGAGCTTGCGGGCCTTGTTGCCGCCGAAGGCGAGACCGGTCAGGTCGTCGCGTTTGAGATAGATGCGAGGGCAGGGGTCGCCGAGGGCAGCTTCCAGGTTGCGGGCCCGCATGAGGGGCGTGGGGAGGGACATCAGGGGATAGCGGGGGATGGGGGCGAGGCGCACGGCGGAGTCCTCCAGGTGAACGCGGGTCGCGGTGGGGGAGTCTAGCGCAGGTTGGTGGACGGCGATGGTGGTTATGCACGCGGGAGGGAGGGGCACATCGTCAATCGTCACAATAGAGCTTGCGTGGGCGTTGTACGGCATCTGGTTGAACGCTGGGTGATCGCGGCGTCGGGCCTTACCCCTTGCCCCCTCTTCAAAATCTAGGAGTGGGGGAACAACGGCCGATGCCATAGGCACCAGCCGCCTTCCGTAATAGCTGTCCACTCGAGTCGAGCTAGCTAAGAACCAGTGCACGACGCGACGAGGAGGTCCCCAAACTCGTTCCTCTAGTCACACTGAGAACGCCTCGTCCGGAGGCCCACTGCGGGCCTCCCAGCCAATTCTCGGTCCAGGTCACAAATAATCCGTGGTGGCGCTGACCTGCCTCAAGAACGACAGGGTACATGCAAAACTCCGTGAGCGCCGGTGGCACCCATTCCACTTCCTGCTTGAGTAGCATTAGATTACAGGTTGCTGCCGCGGTGGGTTGCCGAGCCGGAGAAACCTGATGACGGACACACTGCACTCCGGAGTAACAGCAGGGGGAGCCGCCGGGCAGGCCGGGGCCGACTTTCAGAACCGCGTCGGCGCTTGGCTTGCCGTGCGCATTCTGGGGGAGCAAGGAGCACAAGCTCCGTGGGAACTGCCGGCCAACGTCACCCTCGAGTTCCTCCGCGCGGAGAGTGAGAACCCGGTCGACGACCTAATGGTCGGCACATCCGCCGGTGGGCACGTCTTCATCCAGGCCAAGCACTCGCTCCGTTTAGGCGCGAAGGACAAGGGATTGACCTCGGCGATCGACCAATTCGTCCGGCAGTTCCTCGTGTGGCACGAGACTGACGAATCAGCGACGGCCGGTATTGAGCGCCGCGAGCTCGCCCAGCATCGCCTCGTACTCGCCACGGGGCCGACGAGTCCTTCGAGCATCCGTCACGACCTTCCAGGTGCCCTCGACCGCGTCCGGGGCAACGTGCCCGGTGGGGCAGTAGACGTCGTCATGAACGCCGACGAGCGCCGCGCCTACGAGGTAGTCCGGAACCACATCGAGACCGCGTGGGTTCGACATCGGGGGGAGCGGCCGACCGACGACGAGGTCCATCAACTAATGAAGCTTATACGGGTCCACATCCTCGACGTGGATCGAGCCGGGCCTGACGAACTCGCAGCGAAGGACCTCCTTCGGGGCGCTGTCCTGCGCGATCCGGCTCAGGCCAATGCTGCGTGGAACACCCTGATAACCGAGTGCGCCAGCTTTGCCCGCACTCGGACTGGCGGCAATCGTCGCGCCCTGCAACAAGCTCTCCTAGAGGTCGGCGTCGATCTCCGTGCGCCGAGCAGCTACCAAGACGACATCGAGCGGCTCGAACGGTTTTCTCGGACGATGCTGGAAACCCTTCAGGACCATGCGCGCATCCGCGTGGGCTCACAGGAAGTTCGGATTGCGCGGTCCTCCACCAGCGCGCTCCGGGCCGAAGCCGAGGAGGGGTCGCTTCTCGTCGTGAGCGAACCGGGCGCCGGAAAGTCGGGCGCCCTGCACGACGTGGTGGCGGCCCTGTCGGCCGCAGAACGCGATGTCGTGCTCCTAGCCGCCGACGCCATCCAGGCCGAGAGTCTTGGCCAGCTCCGCCACGACATCGGCAGCTCCCAAGACTTAGCCGACGTCCTAGCTAACTGGCCGGGAAGGCAGCCGGCCTTCCTCGTCATTGACGCGCTCGACGCCGCCCGTGGGGACCGGGCTGCGAAGGCTATGCGCGACCTCATCGCCGCGATCCTCCGTGGGAATGACCGGTGGCACGTCATTGCTTCCATCCGGAAATTCGACCTTCGTTACAGCATCGAGCTACAGCAACTCTTCCGCGGAGGGCATTCAGCGATTTTCAACGACCCCGAGTTCTCCGGTGTCCGCCACGTAAACGTGCCACTCCTAACCGACGACGAACTTGCGCTCGTAGGAGACGGGTTGCCAGGGTTGGCCCAACTTCTCGCAACGGCCGACGACGTGCTGCGTGAGTTGCTGCGGGTACCGTTCAATCTCCGCCTCGCTGCTGAACTGATCGACTCGGGGCTCGAACCGGCAGACCTCACGCCAATCCGCACCCAGCTGGAGCTTCTCGATCGGTACTGGGAGCGCCGCGTCGTCCAGGGGGATCGGGAGGGGGACGCCCGAGAAGCCGTGCTACGGAGGGTTGCGGAGGAGATGGTGCGGACGCGGCGGCTGCGTGCCGATCGCACGCAGGTCGCTGACCCTGCCTCATCGACGGCCCTTAACGATATCCTCAGCTCCCAGGTTCTCATCGAGGGGCGACCATCGCCGACCGCTGCTCCGTCCCGCTACGTGCTGATGTTCGCGCACCACGTGTTATTCGACTATGCCGTGGCCCGCCTTCTTCTTGGACCGAAGACGGCCGAAGAACAGGCTCATCTTCTAGCTGATGAATCTGACCTCGTGGTCGCTATCCGACCCAGCCTCACGTTTCACTTCCAACGTTTGTGGGAAGACGATGTCACACGCACCCACTTCTGGTCAATCGTTCTGGATATGGTGCGCGCGGAGGGCGTGCCAGAGATCGGCAAGCTCTCCGGGCCGACGGTGGCGGCGGAGGCCGCGATACGGGTGGCCGACCTCTGGCCGCTCGTCGACGCCTTGGGACAACCGGCGGAGCAGACCCGATCTGTTGCGGCCCGGACACTGCGTCACCTGAGTAACGCGCTGCTCGCTGTCCCTCATCCAGCGAAGGCGCTGGTCGGGAAGCAAGCGGGCCCCTGGTTCGAACTAGTTGACCGACTGAGCCAGGAGCTGACCCCACCCGTTGTAGCCGCCCTTCGCCCGCTCCTGCCCGAGCTCTACGGTCGCCCAGAGAGTTTCACCGACGGACAATGCGCGGCCCTGGGTCGCGCGGCGCGGCGACTCCTCGTGTACGCGCGCGACCACGAGCCTCGCGATCACTGGTTGGTGACGACCGCGATGAAGGCGGTCTGCCGGACCTTCGCCAGCGCCCCACTAGAGTCGGCCCGACTAATCCGCACCTCGCTGGCACCAGAGCGCCTGGCGGAGTATGGCTACGAGGAGATGCCCAAGCTCGCTGAGGAGGTGGGAGGGCTGATCGCCCTCGATCCCGGGCTGGTTGAAGACATCTATCGTGCCTGCTTCTCCCACGTCGAGACCAGTCGGTCAAAGACGCAGGCTGGCGGCCTCATCCTGGCTCTCTCCTCCAACCGGGTCCAGGACTACGACATGGCGCTCTTCGTCCTGTCGGAGGCTTACCCCGACTTCCTGTCCCGGGCTCCCGTGGAGGCGCTCCGTGCCCTCGACGCGATCATAAACCGTTACCTCGGACAGCAGACATGGGCAGGGCGAGTACCGCATGCCGTCTCTTTTTTCGACTTTCATGGCGAGCAAGCAGGCGTCCAGTACGACCAGAGCGAGTGGTGGGACGGGCAGGAGCCGATCAACCATCGAGATCCCAACGAGCAGCTCAACGCGCTCCAAACGCATCTGGAACGGCTTACGGCGGGCATCGAACGAATCAAGGACCGGAGCGCGTTCTTGCGCGCCGTCGCAGCCGAAACCCGCCCCGCATCCGTGTGGCGGAGGCTGCTCACCGCCGGTGCTGCCCACCCGAGTACCCTCGGGCGCGACCTCCGCCCGCTTGCCTGGGCCATGCCAATCCTACTCGGTGCTGCGACGACGGAACCGGCCTGCGCGTTCCTGTGCGCCATCTTCACGGACCTCATCGCAGAAGAGCGGCAGCGAGTGGAGAAGACAATCGTCGGAATCCCTGACGAGGTGCCGGACGGTCGGAGAAAGGACGGTCAAAAGGTACGAGACCGGCTGCTCGGTTGCCTCCCCGAGGACGCGCTGATGACCGCGGGAGCCAAGCAGCTCGTGGCCGATCTGACGGGAGACACGGTGGGCTCGACGCACGCCGCGTCACTCGATCAGGCACTCCCCGACGAGATCGCCCAGGCCCTGATCCTGACGACGGGGGAGGCACAGGAACCCAAGGGCCTGGACCACCGCGTGCTGGAGCAAGTCCAGTCCTGGGTTGAGTCGGCCGATCCGAGCTTCGGCAGTGATCAAGCGGCGGAGGTGGAGACTGAGTTGACGTTGCTCCGGAATGCGCTCTCGGGTGCCGAAGCCGAGGGCCACTCGGTGCGGCGACTGCGGGAGGCTTGGGCCCGCCTTGCTGAAGCATGTCGGCTACTCGCGTGGTCGCCCCGCGTCGACTGCCAGGACAGCCTTGGCGCCCTCGTCCGGAGCCTCCTGCTTGAGGCCGCCACCATCCCGGTTGGGGATGAAGCGCCTGGGCCGGACGAGTGGTACGACCGGGAGCATCCGATGCGTCCAGCGAGTAACCCGCGGGCCGAGGCGGCTGCGGGGTTAGTCTGGCTCGCGAGCCGCCCATCCCGCGGAGATCGTGCGGTGGCGGACGCCGTCGAACAGCTCGCCGCGGATCCTGACCCTGGAGTACGGCTAGGGATCGCCGCAGGTGTGCATGCACTGACAGCGATCGCACCCGACGTAATGTGGCGGGTGCTGGAGGGGTTCTGCAGGGAGGAGGAGCGGTTAGGCATCCTCTACCCCGTCGTCGGCTCGCTACGGAGAGTAGCGGAGGCGGCGCCAAATCGCGCGGCAGCGCTGACCTCCTCGGTGCTCGACCGAGCGACCACCGAGGAGGCCGACTTCGTCCGCCGAGCGTGCATCGGGCTCTTCGTGGACCTCTATCTGCGATTCGACGAATCCGTGTCACGAAAAGCTCTCTACGAGGTCGTAAGCGAGCCCGCGTCCCACGCGAGTGAGATTGGCCGAATCGTTCGGGAACTGCGACAACAAGGTGGCCTGGTGGCCGGAGCGGTGGCACCGTCTGAACCGGCACAGGAGGCTGTCCGGTCCCGGGCGTTCGCGTTGCTCGACCGAATCCTAGATTCGGTCTCGGAGGCATACGCCGAATTATTAGAGGCCATCCGAAGGGAGCACGGGTGCGAGGACACCGAGAACGAGCGGCAGCCGTTTCAGAATCTCCTTGAGATCGGCCACGCGGTCGCGATGGAACTTTACATTGCGTCGGGGGCCCACGGTGAACGCCACCGGTCCGACAAGTCGGACCGGCTTATTCTGTCCCCCGACGTCAAACGCCGTTTCCTGAGTGAGGCCGGACGCGCCCTCGACGCGCTGGCGGAATTTGGCCATCCGCAGGTCGCCCATCCGCTCCTGCAGATGCTCGAGGTGTACGTTTGCCTCGACCCGATCGGGGTGTTCCTCCGCGTTGCCCGGGCACTCGCTGTGAGTCGCGAGTTCGGGTACCAGTACGAGGAGCTCGCGAGTGACCTCGTCGTCGGGTTGGTAGAGCGCTTCCTGGCCGACTATCCGTTGGAGCTTCGCGAGAATGCGGCTTGTCGGCGCGCGCTGATCGAGATCCTCGACACCTTCACTGAGGTGGGTTGGCCGAGTGCGCTTCGGCTTACTTACCATCTTGAGCAGATATACCGATGATGTCCCCCGAGCGTAGACCTCGGCCACCACTCCGGCAACGTTTCTTCCTCAACTGGTCGCTTCCAAACTGTTCCTGCACTTGGTTGCAGGATTGCGAGCGAAGCGGCGGGAGCTACCCGCCGCCGCCTCCTCCGCTCGACAGGCGCTCGCAGGTGCCGGAGGCGCCGCAAACGGCCATGTAGCCGTCTTCCGATGGGTCGAGGTTGCAGCAATCGCAGGGGAGATCGCAGGCCGCGCCGAGGGGCCGGCAGCAGATGGCGCCGCCACCGCTGCAGGTGCTGCCGCACTGAGTCGCGGCGGCGTCCTGGCAACATTCGTCGGCGGTAGAGCAGGTCGCGCGGACGGCCTTGCAGATTGGCTCCTGGCAGTGTCCGTCGATGCAGACCTCGCGCCCGGAATCGCAGGAGTGACCGCAGCCACCGCAGTGGTCTCGATCGGTCTGGTTGTCGACACAGATGCCACCGCAGCACTTTTGGTCCGATGGGCAGTTGCTGCCACCGCCGCAGCTGACACGGGCGACACAGGCATCGGCGGTGGCCGTCATGTCGATCGGGCAGGCGCAGCCGCCGTCCCGGCAGACCTGATCCGGGCGACAGCGGGCGCCGCACGCGCCGCAGTGCAGCCGGTCCGTTCGCAGCTCGTAGCAGCGGCCGCCACAGCGCTTGTGCCCGGCCTTGCAGTGGCATCGGCCCTTACCACAACGGCCGCCGTCCCGGCAGTCGCTGTCGCGATCGCAGGTGTCGCCAACCTCGCCGCGGGCGGCCACGTTGCTAGTAGCGAGACGGCTGAGCAACGTGACGAGGACCCCTCCCGCGACAACCTCGATGGCCCGCCGCCGGGAGGCATTGCTGGCTAAACCCTTGGCGAACGTGTCGAAGGCTTGGTGATCCATGGCGGGTCCCTCGGCATGACGTGGACAGATAGCGTTCGTGAGCCCAGACATGGGGTTCTCAATAGCGTCTGATATAGGTATAAAGTACTATACCTATATTCCTATTCTACACGATGCTGACAAGAGTTCGGCGCTGTCGTCTATCGGTAAGGGGACGACGTGGATTCCGGACCTAATCGGTCCACTGGCCGTGAAGATGGGTGATATCGGCGAACGGGAACGACCTGACTGCTTGGTGCCGGGTTTTGCAGGGCCACCACCCGGTTCGGCAGCCATCGCGGCAGGACCGTGTCGTAGCCGTGACGGGTCGGGACGTGAACGTAGTACGTGACGCCTACATGCAACAGACGTTGGTCCCCCAACCCTTCGGCACGCTCGCCGGCACGTGCAGGGTTTGTGAGGTCTATCGACAGGGGACGGAACGGATCGACATGGGATACCGCTGCGGAGCCTTCAGCCCCGCTCCTGGCGACGCTGACGAATGACCGGCGAGCGAGGGAAACGGTCGCGACAGAGCGAGGGCGAGTGGGGATATCTTGCGATCGCGTTGTCGGCGGTGAGGAGGGGATTTGGAGACGACGACGGGCCGTCGACCCGCCCATCCCGGCGGTGGAGCGACGGCGGTCTCGTCCTCGATCGGTCGTGAGGAGGCGACCCCCCGGGCAAGGCACCATTCCGCCATGAGCCGATGTGGCAGTGTCGGTGACTACCCAATGGTCCTAGTCTTGCGTAGGGCTCTGTCAAGAGGAAGGTTATCGAGCCAAGGAGACGTCTTCGATGTTCACTCGCCGCTTAGCACCGCTCGCCACCCCCGCCACGGGTGGGACGCGTCGCGGCACGCTCTGGCTCGTGCCCGCGGGCGATTCGTTACCCCGCCAGAACGTCCCGCCACTGGGGTCGCGTTGGCCAGCTGATGATCGATCACCGCTGCAGACCGCCCTCGTCCTGGTGGCCGGGGCGGGGATGGTCGCGACGCGGATGGTGATACGGCAGCGGCAGAACCGGCGCGAGCGAGAGGCGCTCCGAAATCAGGTGCTCACCGATCTGATAGCCGCCGTTCAGCGACGGGATGATGTCTTGAGCCGGGCGTCACACGATCTCAAGACGCCGCTGACGACGGTGAAGGGGCAAGCCCAACTGCTGCAACGCTTCCTGCGAGCTATTGATGGGCCGGACGTGGAGCGGGTCCGGGCGAGCCTGGCGGAGATTGACGCGGCGGCGACGGTGGCGGCGGCGCGGATCGACCGGCTGACGGAGGAGATGCGCCCGCCATCGCTCACCACGCCGGGCTAGTAGCGGAGCGCGGCCGACCAGCGGACACGCCGCCTGCGCGGTGGCAGGGGAGTGGGCGACGGTTCATCGTGACCAGTTCGCCGG
>JAABUN010003750.1_pt1 | contig 22584 bp, 23 predicted proteins | sample 5559311 | NCBI WGS metagenome assembly JAABUN01 (sample SAMN10711877, study PRJNA513370) | rock metagenome | isolation source: Antarctica rocks | place: Antarctica: Victoria Land, Siegfried Peak sud
GGGGTGGCGACCACACAAACCGGGGTCTACGGGGCCTCGCTGGGCAACGGCTCCGGCCTGCTCGGCACCAGCCTCGCCGGTACCGCCCTTGTCGCCTACCCCACGAGCAGCCAGGGGTCGGCGGCGACCTTCCAGGGGCCGGTGGCGGTGGTCGGGTCGCAGGTGGTCAATCCCCCCGTCGGCACGGGCAGCGGCCTCGTCGGCTATTCGAGCACCGCCGGCTACGGCGGCGTGGTCGGCGTGGCGAGCGTCTCCGGGGCGGTGGGCGTGGTCGGCTACGCCCCCGTGAGCGGCGGCTACGCCGCCTCCTTCATCGGCCCCGTGGTCGTGACGGGCAGCCTCACCGTCACGGGGGCGAAGAGTGCCGCCGTGACCCTGCCCGACGGCAGCCTCCGCCTCGTCTACTGCGTGGAGTCGCCCGAGTCGTGGTTCGAGGATTTCGGTAGCGGCACCCTGACGGCGGGGCAGGCGGCGGTCGCCCTCGACGCCACCTTCCTCGCCGTGGTGGCCACGGGGGCGTACCACGTCTTCCTCACCCCCTACGGCGACACCAACGGGCTGTACGTGTCTGCCCGCACCGCCACGGGCTTCGCGGTGCGCGAGGCCAAGGGGGGGACGAGTGCGGCGGGGTTCGGCTACCGGGTGGCGGCGAAGCGCAAGGACATCGCGGGCGAACGACTGGCCCCGATATCGCTGCCGCCCCTCGCCCGTCCCGTCGCCCCCCCGATGCCAATCGCTCCCCCGCCGGGTGCGCCGATGCCCGCGCAGCATGAACTGTCGGACGCCCTTCTCGCGGTGGCGTCGCTCGACCTCTCGCCGTGGGAGGTTGACCAATGACCGCCGTGGGGTTTGTGTTCATCCTGATCGTGGGCGTGTATGTCCTCGCCGTGATCGAAGCATGGGCGGCGACCGGGCGATTCGATCCCGTCGCCCCCCTCGCCGGTGGAGTGGCCCTGTTGGGGCGGGAGTCGCTCGTGCCGCGCCAGCCGGACCGCATCTTCTTCGAGGCCGCCCCGGTTCTGCTGCTCGTCGCTGCGGTGCTGGCGGTGGCGATGCTGCCGCTCGCGCCGGGAGTGGTCGCGGTGGAACTCGCCACGGGTGCGCTCTTCGTCAACGCGGCCCTCGCATACGTCGCCATCGCCCTCCTGATGGCGGGATGGGGCGCGAACGGGGCGTACGCGATGATCGCCGGCTGGCGGTTTGTCGGGCAACTCGTCGCCTACTCGATGCTCATCGTCATGCCAATTACCGCCGTGGGGATGCGGGCGGCGTCGCTCTTCACTACGGCGATTGTCACTTCGCAAGCATCTTTGTGGAACGCGGTCGCGCAGCCCCTCGGCTTCGTGCTGTTCGTCTTCGCGGCGATGGCGGTCTGCTTCCTGCCGCCGTTCGATCTGCCCGTCGCACCGGGCGAACTCGCGGGCGGCATGATGGGGGAGTACACCGGGGCGCGGCTCGCGGTGGTGCGCCTCGCCCGCCTCCTGCTCGTCCTCACGCTCGCCGCCGCGATCACCGTGTTTTACCTTGGCGGCTGGCTCGGCCCGGTGCTGCCGCCGTGGGCATGGACGGTGGCGAAAACACTCGCGGTGGCGGCGGCAATGCTGCTCGTCGGTCGCTTCGTGCCGCGTCTGCGCGACGAGCAGGTGCTCGCACGGGGCTGGAAACTTGGTATTCCCCTCGCCCTCGTCAATATCTTCTGGGTGGGGATCACGCTCTTGGTGGTGCCGTGATGGCGACGGTGCAACTCGCGGCGATCATGCTTTTCGGCCTCGGTGCCATCGCCTTCGGCGCGACGGTCTTCCGCACGAAGTCCATGGTGCGCTCGGCCCTCGCCCTGCTCGGCGCGATGGTCGCCATCGGCGGGATGTTCCTCGCCATGGAGACCGAGTTCCTCGGTGTGCTGCAACTGATGATGATGGCGAGCGAGATGGCGATCATGGCGATCTTCATGATGATGTACATGATGGACCCCGGTGGCCTGATGCAGATGGAGATGACGCATCAGCGGCGCACCTCCGTTATTGCCGGGGCGATTAGTAGGGTGGTCGCGCTCGTCTGCGTTGTTCTCACGCCGTGGGGGACGATCACTCCTGCCGCGCCGGACGCGGGGGTGCAGTTGCACGACCTCGGCATCGAGTTGATGACGCGCTCCATGTTGCTCTTCGAGACGGCGGGCTTCACGATCCTCGTGGCGATGATCGCGGCGACGCTCACGGCGATTGCGAGGCAGAAGCGATGATGAGCCTGTGGGCCGCGCTCGCGGTCGGGGCGGTGCTGTTCGGCATCGGGCTGTACGGTGCCTTGAGCCAGACGAACATGGTGATGATCATGATGGGCGTCGAGTTGATGCTCGGCGCGGCGATGGTCAACCTCGTTGCCTTCTGGCGGTTTCTCCATCCGGAAGCGTACTCCGGGCAGATGTTCGTGCTGATCGTGATGACGGTGATGGCGTTAGAGGCGGCGGTTGGCTTCGGCGTCGCCACAGCGCGGTTCCGGGCGAAGGGGTCGGTGGAGATAGAAGAGGCGACGGAGTTGCACGGATGACGACCACCGCCCTGACGATCCTCGGCCCGCTTGCGGCAGCGGCGGTGATCCTCGCCGTGCGCCGAGGCGCGGTATGGTGGGCCGTGCTTGGCGCGGGCATCGGCGCGGGTGGGGCGATCATCGCGCTTGCCCGTACCGTCGGGGGCAAAACATTCGCGGCGACCCTGCCCGGTCTGCCGGGGTATCCGTTGCGGCTGCACGCAGATACACAGGCGGCCCTCTTCGCCACAACGGTGGCGGTCGTCGGCCTCGTGGTACTCGTCTACGCGGTGGGATACATGCGCCGGGAGCAAGGGCAAACCCGGTTTTATGCTGGCATGTCCTTCTTCATCGCGGCGATGCAGGCGTTCGTGTTCGCGGGCGATTGGCTCCTGCTGCTCGCCGCGTGGGAACTGATCGGCGTCGCGTCGTATCTGCTCATCGGCTTCTGGTACGACCGCCCCGGCGTCGGCAGTGCCGCGACGCGAGCCTTTCTGACGACGCGGGCGGCGGATGTTGGCCTCTACCTCGGCGTCTTCGTTCTCATCGCCCAGACAGGCACGTCCGAGATCGCGGCGACGCTCGCCGTGCGCGGCACGTCCGCGACGGTCGCGGCCCTGCTGCTTCTGCTCGCCGCAATGGGCAAGGCGGCGCAAACGCCTTTCAGCGGCTGGCTCCTCGACGCGATGGTGGGGCCGACGCCCGTGTCTGCCCTGCTGCACGCCGCGACCCTCGTTGCTGCCGGGGCGATCCTCCTTATTCGCGTGTCGCCGCTGCTCGATGGTGTTGCGTTGCCGGTAGTAGGCGCAGTCGGCGGGGTGACGGCGGTGGTCGCGGGTGTGACGGCTCTCGCGCAGCGCGACCTGAAACGGCTGCTTGCTGCCTCCACCGCGAGCCAGATCGGCTTTATGTTGCTCGCGGTGGGCGCGGGCGCACCCGTCGCCGCTGTCGCGCACCTCGTCGCGCACGCCGCGATGAAGGGGGCGTTGTTTCTCGGTGCGGGCGTCTTCCAGCACAGCCGCGCCACCACGGATTTCGCCGCGCTCGCGGGCGTTGGGCACGTGCGCCGGGGCGTTTTCCTCGGCTTCGCCGTCGCGGGCCTCGCGCTCGCGGGGGTGCCGCCGCTCGCGGGTTTCTGGTCGAAGGATGCCGTGATCGCAGCGGCGTTCGCGGCACCATCCGCGCCGCTCCTCGCGCCGCTCGTGCTTGCCGGAACGTTCCTCACGGGGACGTACGTGGCACGTTCCCTCCGGCTTCTCTGGGGTAGCGCGGAGCAGGATACGGCGAAGGACACAAACACGGGCGGGGACAGTTGGATGGGCGCGGGCAAGGCAGTCCTTGCCGCTCTCGCCGCCACCCTCGGCCTCGCCGTGCCGTGTGCGGGGCCGTCCCTCGGTACACCGCTGCCGGAGAATCTCGCGGCCCTCGCGTTCGGCCTCGCGTTTGCCGTCGCTGGCCTCGCGGCGGGGTGGTTCGTCCCGCCTGCTCGCCTGCTCGGCCCGGTCGCGGCGGTCGCGGAACGCGGCTTCCGTGTCGCGGGTGGGATGGTCACATTCGTCGTCCGCCCGACCGAACTGCTCGCCGGGGCGGCAGACCGATGCGACCGGGCGATTCACGGCGGGGTACTGACGATTGGGCGTGGTGCGTTCGCTAAGTAGGTCCGCAACTGATTCTGGACGGGATAGCGGCAGGTGAAAGCCCGCCGCATCGGGAAAAACCCGCAGGCGAAAGCCCGCCGATTCCGTCCAAATCTCGCTGACGACCTACTTAGTGCGCGTTTCCTCTCGTACAGGGACGAAGGGGTGCATCGCGGAGTACTCGCAGTCGGGCAGGCAAGCGTTGCACTGGCGAAGCTCTCCCGTCACTTCGACGAGCGCGGCATTGACGGCGCGATTGCCGCCCTCGTGCGCGGTCTGCGTGATCTCGATCTCCGTGCGCGTCGGCTACAAAGCGGCTTCGTCTCGCGTGACCTGGTGCTGGCAGCGGGCGGCGCGTTGCTCCTGCTCGTGCTGCTCGTGTTCCTGCGCTAGGGAAGGGATGGTGCCTCCGTGCCGCTCGTATCACTCACGCTCTTTCTGCCCCTCGCGGGGGCAGTGTTGCTTGTCGCGCTTCCCCGCGTCACGCCGCGCATCGCCCACGCGATTGGGATCGTCATCGCTGTCGTGACGCTCGCAGGGGCGGCGGGAATGTGGTTCGTCGGGGCGGGGGCCACCTTCGCACAAGTGGAGGAAGTGCCGTGGATACCGTCGCTCGGCGCGGCGTACCGCGTCGGTGTGGACGGCATCAGCCTGCCGCTCGTGCTGCTCACGGCGGTGCTGTTCTGTGTCGCCCTCATCTTCTCCGCCGCTGTCGCGGAGCTACGTCGCCCTCTTTCTGTTGCTGGAAACGGCCTGCCTCGGTGTCTTCGTCTCCCTCGACGCCGTGCTGCTCTACGTGTTCTACGAGGTGACGCTCGTTGCCATGTACTTCATCATCGCGGGGTGGGGACACAACCCGGAAGAACGGGGACGCGCCGCCCTTGTCTTTTTCCTCTATACGTTGCTTGGTAGCCTGCCGCTCCTGCTGGCGATCCTCGCCCTCTACCTCGGTGGCAACCCGCGTACCTTCGATGTCCGCGCCCTCGTGGCGGCACCGCCCCTCACGGGTGCAGCGGCAACGTTTGCATTCGTCGCCCTGCTCATCGGCTTCGCAGTGAAGATCCCGCTGTTCCCGCTGCACACATGGCTGCCCGCCGCGCACGTCGAGGCACCCACTGCAGGAAGCGTGATCCTCGCCGGGGTGCTGCTCAAGCTCGGCACCTACGGCATCGTCCGCTTCGCCCTGCAGATGACCCCCGACGCCTTCCGCGCCGCCGCGCCGATGGTCGCAGGCATCGGCGTCTTCTCCGCGCTGTACGGTGCGCTCGTCGCCCTCGCGCAAACCGATCTCAAGCGGATGGTCGCGTACACGAGCGTCAATCACATGGGGTACGTGGTGGTCGGCGTGGCGGCTGCCGCCGCGACGAGCGACCCTGCCGTACGTGCGCTCGCCGTGGACGGGGTGGTGCTGCAGATGGTGAGCCACGGCGTCGTGACGGGGGTGCTTTTCCTGCTCATCGGGGCGTTGCAAGACCGCGCCGAGACGCGGGAGATAGGCGACTTCGGGGGGCTGTTGCGCGTCGCGCCCCTGCTCGGTTGGGGCTTCATCCTCGCGGCGTTCGCGTCGCTCGGCCTGCCGGGGCTGGCGCACTTCCCGGCGGAGTTCCAGATCTTCCTCGGCGCGTTCCGCGTCTACCCCGTGGCGGCGGCTCTCGCTGTACTCGGCATTGTCGTCACGGCGGGGCTGTATCTCCGCGCCATCCAAGCGACCTTCCTTGGCGAGTTGCCCGCTCGATGGGGCGGATTGCGCGACCTCAGCGCACGCGAACGCTGGGCAATCATCCCCTTGCTGCTGCTCGTCGTCGCCATCGGCGTGCTGCCGTCGGGTATCCTCGACGTGGTGCAGCGGGCGACAGCGGCGATGCTGCCATGAGGGGCATGAGCATGAGCGAGGGGATGGATTTCGGGCGCGACCTGCCGCTCCTGCTGCCGCAGATCGCGGTGCTGCTCGCGGGCGTCGCCGCGCTCGTTGCGGAAATGCTTCGTTCGCCCCGGTGGGCCTCGCGCTGTACTGTCGGCGGGTTGCTCGTCGCCGCCGCACTCGCGGTGCCAAACCTGACGCAGAACACCACCGTGTTCATGGGAACGTACCGGATTGACGCCCTGAGCATGTGGGCGACGGTGATCCTCGCGCCGACAACGGCCCTCACAGCCCTCCTCGCATCGTCCGAGGTGCGCGGCACCGACCGCGAAGGCACGGTGTACAGTCTGATGTCGTTCGCCGCGCTCGGTGCGCTCGCCCTCGCGGGCGCGGGCGACCTGATGTTCCTCGTACTCGGCGTGTTGATGAGCAGCCTCGCGTCGTTCGCCCTCGTCGCGTACCCGCGTGATGACCGGGCGACCGAAGCGGCGATGAAATACTTCGTCTTCGGCTCCGTGACGGGGGCGATCATGGTCTTCTGCCTGACATTCTGGTTTGGCGCGACCGGCTCCACGCTGCTCGCCGATTTGCCGCGCCTGCACGGGTTGCCATTCCCTGCCGCTGGGGGCTTGGTCGCGGTGCTGGTCGGCCTCGGCTACAAAGCCGCGCTGGCCCCGTTCCACTTCTGGACACCGGACGCCCACGACGGTGGCCCGGTGGCGGTGGCTGCGCTGCTCTCCGTGGTACCGAAGATCGGCGCGCTTTTCGCGCTCGCGCAGGTGCTGCGCGAGGTGCCACGCGATGTCGCCGCGTGGCACCTCGTGGTCGCCCCCGTGGCGGCGGCAAGCATGGTATACGGCAACCTCGCCGCGTTGGGGCAGACGAATGTCGTGCGGCTCCTCGCGTACTCGTCCATCGCGCAGTCGGGATATTTCCTGCTCGGCGTGGTCGCGCTGGGACTGAGCGACCTCGCGGTGCATGCGCTCGTCGTCTTCGCCGCCGCCTACGCCGCAATGAACCTCGGCGCGTTCGCTACCACGGCACGGGTGGGGCGCGACCTCGCGGCTTTCGCCGGGGTGGGGCGAGCATCGCCATGGATGGGCGGGGCGATGCTCGTCTTCCTGCTCTCGCTCGTGGGGGTGCCACCCTTGGGCGGATTCGTCGGCAAGCTGCTGCTCTTCGGGGCCGCACTGAATGCCGGGTTCGCGTGGCTCGCGGTGATTGCGATCCTCAATAGCGTTCTCTCGCTCGCGGTGTACCTACGGATCGTCGTGGCGATGTACAAGCCTGGGCAGGAAGTGGGTAGCGCGGGCACGCTATCGGTCGTGGTCTGGGTCGTCGCCCTCTTTTGCACCGTCGCGGTCGGGGTGGCGGCACAAGCCCTCATCAAGGGGGGTGCATAGAGATTGTGGGCGGCACACAAGGAACGCTCAGTGGCATGGTAGTCACGATCCGTCTTGCACATCGTTATCGCGAGCGTCCTGCGCGTGCTTCGAACCGGTTATGGGATCTGAAATCCCTAGCCCTCTGTGTTGGCGATTGAGACAGGAAAAGGCCAAGTGCCATAACAATAAATACAATTCGATTTGCTGATACAACTGCTGTTGCGTTTTGCGCTCATCGTGCGATACAATCCCACCATTGTTCTCAATGGCGTAAGGAGTGGCGACCGATGGCAACGAACGGGCAGCACAACGGGAGCGGTCACGCGGCGGGACTGAACGGCACTGGGGCCGACGCGAATAGCGTGGCGAACACCGGTACATGGACGGCAAAGGCGGGCCTCGCGCAGATGCTCAAGGGCGGCGTCATCATGGATGTGGCGAACGTGGAGCAGGCCCGCATCGCCGAGGCATCGGGAGCCTGCGCCGTGATGGCGTTGGAGCGTGTCCCGGCGGATATCCGCTCGCAGGGCGGCGTGGCCCGGATGAGCGACCCCGGCATGATCGAGGCGATCATGGCGACGGTGACGATCCCCGTGATGGCGAAGGCCCGCATCGGGCATTTCGTTGAGGCGCAGGTACTCGAAGCGGTGGGCGTGGACTACATTGATGAGAGCGAGGTACTCACCCCCGCCGACGAGCAGTACCACATCGAGAAGCATGGCTACACGGTGCCGTTCGTCTGTGGCGCGAAGGACTTGGGCGAGGCGTTGCGGCGTATCGGCGAGGGCGCGGCGATGATCCGCTCGAAGGGTGAGCCGGGGACGGGCAACATCGTGGAGGCGGTGCGCCACCTGCGCACGATCCTCGACGCGATCCGCCGCCTCACCGTGCTGCCCATCGAGGAGCAGATGAGCATCGCCCGTGATCTCGGCGCGCCTGTGGACCTCGTGCGTTCGGTGGGGCAGGCGGGGCGGCTCCCGGTGGTGCTCTTTTGCGCCGGGGGCATCGCAACGCCTGCGGACGCGGCCCTCGTGATGCAGCTGGGGGCGGACGGTGTGTTCGTAGGGAGCGGCATCTTCAAGAGCGACAACCCGGAGCAACGGGCAAAGGCCATCGTGGAGGCGACCACGCATTTCCGCGACGCGAAGATCATTGCTGAGGTCTCGAAAAACCTCGGTGAAGCGATGGCGGGGCTGGAGATCGGCAAGTTGCCGGAGGAAGCCTTGATGGCACGGCGCGGCTGGTAGCTGAGCGGCGCGGCAATCGGGAAGTCAGGCCATAGACGACACCGTGCGTGCGGCGGCGAAGGCTCGCCGCCGCCGCGATGAGAGGGTACGGCAGATGGTGCGAGTCGGTGTGCTAGCGTTGCAAGGGGCGTTCCTCGAGCATGTGCAGATGCTCGCACGGCTTGGTGCGGACGTGTGCGAGGTGCGCCTGCCCGCAGACCTCGCGCAGGTGGACGCCCTCGTCATCCCCGGCGGGGAGAGCACGACAATCGGGAAGTTGATGGTGCGGTTCGGGCTGGACACGCCGATTCGAGAGCGGGCGTGGAAGGGAATGCCGGTCTGGGGTACCTGCGCCGGGATGATCCTGCTTGCCAAGGACATCGGCGGCTTGCAACAACCGCTACTTGGGCTGATGGATGTCGCGGTGGAGCGCAACGCCTTCGGGCGACAGGTGGACTCGTTCGAGGCTGCCCTCGACGTACCCGCCCTCGGCGCGGCACCGTTCCCCGCCGTGTTCATCCGTGCGCCGCTCATCCGCTCGGTGGGGGACGGCGTGGACGTGGTGGGGCGGCTGGAAGACGGGCGCATTGTTGCCGCACGCGAAGGGAACCTGCTTGCGACCTCATTCCACCCGGAGTTGACGGGGGACGACCGGCTGCATCGGTACTTCCTCTCGCTTCTCGACGGCCGGGAACCGCCCGCTCCAGCCCTGCCCACTCACTAACAACGCAACCTCCCAACCGCCCCTGCAGAGGGGCGGTCTTGTCTGCCCTGAACGTAACCCCGTTGGTAGGGCTTGACACTGTACCCCGGAGGGGTATAATAGCCATATAGTACCCGTGGGGGGTATAAAAGGAGTAGCCTACGTGAGTACACCGATAGCCGAGATACCTGAGCCGCGCAGTATTCACCCGTCCCAAGACACGGAAGCCCTGCTGAAGCGACTGCGCCGCATCGAGGGGCAGGTGCGCGGCGTGCAACGGATGGTGGAGGAGGGGCGGTACTGTCTCGATATCCTCACCCAGTTACAGGCGATTGAAGCGGCCTCGCGCAAGGTCGGGCAGCAGGTGCTCGAGGGCCACATGCGCGGCTGTATCGCCGACGCGGTGCGCGACGACCGGGCCGATGAGGCGATCAGTGAGCTGATGCGGGTCCTCGACAAGGCCATGAAGCAATAGGAGCGAACGCCATGACCGCGACACACATCCCGCCGGGGGCGGACACGACCGCCACACAAAGCAGCACGCTCGGCATCACCGGCATGACGTGTGCGTCGTGCGTGCGGCGCGTCGAGCGTGCGTTGACGAAGGTTCCCGGCGTCGCCGAGGCGAGTGTCAATCTTGCTACCGAGAAGGCCACCGTGCAGTTTGATCCGATCACCGTGACCCCCGATCAACTTGCCACCGCTGTGGAGCGGGCGGGCTATGGCGTGCGGGACGTGTCCTCGCCTCCCCCGCCGTCGGTGGTCATCTCCCCCGTGTCCGAAGTATCTACGGACGCAGGCGAGGCGGTGCTGCCTATCGAGGGCATGACGTGCGCCTCGTGCGTGCGGCGCGTGGAGCGTGCCTTGACGAAAGTCCCCGGCGTCTCCGAGGCTGCTGTAAACCTTGCAACCGAAAAGGCGACGGTGCATTTCGACCCCGCTCTGGCCTCGCGGGATGCCCTGACCGCTGCCGTGGAGCGGGCGGGGTACCGGGTAGGCGCGTCACCTGTTGCGACGGTACCGACGGTTGGAACGGTCGCCGCCCCGGAGACGCGGGCGGATGATCTCATGACCGAGCGCGACCGGGAGCGCGAGCACGAGATCGCCGACCTGCGCCGCAAGTCGCTCGTCAGCCTCGCCGTGGGCGTGGTGATGATGGCCCTGATGTACCTGCCCATCGGCGTGCCGATGCAGAACCTCGCGCCGCTGCTGCTCATCGCCGCGACGCTCGTGCAGTTCTGGGCGGGGCGCGTCTTCTATCAGGCGGCGTGGGCGACGGGCAAGTACGGCGGCACGAACATGAACACCCTGATCGCGGTCGGTACGAGCGTAGCGTACGGTTACAGCGCGTTTGTCACGCTCTGGCCCGATCTCTCGGCGGGGTGGGGGTTTCAGTACAACCTCTACTACGAGTCCGCCGTGATTGTCATTGCCCTCATCCTCATGGGGCGGTGGCTGGAGGCGCGGGCGAAGAAGCGCACGGGCGATGCCATCCGCGCCCTGATGGGCCTGCAAGCAAAGACCGCCCGCGTCATCCGGGGCGGCACCGAGCAGGATATTCCCATCGAGGCAGTGATCGTGGGCGACCAAGTGCGCGTCCGTCCGGGCGAGAAGGTGCCGGTGGATGGCGTCGTCGTGGAAGGGCGATCTGCCCTCGACGAGTCCATGCTCACGGGCGAGAGCCTGCCTGTGGAGAAGGGGCCGGGGGATTCCGTGATCGGCGCGACGCTGAACAAGACGGGCGGCTTCGTCTTCGAGGCCCGCAAGGTGGGCAAGGACACCGCCCTCGCACAGATCGTCAAGCTCGTGGAGGACGCGCAGGGTTCCAAAGCCCCGATGCAGCGGCTCGCGGACACGATCTCCGGGGTCTTCGTTCCCGCCGTGCTCGTGCTCGCCGTGCTGACCTTCGTGGGCTGGCTCGCTTTCGGGCCGGAAGTGAACCGCCTCTCGCTCGCGGTGCAGGCGATGGTGGCGGTCCTCGTAATCGCCTGCCCCTGCGCTTTGGGGCTTGCCGCCCCGACCGCGATCATGGTTGGCACCGGCAAAGCGGCGGAGAACGGCATCCTCGTGCGCGGTGGCGAGGCGTTGGAGCAGGCCCGCCGCATCAACACCATCGTGCTCGACAAGACCGGCACACTGACGCGGGGCAAGCCCGCCGTGACCGGGGTGATCGCCGCGAATGGCCTGACGGAAGGCGATCTCCTGCGGCTTGCGGCGGCGGTGGAGGTCGGTTCGGAACACCCGCTCGGTGAAGCCATCGTGGCGCGGGCGCAGGAGTTGCGGCTCGATCTGCCGCAGGCGACGGCGTTTGCCTCGATCACCGGCAAGGGCGTGCGGGCGCGGGTGGACGGGCGCGACGTGCTGCTCGGCAACCGGGGCTTGATGGCACAAGAAGGCATCCACCTCAACGGCCTCGAAGAGCGGGCGCAGACCTTCGCGCAGGGCGGCGCGACGCCGATGTTCCTCGCCCTAGACGGCACGAGCGAGGGGCTGATCGCGGTCGCGGACACGCTCAAGCCGGAGTCGGCGGAAGCAGTGGCGCAACTCAAGGCACTCGGCCTCGATGTCTGGATGCTCACGGGCGACAACCGGGCGACCGCCGAGGCGATTGCCCGCGAGGTCGGCATCACGCATGTACTGGCGGAGGTGCTGCCGGAGGAGAAGGCCGACAAGGTACGGGCGTTGCAGGCCGAGGGCAAGGTCGTGGCGATGGTGGGCGACGGCATCAACGACGCTCCCGCCCTCGCGCAGGCCGACCTCGGTATCGCTATCGGCACCGGCACCGATGTGGCGATGGCAGCCTCGGACATCACGCTGATCGGCGGCGACTTGCGCACCATCGTCACGAGCGTCGCCCTCTCGCGCCGCACGGTGAACACGATCAAGCAGGGGTTGTTCTGGGCCTTCGCCTACAACGTGGTGCTGATCCCCGTGGCGATGGGGCTGCTCTACCCGTTCTTCGGGCTGCTGCTCAGCCCTGTGCTGGCGGCGGCGGCGATGGCGATGAGCAGCGTCTCGGTGGTCACGAACGCCCTGCGGTTGCGCGGTTTCCGTCGCCCCGCCACGGCGCGAGAGATCACGCACCCGCCGCTGCGGCAGCGCGTGATAGACGGCGGCTACCTCGTGGGCGTCGCTGCCCTCGCCCTCGCGGTCGGCCTCGGCGCGTTGTGGCTGGGGGAGCGCGGGCATGGGGGCGCGAGCGCGGCGGGCGACCACGCGGGCATGACGACGATGGCGGCGGCGGTCGCACCGGCGGCGGTGGGGGTGCGCGTGGAGTTCACGAGCGAACCCACCGCACCCGGCGTGGGGCAACCCGTGACCCTCGGCTACCGCGTGGTGGATACCCGCACCGGACAGGTGATCGCGCACCTGCCGATTGACCACGAGCGACCGATGCACCTCATCCTTGCCCGCCGCGACCTGACGGGGTTCCAGCACATCCACCCCGCGATGGGCGCGGACGGCACCTACCGCGTCACCGCGACGCTGCCGGAAAGTGGCACCTACGTGTTGTACAACGAGTTCGCGCAGGGCGGGCAAACGGTGCTCGACCGCCGCGAGATCACCGTCGGTGCGCCGTCCGCGCTCGCCGCGTCGCTCGCACCCGATGTCGCGCCGAAAACGGTAGGCGGCGTCACGGTCGCGCTCGATGCCCCGCAAACGATCCGGGCGGGGGTGGACACGCACCTCACCTTCGCGCTCACCGAGGGCGGGCAGCCGGTGCGCGATCTCGTGCCGTACCTCGGTGCGGCGGCACACATCGCGGTCGCTTCGGCGGACACCACCGACTTCGCGCACACGCACGGCGTAGCGGTAGGCGACGCGGCGGGTGGTGGACACGGCGGAATGAGCGCGGGAGCGGGAACGGAGAGCCACGCGCCACCTGCGACCTTCGGCCCGCAGGTGGGGGTGGACTACACATTCGACCGCCCCGGCCTGTACCGGGTGTGGGCGCAGTTCAGCCACGCGGGCGAGGTGATTACCGTGCCGTTCACAGTGCAGGTGAGTGGATAAACGCGGCGCACGTCGGGGAATGCACGGCGTGCGCGGGAGGGGGGCGGAACGTCGCCTCTTCCACGCTGAAGTCGCCGCCGATGGGGTGGCGAGAGAGACGATAGGAGGTTCTGACATGGTGACAACGACGCTGGTGGCCCCGGATATTTCGTGCGCACACTGCGTAGCGACGGTGAAGAAGACGGTGGGGCAGTTCGCGGGCGTGCAGTCCGTGGACGCCGACGCCGACACGAAGCAGATCACGTTCGCGTATGACCCCGCGACCGTGAACCTCGCGGCGGTCGAGGCGGCCCTCGCGGAAGAAGGCTACCCCGTCCAGAAATAGCGTATCGCGTCTGATGTGAGTGCAAGGGGGCGGCTTCGGCTGCCCCCTTGTGCGGAGCGGCCCCGGTGACTGCACGGGGCCGCATGGGGCGTTCCTTGTGCGGTGGAACGGGTGGTACGTGCCGTACGTACAGCGCGAGGGCGCAACCGTTGGCAGGCGTCTTCGTTATGTAGACAAGGGCGGGGTTGTGCGTTTCGCCGTCTACGGGCGAGGAGGCATCGAGTGGTCGGGGGGTGGGCCGGCGACAAAGGGGAGCGAATCTCGCAGAGGGTGCTGCGGCTGGTTCCGCTTGCGCTCCTGCTCGGTATTCTGCTGCACCAATCCGGCATGGCGGTAGACGCGCAAACGCACATTGTGCCGTACACCGATGTCGTTGCGCAGACGATGGAGGGGCATCACGAGAGTTGCCCCGGTCATCCGATACACGCCCGTATCTGTCCGGCGATCCCCACCTTCCTGCAACGCGCCCCCCTCGTCCCGGTCCTCGTGGCCCTGTTCGGCCTCTTCGCCGCTGCGGTGTTCCCCCGCGTCGTGCGGCTCTTTGTCGCTGCATGGCAGTGGCCCCCGGACCGGCGTCGCGCTCTCTTACAAGTCTTCCTCTGCTGATCGCTCTCCCCTGATCGGAATGTTCTCGTCGCCTGTCAGGTGGCGAGTAGTGGCGCGTGTCCGCACGCGCCGGACAACCGGAGCGCGAGCGATCACGGAGGAGAGACCCATCATGCACAGGAAAGGATACGATTCCGCCCTGCGGAGTCCCCTGCGACGCACGCTGCTGGGCTTCGGTGCCGCAGCGGCGGCGAAACTGCTGCTCCCCGGCACTACCGAGACGACGCAAGCGGACGTGCCGATGAACGGGCCGGGAATGGTCTACTTTCCCGTCACCGGGCATCACGTCGCGGGGGACTTCCTCGAGTTCTGGCGCGAGAACGGCGGCACCGAGGGGGCCGGGTATCCCGTAAGCGAGGAGATTCGGGACGGCGAACGCGCCCGCCAGTATTTCGAGCGCGGCGTGATCGAGTACGCCCCAACGAAGGGACTGACCTTCGGGCGACTGGGCGCGGAGGCGGTCGCCGGACGGCGCGAGTCGGCGTTCCGCCCGCGCACCCGCGAGGAGTACGGCTCGGATCAACCGGGGCGACGCTTCTTCGCGGAGTCGGGACACGGCATCGCGGGGGCGTTCGCCAAATACTGGGGGGAGAATAGCGGTCTCGCCCGGTTCGGCTACCCGCTTTCGGAGCCGCTACCGGAGCCGGTGGGCGAGGGGAAGGCCATGCTCCCCGTGCAGTACTTCGAGCGCGGGCGCATGGAGCTGTGGGGCGACCGCGTGCGCGTGGCGAACCTCGGTCGTGACCTCGCGGTGACGAAGCGGCTGGGCGCGGAGCCGGTGGCGATGAGCCGCAGCGCGGTGGAGTACAGCGCGAACATCTGGCCCAAGTGGATTGATGTGAACCTGAAGACGCAGAACCTCGTCGCGTACGAGGGCAACGTGGTCGTGCAGTCTTTCCAAGTCACCACCGGCAAGCCCGGATACGAGACGCCGCCGGGGAGCTATCGCATCTTCACGAAGCTCAGGAGCGACCGAATGCGTGGGCCGGATTATGACCTGCCGAACGTGCCGTGGGCGATGTATTTCCTGGGGGGCGGCTGGGCGATCCACGGCGCCCCGTGGCGCAGCGTCTACGGCCCCGGCACCGAGCGCGAGGGTAGCCACGGCTGCGTGAACTCGCCCATGGTTGGTGTGGACAAACTTTATCAGTGGGCACCGCTCGGTACGACCGTCAACATCCATTCCTAGGCGGTGCCGCGTGACGCAGGCAGCCAAAAGCCGTGCGCTCCATGCGCTCACGCTAGGACTGGCAGCAGGGGGGGCCTCGGCCTTCGCCGCCGGGGTGCCGACAGCGGTCATCCCCAGTCCGTGGTTCATGCGAATGACCCCGACGCGCGACCTCGACGTACGCGACCTCGTCGTCGCGGCCCTGCTCTCGGCAGGCATCGGCGCGACGTATGCATTGCCGCAGGCATGTCCGCTCCGGCGGGGGCAACTCACCGCAAGTGGACTGCTCACGCTGTTCGCTGTCGGGTGTCCTGTGTGCAACAAACTCGTGGTGGGGCTGCTCGGTCTCAGCGGTGCGCTCACATTCTTCGCGCCGCTCCAGACCCTCTTGGGCGCGGTGGCGACCGTGCTACTCGTCGCTACCCTCGTGACTCGCGTGCGCTCCGTGTTCGCGTCGCCTGCGCTGGCGGTCGCACGATCTTGGTAGGAGACATCCCCGTGCATCTGCGCAAACGCATACGCTTCCTCTCGCTCCTCGTTGGCATACTCGTCGCGCAGGGAGTCGTGCCGACACCGGCGGACGCGGCGAACGCCATCCCCGATGTTGCGCCGAACGCGCCGACCGCGACCTTTTTTCCGCAAACGGGTCATGCCCTTGGCGGGGCGTTTCTGAATTACTGGAAGAACAACGGTGGCCTTGCGTGCTTCGGCTACCCCGTCACGGAAGAGGCGGCGGCGCGTGCGGAGGGCGCGAATCTCACGGTGCAGTATTTCGAGCGGGCACGCTTCGAGTGGCACCCGGAGAAGGCAGGCACGCAGTACGAGGTGCTGCTCGGTCAGTTGGGGCGGGAATTGACCGCAGGCCGTGCCGATGGCCCGTTCAACGCCGTGCCGGAGAACACCAAACGAACGCTCGATGACGAAGGGGCGATGTGGTTCCGAGAGACGCAGCATACGCTCGCGCAGGGGTTTCGACTCTACTGGCAAGCAAATGGCGGCTTGCCGCTGTATGGCTTCCCGATCTCGCAGGAGTTCTCCGAACGCAACCCGGACGACGGCAAGATGTACAGCGTGCAGTACTTCGAGCGGGCACGCTTCGAGTGGCATCCGGAGGTACGGGGGAGCAGCGTGCTGATCGGCCTGATGGGGAAGGCCGACGCGGTACGTGCAAAGGCGAACACGGCACCGCGTGCCAAGGGCAACCTTGCGGAGTGGACACCGAATCTGTTCGAAAAGACCATCGAAGTTGACCTGTCGGAGCAGCGGCTGTACGCAAAGGTCGGTGCCACCACCGTCTGGTCGTCGCTCATCAGCACGGGCAAGTCCGCCACCCCCACCCCGCCGGGCGAATACACGATCTACACCAAACTCGACAAGGACGACATGACCGGGGGAAGGGCAGCGGACGGCGACTACTACTATCTCAAAGACGTGCCGTGGGTGATGTACTTCCTCTCCGGCGGCTACGCCGTCCACGGCACCTACTGGCACACGAACTTCGGCAACGTGATGAGCCGGGGGTGCGTGAATGTGTCGCCTGATGGGGCGAAGATGCTCTACAATTGGGCACCCCTCGGCACCCGCGTGGTCGTCCATGAGTAGGGAATGGGCATGATGGCGCGGCAGGACGTGACCAATCACGATACTGACGGGGCGTCTGCATCGCCCGCAGGCTTCAGATGGTCAACAGATGTCGCGCCGCCCGTGCCGCGCCTGCGCACCGCATGGAAGCGCAAGCAGGACGCCGTCGCTCCGCCTCCCGGCAAGCCCGCCGCGAAGTTAGAGCGCGGTACTGCCCGCCCCGGCCTGAACGGTGTGCGAGCGCATCTTTCCACCGTGAATGGTTCGCCGAAGGCCGTGCCTTCGCTGCCGTTGCCGCCGTTGCCGCCCCCTCCTCCCCGCCTGCGCGATAGCGGGCAGGGTAATCCGTTGACACAGGTATTCCCCGCGTTCTCCACGCCGCCCGCAACGCGCACGAACCCGAAGGCGCGACCACGCGGCTCAACGCGCTCCCTGCCTAGTGGCACTATCACGGCCCCCGCCATGCGTCGTCAGCCGGGGCGGGCGGGGCGGTGGTTCGGCAATGTGCTGATCGCTGTGGGCCTGCTGATCGCCGTGGGCGCGGTGGGAATGACCTCCTTCACGCAGCGCGTGCAGCAGAACGAGCAGGAAGATTTTCTCTCTAGCCTCGGCCCCACCCCCACGCCGCTCACGTTGCGGGCCACGGCTGTCGCGGTCGGCATCGCCCCCGGCGACGCAGGGCGCACCGCGTCGCGCCCCGGTTCGGGGGGGACTGTGGCAGAGCAGGCACCGACGTTGTTCCCAACTGGTACGCCCGCTGGGGTTGCGGCATCAGGGGGCGGAGCGACCGCAGCGCCCGTTGCGATGCCGCCGACACTCGCCGACGCGCCCCGTGTGGTACAGCCTACCGGAGCCGCGCTGCCCCTCGGTGCGCCCGCCGTGATTGGCGGCAACGCGCTCTCGCCTGACGGGCGGCGTACCGTTACGGCAGCGGCGGTGATGATGCCCGCACTGGTGCGAGCCGCCACGCCCACGCCCACGGTGGCGCGGCGTACTGGAGCCTTACCTGCTGCCACGCTGCGCCCGCAGATCGTCCTCCCAACGGCGACGCCTCGCCCGATGATGGTTCCTACCCCGCCGATGACGCCGACAGCCGTGATTGTCGCAGCGGTGGAGCCAACGCCGGAGGCGATGCCCGCGCCAACTACCGAACCGACTCCGGAGCCGGAGCCGACCGCGACGCCCACAAAGCCGAAGATGCCCGTGCCGAACCGCATCGCAATCCCCGTCATCGGCGTCAACTCGCCCATCATCGAGGTGGGCATCTCGCCCGTACGGTGGAGGGGCAGGATGTATATATTTGGGACGTGGCGGCGTACGCCGTGGGCCACCACTTCAGCAGCGCAAGTCCGGGCGAGGGCGAGAACATCGTGCTGAGCGGACATAACGACTGGGAGGGTGAGGTCTTCCGCGACCTGTGGAAGCTCAAGAAGGGGGCGCGGATCACGGTATCCACGAACGAACGCCAATGGAGCTACGCCGTGGAGGACGTGGTGCTGCTGAAGGAGATCGGCGTGCCGTTGGAGCAACGCCTCTCGAACGCGCAGTACATCGCCGCTACCGGCGACGAACGCCTCACCCTCGTCACCTGCTGGCCCTACGGCGTGGACGATTATCGTCTGGTGGTGATTGCCCGTCCGAAACCGTGATCGCGGTCGCCGCACGAGGGATGATGCCGAAAGGTTCTGGTATACTCAGGTGGGGTATTCGGCGCGGCCTCGCGCCGTAGTTCGAGGTGAAGCGATGCGACGAGCAACGGGACGGATACAGCCGCGAGTGTACACGGCGGTGCGATGGGTCATGACGGCTCTGGTCGTCACGGTGATCGCGCACCAGTTCGTGATGCTGCTGCCCGCGCACGAGCATGTGATGGCGATGATCGCTCCCGCGCCCCACACGGCAACGGCGGAATCACATCCGTGCGATGCGATGTGTCCCCCTGCGACGATCAAGCAATGTGCCATGACCGAGGCGGCGTTCCGCGCTGTCCTCGCGTTCGTGCTCGCGCTCGTCGTACTCACCCTCCTGCCCGTCGCGGCGGCTGCCCTCACGAGGGTGTGTCGGTCGTCGCACGAGTGGCTCTGGTCACTGAATCGCCGACGAGCGTTCCTGCAAGTGTTCCTCTGCTGATCGCGCACAGTGCATCCGCTCTATCCCCGCGTGTCTGATGCGGTGGATGTGATTGCCGTGTGTGCGACCGACAGAAAGGAACACCAATGCGACGCTTCTCCGGTCGTCGGCGAACGACCACTTTCTTCTCATTGACTGCACTCATCGTCCTTGGCCTCATCCTCAGTGCCTGTAGTGCGGGGGGATCGGGCGACAACACGGGCGGCATGGGTGGCATGAACCACGGCAGTGGCGGCATGGCGATGCCGACCACCGATCCCAAAGCCCCCTTCGACCAGCAGTTCATCGACATGATGGTGCCGCACCACATGGCGGCGGTGGAGATGGCCAAGATCGCGCAGACCCGTGCCGAGCATCCCGAAATCAAGACGCTGGCGAACGCCATCATCGCCTCGCAGGACACCGAGATCGGGCAGATGAAGGGGTATCGCAAGGCGTGGTACGGCAGCGACGCGACGCCGCCGATGGACAAGATGCCGATGCTCGCCGGGATGTCCGACGCTTCGATGACGAGCATGATGAATATGATGAAGGACATGGACGGCCTCAAGACCGCCACGCCCTTCGATAAGGCGTTCATCACCGCGATGCTCCCGCACCATCGGAGCGCGGTCGAGGCGGCGAAGCTCGCGCAGCAGAAGGCGACGAAGCCGGAGATCAAGACCCTCGCGGGGAGCATCATCGCCGACCAGCAGCGCGAGATAGACCAGATGAACGGATGGATGAAGGCGTGGTACGGCGTCGGCTGACGACGGGTGCCACTGTGCGAGGGGCGAATCCCGCCGCGACCGCGACCGCCCGTCATCACGCCGGACATGGTGGCTGGCCCCCTTGTATGACGCGGAGACGCCGCAGCAGCCCTGCGGCGTCTCCTCCCCCGCGTACATCGGTCGCAGTGAACACACGCGTACATCGAGCGGGTGTCCCGCGCCGGGATGAGGAGCACTATCTATGGAGCAGAACCCGACCGACAGCTCATCGCACCTGTGGGACTCGCCCGAAGCCGCTGCCGCGTGGCGGGAGGGCGCGGCGATGCGCGAGCGGGTCTTCGACATAGCGACGACCCTCATGCTCACGCTCGCCCATGTCCGTCGGGGCGGTCACGTTCTCGACGTTGCCGCTGGAACGGGCGACCAGACCCTGCTCGCCGCCCGACACGTTGGCCCGACGGGGAGTGTCCTTGCCACTGACATCGCCGCCGAGATGCTCGCGGTCGCCGCCGAGGCGGCGAAAGAGGCGGGACTGCACAATGTCTCGACGCAAGTGGTCGACGCCCAATGTCTCGATTTCCCGCCCGACACATTCGACGCGGCGATCTCTCGCTTCGGCATCATGTTCCTGCCCGACGTATCCGGTGCCCTCGCCCGCGTCCTGCACGCGCTCAAGTCGGGTGGGCGATGCGCGGCGATGGTGTGGGGCGAACCGGGGAGCAACCCCGCATACTCCCTGCCGCTTGCGATTGCCCGTCGCCATGCCGGACTCCCGCCCGAAGACCTTGCACAACCGGGCATCTTCGCCCTTGGCGACGAGGGACGCCTCGCGGATGTTTTCGTGGAAGCGGGTTTCGGGGAGGTGCAGGTGCATCGCGCCGGGTTGATGTTCCGAGCGGTCTCGGCGCGAGCCTTTGTCGAATGGCGCATGGGGACGGGGCCGTTCAAGGCGGCAGCGGCGGCGATGGACGAAGCGGGCCGCGAACGGGCGCGGGCGGAGATCATCGAGGCACTGAGCCGGTTCGATGGCCCCGGCGGGTTCTTCGCGCCGGGAGAGGCATTGGTCGGAGTCGGCACAAAGGGACCGTAGCGAACGGGGGTGCTACCGAATCATCAGCAATAACAAATGGAAAAAGCGTGACAACAACCTCGCGGCACATCAGTAGGCACACAATCGGTGTGCCGAACGGTTCCCATTGTCAGGAGGCTTCGATGAGCTTTGCCCAGCAGATGATCCAGACGAACCCGAGCAAGACCACGATGGACCCCGCAGCCCTCGCGCAGTGCATCCAGGCTTGCACCGCCTGCGCCGATGCCTGTCTCGGCGAGGGGGACACGAAGATGCTCGCCCGGTGCATCCGTCTCGACCTCGACTGCGCCGACATCTGCATCGCCACTGGCGGTGTACTGTCGCGGCAGACGGCCTTCGACCAGACGATGGCAAAGGCGGCACTGACGGCGTGCGCCCAGAGCTGCAAGTTGTGCGGCGACGAGTGCCAGAACCACGCCGGACACCACGCGCACTGCCGCGTCTGCATGGAGGCCTGCCGCCGCTGTGAGCAGGCGTGCAAGACGCTCCTCGCCGGTTAACCGCACCCCGCGACGGAATACGTGGATGCCGCAATGTGGTCGAGGCATCCACGCATTCCTTCTCATCTCACCACGCGACAAGGTTGACGAATACGAGCGGTGGTAGAAGATCGGTGGAGATACCCGCATGGGGTTATCTCCCTGTAGCGTCAGGAACGCGAAGGAGGCTCCTGTGACTGCGGTACTCGACGATCTCGAACTCCTGCTCTCCTCGGCACCGCCGGAGACGGAAGCGGTCTATTCCCGACTGGCTGCACGCTACGAGCACTTCCGCACCCTCTGGCTCCACCTCGCGGGTGGGAGCGTCGAGCGGGCGATGTTCGACGACCTCGCCACGCTCCTCACGCCCACTACTCGCGTCCTCGACGCCGGGAGCGGCACGGGGCCGCTCGCCCGCCGTATCCACGCGCTCCAACCGGATGCAGAGCTGATCCTTCTCGACCTCGTCCCCGCCATGCTCGCGCAGGCCGCAGATGTGCCGGGGGAGCGGATCGTCGCGTCCGTGCAGGACATCCCCCTGCCCGACGAGTCGGTGGACATCGAGGTGAGTGGTTGGACCATCGAGACGGTGGCGGATCCCTTCGCGGCGGTCTCGGAGTACCTGCGGGTGATCAAGCCCGACGGCTACGTACTCTACACATTCTGTTCGCTGCCGAACGGGTGGGCCTCCCGCACGGGAACAGCCCTGCTGCGGGCGATCATCGAGAATCGGTTCGCGGGGAACTTCCTCGCCACCGAGGAGACGCCGTGGCACGACTGCGAACGGTCGCGGCGGGTACGCAGTCTGTCCGGCTTGACGACTTACGTGCTGTTACGCAAGTGCTGCGCGGTCAAGGGCGCAATTCTGCCACCTGTCGACGGTGCGACTCGGTACGAAGCCGTTGCTATCGCGTCCATTGAGGGGGTAGGGGGTACTCCGCAGGCGAAGGAGTCGCCTGCGTGGATATAACCACCGCGATTCCCCCCACGTTGTTCGTGCGCGAAACGGGGGGCGGGATGCCCCTCGTCTTCCTGCACGCGCTGGGGGCGTCGTCGCGCTACTTCGCCCCGCGCCTCGGCACGTTGCCCGCAGGGGCGCGATGCGTGCTCCCCGACCTGCTCGGTTTCGGCCTGTCGCCGAAGCCG
>JAABUN010003751.1_pt1 | contig 22557 bp, 19 predicted proteins | sample 5559311 | NCBI WGS metagenome assembly JAABUN01 (sample SAMN10711877, study PRJNA513370) | rock metagenome | isolation source: Antarctica rocks | place: Antarctica: Victoria Land, Siegfried Peak sud
CCCCGACTCCTTCTCCGACGGTGGTGAGTGGTTCGACCCGGCGGACGCCGTACGCCACGGGATGACGGCGCTGGCCCACGGGGTGGACGTCATCGACGTGGGCGGGGAGTCGACGCGTCCCGGCGCCGTACGCCCCGATGTCGATGAGGAGCTCCGCCGGGTGCTGCCCGTGATCTCGGCGCTGGCGTCGGCGGGTGCGGTGGTCAGCGTGGACACGATGCGTTCGCCCGTGGCGGTGGCGGCGGTCGACGCCGGCGCTCGCCTGATCAATGACGTGTCGGGCGGCCAGGCGGACCCGGAGATGTTCGATGTGGTGGCCGAGCTGGGCGTCCCGTACGTCTGCATGCATTGGCGCGGACATTCCGCCGACATGCAAAGCCGGGCGTCCTACCGCGACGTCGTGACTGAGGTGATTCACGAGCTGCAGGCCCAGGTCGCGGCCGCGCTGAGTGCTGGTATCGGCGCCGATTCGCTGATCATCGACCCCGGCTTTGGCTTCGCCAAGACTGCTGAGCACAACTGGCAGTTGCTGCAACGACTCGACGAGTTGGAGGTGCTAGGGCTGCCGCTGCTGGTCGGTCTCTCCCGCAAGGCGTTCCTGGGTGCACTGCTGAGCGATGCTGACGGGAAGGTACGCCCCGCCCGGGAACGCGATGACGCCTCCACCGCACTCACCACCCTGTGCGCGGCTCGAGGAGTCTGGGGGGTGCGGGCCCACGCGGTGCGAGCCACCCGTGATGCCGTCACCGTCGTCCAACGACTTCGTCGCGACGGCCCCCCGCCCCGGTGAGCCTGTCCAACCGGGCTGCGGGTTGCGTCCCTGCGGCTGTCGAACCGGGTTGCGGGTTGCGGCCCCCTGAGCCGGTCTAAGCATGCATGGGCTCGGCCTATCCTGATCTCGGCCTGTCCTGAGCTCGGCTGTCCTGGGCGAGTGGAAGATTCGAAGGGTTAACCGGCCTTGAAGAGGTCGGCATGGACAGGGGCAACGCAGGGGTGCCAAGAGTTCACTTTGTGCTGAAACGGAGGTTGATGGCCGGTCAGATAGGGTCGCAGACTGAAGAGGAGGTGAGACTCATGACCACGACAGCGATGCTCGGCGACCGAGTCGCCCTGCGCGGCGTCGTCGGCTTCGGTCGGCATGGGGTCTTCGACTTCGAGCGGGAGCAGGGACAGCGCTTTGTGGTGGACGTGGTCTGCCAACTCGACCTCGCCGCCGCCGCCGCGATTGACCAGCTGCAGGCCACCGTCGACTATGGCGAACTGGCTCGCGCCATCGTGTCTGACATCGAGCGGGACCCGCTGAACCTGATCGAAGCCCTAGCGGAGAGAATTGCCCAAACCTGCTTGAGCGCGGAGCGTGTCCGAGCCGTCGAGGTCACGGTCCACAAACCCGACGCACCGATGCCAGTCGAAGTGGCAGATGTTGCCGTCACGCTGACAAGGAGTAGAGCACTATGAGTAGCCCCAACCCCAATGCCATCGACTCCGACACCCTGAGCGGCATGAAGCCCCTGCGCAAGGTGGTTTACTCGATCGGCTCCAACGTGGGAGACCGCCTCGGCAACCTGCAGGGCGCCGTGGACGCGATCAGCGACACACCCGATGTCATTGTGGTGGACATATCTTCGGTTTACGAGACCGACTCCATCGGCGGTCCCGAGAACAGCCCGAAGTTTCTCAATTTGATCATCGTGGCCGAGACGACGCTGGAGCCACGCACCCTGCTCGAACGCGCTCTGGCCATCGAAGACGCCTTCGGACGGGTTCGTGAAGAGCGGTGGGCGCCGCGGACGCTCGATGTCGATCTCATCATGGTCGGTAACACCGAGACCGACCAGCCTGACATGAAGCTGCCGCACCCGCTGGCCCATGAACGTGCCTTTGTGCTGATCCCCTGGGCCGAGATCGACCCCCGCGGTGAGCTGCCGGGCCGGGGCAAGGTCGTCGATCTGCAATCGGCCGCCGACGCCAGCGGTGTCGTTCGTCGCGATGACCTGACCATCGAGGGCGACTGAAGTCGGTTGGCTGAGGGATCATCGGGGGGTTCGATCAAGCTAACCCCCTCCAGAGCACTAGCGGTCGCCGCCATGTTCGGCGCCTTAGCTGGCTGGCTCGTCGTCGTGATTGCGAACGCGCTGGACCTGGTGCCGCCCCAGATCCCGTGGACAGCCCCGGTGGCGGTGATCCTGATCGCCGCCATGGTGGCGTTGATGGCGTACACCACCCATCAACGCATCCAGGTGCGTCAGGAGCGGATGGACCCGCAGCGGGCGGTGGCCTTCCTCGTGCTAGGTAAGGCGTCCGCGCTGGCCGGCGCGTTGGTGGCCGGCGGGTATCTCACCTTTGCGCTCATGTTCTTGGCCCGGGTGGATGCCGACGCACCGCGCGATCGGGTGATCAAATCCGCCATTGCCGTGGTCGCCGGGGTCGGGCTCGCCATCGCCGGATTACGGCTCGAACGGGCCTGTAAGGTCCCCGGCGCCGACCAAGATAACGATCTGGATCAAGACATCGGCCGGTAGCGGGTCGAATACGCCTGCGCCGCGGGCAGCCCGCTTATGGTGACCGAGTGACTTCCCCACAGATGGGGAGCCCGACCGCGGGCTCCACCTCGCCCGCTCCTGGACGTCGAGCGGCGACGCCAGCGTTGCGGCGCAGCGCTCGGACCGTCCTCATCCTCGGCAGTGCGTTCGCGGCCATGGCGGCCTTCGGTCCGACCTGGGCCAGCCGCGTCGGCGTGACCGTCGCCTTGACCGCAGCCGTAGTGGCATGTGTCCTTGCCTGGCGCGAGATCGCCCAGGCCCGCCGCGCTCACGCCCACGCCATGCTGGCGGTCTCGCGCCAGCACGGTCAGGCGCTCAGGGCTGAACGGACGCACAATGCGTCAGTTCTTGACACCTTGGCCCAGCGGTCGCAGGCGGCCGGCGCTGAGATCAGTCGGCATCAAACGGTGGTGGCCGGACTCAAGGGGCAAGTCTCGACCCTGCGCGGGGACAACTCTTTTCTGCGCAGCGAGGTCACGCATCGGGAGTCGGTGATCTGTGCGCTTCGCGACACGGTACGCGTGCGCGAGTCCGAGCTGATGGCTCTCCGGGAGGGGGGCCACGACGCCGAGATTCACGCCCTGCCACGCCGGGTGCTGGTCGACCACGCTCCGGTGGGGGACGCGTTTCCGGGCGCGGACGAGCGGTGGAGCGATGGCTCCCATCCGACGGTGGTCGAGCTCGTGAGAATTGACACCGCAATGGTGCTGCCGAACTACGAAGAAGACCGCCGCCTCGCCTGAGCTAGCCCTCGACTGGCCGACGATGACGCCAGTCAGTCGACGTCGCTCACCACATGGTCGATCGAGGCCTCGCTGGCCCGGTACGCCTCACCCTCGGGCAACGTGATGGTCTCCGACAGCGGCTGAGACCCCCTTGATCATCGCCCAAAGATCCTGGTGCTGGGCGCCGCCGTCCGGAATGTTCGCTTGGTTAGTCCTTTCGCCACCGCCCGGCACCGCCGGTGGCCGATGCAATCCAGGTTTCGCGCCAGGATCGAGAATAGGAGAGCATGGCCTCATGCTGCCCGACGCTGGAAATCTGTCGATCGACGCTGCCCTGCCGACTTTTCCGCCGTTGCCCACGCTGCCCGCGCTTCCGCGTCGGCTGTCGGCCGAAGAGCCCGGCTGGGTGAGTGAAGTCGACGTGGTGGTGATCGGTTCGGGCATCGCCGGGCTGACCGCGGCATTGGAATGCCGCGACCTCGGCAAGGTGATGGTGGTGACCAAGGATGTGGTCGCCGCCGGGTCCACACCCTGGGCGCAGGGCGGTATCGCCTCCGTGCAGGGCGAAGGCGACACACTGCAGCAACACATTGACGACACGCTCGTTGCCGGTGCCGGGCTGTGCGAGGTGGACGCCGTCCGGGTCTTGGTGAGCGAGGGGCCCGATGAGGTCGCCAAGCTGATCGCTCGGGGTGCCGAGTTCGATCGGGACACGGCCGGTGCGCTGGAGCTGACCCGTGAGGGTGGCCATCACCGCAACCGCATCGCCCACGCCGGGGGCGACGCCACCGGCGCGGAGATCGAACGGGCCCTGGTCGCCACCGTCAAGGCCGACCCGACCATCGAGCTGGTCGAGCACGCGCTGGTCCTGGATCTGATCCCGGCCGAATCCGCTCCGGGCGAGGCACCCGCCATCGCGGGTGTCACCTTGCACGTGATGGGCGAGGGAACTCGGGGCGGGGTCGGCGCCGTGCACGCCCGGGCGGTCATCCTGGCCACCGGGGGAATCGGTCAGATCTACGCTGCCACCACCAACCCGCCGGTCTCCACCGGTGACGGCGTCGCGGCCGCCTTGCGCGCCGGAGCGCAGCTGCGCGACATCGAGTTCATCCAGTTCCACCCCACGGTGCTGTTCATCGGAGCCGGTGCCCGAGGCCAGCTCCCGCTGGTCAGTGAAGCCGTACGTGGGGAGGGCGGCCATCTCCTCAACGCCAAAGGCGAGCGTTTCATGATCGGCCAGCACGAGCTGGCCGAGCTGGCACCGCGGGACGTGGTGGCCAAGGGAATCATGAAGGAGATGGCCAAGGAGCAGTCCGATCACGTCTACGTCGACGGCCGGATGCTGGGTGAGGAAACGTGGCGGGTCCGCTTTCCGACCATTCTGCACAGTTGTCGCCGCGTCGGCATCAATCCCGTCACGGATCTGATTCCGGTGGCACCGGCGTGTCACTACTTCTGCGGTGGCGTGGAAACCGATCTCGACGGAGCGACCAACCTGGTAGGGCTGTTTGCCTGCGGTGAGGTGGCGTCGTCCGGTGTCCACGGCGCCAACCGGCTCGCCTCCAATTCGCTCCTGGAAGGGCTGGTGTTTGCCCGCCGGATCGCGACGAGATTGATGGCCTTACCGCCGATTCGCCGCACACCGGCGAATGATCCGCGCGAAGCGGGTTTGATCGACCGCACGGTGGTGCCGATGTTGCAGCAGGCCATGAGCCGGCACGCCGGTGGACTGCGTGACGCCGCTGGTCTGCACCGATGTCTGTCAGATCTGTCGACGTTGAGCGAGAAGCAAGGCGCCGAACCCGGGCTGGAAGCGTGGGAGGCGACCAACCTGATGACGGTAGCCGCGGCGGTCGCCGCCTCAGCACTCGTCCGCGAAGAGTCACGCGGAGCCCACTGGCGCGACGACGTGGAGGGGCGACGGGACGCCTGGTGCGGACACCTGCGAGTGGCCATCGACGAAGCGGGCGTGCTGCGGCACACTTTCGTGCCCACCCAGCCCACCGGAGGAGCGGCATGACGATCTGCACGACGCGGGCCGAAGTCGAGCAGCTGGTGCTCGAGGTCGGACTCGACCTCGCCGCCGTGCACACCATCGTGGTCGAAGCCCTGGCGGAGGATCTGGGCGGCCGCGGAGTATTGCCTCCTGGAGTCGGTGCCGGCGTGGATGTGACCTCCTACGCCACGATCGACGCCGAGGCTCGAGCCGTCGGAGAGTTCGTCATTCGGAAGCCCGGCACCCTAGCCGGGATCGCGGTGGCGGCGTACGTCATCGCGCTGGTCGGCGGCGAGGTCGGTGATTTCGCGCTCGAGATTCACATCAGCGACGGCGCGGTCGTCGCCACCGGTGACGTGGTGATGGAGGTAAGCGGCAATGCGCGCGCCTTGTTGACGGCCGAACGGGTGGCCTTGAACCTGCTCACCTTGATGTCGGGGGTGGCGACCGCGACCCGGGCCTGGGCCGACGCTCTCGGCAACTCCGGCACACGAGTACGCGACTCCCGCAAGACCACCCCGGGTCTGCGCATGTTGCAGAAGTATGCCGTGCGGGTTGGCGGCGGGGTCAACCACCGGATGTCACTGGCCGACGCGGCCTTGATCAAGGACAATCACGTCCTAGCAGCTGGCGGTGTGGTGCGGGCCTTTGAGGCGGTCCGCCGGACCTATCCCGATATTGATGTGCAGGTGGAAGTGACCACCGGCCAACAGGCGCGCGACGTGGTGGCCGCTGGTGCCACTGACATTTTGCTCGACAACATGCCAGCGGTCGAGATGGCCGCGGTAGTTTCCGAACTCAAAGGACGAGCAACCTTTGAGGCCAGCGGTGGGCTCACGTTGACCAGCGCGGCGGCGGTGGCGGAGACGGGGGTCGATTATGTCGCCGTTGGCGCTATCACGCATTCCGCCCCCATTCTTGATATCGCCCTGGATCTGCGCGCTTAGGCGCGCGATCGGGTAATATCTCTACGTCAGGTTTCTCACATTTTTGGAGGTAGTAAATGGCTCAACGTATGCAGATCATCCTCGAAGACGATTTCGATGGTGGCAACGCCGACGAGACCGTCACATTCTCCGTGGACGGGGTCGACTACGAAATCGATCTATCCACCGGTAATGCCGGCGGGTTGCGCGACGCATTGGCGCCTTGGGTGGCGCACGCTCGCAAGACCGGGGGTCGCCGCAAGCGTGGCGCCAAGCCCGCGAGCGGTTCCAGCACCAGCGACATCCGGGCCTGGGCCCTGGACAACGGGCACGAGGTCAGCACGCGTGGCCGCGTCTCGGCTGAGGTCCGGGAGGCCTTCGAAAGAGCGCACGCCTGAGGTCGAACGGGGTGCGCTCGGTGCAGCAGCGGGTCCAGCAGTCGCCGTTTCTTGGGAGGGAAAGCGGATGACTGGCAGTCGAGAGGATTTCGCCCTGGGTGAACAGTTACACGTCACCCAGGGCGTTGTCTGGCAGGGGCTTTTAACTCAACGGACGCCTACCCTGGAGGCGGACTGACCAATCCCGCCACGGGCGGAACACTTTCCGCAGTGACGCCGTTGTCACTCGCGAGGCCCAGCGGTCGGCGTGTGCGTTGCTCGACCGGAGTGGGCTTTGCACGTGACGCCGGTCGGTTCCGAGGGAGGCCGACTAGAGTGAAAGCGAGATGGGCGTCCCGGCGCAAGTGCTGGGAGCACGCTGCATCGCAAGCGAGGAGCAATCATGTTTGAGCGTTTTACCGACCGAGCCCGGCGCGTCGTGGTCTTGGCGCAAGAAGAGGCTCGCATGCTGAACCACAACTACATCGGTACCGAGCACATCTTGTTGGGCCTCATCCATGAGGGCGAAGGTGTAGCGGCCAAGGCGTTGGAGTCATTGGGGATTTCGCTGGAGGCGGTTCGACAAAAGGTCGAGGAGATCATCGGCCAGGGTCAGCAGTCACCGAGCGGACACATCCCCTTCACTCCGCGGGCCAAGAAAGTACTAGAACTCAGCCTGCGCGAGGCATTGCAGATCAATCACTCGTACATCGGCACCGAGCACATCTTGCTGGGTCTCATTCGCGAAGGCGAAGGGGTGGCGGCGCAGGTATTGGTGAAGCTTGGTGCGGACCTCAACCGGGTCCGCAATCAGGTGCTGCAATTGCTCAGCGGATTCCAGGGCAAAGAAGCGGCCACGTCCGGGGCTCCCGAACAAGGCAATGCGCCATCCTCGTCTATGGTTTTGGACCAGTTCGGCCGCAACTACACCCAAGCTGCGCGAGAAAACAAGCTTGATCCCGTCATCGGCCGGGAAACCGAGATTGAAAGGGTCATGACCGTCCTGTCTCGCCGGACCAAGAACAATCCAGTGCTGATCGGCGAGCCGGGTGTCGGTAAAACCGCCGTGGTGGAGGGCCTTTCGCAGGCCATCGTGCGGGGGGACGTACCGGAGACCCTGCGGGATAAGCAGATCTATTCGCTCGACCTCGGATCGCTCGTCGCAGGTTCTCGCTATCGCGGCGACTTCGAAGAGCGGCTGAAGAAGGTCCTCAAGGAAATCAAGACGCGGGGCGATGTCGTCCTCTTCATCGACGAGATCCACACCCTGGTGGGCGCGGGTGCCGCCGAGGGTGCGATTGACGCGGCCAGCATTTTGAAGCCGATGCTGGCGCGTGGTGAGCTGCAGACGATCGGCGCCACGACCCTTGATGAGTATCGCAAGTACGTGGAGAAGGATGCAGCGCTAGAGCGACGCTTCCAGCCCATCCAGGTGGCCGAGCCGACCATCGCCCACACCATCGACATCCTCCGCGGGCTTCGCGACCGCTACGAGGCGCATCACCGGGTCACCATCACCGATAAGGCGTTAGTGGCGGCGGCCCAGATGGCGGACCGTTACATCTCCGACCGTTTCCTGCCCGACAAGGCGATCGACCTGATCGACGAGGCGGGCGCGCGGTTGCGGATACGCCGGATGACGGCGCCGCCGGACCTGCGGGAGTTTGACGAGAAGGTCGCTGCGGTACGGCTGGAGAAGGAAGCGGCGATCGACGCACAGGACTTCGAGCGCGCCGCCGGGCTCCGCGACGACGAGAAGAAGCTGCTGACTGCTCGGGCCGAACGTGAGGCCCAGTGGAAGTCCGGCGATCTTGACGTTGTCTCCGAGGTTGACGAGGAGACCATCGCCGAGGTGCTGTCGTCCTCGACCGGTATTCCCGTGTTCAAGCTGACCGAGGAGGAGTCGGCTCGACTGCTCCGGATGGAAGAAGAGCTCGGCAAGCGCTACATCGGCCAGCACGACGCCGTCCGTTCGTTGTCTCGGTCCATCCGACGCACTCGCGCTGGGCTCAAAGATCCTAAGCGTCCGAGCGGCTCCTTCATCTTCGCTGGCCCATCCGGGGTCGGCAAGACCGAGCTGACCAAGGCGCTGACCGAGTTCTTGTTCGGCGACGAGGACGCTCTGATCCAGCTCGATATGAGCGAATATTCCGAGAAGCACACCGCTTCGCGCCTGTTCGGATCCCCTCCTGGTTACGTCGGCTACGAGGAGGGCGGCCAGTTGACTGAGAAGGTGCGCCGGAAGCCGTTCAGCGTGGTGCTTTTCGACGAGGTCGAAAAGGCTCACCCCGATATCTTCAACTCGTTGCTGCAGATCTTGGACGAAGGTCGACTGACCGACGCGCAGGGCCGGGTGGTCGACTTCAAGAACACCGTCATCGTGATGACCACCAACCTCGGCACCCGCGACATCGCCAAGAGCGTGCAGCTGGGGTTTAGTCAGGGCGGTGGGGCCGAGGGCTCGTACGACCGGATGAAGGCCAAGGTCGCCGATGAGCTCAAGCAGCATTTCCGGCCGGAGTTCTTGAACCGGGTGGATGAGATCGTCGTGTTCCGGCAGTTGTCGCAGGAAGATATCGAGCGCATCGTTGACCTGATGGTGGCTGAGATCGAGTCCCGGCTCAAGGATAAGGACATGGGTATCGAGCTGACTCCCGCGGCCAAGACCTTGATCGCACAGCGGGGTTACGACCCGACGCTCGGCGCCCGGCCGTTGCGGCGGGCCCTGCAGCGCGACATCGAGGACCACCTGGCGGAGAAGATCTTGTTCTCCGAGCTGAAGGCCGGTGAGATCGTGGTGGTCGACGTGGCTGACCCGGGTTCGGAGAATGCCTTCACCTTCACCGGCAACCCCCGTTCGGTGGCTCCCGACACCCCTCCGGTCGAGTTCGGCGGCATCATCGACGGTCTGAGCGAAGGGATCGAACCCTCGGACAAGTGACGGCGGACGAGCAGCTGCTCCGCGCCGGCCGTCTCCTCACTGCTGAGGGGCGGCCGGCGCTGTCACGTCCGAGCTCTGGTCTGACGCCCGTCGGTCCGTGCGAGCCGCCACACCCGGTTGCCCTGCCGACCGCACCGGTGGCCGGACCTGGCACAGTAAGCCGGTGCCCACCGGTCCGTCGTTCCGCAGCGACCGCCCGGGGCGAATCCCTGCCGTGTGGTTGGTGATCGGCGGCATCGTGTCGGTGCAGGTCGGCGCGGCCATCGCGAAGGATCTGTTCGACCTGGTGCCGCCGACCGCGATGGTCTGGATGCGCCTGGTGACGTCGGCGGTGATCTTCATGGTCGTCGTGCGGCCGAGGTTTAGGGGTCGGACCTCTAGCGACTGGTTGGTGGCATTGGCCTTTGGGGTCTCCTTGGCGGTGATGAACTGGGCGATCTACCAGTCGTTCGCCCGGATTCCGCTGGGAGTGGCGGTCACCATCGAGTTCCTGGGGCCGCTGACGGTGGCCGTGGTCGGGTCGCGCCGGCCGCGGGATCTCATCTGGGTGGGATTGGCCGGGGTGGGGGTCGCGCTGCTAGGACTGAGCCGGGGCAGCCTGACCATGGCTGGGGTGCTGTTCGCCCTGCTGGCCGGAGTGGGATGGGCGGCGTACATCCTGCTCAGTGCACAGACCGGTCGGCGCTGGACCGGACTATCTGGACTGGCCGTCGCCAGCTTGGTCGGAGCGGTCGGCCTGGCTCCGGCCGCCATCGTAGAAGCAGGGGCCGTGCTCTGGCAGCCCAAGGTGCTCATTCTCGGACTGGCGGTCGGTCTGTTGTCGTCGGTGATCCCCTACAGCCTCGAAATGACGGCGCTGCGGCACATCCCGCCGCGCGTCTTCGGCATCTTGATGAGCCTTGAACCGGCCGCTGCCGCCCTGGCGGCGATGCTTCTGCTGGCCGAGTTCCTCAGCTGGACTCAGTGGCTCGCCTTGGCGTGCGTGGTGGCAGCGTCCGTCGGCGCCACCCGTTTCGCCGGGCGTCCCGCCCAGCCCCCGCCCGGCTGAGAGCCATCAGTGACCGAACGAGTCGGAGTCGGTGATTTCGCCCTCGCCTCGGTCTAGGGCGCTGATGTCTGCTATCTCATCGTCGGTGAGCTCGAAGTCGAAGATGTCGATGTTCGCCGCGATCCGGCCGGGGTTGCCCGACTTGGGCACCGCCACCAAGCCCAGCTGAAGGTGCCAGCGCAGGACGGTCTGGGTGGTGGACTTGCCGTGACGGTCGGCAATCTTGCTGATCACCGCGTCCGAGCGCAGGTCGTCATGGGAACCGCCGATGGGGCTCCACGACTCGGTGATGATGCCGTGCTCAGCGTCGAAGGCTCGGGTCGCGTCCCGAGTGGAGTACGGGCTGAGCTGGATCTGGTTCACATCGGGCACGGTGCCCGACTCGTCGAGGACTCGCTGCAGATGGGCGGGTTTGAAGTTCGAGGTGCCGATCGCGCGGACCAGTCCGTCGCTGAGCAGCTCGCCGAGTCCCTTGACGGCCTCGACGTAGCGGTCGTGCCCAGGATTGGGCCAGTGGATCAACAACAGGTCGATGTAGTCGACCCCCAACCGTCGGGCGCTGGCCTGGAAAGCGTTACGGGCGCCCTCGACGCTGTGCCACTCGCGGTTGAATTTGGTGGTCACAAAGATCTCGGAGCGATCGATCCCGGAGTCCCGGATGCCCTGACCAACGCCATCCTCGTTGCGGTAGTTCTCCGCGGTGTCCACCAGCCGATAACCGGCTTCGATAGCGGTGCGTACAGCCGTGGCTGCCTCCCGACCCCGCATCGGCCAGGTGCCCAGGCCGAGAACGGGCATCTGGGCGCCGTGGATCAGCGTAACGGTCGGGGCGAGCTGGGCCATCGGGTTCTCCTGTGGTCGAGTCGTAGGCGACGCAACCTTAGCCCGCCGGGCCGGCGCCAGGTCCCCCCCACCCGCCGCCCACGCTCGTTCGACCAGGCGCAGCGCCTCGGGCGCGGAGAGTCCGGCGCGGCGGGCAACACTGGCGTAGTCGGCGGCCACCGCCGCAATCCGGACCAGGCTCGCGGCTGCTGGGTCGAGCGTCTGACTGCTGACGAACGTGCCGCGACGGCCGTAGGTGGCGAGCACCCGGTCTGATTCCAGCTCACGATAAGCGCGCGCCACGGTGTTGGCGGCCAGGCCCAGATCGGCCGCCAGCTGCCGTACGGTCGGAAGCTTGGTCCCGGGCGCCAGGGTGCCTTCAGCCACCAGGCCCGAGATCCGCGTTCTGAGCTGCTCAAAGGGCGGGATGGCCGACGACGGGTCGATGGTTACATCAATCATGGGTCAACATTCCGTATTCGGTTGAGGGGAGGAGCCGGCCCAGACGCACGTCGTCGTTCCGCACACCCTCAGCCCGGCGAACCGAGTGTAGGACCTGCGGTGGCCAGCTGCCCACTGGCCGCTGGCATCGGTAGCAGCATCACCTCGGCAGCGCGAAGGTCCCGTCGCTTTCGACGGCCAACCCGTCGGCGAGCAACGAGTTCAAGGCGCGACGCCCTTGGATCGGGTCGCTCCACGCGGCGCCGAGTTCGACCTCAGGGACCGGCTCGTCGCTGGAGCGCAGGACGGCGAGCAATGCACCGCGACACTGGCGATCGGTGCCGGCGTAGGACTGGCCGCGGCGCGGGGGACCGTTCCAGGTCGGATAGCCCGCCAGTCGCCAAGCGCACAGCGAACGTACGGGACACGCCTGGCACTGGGGGACCCGAGCGGTGCACACGAGGGCGCCGAGCTCCATCGAGGCCACCGCCCAGCGGGAGGCGCGAGGCGCGGTCCGGGGCAGGAAGTCGGATGCGATCGCAAGCTCGGACACCGATGGCGTTGCGGACGCGAAGGCGGCTCCGCTCGCGACCCGGGCCAGTACCCGCCGGACGTTCGTATCCAGCACCACGTGGCGCTGGCCGTAGGCGAAGCTCAAGATAGCTGCCGCCGTGTACGAACCGACCCCGGGAAGCTTCAGGAGCGTGTCACGGTCATCAGGAACCTCGCCGTCGTGTCGATCCGTGATCGCCACCGCCGACTGGTGCAACCGGAGGGCGCGTCGTGGATACCCCAGGCGCCCCCAGGCCCGCACGGCGTCGCCCACTGATGCGGCCGCTAGGGCGGCGGGGATTGGCCACCGTTCGAGCCACGCGTGCCACGGCGCGAGCACCCGATCGACCGGCGTCTGCTGCAGCATGAACTCGCTTACCATCACCTGCCACGGCGTTACCGCTGGTCGGCGCCACGGGAGCTCACGCGCGTTGACTTCGTACCACTGCAGGACCCTCCGCACCACTTCGGCGGTCGCAGGCGCCCGCACCCCGTCCATACGCGTCACCGTACCGGCTCAGCAGCAACGATCATCGTGGCACCCTCGGCGTAGGAACTCGATCATCTTGTCGTTACCGGCTCGAGCGCCGTCTGGATTCGCGGTTTCTGCGCGCACCGCTTCAGAGGCGGATGCGCCGGATCGTCCCCGGCCACCGAGACGGACCTCCGAACCAGTCTTGCGGGATGGTCAGTCGTGAGTTCATCGTGACTGAGGCGATTTCGCCGGAGAACTGCGCCACTTCTGGCAGAGGTACCGCCCGGTCGCACGCTCGTCGCTTCGGTATTGCTTCTGAGGGATCGACGAGCTGGTTACGTCAGTTGGTCGCCAAACCGACCTGGTCGACGTGTCGGTCTAGTACGTCCCAGACGGCGAGGTGAGCATCGAACCGATCTTGCGTTGTCCCGGGCGGCTTGGACCCCAGCACGGTCCGTAGTAAGTCAGCCAGGCGCGAGCTTGCGCCCGAGTTGGACACGCAGCGACAAACCGGTCGGTGATGGCGCCACGGCAGTCTTCCGCCAGTACCGGTGCCTCGGTGCAGCAACTGGGCGTGTGTCAGTTCGTACGCCCAGGTCGACAGGTCCTCGGCCCGTCTGGAAGCTAAATCTGGGGTGACGACTTCGAGGTCGACCGCCACGACCGACCGCCAGGCGACGTGGAAGTCTAAGTTGGGCCGGCCATGCAGGGCAGCTGATGCCGAATACCGCGTCGAGGACTGACTGGCTGGGTGTCTCAGCATCTTCAGTGTCGGTGATCAGGATGCTGTCCCAGTCACTGAGTGCGTCGGCGTCCCCCGTGGAACGGGATCCAACAAGGTACCAGCCGCTGAGGGCAGGGGACGCAGCTCAGAATGCAATCCGATCTCGCACAGATCGGCGGCCGAGCTAATCACCAACGCCTCCAAGGCGCTGGCTGGCTCTCCGGCCGGACGGGTGTAAGGAAGCAGCCATGGCCACTCAGTCGTCCGTTCGAGTGGGGAAGGCATCTCAATTCTTCGCCCGAGACGGCTGCTAGAGCCAAGTGGGTGTGCCGGTCTCGAACGGTCGGGTGGATAGGCCAAGATTCGACCGTCACCACCGGGGTCCGGGCCAACCCTGAACTTCGTATAGGAACAGCACTTCACGCGGCCGACGTGGCCAAGTGTCCACGACGGGTAGAACGCCACGCAGCATCTCGACATCGCGGTCGACGACCTCGCCGCAGCGGTGCGATGGGCTGTCGAGCAGGGTGCCACCGTCGCCGGAGTCCAACCTCAAGACAACGTCCGTGTCCTTCTCGACCTTGACGGCCACCCGTTCTGCTTGTTCGAAGCGCCAAGCGTCTTTCGCAGCTGAACACTCCGAGCAGCAAGGATCGAGGCTGGCAGCACGCACCGTTGGATGGCTCAACGCGCTTGTCGCGTTAGCGTTCGGCTTCCGCTCAAGACGGATAGCGGTCCTCGCAGGCGTACGTGCCCCGGCTTCAACGACACAAGGTCAGCTGAGGCGGCGTGCCCGGTAGCAGTGACTCCGGTAAGGAAGAGCGACCGCGCTGGCATCTGGAAAGTGCTGAGCTAACAGGTTGGTGACCTGACGGCGGATCTCTTGCTGCTCCTCCGGTACGGCGGTGAGGTAGTAGCTTCGCGTCGTTACAAGCGCGGCCAGATCGGCCGTTGACATCAGGTCCGCCCAGTCGACGGTGAACGTCTCGACCTCCCCGAATGTGGAGCCGAGGGTCGGCCGGTGCCGGGTGGCGTCGATCGCCTCAACACCGGTCAGGGTGTGCCAAGTCTCGGCCAGCTCAGCGACCCAGTCGAACCGGACGTCAACGAAGTTCCACACCATGGCGACCGTGCCACCCATGGCAAGGATGCGCGCGGCCTCCGCGGCGCCCGCCGTCGGCTCCACCCAGTGCCATGACTGCGCGAAGGTGACCAGATCAGCGCAGTGATCACCAAGGCCAGTGTCTTCCCCGGTACCGACCTGGATACCGACCGACGGCAGACGCCGGCTCAGCTGGGTGAGCATGTCCGCCGATGGGTCGACGGCAAGAACACTGAAACCCCTCGCAGACAAGGGATCGGTCAATTTGCCAGTACCTGCTCCGACGTCGACCACCCGACCGCCCGGCGTAGTGTCACCCACCAGCCAGGTCACGGCCTCGTCTGGATAGCCCGGCCGCAGACGGTCGTACCTGTCACCGCCGGTAGCAAACGCAGTGCCAAGGCGACGGAACACCTCCGCCGAACACTCACTCATTGATAAATCCTCTGGATCACACCATCACGCCGCCCAACGAACCCTATCGCCGATCACGGCTGAGGGCCGTTCCCTGGTAAGCACGAGGCTCACGCAACCGCCGCCATCCGCGTACGCACCCGGTCTGCTGTCCCGGTGGCTGCCGTACCTTGAGCGCAGATCACCGGCATCACTTGGCGGTCGGCCGCGCTGAAACCTCTTGGGAGTAGCGCAGGCCGTTTCGCTTATGACGACGTCCTGTCCATTGAAGGGTCGATGCTTGCGGTACACCTCAGAAGCGCCGTCATGTGCTCAGCTATCGGTCGTGGAGGCGTTCCAGTCCACCAGCTGCGGCCTCGTCCTCAGGCGGTGGCGAGGGCCCAGCTTCCGTCGTATCGGGCCAGGTCGAGGTTGAGCAGGCGCCGGAGGGTTGAGAGCTGCGGCGCGGATGTGCAATGTCGGCCCCGATCTCGGCGAGCAGCAGGTGTCCTCATAGCCGTCCGGGGACGCGATCGTTAACGAGAATCCGACACGCGGCCGACAAGATCACGCGAGACTGACAGTTTGGGCGAGAACCTCCGGTGGTGGTGTTCGGCGTGCCTGCTGAGCGCCGTTCGCGTTGCTCCCTAGGCTCGGCTCATGAGCAGCGTCCTACACCCGGTCGGACCCGAGCCGCCTCAGACGTACTGGGTGCGTCGCCTCCTCGTCATCGCGGCCGCGGCGGTTGCACTCGTGATCATTCTGGCCCTAATCGTCAATACTCGCGGTGGGCAGGCCGCCGTGCCCCAGGCGCCAGTCTCGACCGCGGCAGTCTCGACGCCGGGCGCATCCGACCCCGCGGTCACGCCCACCAGTTCACCCAGCGGATCAACGAGCCGCTCGACCCCATCGCCTTCCAGCCAGTCCAGTTCGCGTGAGCCGAGTTCGCGCGAGTCCAGTCCCCGGGAGACCAGTTCACGGCAGCCGTCGACTTCGACCGCACCCAAGGCTGGGCCCGCGGAGTGTGCGGCGGACGATCTGCGAGCCACGCTGACCGGTAAACCGACTCTGAAGGAGAAGCAAGGTAACCGGTTCAACCTGTCATTGATCAACGGGAGCTCGGCGAGCTGCCTGGTATCGGCTACCCGCAAGAACTTCGAGCTGAAAATCTATTCGGGGACTGATCGCATCTGGAGTAGCAAGGACTGCCCGGCGGAGGTGAAGGCCGTCACAGAGAAGGTCGAGAGCGAGGGTGCGGTCGAGTGGAAGATCTCGTGGAATGGCCGGCGATCGCTTCCCCGGTGCAAGCAATCTGCCGAGGTGCCGCTGCCCGGAACCTATTTCGCCACTGCTGAGCTGGACGGTGCCCAACCCGTGCAACTTCGGATGGTAATCCGAGGGTGATGCAAGGGCCTCAATCCATCGGCTCGTTGTAGGCCGACTCAGCGAGCCGCACCAAGCCGTCCCGGATGATCCGGGCCCGACTCTCACCGACGCCGTCCACCACTTGAAGTTCGCTGCTGCTCGCGCCGAACAAGGCCTGCAAGTTCCCGAAGTGCTCGATCAACCGGATCCCGTAGGCGGCGGGCAGCCGATTGATCTGAGCCAGCTGACGATATCCACGGGTACTGATGCGGGTGTCCAGGTGCTCGGACGCGCCAAAGCCCACCGCGCGGGCCACCGAAAGCGGTTCCAGCAGCTCGGTCGTGGTGAGCGGCATCAGTCCGGCGAAACCGAAGTTGGCCGACGCATCTGCCGGCCGGTAGTCCCGCTCGAGCAGGTCGCGCAGCTCCTCTAGCCCGGCGCTCAGCTCGTGCAGTTGGAGTGTGAGCAGGCGGCCATCGGTGCCGAGCTCGACGACGTATCCGCCGAGCTCACGGTCAAGTCGACGAATCATTTCGAGCCGCTGCGCCACCAGTCCGAAGTCCTTGACAGTCACCTGGTCCTGGACCTCCAGCGACGACAGCCGATTGGTCACTTCCCATAGCCGGGCCTGGTAGCGCTCCAACGTCTGCAAGGCCTGGTTGGCCCGGGACAGAATCCGGTCGGAGTGCTCGACGAGGTGACGGTGATCGTCGATATACAAGGCGATGGTCGCCATTGAAGCAGACACCGACACCACCGGCAGCCCGGTCTGGCGAGCCACCCGGTCCGCCGTACGATGCCGGGTGCCGGTCTCGACGGTGCGGATGGTCGGATCGGGCATCAGCTGGACGCCGGCGCGAACGATCCGGTCGCTGGCGGGATCGATGATGATGGCGCCGTCCATCTTGGCCAGCTCGCGCAATGCGGTCGGCGAGTACGCCACGTCGAGGGAGAATCCTCCGGTGGAGATCTGCTGGACCTCACGCGTGTGCCCCAGCACGACCAACGCACCGGTACGCCCGCGCAGGATCCGCTCGAATCCTTCACGCAGTGGCGTGCCGGGGGCCATCAGACCGAGGTAGTCGAGCAGGCGCGAGCGTGGTTCCTCATCCAGCGCCACGTGGTCCTCATATCGATTCACCGCGAGATCGCGATCCGTCCTCACACTGCCCGCTCATCCTAAGGCCCACTCCCGGGGTCAGACCTCCTGCAGATGGTTGGGCCGTTCCGGCGTCCCGGGGAACGCCTCCAACTTGCCGTGGGACCGCGACGGTGCCACCAACGAGAGCGCATGCAACGCGTGCACGATGGTGGGCGCCGAATGGATCTGTACCCCGTTACGGGTGGTCGTCACCATCTGCCCGGAGGGACTGCGGGATTCAGCCGGGATGATCGCCTCGTTGAACCCAAGGCGCGCAGCCTCGGCCAGGCGACGGTCAGTGCCCGGCACCCGTCGTAGCTCACCGGCCAACCCCACCTCACCGATGGCGACCACCCGCTGGTTGATCGTCGTGTTGAGGGCAGCCGAGGCTACGGCGATCGCGGCCGCCAGGTCCGCCGACGGATCGCTGACCTTTGCTCCACCGACCGTGGAGACGTAGACGTCACGGTTGTAGAGCTGCAGCCGGGCTCGGCGCTCCAACACGGCTAATACCATCGCCAGCCGACCCGAATCCACGCCGTGCATGGTCCGCCGCGGTGACTGGATCGGCGACGGAGCCACCAGGGCCTGGAGCTCGGCGAGCAACGGCCGCCGCCCTTCCATGGTGACGGTGATACAGGTCCCGGGCACGGGCTCGTCGTGACGGGAGGTGAACAACCCGGAGGGGTCGAGGACTTCGACGATGCCATGATCACCCATCTCGAAGCAGCCCACCTCGTCGGCCGGTCCGAAGCGGTTCTTGGTCGCTCGAACCATCCTGAACCCGGAGTGACGGTCGCCGTCGAAGGCGAGCACGACGTCCACCAAGTGCTCGAGAAGTCGAGGCCCGGCGATCGCGCCATCTTTGGTGACGTGACCGACGATCATCACCGCCATGCCGCGCCGCTTGGCCACCCGGACCAGTGCGCCAGTCACCTCACGAACTTGGGTCACACCCCCCGGCGAACCGTCGGCTTCCGCCGTGCCGATGGTCTGCACCGAGTCCAACACCATCAACGACGGGTTGACCTGTTCGATATGACCAAGCACGGTGCCGAGATCGGTCTCAGCGGCCAGATAGAGCTGGTCGGCCAGGGCGTTGGTCCGCCCGGCCCGCAACCGGACCTGCGCGGCCGACTCCTCTCCGCTGACGTACAGCGTGGTACGGCCGGCTTTGGCCCAGCGCGCCGCGACCTCGAGCAGCAACGTCGACTTGCCGACACCTGGCTCACCCGCCAGCAAGATCACCGCCCCGGGTACCAGTCCGTCGCCCAGCACCCGATCGAGCTCGGCAATCCCCGTCAAGGTCCGGGCGGCCGCGTCCTCACTCACCTCCCCGATCGGCACCGCCTTGCTGGTTGGGGTGGAAGACTTGATCTGGGTCAGCTTGGGAGCCCCGGCCTCCACCACGCTGCCCCACGTCTGGCACTCTCCGCACCGACCGGCCCACCGGATCGTGGACCAGCCGCACTCGGTGCACGTGTGAGACGGTCGGGGTGCTGATTTGGCCATGTCAGCAACCTAGGTCCAGCCGCTGACACTTCGGTTGGGCGCGCTGACGCCATCGGCGAAAGTGGTGGGAAATGGCTTGAGAACGGCACTAGGACCTGCAGTTCGCCACCACTTTCCTCCCTAGCTACCGGGCCAGGGTGGCGGCCACGGCCAGGACCAAGGCATTGGCCTCGGGTTCGCCGACGGTGATCCGGACGCCGTCGTCGGGGTTACCGGCGGCGTACGGGCGCACCATCACCCCGGCGGCGGCGAAGGCTTGGGCGTAGGTCAAGGTCTGCTCCCTCGCCGGCAGCCAGACGAAGTTGCCCTGCGCCGAGGGGACGTCGAATCCGCGCTTCCTCAGACCGAAGGCCAGCTCGTCGCGCTCCCTGACGAGGCTGCGGACACGCGCCAGCAGGACGTCCTCGGCGACCAGCGAAGCGATCACCGCCGCCTGGGCCACGACCGAAACCCCGAACGGCAATGAAACCGACCGGACCGCACGGGCCACGATGGGATCGGCCACGCAGAACCCGATTCGGAAGCCAGCCAGACCGTACGCCTTGGAGAAGGTCCGCAACACCACGACGTTGGGCCTGGACGCCAGGACCTCCAACCCGCGGACGGCCGCTGGATCGGTCACGAACTCCACGTAGGCCTCGTCCAGGATGATCACGATGTCGTCGCGTACGGACTCCACGAGGTGCACCACCGCCGCATGCTCGAGGGCCGGACCGGTGGGATTGTTCGGACTGCATAACACGATGGCCTTGGTCAGTGGGGTGACGGCCGCTTGGATAGCGCCGAGGTCGTGCACGGCACCCGGCGCCAGCGGGACCGGGACGGGGGTAGCCCCGGTGACCTGCACCGCGATGGGGTACGCCTCGAAGCTCCGCCAGGCGTAGATCACCTCGTCGCCTTCGGTGCACACCGTCTGCAGGAGGTGATAGAGCACCGCCACCGACCCAGTTCCAAACGCCAGTTGGTCGACGTCCAGCCCCCACCGATCGGCAACCGCCTCAGTCATGGCGGTATTGGCCATGTCGGGATAACGGTTCATCGCGGCGGACGCAGTCGCCGCCGCCTCCATCACGCCCGGCAGTGGCGGATAGGGGTTCTCGTTGCTCGACAGCTTGTAGGACACCCCGCCCGGACCCAGCGGCGCAGGCTTACCGGGCCGGTAGGAGGGCAACTCAGCGACGGCGGCGCGGACGGGAAGCGGCATGGCCCCACTATGACATCTGCCGACGGGCCGCCTGGCGAGGACAAAACCGAGCTAGAGCCGGACCTGGCCGTGCGGGGTGTTGAAGACGGCGGCCACCAGACCGGGTTGGCCGTTGGGAGCGATCCAGGCGATCTCTACGTCACTCAAGACCTGGTCGCTCAGTCCGCCCAGCCAGTCGTCCACGCGCTCCCGGTCGCCGGCGATCTCGATCTTGGCCAACTGAATGTCGTGACCGCCGATGGAGGGATGAGATGAGGCGCCGCTCAACCATCGGATGAAAAACGGTAGTTGGGGATCGGACTGGAGCCCTTTGACGCCGATCTGTCGCCACTCCAGCAGGCCGCCGTCGGGGAGGTGGCGGAAGCCGTCGACCGCCGCACGCCCGATCCGTTCCTCGATCGGACCGAGATCGTCAACCGCGACCACCCAGCCGAGCCACCCGCCGCCGTCCAGGGAACGGGCGCGGACCGCCTGGCCGAACGGGGCCTTGTCCGCCGCTGGATGATCAAGCACCTCGACCACTTCGACGTAGTGACCATCAGACAGCGGCAGGATCTGGTTACGGGTTCCGAAGCGGGGATGGTATCCGCCGTCGTGGAACTGCGCGCCGAGCATGGCACCGAGCTGCGTCGATGTCTGCTCGAGACCTTCAGGTCCCGCCGCGAACGACAGATGATCCAGATGCATAGGTGCCATTGTTGCCCCGCCCGTTCGCCGCGACGGACCCGGGTCCATGAGCTCGGACGCACTCAGCATCGCGGGTGACGTGCCGGGTCTGCTCAGCGTCGCGGGTCGGCCGCATGCCGCAGGGAGCGGGTGGGGCGGGCGTCGAAGTCCTCGCAGAGCGGCCGCAGGACGGCGTAGCCGCCGGGCCCCATCAGGGCGACCAGCTCCGCGGCGTTGGCGAGATAGACCGGCTCCTTGCCGCGGTGAGCTTCGGTGTTCGCAGTGCAGTACCAGTCCAGGTCGTGGCCGCCCGGCCCCCAACCGTCCCGGCCGTACTCACCGATGGAGACTTCGGTGTAGGTGGTGTCGTCGGTGCGGGTGACCGTTCGGAACTGTCGCCGCAGCGGCAGCTGCCAGCACACGTCCGGCTTGGTCTCCAAGACGTCGCGGCCTTGGCTCAGTGCCAGCAGGTGCAACGCACATCCCCCGCCCGCCGGAAAGCCGGGCCGGTTCAAGAAGATGCACGCACCGTCGATGACGCGGGTCTTGCGCGCGGGCTCCGCGCCCTCGGCCAGTGTGTCGGGGCTCTCTGGTTCGACCCAGCCGGCGGCTCGGCCGTCCCTGCGGTACTGCCACTGGTCGGCGCTCAGCTGTTTGACGGCCTTCCGCACCCGTTTCTCATCATCAGCATCGGCCAGGTGGGCACCCAGCGAGCAGCAACCATCGTCGGGTCGGTCGGCATAAATCCCCGGACAGCCTTGGCCGAAGATGCAGGACCAGCGCGACGTGAGCCAGGTGAGATCGCAGCGGAAGATCTGGTTCTCGTCGTCGGGATCGACGAACTCCACAAAGGAACGAGGGAAAGCCAGCAGCACTTCGGGCACGCCCGACAGCCTACGCACGCAGCGACGCCACCGGACGCCGTGTAAGCCCCGGCCCGTCGTGGGTGCAAGGGTTAGGCTGAGGATCGTGCTCGATGACCCCGCTGCGACCCCGGACGCATTGCAGGCGAACCCGCGAGCGGGCGATCAGCCGGTGATCAAGGTGCCAGCCGCCAAGGTCGCCCTGTCGACTTCGTCGGTCTATCCCGAGACCACGTCCAGCGCCTTCGAGCTCGCTCGTCGGCTGGGCTACGACGGGGTTGAGCTGATGGTGGGCATAGATCCGGTGGCGGCCGATGTGGACGCGGTGGAAAAGCTGCGCGACTACCACGGCATCCCGGTGCTAGCGATCCATGCACCGTGCCTGTTGATCACTCAGCGGGTCTGGGGGACCGACCCGTGGGCCAAGTTGGAGCGCTCCGCGCAGGCGGCGGTACAGCTCGGTGCCGATGTCGTCGTCGTGCACCCGCCTTTCCGCTGGCAGCGCGACTACGCTCGCGGATTCGTTGACGGCGTCAGTCGCCTCACCGAGTCGACCGGCGTCACCTTCTGCGTGGAGAACATGTACCCGTGGCGGGCGCCGGGCGGCGAACTCAAGGCCTATCTGCCCGGCTGGGACCCCACCGAGCTGGACTACGCCGACCTCACCTTGGACTTCTCCCACGCCTCCACCTCTAACCAACAGTCCCTGGATCTGGCCAGGTCGTGGGGGGATCGGCTCCG
>JAABUN010003752.1_pt1 | contig 22552 bp, 25 predicted proteins | sample 5559311 | NCBI WGS metagenome assembly JAABUN01 (sample SAMN10711877, study PRJNA513370) | rock metagenome | isolation source: Antarctica rocks | place: Antarctica: Victoria Land, Siegfried Peak sud
GTACTGCCGGCCGACGTCGAGGGGCTCCTGCCCGGACTGGTCATCGGGGACACCTCCCGGCTCGACCCCGCGCTGCGGCAGGACTTCCGCACTACCGGGATGACGCACCTGGTGGCGGTGTCGGGCGACAATGTCGGTTCAACAGTGTAAGGTTCTCACATGCCAATGACCCCGCGAGCGGCGATCTACGCGAGGGTGAGCAGCGATCCTCGCGGAAGCGCTCGATCAGTAGCCGAGCAGGAGCGGGAGTGCCGGCGAACGGCCGCCTTGGCCGGCTGGGACGTTGTCGAGCTGTTCATCGACAACGACCGCTCGGCGAGCCGGTACGCGACCAAGTCGCGGCCGGCGTACGCGGGGTTGGTCGAGTTCGTGCGAAGCCGAAGCTGCGACGTGGTGGTCACCTGGGAGGCCAGCCGGTTTCAGCGGGACCTGCAGGACTACGTCGTGCTGAGGGAGCTGTGCCGGGATCGCGGAGTTCTCTGGTCCTACTCTGGCCGGACGTATGACCTGTCCAGGACCGATGATCGGCTCACCACTGGCTTGGACGCGCTGTTGGCCGAGCGGGAGTCGGACATGACGCGCGACCGGGTGCTCCGATCGGTACGCGCCAATGCTGATGCGGGACGGCCGCACGGCAAGCTGCTCTACGGCTACCGGCGGGTCTACGACGACAACACCGGCGCGCTGACCGAGCAGGTGCCCAGGGAGGACCAGGCCGTCGTCGTCCGGGAGGCAGCCCGACGGGTGGCGACAGGGGAAACGCCGCACGCGGTGGCGAGTGACCTGAACCGGCGCGGGATTCCGGCACCCCGCGGGGGTTGCTGGGATCTCACCCAGGTCCGCCGGCTGGTGACCAACGCGGCCTACGTGGGCAAGCGGGTTCATCGTGGCAAGGTGGTGGGGGAGGCCGTCTGGCCCGCACTGGTCGACGAGGCCACGTTCTACACCTGCGTGAGCCGGATGAGCGACCCGCGCCGCAAGACGGTTCGGGACAGCGCCATCAAGCACCTTCTCAGCGGCATTGCCGTCTGCGGCGTCTGCGGTGCTCGGGTGGTCGTGCAGAAGAACCGGGGGTCTCGGGCGTACCTATGCCCTGATGGCTTCCACGTGTCCAGGCGGCAGGATCACGTCGACGACCTAGTAACCAAGGTCCTCGTGACCCGGCTGGCGCGCCCGGACGTCCTCGAGCTTCTGGGTGGTGCCCAGTCCGACGACCGCGTCAACGCCGCGCTGGGTGAGGCTGCCGAGAAGCGAGCCCGCCTGGAGTCCTTCTACGACTCGGCGGCTGAGGGAGAGCTGACTCCGGCGGCGTTGGCTCGGATCGAGGCCCGGCTCATACCGGAGATCGAGGCGGCCGAACGCTATGCCCGAGAGGTGACCGTGGCCCCGGTGCTGCGGGAGGTGGCGTCCCGCGGCGACATCGGCGAGCGGTGGCAGGAACTGCCGATCACTGTGCGCCGGGAGATCATCCGGCTGCTGATGACCATACGCATCCTGCCGGCGGTCCGTGGCGCTCGCACCTTCGACCCGGATACCGTCAAGATCGAGTGGCGGTCGGCCTAAACACCCGTTGAGGCTCGGCCGAGCTGCTATATCCCCGGTCCCACTGATGTCGCCCCTCGACGTTCAGGTGCCTTCGCCTCGCGGTGCCGTCGAAGTGGGAGCCGGAAACCGCCCGTGCCGCTCGCACCCTTGGTGCCGGCAGTAATCCGCCACCGTCACCGGTCGAGTCGCCATCGCCGCCACCTCCGCCGAGCAGCCTCTCGCAACCGGATCACGCGGTCACCCGCGCACTCGCGGCACCGCCGCGATCCCTGAGGGCGGCCTCGGGCCGCTCCCAGCTACACTGTTGCCGGTGTGTTCAGATCAATGGGAGTGGGCTGCTCGGCGGTCCGAGGCTGGCCTCACTAGCATCCTGCTAGACGGCGTTGAGATCAGGAGGGCTTACCAATAAAAGACTTTATCCGGGATCTGATACATCGCCCGATGCTGCCGTGGAAGCCTTTCGTGGTTATCACGCTAGGCATCATCGTGGCTTCAGTCATGTTCCTGTACCTGAACGCTTAAGGTACTAGTAGGATATAAGGTCGATCGCTCGCGAAAGCTTGAGCATACATCGACCGGGCGGCGGTTGGAGATTCCTGAGCATCCAGCTCACTTGTCGAGCTCTATGAAGCCGGCAGGACGGTCCAGAAAGACTGTCGCACTAACCCGGATGTTGCAGCAGCACCGTCACCTGCCCAGTGGCGGTGGTCGGCCGATTGATGTCGCCTCGGCCGGTCAGTCCCCTTCGACGCTTGTGCCAGCCGTGGATGTGGGCTCCGGGAACCGCCCGTGCCGCTCACACCCTTGGTGCCGGCAGTCATCCGCCGGAATGACGACAGTGGCCGGCCCCTGGCAACTGTCCCAGCTGCTCTGCGACTCGGTCGGCCGCCCATCCCCATACAGCCCCAGCAGCCGGCAGCGGGCCCCGCTCACCCGCAACAGCGCCATCGCCGCATCGACGTCACCGGCCATGGCCTGAGGCCACAGGGCGGCATGGACGGCGTTGAGGCGATCGAGCTCCACCTGCCGGAGCAGGCCGACGCTCTCGGCTTCCCGGCTCGCGAGTGCCTGGGTGACCACCGCATGGGCGGTGCCGCGGTTGGCATATCCCACCTCGGCGGCGATCTGGGCGTAGCTCATTCCGGTAGCCCGGAGCTCGACCGCCCGGGTCTTCCGCCAGGAGGCGAGGGCAGTATTCCGGTGCCGCCCTCGGCGGGTCCGGGCCAGCTCGGCGATGCGCTGCTCGGCCGATGGCCAGTCCGCAGCGCTAGTTGACATGGCCCCATCGTCGTACGGGAAAGTTCTTGCCGCACGACGCACCCGGGATGCGGTCGGACCAGGACTGGCCGAGCCTCTACCCATTCTTCTCGGCGATCGTGGCGGCTGGAACATTGGGCTGACCTTGCTCTAGCGTCCAGATGAAACGTCATGCATACACAACGCGGAGGTCCAGCGATGGTGCGCGGAACGAGAATCGCGCTGAACAAGTCGGCCCGGCGGGATGAACGCGGCCACTCTCTCCCGTCCGACCGGTCGATGCACTACGTCGAGCTGCAGCTCGAGTGCAAGCCCTGCCCGGAAGGCGAGCGGCCGATCCTCGGTGCCTGGTTCATCGAGTCCCACTTCGAGCAGTTCGACCCTGCCCAGGTGAACGAGCGCCGGAACGCGGCGGTCACAACCCAGCAGCCGGACGACTCGGGCCGCCTGCGCTATTCCATGCGGTGCCCGAAGTGCTCGAACGCCCCGGTGCTGCGCCAGGAGACGATCGATCGTCTGCTCGCCGCCATCTACGAGCAGGGCGCCGTCGCCAAGGTCGTCCCACTCCCGGTGTAGTGCGGGGTGTTGCCCTTGCGGTAGCAGCGACTGTTGCTACGGTTCAAGTGGTACAGCGTCGGGTGCAGGCGGCATTCCTCTGCATGTTCAGGTCTCCTCAGCGGGAGGCGTGGTTTCTCGCGCCCCTGTGAGGCCCGATGAACTCCGACGAGCGATCCGCTCGCGCCCGGGTGGCCGCCGCAAAGCGGCACCATCCGGACAGCCCGAAGACCGCCCAGCTGACAGCCGAGTTTAAGGCCGACCGGCTGGCTCTGCACATTCGCCGAGTTGTTGACTCGGCTCCGCCATTGACGGCTGAGCAACGTGATCGACTTGCTCTCCTGTTGCACGGTGGGCGGGCGGCCTGATGACCACCGACGTTCTTGACGAGCTTGAGACCCTCGCCACCGTGGCCGGCGGCGATGACGGCATGGCCGTCGGCGAGTCCGGAGTGGACCCAACAAGGGACGGCGTCACGCGTATACCCGACGCCGAGCACCAGGACTGCCTCGACCGGCTAACGGCCTACCGGGAGCAGGTACGGGAGGCCGATCGGCGAGCCGACGCGAACACCCTCGGACGGGCCGCGGACGTGGTCGCGCTTTACCAAGACATGCGCTGGGTCGGCCAGCTACCTGCACTGCAGGAGAAGCGGAACCGGGGGCGGCGGGTCGAGGCTGACTCATGGCCCCGGTTCGCCCGCTGGCTCGGTGCGGAGACAGGGTTGGCCCCAAGTACGATCTATGGGCTCCGCCGTGCCCACGAGATCACGGCGAATTTCTTATGCCAGGCAGAAGTAAAGCCGGTCGGCGAGCGAGCCCTGCGCCCGCTGAAGCCTCTGGAGAAGGACCACCCTGAGGCGATCCGGGTCATCTGGGACGACGCGGTCGAGGAGTGCGGCGGCGTCCCCGACGCGACTGCGGTCAAGGGTGCGGTAAAGCGGTGGAAAGACGCCAACCTGCCGCAACTGTCGATGCTTGAGCGGTCCTACCGACGAATGGCCCGCGATCGGCGGCAGCGCATCGTGGGGGACCTGCAGGCGCTCATCCAGAGCAAGGACCCCGAGCTGTGGGCCACCTTGGACGATGTTGACCGCCTCACCAGAACTTTGGAGAGGCCGTCATGACAGACAACAGCCGCCTCCTTACGGAGGCGGCCGGTGCCGAGATGACCCTGCAACGAGCTCAGCCTAGGACCGGCCACCGACACAACGCCCTCGGTGAATGCCTGCTTGACCGCAGCCCTGCAGTTTGCGCATCTCGGCATCGGCGTCTTCCCGTTGAGCCCGCGGAAGAAGCCGCTTCAGCGGTGCCGGCGATGTCGCATCCCCGGGGCCTGCCCCGGACGGGATCGGTGCCGCTGCGACGCAAGCACTTGTCACGGCTTCTATGCGGCGACGACCGATCGGGAGACCATCGCCCGCTGGTGGACGCGGCACCCGAACTGGCAGCTGGGCATCCGCACCGGGGTTGCTTCCGGCCTGGTCGTGCTAGACGTGGACCTGGACACGGGCGGCCTGGACAGCCTCATCTCTCTGCAGCGGGCCGGCCTGGACATCGGTGGCACGGCGACCCAGCTCAGTGGGAGCGGCCGGTCCTTCCACCTGATCTACGCCCACCCCGGCGGTCGCGTTCCGTGCTCAGCCGGCAAGCTGGGCCCCGGCGTCGACGTTCGGGGGGACGGCGGCTACGTCGTAGGGGCACCGTCGCGACACCCGGACACCGGCGCCCGTTACCAGCTGCTTGGCGAGCTGAGGAACCTCCCCCTCTGGCCGATGCCGGCAGTTCCTCCGGCGCCGAGGAGGCCCAGGTCTTCGTCCCTGCTCGGCAGGCAGCTGGCCGGTGCCGAAGCTGGTGGGCTCCTCACCCCCGCCCGGCTCGCCGCCCTGGCGGCCACGGTCCGGGAGGCGCCAGAGGGTCAACGCCGGCTCACGCTGTTCTGGGCCGCGTGCCGGCTCGGGGAGTGTGCCGGCAGCCAGCGCCGGCTGATCCGGGCTGCCGAGGCGCTCCTACTGGCCGGCCGGGACGCGGGCCTGGCCGAGGCCGAGGCGTCCGCGACCTTGCTCGACGGAGTCCGGAGGGGGCGGTCGTGATGACGCCCGAACAGCAGGCGGAGATCGACGCCGTCCTGTCGGAAAAGCCGGCGCACCCCAAGCCATCGGTGTCGGCCCAGCTGGTGTCGCTCGCCCTGACCGAGTTCTCCTTCATCCACGGGCTGGACGGTGACTGCTACGCCGTCCCTACAGACGGCGTCGGCTTGGCCCAGCCGCTGCGGGGTGAAGGCTCCATCCGTCAGCAGCTGGCCCGGAACTTCCACACGGCCACCGGCCAAGTGGCCAGTGCTAACGCACTCACTGACGCGCTGGTGGTGCTTGAGGCCGGCGTCGACACTGCCGATCGGCAGCCGGTCTACCAGCGGGTCGCGCCGACCCCGGACGGGGTGCTAGTCGATCTGGGTCGGCACGACAGGCTCATGGTCGAGGTCACCGCCGCGGGTTGGCGAATTCGCCCGCTGGCAGCTGGAGACCCGCTATTCCGGCGGAGCCGAACCATGGGGGCGATGCTGATCCCCACAACCGGCGGCTCGCTGGAGTCGCTCTGGTTGTTGCTCAACGTTCGAAACTCCGACTGCGCGGTGCTGCTCGGCTGGATGGTGGCCACATTCCTGCCGCTGGTCGCCCAGCCCTTCATCCTGTTCCGCGGCGAGCAGGGCACCGGCAAGACCACGGCCGCCCGGTTGCTGCTGTCGCTGCTCGACCCTGGTCCGGGTCAGATGACCAGTACGCCGCGGACCGAGCGGGACTTCGGTGTGGCCGCCCAGGGACGCACCGTGCTGGGGCTGGACAACCTTTCCACCATCACGCCGTCGCTGTCGGACACGATCTGCCGGGCGGTCACTGGGCAGTCCATCGTCAACCGGGCGCTCTACACCGACGACGGCCTGTCAATCCTGACCTACCGGATCGGGCTCATCGTGACCGCGATCGACCCCGGCGCTCTCCGCGGGGACCTGGCCGAGCGAATGCTGCCTATTCAGCTCGAGCCACTGGGACGGCAACGTCGCAGCGAGCGCGACCTGTTGGGCGCGTTCGAGGCGGCGCGGCCCGAGGTGCTCGGCGCCGTGCTGGACCAGGTCGCGGTCGTGCTGCGGAACCTGCCCGCGGTCCAGGAGCCGGAGGGGGGTTGGCCCCGGATGGCGGACTTCGGACAGGTCCTGGGGGCGCTGGATGTCGAGCATGGGAGCAGCGGACTCAAGTTTTACCTGCGGATGACGGCCGAGAGCGAGATCGACGTCATCGCCGGGCATCCCTTGGCGGACGCGATCATTCGGCTGGTGAAGACCGGTTCCTGGCGCGGCACGCCGACCGACCTGCTGGCCGAGCTGACCGACCGCAGAGAGCTCACCAGGGAGGAGCGCCGCGGCTGGACGACAGCCCAGGAGATGTCCCAGACGCTGAACCGGCTCAGCAAGAGCCTCCGGCTGGCCGGGGTTGAGGTGGTCACCGGCGGTCGGTCGAACGGCAGGCGCTACGTCCACATCTCAAAGACCGACGAGATAAACTAAGCCGTCCTGCTGGGCTTGAGCCTGCCGGTCTTCGACCGGGCCAGGCTTTTGTGACGTCGGCCGGACAGGCCTCGGCGCCCGTCGCTGCACGCAGGGACACCGACGGGGACGGCACAGGAACACCTGTCTCGGGCACAGGGACACCTGGCGGCTTGCCCTGACCAGCGAGATCCCGCTGGTGACGAGACCGCAGGGTCAGCAGGGTCAGCAGGCACGCTCATCTCCTACCTACTTCTTCTGTCCCACTTTGAGGAGAAGAGGTAGGGAAGGCAAGGGAAGACAAGGCCAACAAGATGCCGTCCCTGGTGTCCCTGCTGACCCTGGTGTCTTCCTCGCGGACGAGGGCCCTTCTAGGGCCCGAACGAGGAGCAACAAGAGTCTTCGGCCGATGGCCGGTGCTTACCTAGTGTTGCCCGGTCCGGTCATCGCCCGGTACACCGAGGCTCGGCTCAACCCGAGCACCCGGGCGATGGTGGCGACGTCATGCTGGCCGCCTTGGTACATCGCTCACTCCGCTGGTGGAGATCACCGGACAGCGGCTCACCGAGGCCCTGAATGCCGCCTACCCCACTGCGGCGCCCGCCTCTTGGAACCGACACTTGGCCACGGTGCGGTCCTTTACCGCCTTCGCCCGACGGCAGGGCTGGCTCGACCGCGACCTCACCGCCTCGGTCGAGCGCCGGCGGGTTCCGGGCCGATCCGAGCCATGAGTCAGAAGGAGCTAGATCGACTGTTCAGCCGCCGGGCCATCGGCGTCCGGGACCGCTGCCTATGGCGAATGCTGTACGAGACGGCTGCTCGGGCCGAGGAGGTCCTCCGGCTCAACATCGAGGACCTCGACCTCGCCGGCCGTCGGGCCATCACCGTCCGCAAGGGTGACGACACCGATGTCTTGCACTACGCCACCGGCTCGGCCCGGCTGCTGCCCAAGGTCATCGACGGCCGCACCCGAGGACCGCTGTTCCTCGCCGAGCGGCCCCCCAGCCGCCAGCCGGACACTCGCTTTTGGATGAACTGGAGCCCACCACCGGGCGAGCGAGGTTGTCCTACCGCCGGGCCGCCGAGGTCTTCCGCGCCGCGAGCGGCGGCGCCACCCTGCACCAGCTCCGGCACTCTGCTCTGACCCACCTGGCCGAGGAAGGCGTTCCCACAGTGTTGCTCATGGCGAAGTCCCGGCACGCCAGTCTGCGAACCTTGCAGCGGTACGCCCGGCCCGGCGTCGAGGCCGTCGCCCGGCTCACCGCAGAGCACGACAGCGTTCGGCGCCGGTAGGAGAAGTACATCGTCATGCCACTGACCAACTACTCCATGGACAAGTTCGTCGCCCCGCACATGTCGGTCTTCACCAAGGCCGACATCCCTGACATGTCTGACCACGCGTCCGAGCAAGAGCACTGGGTCGGCAATTTCGTCCTCAACACCCTGCGGCGGGTCAACGTGCCCTCGCCTCAGCGCCAGTTCATGTTCAACTTCCTGCGCCGCGCTGAGGCCGCGTTCCGCGACTACGGGCACGCTCGGGAACACACCCTGGGCTACCTCGCCAACCCCGGCTCGGTGTCCCTGTACGTCGCCGCCATCGGCTCCTGGGAGACGTTTCTGTCTCAGGCGTGGCACGCCCTGGGCCTGCTCGAAGGGACCGCCGGAGTCAAGAACATCTGGTTCGTCAAGGGCGACGGATCCGTGCCCGAACGCCTCAACCACATGTACAACCGCTCGAAGCACACCGAAAGCGGTCTCAGGAGCGGGGACTTCCCGGAAGAAACGACGCTGTGCGTTTGGCTAGAGAACGCTGGCCTCACGAGCACAGAACAGACTCTGACCTTCATCGAGATGGTGGACATCTTGGAGACCATCGCGCAGTGGGCCAACCGCATCCAGGACCCACTGAGCATCACCAGCAGCAGCATCGCGGGGGAGCAGCCGTCCCGCGAGGAAGCACAATCGCGGCAGGCCCTGCTGCCTGGTGCAACCGAGCCGTGATAGGCAGGGGACGGGTTGCGCGTCCCTGGTCGGCACATCGAGTGGCGACCTACCGCGAGTTCGAGCAGCACGTCCGGCGGTATCGCCCCAGTGACCTCCCGGCGCTCGCCCGCGTTGCTCTTACCGTCACGGACCTGGGCGACAAGAGTCGCTGGATGTACACCCCGCCATGGGCGCTTGCCGCCGCAGCCAAGGTCTCCAACTGCGCGGGCAACGAAGCACCTTGCGAGCCGCAATGGTGTTCAGCCAGTGGTCCAGCCAGGCGGCCACCGTGGACGTTCGTCCGCTAGCACCGCTCGTCCCGGCATCGCGGTTGCGCTCGAGCTCGCGAACCTTCGCCACCACGTCGGACCGGGTCTGACCGGAGACATGCCGACGGTCACGCCGTCCCTCCCGCTTGACCCCCATCGAGACGAAGCCGTGCCACCGGCCATCGTGGGCCCGGTAGGTCGTGCTCTCGCCGCTGCTGCGCCTTGCCGTCATCGCCTGGTCCACCCTTCTTCCCTGGACGGCACACGGTGGCGGTCATCACCGCCCCAAGCGATCACCGCCCATCAAGCCGCCGAAATTGGGGTCACCTGCTGTTCTCGGCGCCACGCTTGCCGCGCCGCGCCTCCGGCAGGAAGCCGCGCAGTCGAGCCTCCCGCACCCAGCCATGCATCGTCGGTCGCTTCACCTGCCACTCGTCGGCCATCGCCGCGACCGGGTTGGGGACCAGCGCCGCCCACTGGCGGTAGTGCTCCGCCACCCGCCTGGCGAAGTCCTCGGCGGGGACGTCCGGGCTGCGCCGGAGCGGCGACAGTTCCGCCAGCGCTTCGCGGTGACCCTTCTCGTGGGTCAGGGCGGCGCTGTTCTCCAGCTCCATGATCGGCACTCGACGCAGGTCCTCGGCGGTGATGCCTTGGCCGAGCAGAAGTAGCGCGGCCACCACCGGGCGACCGTCGGCTCGCGGGGTGTACACCACGGCCAGGCCGGCGTGCAGAGCACCGTCCTTGCGACTGTGCCCGGCCGCCCAACCGGTGGCCAGTGTGGCGCCCCGAACCCGAGCCGCCAGCCACTCGGCCAGTTCCTGCATCCGCTCATCCGAGCCGGCGATCTCGGCCGGTGGCAGTTTGGCTGGCATGCCCGCACTGTATGGCCGTCCCGGCAAGTACGCAACAGTGGCGGGGAACGCGCATGAGTCCGGCGTATCTCTTGCGAGCAAGCGGGAAGCTGTGGTCAACTTCGCTCCATGACCTACGCGGAACTCATGGGAGATGCGATGGACGCGAAATTGCTGCTGAGCGCCGAGGAAGCCGCTAGCCGCCTCGGGGTCGGCCGAACGACGATCTTCGGGCTGCTTGCGGCCGGTGACCTGCAGTCATTAAAGATTGGGCGACGCCGCCTGATCCCGACTGCTGCTCTGGCCGCCTTCGTAGAGCAGATAACAACCACCGGGCGGCGCGATGTAGCGCGAGCGACCCCATGACGGCTGGGACTGTCGACCACGACGATCTCGTCGCTGATCATCGCAGACGCCAAGGCTCTAATCGAGGGCGGACACGTAGCCGAGCTACAGGTTGCCCTGTCGGAGATCGACAGGCTCCTGGCCGAGCTGGGTGAGATACATGACCGCAGATGAAAGCCGCCCCTGGCAGGGGGCGGCCGGTATCACCGAGGCCGATGATAACATCAGTATAGCGGCTGGACCGAATAAGCGGGAAGGGCTGCGGTCGGTAGCCCCAGCGGCTCAGCTGCTGGCTCAGCACCGTTCGTTGCTCGAGGCAGCCGGCATCCCGGTGGAGTTCGCCCTCCGGCTTGGGGTTCACTCGGTCGCTACGCCGGCACAACTGCCCGCCGAACTGCGCTGGACCGCGGACCACACTCCCCTTCCGGCACTTGTCTTCCCCTGGCACGGGCCGGACGGTGTAGTCAGCTACCAGCTACGCCCGGACACCCCGGTACAGATGGTCAACGAGGCGATGCCCCGCAAGTACATCCAGGGGCCGGGCGTCCATCTGCTGAACGTCCTCGGCGATCAGGCAGCCGCAACCCGGGTCTGGATAGTCGAAGGGACCAAACAGTGCCTGGCCGCGGCTGCCTACGCACCGCAGGACGCTCTGGTGGTCGGCATTCCCGGCTGCGCGAACGGGATGGCGGACGGATTCATCCTGCCTGGCCTGGCGCAGTTGGTGGAGGACCTGCCTTGCGTCGTGGTGTTCGACGCGGACGTCGCGACCAACCCGGACGTCTGGAACGCCGCGAAGCGGCTCGGCGACGCGCTCAAGCTCGAAGGCGCTACCCAGGTGGCCTTTGCCGAACTGCCCGGGGGCGCCAAGAGGGGCCTCGACGACCTGCTTGGCCAGCGGGCACCGGACAAGCGGGCCAGGTTCCTGGGTCGGCTTCTGGCCAGTGCTTCCAAGCAGCTGCCCCGGTGCCCACCGGCCAAGATTCAGGACAACGCCGACGACCCGCGGCCCCGCATCGACGTCGCAGCCGATCGCCTGGCCGTCGTGCAAGCCACCGTGGGCGCACTCGTTGCCCGCTGGAACGGCTGGCGCCTGTTCAACCACGGCGAGGTCATCAGTGTGCTCGAGGGCCACCGCACCTTCGCACTGGACAAGGGCCGGCTCATGAAGACGCTGGCCGAGACTGCCCGCTTCTATGCACCGAGCCGGCAGGGCCCCAAGTCAACCTGGCCGGACAACGGGGTCATCGAAGCCGTTACCGCATCGGCAGACCAGTTCCGTCAGCTCGAGCGGGTCAGTCGGGTTCCGTTCGTCCGCCCCGACGGCACCATCTGCCAAGACCCGGGATACGACGTTGCCAGTCGCACTGCACTGGTTCTAGACGACGAGGCGTTGGGTCCGATCCAGGTGCCGGAGTATCCGAGCCCGAAGCAGGTCGAGCGCGCACTTGAGCTACTGCGCAGCGAGTGGCTGGGGGACTTTCCGCTCCGAACGGATGCCGACCGCGCCAACCTGCTTGCGCTGATCCTGACGCCGTTCATCCGCGGGCTGGTGCCCTTGGTCCCACTCGCGGTGATCGACGGCCTGCAGATGGGGGTCGGCAAGAACCTGCTGGCGGACTGCCTGTCGATCGTGGCAACCGGACGCAGTGCCGATCCACTGCCCTATCCCAGCGACGACGAGGAGACCCGCAAGCTGATCACGGCCGCCTTCGGCACCGGCGCTGACCTCTTCGTATTCGACGAGGCGCACGTGATTGAGGGTCGGTCGTTGGCTCGGGCGCTGACCGCTACCACCTGGATCGACCGGATCCTCGGCGTCTCCCGGGTGGCCAGCTACCCCAACGCCGTGACCTGGGTAGCGCTCGGCAACAACGTGCAGATCCGCGGCGACCTGGTCAGGCGGGTCTACCGGATCGCGCTGCACCCGGCCGAGCCGAACCCGGAGAACCGAGCGGCCAGCAGCTTTCGGCACCCCGACCTGCGCGCCTGGACGCTAGCGAACCGAGCCAGCCTGGTGGAGGCCGCGCTGACCCTGGTGCGGGCCTGGGTTGCCAATGGTCGGCCGGCTGGCCCACGCGCAGAGAGCTTCGGCAGCTTCGAGGCCTGGGAACGGGTCGTGGGCGGCATCCTGCATCTCGCCGGCGTCGAGGACTTCCTGGCCAACACCCGGCCCTGGCGGCTTGAGTCGGACTACGAGACCGGCTACTGGACCGAGCACCTGGCTCAGTTGCAGGTGGCGTTTCCGGTTCAGCCGTTCACGACCGCGGAGGCCACGAGCAGACTCCGGACCGGTGCAATCACGGAGGCGCCACCGGGCCTGGAGGACTCGACGGCGAGAACCTTTCCGCGCGAGCTGGGCAAGGCGTACGGCCGGGTAGCCGATCGTTGGTTCGGAGTATTGCGCATCGTGCGAGCCGGCACGCGGGGTGCGGGTGGCGCCAGCGGCGGGGTCAACCGGTGGCAAATTGAGACCCGAGGCGCCGGTCCGGTGAGATCGGTGGGATCAGTGGGATCCCCTGCATTCCCGTACGTGAAGGAGGTCGTTCCCTCCCCGCTGCCCGCGAGTCCCGCGTTACCTGTTGCCGGCTCTAGGCATTCCATTGATCCCATTGATCCCACTTGCTCGGCCGGCGCCGTTGCCATCTGCCTCTACACCGGCGACGAGAAACAGCTCTTCATCGGCGCCGAGCGCCCGTACCTGCACCTGTTGGCCTGGCAGCAGGGTGATGATCCCCCAGAAACCACCACCGACCCCGCGGTCATGCGCCGGGTGCTGGCCCAGGCGCCGGCCCTGCTCACCTGCGACGGGCTTGGCCTAGGCCTGCTTGCGGCGGCGCGACACCTGAGTCTCGATCATGCCTCGCTGGGAACCAAGTGTCGCGACCTCAGCCTCGAGGCCCGTCTCGCTGACCCCCCGGCGGACCCCAACGTGCGGGATTGTTATGACCTGAGTTCGCTCGCCCGCCAGCGGCTCGGGGCCGAGCTCGACGGGAAGCCACGGCGCCGGATTACCCCTGGGGAGCAGCTCGAGGCAGCCCGCCGCGACGTGGGTCTGCTTCACCGGTTGGCAGCGGTGATCGAGCCGCCGGATCGCGCCTACTCCGAGCGGGAGGCCCGGATCGCGGCGGTCGCGGCCGCCATGACGCTCGCCGGGCTGCGGGTCGACGAGGCCCTGCTGCGAGCACGACATGCAGATCGGCTGGCGCGGGATGAGCTCATCCGCGGGCGACTGATCGACGAGTACGGCTTTCCCAGCAGTTCCGCCGCCGGCAACGACCCGAGCGTGCATCCGTGGGCAACTAGGGCCGGCGGGGAGGCCTTTCTCGCTCTTGCCCTCGCCGCCCAACCGGACTGGCCCCGCACGCCCGATGGCAGCCCGGTGCTGCGGACCGCCCAGCTGCGGCGTGGAATACAGCGGCACCCCCGAACGCCACTGGCCGAGGTGTGTGAGCTCATCGCCGAAGGTCAGGCCGGCAGCTCCTTTCTGGCCTCGGCGCCGACCAACCTGGTCTCCGGTCGGGTCCATCCGATCTACAGCCTGGACACCGTCACCGGGCGCTGGGCCTCGACTCGGCCGAACATTCTCGGCGTCGGCAAGCGCACCGCCGCCCTGTTGGCTGACCGGGACGTGATCCTGGCCGAGCCCGGCTGTGTGTTCATCGGAGTGGACCTAGCCGGAATCGACGCCCGCTGCGTGGCCGGGCTAAGCGGTGATGTCGCCTACGCCCGGCTGTTCGAGCCCGGGGTGGACATCCATGCCGAGATGGCCTCGCTGTTCCTTGCCGATCGGTCCCGGCGGGAGGAGGCGAAGGCAATCTCGCACGGAATCAACTACGGCCGGGGCCCGGCGGCCATCGCGGCGCAGACCGGACAGCCGCTGGATGAGGTCACCCGGATGCACGCGGCCTACTTCAACCGTTACGTCGGAATCGCCAACTGGCACCGCGAGGTTCGAGAGCGCGGCGCCGCCGGAGGGCTGCTTCCCACCGGGACCGGCCGACTGGTCCGAGTCACCCCGGCCAACGCCTACACCGAAGCACCGGCCCGATTGGCCCAGGCTGCGGCTCGCGACCTGGCGATGACCGGGGTGTTGAAGCTCGTCGACGCCGGGCTGGGCCCAGCTCTGTTCATCCATGACGAGGTCGTGGTATGTGTGCCGGCCGACCATGCCGAGGAGACAGCCGCCCGGGTCGCCGAGCTCATGAGCTTCGACTGGACCTCGCCGAGCGGTCTGGTGATCCCCATCGTCGCCGAGCCCAGTCAAGCCTGCGGGCCTCGGTGGTCAGACCTCTATCGCAGGGAGACAAGTCCGTGATCAACACCACAAGCCCAAAATGCCGGACCAAGGCGAGCAACAACACGGATACAGAGCTGTCGTTGCTGCCACATCAGGTCACCGGCCTGCAGTTCCTGCTCGACCATCCCAAGGCGCTGCTCGCCGACGGCACTGGGCTGGGCAAGACAGCGCAAGCTATCGCCCTGCTAGCCAGGCTCAAGGAACGCAAAGCGCTGAAACCGGCCCTGGTCATTGCGCCGGCTCATCTACTCGGACAGTGGGCCGGCGAGCTCACCAGGTGGGCACCGTCGCTGTCGGTGGCCGCCCCAGGACTGCAGGCCAAACGCAAGGCGCCAGGACGGGAGCGACCCTCCGGTGCCTGGCATTGCGACCACAACGACGTGCTGTTGCTCTCCTACGAAGCCGCCTCTGCCCGGGTCGATGAGCTGATCCAACTGACTGCCGCAACCGTGGTCCTGGATGAGGCCTCTAGCCTGAAGGGTGGCGGCCGGGAGCAGCAGGCGATCCGGCGCATCACCCGCAGTGCTGACCGGGTCGTGGCGATGACCGCCACCCCGCTGGAGAACGATCTGACCGAGACCTACGCGGTCCTGCAGACACTGCATCTGCCCGACCTGTGGGTGCCAGCGGAGTTCAACCAGCGGTTCATCCGGTGGCAACCGGCCTGGTGGGACGGCCGCCGCTGGATCAAGGCTCACCCGATTGGTGTGGTCACGGCCCGGCTGCCGGAGCTTCGCGCCTACTTGGACCGCTACCGGCTGTCCCGCACGACCGAGGAGGTGGGACTGGCGTTTCCCAAGCGAGTTGGCGAACGGTTCCGTTGGCTGGCACCGAGCCCGGCTCAACAGCGGGCCCTGGCTCGGGCCGACGCCATGCCAGCGGGTCTGCCTCGTCACCAGGCCAGGGAGCGGGCCGCCAACGTGGTTGACGGCGAGTCCATCAAGGTGGAGGTCGCGATTGCCGAAATCTTGGCCAGCCCAACAGAGAAGTTCGTGGTGTGGGCCTTTCACAAGCAGCACCTCGACGTCTTGATTTCCCGGCTGGACGAGGCGGCCGTCGGCTGGGAGCGCATCGATGGGACCAAGACTGTGGCGGCCCGGGCCAAGGCGCTGGAGGGCTTCGAGCGGAACCCGGGCACGCGGGTACTGATGGGAACCAACGCCTTCGCCTCCGGGCTGAACCTTCAGCACGCCCGGCGGATGATCTCCCTTGGCTGCACCTACAACCCCGGGCAGGAGACCCAGCGGGAAGGTCGGATCCGGCGGATCGGCTCGCGGCATGCGACCTACGAGCACCTCGTCCTGGTCGGCGACACACCCCAGGAACGGGCGAAGGTTGAGGTGCTATGCCGTAAGGAAAGCGACGCCGAGGCCGTATTCGGCTAAGCAGGCAAAAGTCCCTGCCGCTGGCCGAGTTAGGGCCTGGTTGACGCAGTCGCCGACCTTGCGCTCAGCGCCCGGTCACCGACGCCCGACTAACACCGAACACCCGGGCGATAGCAGCGACGTCCTGCTGGCCGGCCTCGTACATGTTGCTGGCTGCGATGAGCTTCTCCGGCGTCCACACCGATGGCCGGCCACCACGGCGACCCCGAGCCCGAGCGGCGGCCAGCCCGGCCATCGTGCGCTCTCGAATCAGGTCGCGCTCGAACTCAGCCAGCGCCCCGAACACATGGAATATGAGCCGGCCGCCCGGGGGTAGCCGTGTCGATGTTCTCGGTCAGACTTGAGAAGCTGACGCCTCGATGCTCGAGCTCAGCCACCGTGTCCAGGAGGTGCCGCAGCGACCGGCCCAGCCTGTCCAGCCGCCAGACCACAACGGTGTCGCCGAGGCGGAGCTGCTCCAGCAGGGCGTCTAGGGCCGGGCGGTGCTCCAGCTTCCCGGATGCCTTGTCGACGAAGATCTGGTCGCAGCTGGCCGCCGTCAGGGCGTCCCGCTGCAGGGCCTCGTCCTGCTCGAGGGTCGAGACCCGGGCGTACCCGAACCGGTAGCCGGCTGTCGCAGAAGTCGTCAGCGACCTCCCGTTTGAAACGTTGATTTGGGACACGACTTCTGGACGCCCAGTGCGGTGGATGCCATTGAGCCGCTTGGCTTGTCGCATAATCGCTCCTTTCTGACAATGAGGCGAGGCGAAACACCTTGATACAGATTCGTCGGAGCATATGCAGCGTTGACCTAGCTGAGACGAGGTCCGCGACCCGTCATGCGCTAACCCTCGAATTGTGGCAGCCTGTCAACTCAGGAGATCGCCGCGATTCGACCGACAGCATCTTGGAGACCACGGCAGGGGGCGAACCGATTATGGGAAGTAAGCGTCTGCGTGCGACTGCGTTCACTACCCCTCGCGTCGTTGGCGAGCCACCACCGGGCTACTACCGATGGGACGACGTACCAGTGCGCTATCGGCGACCGCGGCGAGTGCACAAGGTTCCGGACGGCGTCCCGGTCAAGTGCGAGACCTGCGAAGGCGTGCTTTCACCTGGCTGTCGTGCTCGGCGCCGCGTGACCCTGGCCGGGGAGGCCGTCTACCGGCACTTCCACTGCCCGTGAGCTCAGCGTTGGCCTGACTGCGGCCCTCCGCCCCGTCAGCAGGTCGGTTGCGTCTACCCCAAGAGCGGACGCCAAGGCGTAGATGTTCAGCAGCGCGACGTTTCGCTCGCCGCGCTCCACGGAGCCGATGTAGGTCCGGTGCATACCGGCGTGGTCGGCAACGCCTCCTGGGGACAGACCTCGGTCCTCCCGCAGCCGGCCGACCCGATCGCCGAAGGATCGCAGCAGCCGCTGCCCTCCGGTGAGCGTTCGGCCATCCCGGCAGGCTCAAGGGAAGCCCAGTAGAGCTCTGGCCTGGGCCGCCGCAGCAGCCGGCTCAGGAAGCCGCGGTTGCGGGCCTCGTGGTCCATCGGCGCGCGCGCCTCGCTCAATCCCATGAGTCGATGATGTCCGGGTAGTCCGCCGGCTCGTCGCCGCGCAGCGCAGCCTCGGCCTCGAGCAAGACGTCGAGCATGTTGATCATGGCTTTTTCTTGTTCGGCCAGTGCGTTGAGGATTCTGGGCTCGAACTGATCCGTCCCGAGCAGGAGCAAGGCGATCTTGCGGACGATGTCAGCAACCGCCGCCGAGGCCTCCAACAGGGTCTTTCGCCGCTCGTGCAGCTCCTCGAGCAGTGCGTTCATCTCTTGGCTGAGATCAACCTCGAGCGGCTTCATCAGCCTTCCGACCGGCACGCCGAAGACTTCGGCGAAGGCGGCGAGCTCATTCGCCGCGATTCGCCGAGGCGGGTGCCCCTTCAAGATCTTGTTGACGGCTGACTGGTCGATGCGGCAGCCCACGTCCTTCATCCTCTTGGCCAGCTCCAAGTAGGACCAACGCCGTCGCTTCAGCTCGAACTCGATCCGACGAGCAATGAAGCGCTCCTCCGGACGTCTGCGATCGGGCACCGTCCTGGGCATGACCTGGGCCTTCCATAGCAGCAAGGGGCGGCTTGCATCCTGCCCGGTGGGTGGACGAGCCTCAACGTTGTGTCTCGTGCCGAACTGAAGACCGCGCTTGGTGCCGGTCTCGAAGGGAGATCGCCGCCGTACTCGTGACAACGTTGTCGGGCCCTGCTCCTGGCCGCGGAAGGCGGCCCGACCAGTGCCTGCGCTGCGTAGAAGCAAACCACTCAATCTCGCAATCCTCCGGAGGTTCATCCGTGAACGAGAATGTGAAGCACGCCATCGCCAACTACGTCATCGGCCGATCGGACTTTCGCTCAGAGAAGTCGGAGCAGTATCCGGACGACACCCGCAACCACCGCTCCGCCTCGGCGCTGCGGGGTCTCGCCGAACACATCCTCTCGCTGCCGGACGACGACGACCGTTTGGTCGCGATTGCCAAGGTCGATGACTACATGGTCTCGAAGACCGACAACTGGTCGCCTCGGCGCGCGGTGGCCTACGTTGTGGACAGGTACGGCTTCGACGACCCGGAGGATGATCACGATGCGGCCTTCACGGAGATCGCTTTTGCTGAGTTCGCTGACACGGATGAGTTGGAGGAGTGACGACAGTCCCAGCAAACCGCCCGTCAGAATCACCAACGAGGCCGGCGTGCCAGTACCCACCGCACGCCGATGGATCAACGCGCGACACGGGTGAGCCGCGACTCAGCCAAGAACGGTCGAGACGGCTCCCGCGTCCGGCGGACATAAGGGATCCTCCGCAAGCGACGACACACCTTCAGTTCGCTGTCAACCGCCGCTGGGTGTCCGGCCGCCGACTCCACCAGGACCGAGTGGTGAGCCCGCCCCTGCTGCAGGCGCTGGCCCCCGACGGCCCGTTGCGGGGCGTCATCTCGTGGAGGAACGCCGACCCAGGACTGCGGGACGTGCAGCTGCGCCGCGAGCCGAAGGGCACGGCCTCCTGGGTGAGCCTGTACCTCGGGCTAACGTCGGTGCTCGACGTCTACGAGGAGGATGGCCGCGCCGCCTCGACGCGCACAGGACCCACCAAGAAGCGGCCATCGGTCGGTAACATCGCGGTTCCGGACCTCAGCGGACAGCGACTCTCCGACGTGGTCGAGACGTTGGAAGCCTTGGGTCTGCACGTCCTGTATGAGGATCAGCGCAAGGCCGACGGAACGCGACGAACGGTCATGACCAAGCGCAACTGGCGGGTGGTCAACCAACAAGTGTTCCCGGCAGCCTCGTCCAACGACGTTCCTACCGTCCGTCTCATAGTGCTGAACCAATCGGACTAGGGCCGCCTGACAAACCGGCCGACCCGCGGTTCGCCGACCGGTGGTCGTTGCTGCGCTGGCAACCCGGAGCAGAGTATCTGACCAGTCCCTAGCGGGGTGACCACCGGGACTCCTAGCTGGCCGCTCGTTCCAACTGGTCACCGGCGCTCCGGGCTTGCCGGGCAGGTCGCGGCTGGCGCTCCATCTGCCGCCACACCGGGAAGACGAACGGTGCCAGCGTGGTGAGGCCGTAGATCACTGCGGCGGCGAGCAGCGCTGCCTCCAGCCCGAACGTCGTGACCATCGCGCCGCCGGCGAGCCCGCCGAAGGGAATTCCGGCCCACGCCGCCGCGCCCACCGCGCCGAGCACGCGGGCCTGCAGATGGCGCGGCACCCGTTCGTACTCCACCGCTCCGAGGATGGGGTTGATGCCGCCGGCGCCGAGCCCGCCGACGAACACCACCGCCAGCACGGGCGAGACGCTCGTGGCGAAGGCCATCGCCAGGAACCGCGGGGCGCCAGCCAGTAGGAACCCCACGCTGTAGGTGAGGCGCCGTGGAAGTCGGGGACCGAGCGCGGTCGTGACGACGTTGCCGAGCACCGCACCCAGTCCCAAGGTTCCGCCGAGTAGACCGAGCGCGACCGAGCTGTGCGCGACCTCCCGGGCCCAGACCGGATATAGCACGGTGCCGCCGGCCGAGTCGACGAAGTTGGTGATCAGCACCATCGTGGCGATGCCCAGCAGCAGCCGGTCGTCGCGCAGGTAGCGGAAGCCCTCCGCTAGGGAGGACAGGTACGACGACTCGCTTGGTGTCTGGTCGGGGTCGCGTGCCGGCTCCGTGGACCGCGGCACGAGGGTGGCGACCAGCGCTGCGGAGATCGCGAAGGTAGCGGCATCGATCGCGAGCACGCTCACCGCCGACGTCGCCGCCACCAGGACCCCGGCGACCGGCGCACCGACGAGGGACGCGATGCGGTTGACCCCGTCGTAGAGACCGCTGGAGCGCTCGAGCGGCAGCCCCGCCGCCGCACCGACGGCGGGGACCATCACGTTGCGGGCGCAGTCACCTGCACCGCGGACGGCACCGGCCAGGGCAACCAGCCCGGCAAGCACGGGGAGCCGCAGCAGGCCAACGCCCTGCAGCGCCGGCACTGCCCCGAAGCAGATGGCGGCGACCGCGTCGGTGCCGATCGAGGTTCGCCACGCTCCGAGCCGGTCGACCAGCGGGCCCCCGAGTGCCTGCACGGTGACGTACGGCGCCATCTCGGCAAAGGCGATCAGGCCGGTCTTGGTCGCGCTACCCGTGGTGACGAGGACGAACCAGGGGAGTGCGAGAAAGGACATCCGGGTGCCGAGCAGCGAGACGCCGACCGCTCCGAGCAGCCCTAGAAGTCCGCGCCGCTGCGGGCGCTTCGCGCTCACGTGCCGTCCCGAACGTCGGTGGGAAGCAGCTGGAACTGCACGACGACCCGGCGGGCGCCGGAACGGGGCTGATCGCCTTCTTCTCGCCGGTAGGGGAGGCAGAGCTCATGGAAGCGGGTCCGCAGATCATGGGCCTCGTCGATGGTGAGGTCGAGCAACCAGTCGCTGATCTCGGCGGCGTCCGCCCAGTCGGCACCCAGCGCATCCGGCGCGTCGGGCAGGGCGTCGACGAAGCGCAGCAGCCGCTCGGCATAGCGGTGGGCCACTGCGCGCAGGTAATCCGCACCCGCCTGGCGGTCGCCGACATCGGTGAGGTCGGGATCGAACCAGGTGCTGCGGTGCGCGGCCCGCCACCAGCGCTCCCGCGCCGTCCCACGGCCCTCGACCTCGACGACGAACCCGTACGCGGCGAGCTGGCGCAGGTGGTAGCTCGTGGCACCACTCGACTCGGCCACCCGGCTCGCCAGCTGGGTCGCCGTGGCGGGCCCCCCCTCGCGCAACTCTCCGAGCAGGCGCACTCGCAACGGGTGGGCCAAGCCGCGCAGCGTGCGGGGGTCCAGAACGACGTCACGGGCCGGGTCGAAGCCCGGTCTCGGCATGGGAGGCGACATGGGGCGCAAAGCTAGCGCTGCAAACACACCTTTGCAAGTGCCCGCCCCGGCGTACGGCTCGTCCGCGAGCGGTGCCGATGCCGCGCAGCCTGGTGCAGACGCAGAGCGCTTGTGCACACCGCGCGGCTACCGGCGGCACGACCGGCGTCGGCGGCGAGCGCCGGTCCGGCGACTGGACCGGCGCCGCTCTCGACATCATTGCGTTTAGCGCCGCGACGAGCTGGCGCGGCGCTGCCTGCGATTCCGGCCGTGTACGTCGAGGCCGGACGCCGACACCGTGGACCGCCTCCCGGATCCGGGGCCTCGCCTCTCCGTAAGCGGTCGCGTTTTTGCACCCAGGCCGGGGATGCGCCAGGCCGAGTGCGGCACGTGCAACACGCAGGGCGAGCTGGCTGCGCCCTCGTGGATCAGGAAGGAGGCGCCGGCGTCGCTGTCGCTACCGGTGCCGTACCCGTACGTCAAACATCTCCGCCCAGTCCGAACAGCTTGATTGCCCGGTCACTCGTACAATGCGCACCCCCGTGACGGAGGCCTGCAGCTGGTGCTTCTCGCGAACGTCGAGCGATGTTGCCTGGCCCGGCCGATCTAGTTTGCCCCGGAACCGCCGGCCACTTGGTGGATGGCCTGAATCTGCTTGGCGAGGTCCGTGACCACGGCAGTCCCGCCCATGTCGGGGGAAGGTGTAGCGGCAGCCCGACATGACCGCCGTCGTACCAAGCCTTGGCCCGAATCTCGACCGACGCAGGCGCTCCTGTATGGCCGGAAACCCGCTGTCTTGCGGTGGTAGCGGGCCCAGGTGGGGGTGAACCCTTGGTCAGCGAAGTCGGCCACCACTCCGATGGAGAGCCACGACTCCATGTAACCGCCGCCGATGTAGCGTCGGTAGTAGTCGATGGCTCGCTCGCGGCCCGTCGGGAGGATGCGTCCGGTGTCGCCACTGAGCTCCTCGGTTACCCGGTCCACGAGCGTGTGCAGGTGCTTCTCCCGGTCGCGCCAGGGTGGCCCTCTGGCGGCGTCGCCGAGTGGCTCGATGTCCAACCCCGCCAGGGTGAGGCACAGGTCGCGCAGCTGCAGAAGATCGCCCGTCAGCGCCGCACGTTGATCGCCCTCGGTTCTCTGAGCCGCTGCGTCCAATAGACCGAGGAGCTCGTCCCA